>CDZH01046101.1_pt1 | contig 43583 bp, 61 predicted proteins | sample 557721 | NCBI WGS metagenome assembly CDZH01 (sample SAMEA3182062, study PRJEB8094) | gut metagenome | biome: human; feature: gut; material: Stool; isolation source: human stools | place: Canada | collected 2013-01-14 | reverse complement strand
CTGACCAGTTCTTCAATATCTTTCGCTGCTTTTGCGCCGCCTTTTTCATGAGCTTCTACGACATAGGTGCCGCTGCTTCCCAGCAGGTACTCAGTAGTAGTATTCAGTGCATCCGCAATTTTCTGAATCGTAACCATATTGGATGGTTTGCGGCTGCCAAGCTCATAATTCTGAATTGTGCGGGCGGTTACACCGGCCTTCTCTGCAAGTTCTACCTGAGTTAAATTGGCTTCTGTTCTTTTTTCTTTCAACCTTTCTTTGAAGACCATAGAAATACCTCTTTCTTTTTTGATAACGAACACGAACACTTTTTCATAAAAACCTATTGACACGAAAAACTGTGCTTGCTATAATGACGATGAAAACACGAAATACAATTCGTGTAATTATAGTATCACAAGAAATGCTGTGTGTCAATGCGTTCGTGAAAAGTTGTTCGTGCTTTCACGAATGGAGAGGAGGAATACGGGATGCAAAGGGTGATTCTTCACTGTGATATGAATAATTTCTATGCCTCTGTCGAGTGTATGCTGAACCCGGAACTGAAGAACAAGCCGGTGGCGGTGTGCGGTTCGGTGGAAGAGCGGCATGGTATCGTCCTTGCGAAGAACTATGCAGCAAAGGCGTTTGGCGTTTCCACGGGAGAGGCAATCTGGCAGGCAAAACAGAAGTGCCAGGAACTTGTGATCGTGGAGCCGCACTATGAGCAATATATGAAGTTTTCAAAATTAGCCCGTGAGATATACGGTCGCTATACCGACCAGATCGAGCCGTATGGGATGGACGAATGCTGGTTGGATGTGACCGGAAGCGGCTGCATAGGAACCGGATTTGAAATCGCAGATGAGATTCGCAGAACTGTTAAGTTTGAATTGGGACTCACGATTTCCGCAGGAGTGAGTTTCAACAAGATTTTTGCCAAGCTTGGGTCGGATATGAAAAAGCCGGATGCGATTACCTGCATCGAAGCAGATTCGTTCCGGGAGAAGATTTGGTGTCTTCCTGCCTCCGACTTGCTTGGAGTTGGCAGAGCGACCGAGAAGATTCTGTCCGGTTATGGGATTCATACGATTGGAGAACTTGCTGCAACATCGGATGATTTCTTGAAGTGCCGCCTTGGAAAGAATGGACTGGCGATTAAGAAGTATGCCAATGGGCTGGATGATTCGCCGGTTATGCGTTCCGATTATGTCTCCCCGGTAAAAAGCATTGGGCACGGGATAACGACCATGCAGGATTTGGAAAATAACGCCGAAGTCTGGTGTGTCATGCTGGAGCTGGTGCAGGAAATCGGAACTAAGCTGCGAACGCATAAAAAGAAAGCAGGCGGAATTGCGATTTCCATCCGCAACAATGAGCTTTTCACGAAGGAGTGGCAGTGCCGGATTAGCATTCCGACACAAAGCCCTACCTATCTGGCGAAAACCGCATTTTCTTTGTTTGCAAAGAATTATCAGTGGGAACACCCGATTCGTTCGGTGACGGTTCGGGCAATCAATCTGTTTGAAGAGGATTGTCCGATACAATACGACCTATTCACAGATGTGAAATCACTGGATCGCCAGGAACGGCTGGACGCAGCGATTGAGCAGATTCGATTCCGATTCGGGAAAGATGCGATTAAAAATGGGGTACTTTTTCAGAAAAGCAAGATGCCGACAGAGCGAAAAGTGGATTTGGTCATGCCGACAGGAATGATTGGTTAATACAGCACCGGCAGAATCTGGTGAGTTCTTTGCTAAAAGAAGTCAACACATTCGCCGGTTTACAGAGGAGGAGCGTAGAATATGTCGGAACAGAAATGTAGAAAAGTATATGTACCTGTGAATTTGGATGTGGATGCGGAGGGAAATATCCGTCCGCGTCTGATTCGGTGGATTGACGGACGGGTGTATGAGATCGACCGATTGAAGCATAAGTGCCGGGCTGCTTCCACGAAGGTAGGTGGCTGCGGAATCCGCTATACGGTCATGATCGGTGGGCATGAGAGTTTCCTGTACAACGAAGATGAAAAATGGTTCGTTGAAGCAAAGGAGCCGTGCCTATGATCCTTTCGCAGAAAAACATAGAAGAAATCGCTGTTGCAGTGATAAGAGATTTTCAAAAGTCCTTTTTCGGCAGCGAAGCAGATGATCCGGCAAGATTCGCACTTCCGACACCCATTGACCAGTTTGCATCCGATTATCTGAACCTGAAGGTGTCATTTCAAAAGTTGTCCTCGGACGGAAGTATCTATGGTCTGACCGCGTATGTGGATACAGAATATCAGATAGAGGTTGATGGAATTCAGAGGAGCATCTTCCTGAAAACCAATGATGTGGTTCTGGACAAGAGTTTCATTGAACCAGCGAATATTCGGAAACTCTGCGGAAAACGCAGATTTACGCTGGCACATGAGTGCGCTCACCAGATACTGTTTCAGCTGGATTCCGATGACCGAAAGATAGCCTGCCATAAGAGACTGGAAGTGCGAGGAAATGGCTCTCGCGTCTTGAGAACGCAGGAAGATTGGAACGAATGGCAGGCCAATACGCTGGGAGCTGCCATTCTGATGCCTCAGTCAGAAGTGGATCGGGCGATGTGGTTCATCAACAGCAGAAAGCCTCTGACCTGTTATGGATGGCGTTTTTACGACAGTGACCAAGTGAAGATAGATACCTTCTGTGGTGTCTTTGGTGTTTCGAGATCAGCAGCAGCTATCCGATTGGAACAACTGGGCTATCTGAACCGGAAAAAGGATTATGAATATCGTGATCCATTGGAGGTGTGGCCATGAGTAGGAATATCAGAGTATCGGAACCATCTGCGGAAATGCAGATTAAAATCATCCGGGCAAAGGATGCGATTGCTTCGCAAAAGCCCAGGATTGTCAGGTGCCCTTATTGCCGACACAATTCAATCATCGTCTTTGAGGATACCAGAGGACATGTGCAGACCAAATGTAAGGCCTGCGGACGCGAGACCGTCTTCAATGTTTTGGAGATGAGAAGATTACGGAGATTGCAGCTCTACTATTCGTCTTTGAATGGTTGAGATGACAATAAATAACCCTATTAACACAATTTTATAAGTCATAGCTGTGCTGTGGAGCCGCTGACAGGCGAAGTCTTCCGAATGCCGCATGAGACAGAATTATGGGATACCCATGTTCTGTTTTATCGGCACAGGATTTTTCTTCACCGTCATGCGGCTCTTTTTTTGACCTTCCGTCGATCCGGTTCTGTACCGGCTGTGCGGAAGGAGAAACGTATGTATTTTGACGCAAAAGAGTTTGGTAAGAGACTTCACGATGTTCGCACTTCCCGTGGCATTACGCAGGAGGAACTGGCGGTTCGCCTGGGCCTGGCAAGCAAGCAGCATGTCAGCCGCATGGAGAACGGTGAACGCAGCTGCTCTATTGACTTGCTGATTGAACTGTCCTGCATCCTCCATGTCAGCACGGATTATCTTCTGATGGGCAGCGAGCCAAGCAAAGAGGAAGTCAAAAATGATCTTCTTAGTATTATTTCGGAGCTGTCTACGATTGCGAAAAAAATCTAAAAAGCATTAGGCGCAATATAACTGCTGACGGCGTAGAATCATGGTGGCTATCTTGGTGGATACCTTGATGGGTGTCATCCTCTAAGTTATCATGGGTTGCGTCATAGGACTTATCATTGGCTGTACCCATGATAGAGTGAGCATGAGTGATTTGAGCACCCTCACTGCCGTGGGCAATAAGGTGGATACAAAGATTCAAAACTATGTGTGGGATGTCCGGCGATTTATCTTGCTCACTAACTTGGTCATTGACTAAGTTTTTCTGACTAAGTTGGTAAGTTACATTTTTCAAGATGACTCTGAAATCTTTTGCCGTTGAGAAAATTTTCGGATTATATGCCGCTGTATATCCAGGCGGCTTTTCGGTTTCCCTGACGATTTTGCGTAGGCCGCTTCCATGACGCTCCATGTATTTCATGCGGTGGAACGGGTCAGCAATCACAGGGCTTGCCATATTGAACGGATACTTTTTAGTGTCAAAAACAAATCAGAAAATAAAAACGGAAAACCCGTTGATATTTTCTGATTTGCGGCGTATAATAAGATTATAAGAAAATAAAAACGAAAAAACTGTTTTTAGAGGAGGACTACTTATGAAAATACTCCGCATCACCGCACAAGGACTCCCATTATTCAAAAAAGACTTGGATATTTGCTTTTATACGCAGCAACGTGTTTGCGAAGAGGACAAAGATAGTCTTTACCGTTTGACGGATAACTACTATCTCCACTCTGCCTGTGCTTTCATTGGAATTAACGCATCTGGCAAGACCTCGGTATTAAAGGTCATTAGCTTGGCCTTAAATATTGTGAAAAATGAGCCCATCAATCATGTGGAGGCAAAAAGCATTCTTGGCGGAGCGAAGAATGTTACAATCCGCACATATTTTTATGATAAGCGTAGCTACGTCTGCTGCTTGGAAACTGTAATTGCGGCAAAGAAGTCGAAAACAGGGGAATATGTGTATTCGATTCTGTCTGAAAGCCTTTGGGAAAAACCGATTGCAACCGTTAAGTCGAAAAAGTATCTGACAGATTTTACAGGAATGAAGCCTGTAGAGCAGCGCAATAGCGATGAAGCATACCTTTCTGATGATGTCAGCTTTGTCATTGCACATAATAAAAAAGCGAATGATACAGTGGAAATATTCAGCCTGCTTTCCTATACGAATGTGAATGTGCTTCCATTTACCGAAGATATTCCATTGGAGGTAATTGCATTTCTCGATCCGACCATTGAGAAATTGTGTTTTGAGCAGACAGAGGGAAAAACATTTATCCACTTGAAGTTTAAGGATGAAGAAGAGATTATCCTGAATAATGCGGCAGACCTTGAGCAGTATCTGTCCTCTGGTACGATTAAGGGTATTATTACATTCTCGATGGTAAAGGAAGTTCTTCATTCAGGTGGTTATCTTCTGGTAGATGAAATAGAGAATCATTTCAACAAGGAAATTGTAACGACCTTAGTGCGCTTCTTTATGGACAGCCGACTGAACAAAAATGGCGGAACGCTTATTTTCACTACGCATTATCCGGAACTGCTGGACGAATATGACCGAAATGACGGAATTTGTATCGTTAGAAACCGTAATGGCATTACAGCAGAAAATCTGAGCTATATATTGAAACGTAATGATATTAAAAAGAGTGATGCTTACCAGAGCGGCTTCCTTGAGGGAACAACGCCAGCATATGAAGCGTATATGCGCTTGAAGAAAAGCCTGGCTGCTTCAATCAATTAAGGAGGCGGCAGAATGGAATTAGCAAAATACAAGGCGTGTATATGTGAAGGCTCTGCCGAAGAAGCTATTATCGACATACTGGTTGATAATGATCTTCTGATTTTCAACAGAGAAGAAATGTTGGAAGAACGTGTCATCCGTTGCAGAAGTGCTAAACGATTCGAGGAGCGATACTTACGGAAAGGATTCGATGAGCAGATTTCTGTGATACGGATTTTGGATTCTCGCAGAGAGGAATTTCGATTGAGTAAAGCATATGAGCAGAAAATTGACGTGGTAAATGTCATTACTGCTCCAGAAATTGAAATGCTGATTATTCATGCGGAAGGAGCATATGATCAGTTTAAGCGTTCTGGAAAAAAACCAAGCGAATTTTGTAAAATCAATCTTCGGATGCATGATGTGAAGTCGTATGATTTTGTGAAGCAGTATTTCAGTAATCCTCAGCTCTTGGTGAAAGCCATAAAAGAGTATCGCAGAACAGCAAATATCCCCAAAGGAGAATACAGCTTGTCTGATTTGCTGAGATGAGCGTTGCTATTTTTGTTACATTAGCCGTGACTCAAATGGTCACCAGGAGATAAACGGGTACCAGTTTATAGAAAAAAGAATAGAATCGTCTTTGATGCCTCGTTGGGAAACCAACGGGGTATTTTTTTGCCTCAATCCGGCTGTATAGAACACAGAAAAAGTCAAAACGAACCGTATGTAGTCCTGCAAGGACAACCAAAGTGCGCCTACGAGGCCAACGCGTAACCGGAGGATTCTTGTTAAACTTACTTTGTAAGGACGAAAGTCCGAATGTCCCTTGAAAACTGAATACTCATTCTTCAGGTACATTCCTGTTTGGTCGAGCCTTCGACTGCACGCCATGAAGCCCATCGGGGCGATAGCGGTTTCGCAGAAGCAAATGCCGGATTGCAACCGGCGGCGGTGTTAAAGCCAGACAGGGACAATGATACTTCCGTAATTCGCGGTCCGGCCATAAGGAAGGCGGGATGGTTAAATTCCAATGGAGCAGTGAAGCACACTGCCGCCTGTGAGAAATCCTACATCTCTGGGGTGATAAGAAAAAGTACAGAGAAACCATATTTTCAGAAAGCGCTGCCGGGTGCTGTATCAGCATGATACCTGGCAGGCTTTATCCATATCAGTGTATGGAGATTGGAGACAACAGCATATGAAAGAAAACTGGGTTTATCGGCGAGGTGATTTATATCTCGCCAATCTCGGTGTTCCGGTCGGATCAAAGCAGGGCGGTGTTCGTCCTGTTGTGGTTCTTCAGAATGATGTCGGCAATTATTATGCGCCGACGATCACGATTGCTCCGCTGACATCGAAAATTGAGAAGAAGCGAAAACAGCCAACGCATTTCTTTCTCCGTAAAGCAAAGGGACTGGCAAAACCGTCCATGGTATTGGCAGAACAGCTCGACACCTGCGACAAGATATGCGTGATTCGCTATCTTGGGCGGGTAAGTAAGGGGCAGATGCGTGGGATTGATGAAGCTGTAAGGATTCAACTTGGATATTACATTCCGGAACAAGCAGAGAAAAAAAGACAGGGCAAATGCCGAAAGGATGGCGAAGAAGGCGATGGATAAACTGATTACAAGGAAAGAAGCAGCCAGTATACTGGGAATCAGCGTAAAAACACTGGATGCTGCAAGAACAGACGGTTTGATCTCCTATGTTCAGTATGTGGAAAACGGCTGCGTTTATTTCACGGAAGTGGGGATTCAGGAGTACATTGCAAAATGTACGCACCGTGCAAAACCGATGGAACGTGCTGCGACATATCGCAAACCTCGAAGCTTTCGGCGGTGAAAATCGACATCGTTGAGTATGGACGATGAATCCGCAATAATGAAAGCATCAACAGGATTGGAGGTAATGATATGGCGGCAAGAAGAATGATGCTTCCCGATTATGGTACGGTGAGTATGAAGGGAACGCAATATTATCGAACCCGTGTAACAGATCAGCAGGGACGGCGGGTTTCCTTATATGCAAGAACGAGAGAGGAACTGTACCAGAAGGAACAGGAAGCGATCCAGCAGATTGAGAACAAGACGTATCGCCGCAGTACACCTACAGTGGAGGAGTATTGCGAGAAATGGCTGCTGATGCAGTCGGCACAGATCAGGATGACAACGCTGATTGACTATACATCGAAAGTGAAGAACTACATCATCAAGCCATTGGGCGATATGCATATGGGAGATGTAACAGCAGATGACATTCGCCTGGCACTGTTGGCGGCATCGAAAAAGTCGGCATCCGTGTACAAATCAGTGAACGTTCTATATAAGTGTATTTTCACGGCAGCAATGGAGAGTAAGATCATTGATGAGAATCCGACCATCTATCTGAAGAAGAATGTGGGCGGGATTCCCCAGAAGGATCGCCTCCCGCTTACGGATGAGCAGGTGGATAAGCTGCTGGATGCCATTTACGGCTTACCGCCGTATGTGTTCGTGATGCTGGGGCTGTACGCAGGATTGCGGAGAGAAGAAATCCTCGGACTTCAATGGGATTCGGTGTATCTTGATTGCGAGGCTCCGTACCTTACCGTTCGGAGAGCCTGGCATACGGAGCATAATCGTCCGGTGATTCTGACAGAGCTGAAAACAAAGGCAGCGCATCGGAATGTCCCTCTGCCGGACAATCTTCTGGAATGTCTGAAAGAGGCGAAGAAGACATCGACATCGGATTTTGTGGTTGCAAACCGGGATGGAGACCCGTTGTCCTATACGCAGTTCAAGAGATTATGGCAGTATATCGTAACCCGTACCACCAAGGAACGCTGCTATTACCGCTATGAAGATGGCAAGAGGGTGAAGCATACGGTGAAGCCGGTTCTGGGGCAAAAGGCAGCACACAATGGAAATGTGGTTTACAGTCTGGACTTTGAGGTGACTCCGCATCAGCTGCGGCACACCTACATTACGAATCTGATTCATGCTTCGGTTGATCCGAAGACGGTTCAGTATCTTGCCGGTCATGAAAGCAGCAAGATCACCATGGATATTTACGCCAAGGTGAAATATAATCGCCCAGAGCAGCTCGCAGGAGTGCTGGAAGATGCTTTTGCATCGTGGGATTAAGAGTAAATCAGAAAGAAATTAGGGCAGGGATGGTCAAAAATCCCTGCTCTTTTTACATACATTCGACATCCTTGAAGGAAGTGCTGTACGCCATGATAATAAAAGTGACAACACGCAATGTATGAAGATAGATAGGAGGAGAACACATGGCTAAAGGGAAAAAGCGTCCTGCTGAACTTCCGGAATACGGAACAGTGATGATGAAAGGGGTACAGTATTACCGCACCCGGATTACAGATGCAGACGGAAAGAGAGTGGCGATTTACGGGCTGACACGCGAAGAATTGTATGACCGGGTGGAAGATGCCCAGAAGAAAATCGCGGAAGTGGTTTTCCATAGAGAGAATCCGACCGTGGAAGAGTACTGTGAAAAATGGTTGCTGATGCGGTCTGGAACGGTAAGAACTAATACGTTGGAAGGATACGCACGGATGGTGAATCGGTACATCGTGGGTCCGATTGGACAGATGTATATGGACGAGGTGACCACAGATGACCTGCGGCTGCTGATGGTTCCGTTATCAAAAGGTTCTTCCGGAATGTATGGTCAGCTCAATATGCTGATTAAGAACATTTTTAATTCAGCAGAAGAGAGCAAGGTGATTAAAGAGAATCCATCCAAAACGATTTGCGCAAGAGGCGGAAAGCCAGCGAAACGGCGCGAGGCTTTGACGGATGGACAGACTGCCATTTTGCTGGATAGCATTCGTGAGCTTCCACCGTATGTCTTCGTGATGATCGGTTTGTACGCGGGATTGCGTAGAGAAGAGATCCTTGGATTAAAATGGGACTGCGTATTCCTGGATGAAAAAACGCCGTACATTTCGGTAAGGCGTGCATGGCATGTGGAAGGCGGTGAGCCGGTAGTCAACACGCTATTGAAGACACCGGCAGCAAAACGAGATGTTCCGATTCCAAAATGCCTGGTAGCCTGTCTCAAGGAAGAAAGGGAAAAATCAGAATCGGAATATGTGATCTCGAATTCGAAGGGAACTGTTTTGACGGAAACACAGTTTGTGAGAGTCTGGAAGTACATAACAGTCCGTTCTACTGCAGAACGCTGTTATTACACTTATGTAAATGGACAGTCCATCAAGCATAGAATAAAGCCAAGGCTTGGTGAGCATCAGCCGAATAATCCCAAACTGGTGTATACGATGGACTTCAAGGTGACTCCGCACATGCTGCGGCACACCTACATCACCAATCTGATTTACAAAGGTGTTGATCCTAAGACGGTGCAGTATCTGGCAGGCCATGAGAACAGCAAAACGACTATGGACATCTATGCGAAAGTCAAGTATAATAAACCTGAGGAATTAAGCAGCGTTGTGAATGCTGCATTCGGGCTGCGTTAAACTGCACCAAAAATTTCGCGATTTCGTGGGTTTACCTATGGGTTTACTGAGAGAGGAAAGCCCGAAAAACCGCATGAATACTGGTCTTTTTGGATCAAGGTCAGGTGAGTACGGTCTCAAAGCAGCTCGTCGCGCTCCGCAGTTCAGCAAGCGATAATCGACTGCTCAGACTATATCAAAATGGTTCAAAAAGCCCGGAAAATCAAGGTTTTCCGGGCTTTTGCTATATCTAAACGGGCTGATATGGTTTGACCAAATTTGGCAAAACGAGAGCCGATTTCATCCAATTTTTAGTGGTCCGCAAGTGGTTAACTGGCTAAAAAGAGGGCAAAAAGAGGGGGAAGTGGTTCCCAAAGTGGTTAACCGAGAGCCGATTTTTGGGGGGCTTTTCAGCCCTCCTTCCCCTCGTTTTTTGGCTGTGGCAGTTTGGCATAGTTTGAGCTAATTTGAATAATTGAATATGAATTTGATGTAGCACACAGTATAAATGCTGGGTGCTTTTTTCATTTCAGGAACTCGTATTCCGGCGATAGAAAGAGCCGTCACTTCACTGTTAATTTTGAAGTGGCTGTGAGTTTTCGTATATACTACAATAATGCGAACAAATGAACCCTTAGAAACCCTTAAAACCCCTTACATGGCGGTAAAACCCATGAAATGGGGCTTTTTTAAACTTAAAGAGTCGGATTTAACCTTAAAGATATAATGCGAACAAAAAGTGAAAGCGAAAAAAGAAATTTGCATTTAAAAGGGAAAAAACAGAGAATGAATTGTGAATAAATCAAGGGTTTTAAAACCTTTCAAAACCCTTTTAAAAGAAGTTGATAAAAGTGGTTTAAAGTATTGATTTTATTAGGTTTTTATAGATTTCAAAAGTTTTTAAAACACCTTTTAAAAACATAAATTTGTAAGAATAAGAGCATAGAAGTTAATGCGAACAATATAATGCGAACAAAAAAGAGCAGGACCAGAACGTGGCAGAACGTCTGATTACTGCTCTTTTTTACCATAATGAATATGGCGGTAAATCCAATTTGAATATAGCACCAGGAAAATGTTTGGTCAATTAGAATTTTGCTGACGTTTTTTCCATTCCTCAAATTTGGGATTGTTTTTTAATGGATTTTCCCCATTCCTCTCTTTGAATAGATCAATTTTAGGCTTATATGTTGATGTGTCTGGAATTTCAATGTTAATAACTTCGGTCTTTTTATTCTTCTTAAAAAACATATAGCATTCCCCTTTATTATAGTAAAAAAATAATATTTCCGTTTCTCTTTACATAGCGTTTTTGCCTTTTTTGTTTGGTTGCTCCATTCTATCAAGTTCTTCATATATAACAGTATGAATTCGGTGTTGACCTCTACGATCCAATTTATTGTATGTGTCAATCAATTCTGTTTCATCTTTATCAAGATCAGTAGTAGATTCAGTTCCGGTAAATAGAAATTCAATAGAAACATTAAAGAATTCGGAAATCCCAATTATATATTTGGAAGATGGATAGCTTCCCTCATTTTTCCATGCACTTATACTACTTGGATTCACTCCTATATGTAATCCGAGTTCTTTGGCTGTTTTTCCTTGCTTATCAAGCAGGTAGAATATTCTCTCATTTATTTCCATAAAGACACACTCCAATCAAAGAAATTTGGAAAACCGTATTGACAATTTGGAATACCAAATCTATAATAAGGTTGTACCAATAATACAAAACAAATTATATCACGAAAACCGATAACCGCATAGGTTATTTTGTAACAGTGGTACAAAGAAAATAACGAAATACGCTAAAGGAGGGCGAGGAAAGTGAAAAAAGATAAAGTAAAAAATCTCGCTGAGTTCAGACGCTGGGTAAAGATTCGATTAGTAGAAAAGGAAATATCCCAGAGGGAATTAGCGAAACAGATGGATATTCCGCACGCCAGGATAAGCGAAGCCACTCATGGTAAGCAATCCGGCAATAAGTACATTATTCCAATTATTGAAAGTTTGGATGGAGATTTGAAAGATTTTCAAGACTTTTTAAAAGCTATTTAAGAGGAGGCAGCATGACAGCAATGGAAGCGTTCAATCCAGAGATTCATCTACCAGAAACAGATGAGGACAGGGCAAAGATAGAAAAAGCACTGTGGGATGGCTGGGAACTTCTAGTGGATGAAAACAGTGGAGAGGTATGGATTGGAAATAAGGAAGAAAAGATAGGAACTGTGTTGGTCAGATAGGAGGATTTTATGGAACTTAATAAAGAAAAATTTTTGAAGTCAGAGTTTGGTGGAGAACTTGAATGTGTTATCACTTCATGGGATATAGCACTCCAGAAAAACAGACATGAAGCAAGTACACTTAGAGATCTTGCATGGTGTCAGGCACAATGGGAAGTTTATAAAATGGCAATTAAGCATTTTTATGGAATTGAGTATAACTTCACTAGAACAGATGAATATTACGGACTATGTACTGAAGACGAGCAGGATTGGCTGATAAAGATAAATCGGGAGCTTGTAGAAAACTCCCGATATATAGCAACAAAGGATGAAATTAGAAAAGCAATGAAAATGACAAGAGAACAATTAGGGTTCTAAATCTTCTAGAACAATTCCTTTTTCGGAGAGAGCATCCTGCAATGCGGAATGATAGGCAAATAAATAACCCTGCATATAGGAATCCAAGTAAAACTTATCTTCCAAAGATAAAGAGTTTAATTTGTTTTCAAGATGCTTTTCAGAGCAAAGATTTTCAACATATTTTTCAGCTCTGAATTTAATAGTAGATAAATTGATTTCAGACATAAGCAATTCCTCCTTTTAAGGAGATTATAACAAATAAATTACATATTGAACAGTCGAAACGGAGCGTCCGCTCCGTCATGCAGGATAGCCTCCTGCATCTGATGATGACAGGCTAAAAGGTGGTGATGATATGGGACAGATGCTTACTGTAAACCAAGTGGCAGAAGTCAAGGGATGCACAGTCAGATGTATTCAACAAAATGTTAAAAAAGGAAAGCTTCAGGCTGTCGAGTCATTGAATGATAAAAACAGAAAAACCTATTTGATTCCGCTGGAATCTCTGGATGAGGAACTGCAGCACCGCTGGTATCAATTAAATCTGGATAATCAATCAGAGGAGATACAACCAGCAAGAGCAGAACAGAATAAAGAAAAGATAGATGAATTTTCAGCGGATGAGAGGCAGGAAATAGATTTCTGGATTGACCTTGTAGAGGAGTGGAAACAGTATCGGTCAATGCCAGGAGTTTCTTCCAAGGCAGATGTGGATAAAAAGTTTGTAACATTATGCAGCCTGGAATATCCAGAAAAGGAAATATCAATCGACATCCTATATCGGAAATTAAAAGCGATTAAGGAAAAAGATTTAAAAGGTCTGATTGATAAACGAGGAAAGTGGAAAAAAGGTACAAGCTCCATCAATGATGAGATATGGCAAGCCTTTTTGTATTTCTATCTGGATCAGAGCCAGCATCCGATTCAGAAATGCTTGGACTATACCAAAATGTGGGCTCAGGAGAAAAGACCTGATTTATATGCAGAAATACCGAGCTATTCGGCTTTTTATAGAAGATTGAATAATGAAGTGCCAGAGGGAGTTAAGGTCTTAGGGCGTGAAGGTCACAAGGCATACAATGACCGCTGTGCTCCATTCATTAGAAGAATCTATGAAGATATAGCCAGTAACGAGTGGTGGATTGCAGATAACCATACATTTGATGTTATGGTCAAGGATAAGAATGGAAATATCCACAGACCTTATTTAACAGCATTTCTAGACGCAAGAAGCGGAATATTTACTGGACATTATATAACTTACAATCCTTGTTCAGAAGCCACACTGGTGGCGCTTAGAAAAGGCATTTTAAAGTATGGAATTCCAGATAACATCTATGTCGATAATGGTCGAGAATTTTTAACATTCGATATTGGCGGTCTTGGACATAGAAAGAAAAAGCCAAAGGATGGAGTGGAGAAGGTTGAGCCACCTGGAGTATTTAAGCGGTTGGGAATCAATATGACAAACGCCATAGTCAGGAACGCAAAGGCTAAAATCATTGAGCGTAGGTTCTGCGATGTAAAGAATGACCTTTCCAGACTGTTCAATACATATACTGGTGGAACTGTTGTAGAAAAGCCTGAAAGACTGAAATTCGTATTAAAAAAGGACAAGATTTATACGGATGAGGAATTTGAAGAATATGTGGAAATGGTTCTTGATTACTATTTCAACATGGAAGAATACAACGGAGCTGTTGAATCGGATAAAGGAAAAATTAAGATGGACGTATTCAACGAGCATCTGATCAAACGAAGAACAGCCACATCCGAGGAGTTGAACCTCATGCTGATGAGAAGCACAAGACCACAGCAGGTTACAAGACGTGGCGTGCATCTGGATATTGATGGAGGACGAATTGATTACTGGAATGATGATTTTGTTCATCTGATGCTTGGTAAGAAAGTCTACTTCCGATACGATCCTGAAAATCTTAGCGAGGTCAGAATATATGACTTGGAAGACCGCTATGTTATGTCAGTACCAGCAGACAATACCGCAGTTCTTTCCTACAATGCCAGCAAGGATGAGGTCAAGGCAGCAATGGCGAAGACCAGAAGGCTGGAACGTATTGCGAGGGAATACAAGGAAAATGCAATTCTGGCAGATACAGACAGAGTTACTGCTATGGAGCTTGTATTGAAACAGGCAGAAAGAAACAAGGCGAACTATCAAGGAAAAGCCAATCCTTCCATTCTGGAGGTTCAGAGGGCAGACGAAGAACCTTTATTTAAGAAAGTAGTTGGTGGAGCTGATCTTGATGTAATGAATAGAAATGCAGCCAAAAGGCGAGGAGGTAAATCATGAACAAAGAGTACAATGTAGAGCTTCAGGCAAGGGTTGAAAAGTATCTGAAAGACGAAAATCTCAGTCAGGCAAAAGCAGCACCAATCTTGGGAATCAGCCAGGCAGTATTAAGCCAGTATCGTAGAAGCTGCTATGAAAAAGGAGATATTGCTGCAGTAGAAAAACAGCTGGAAGAGTTCTTCAGAATCAAGGATGAGAAAAAAGAAAATGACCGAAAGGCAGAGCCATTTAGAACAAAAGCATCTGCAGGTTATGTTCCGACTTCCATATCAGAAGCAGCATATAAGTCAATTCGATACTGCCAACTGGAAAAAGGAATTGTTGTTATTGATGGGGATGCAGGAATAGGAAAAACGAAAGCAGCAGCTAAGTTCCTGCAGGACAACCCAAACACAACAGTTTATGTGAAGGCTTCCCCAAGTACAAGCTCAACACGAAGCCTTTTGAAGGTTATTGCAAAGGCTTTGAGCCTACCGGATAACCGCAGGACGGAAGATTTATCAGATTCCATTCAGGAAAAGCTACGCCAGACAGACAAGGTAATCATCATTGACGAAGCTCAGAACCTGAAATTCCTTGCACTGGAAGAAATCAGGGGATGGGTAGATGAGGATATATTTACTGGTAAACCAGGAATTGGAATTGTCCTGATTGGAAACGTGGAAGTCTATAACAAGATGCTTGGAAAGCAGGAGGCTATATTTGCCCAGCAGTTCAACAGAACCAGATTACACTGCAGATATAGAACACTGGATATCTTAAAGGACGATGTAGAGAAGTTATTCCCAATCTTGAAAGAAAAGGGGATGCAGAGGGAGATTGATTACCTTTGCAGTATCAGCCACAGTAAATGGGGCATCCGAGGAATGGTAAATGTATTCAATAATGCGGTCAATAATGAGGATATTTCTTTTGAAGGGCTGGAGCAGATGGCAAATACAATGGGAATCAGATTTATCTAAGGAGAGAGCTGATGCCAGGAAAAATCACAGTCAAGAATTTTAGTACATTAACAGAATATTCCGCACTGTTTCGGGCAGCACTTTATCTCACTGAGAAGAAGGAGGATGCGGAAAAAGGTGGATTCCACTTTAAGGTGCGTCAAGATCCTAAAAATGGGTTGATTGTAAAAATAACAGAGGATTAGGAGGTAGGTATCATGGTCGCAGGATATATCGTCACAGTCGTATGTATTACACTGATTATTCTGGTGGGGATGAGTAATAAGAATGATAAGAAATAAGGAGCTGGAGGCTTTGCCTCCTGCCTTAATGCAGCCACTCATAGAGTGATGGTCACAAGCCCATATAAATGCAGAGTGAGGCAGGTATTTGGAGGTAGCATTATGACACCAACGGAAATGTGCGATTCTTGCGTACATAGACATTATTGCCCAGCTGCACATAGAAAAGACCATTGGTGTGGAAATTGGACTAATCAACGCAGGGAGGTGGAAAGACATGAAAAATGGGAAAAAGCCGACTCTGGCACAAAAGAAACTACTCCATGAGAATGGCTTGGTGCCTGAGAACTGGCTGATTGTAAAGGACAAAACGGAGATTATGGAAGTAGTCAGCAGGAGTTCTTTACAGAAGAAATCCAAGAAAACAAAAATTATCAGAAAGGCGAAAAGATGAGTGAAGCAATCGTAAAACCACCAGTAGACCTTGTAAAAGGCTGGGAGGAAGTAAGGCACTGTGCACAGCTGATTCGTGAAGGAAAAGCCAGAATCGTTGTGACTAAAAAGAATGGCAAGGAATATCGCTACACAAAGCCATTGTGATGGAGGTGTGCAGATGATTTTAAGAGATGAATTTTACTTTGAACCAAGAGTAATCAGCGAACATGGAAGCATCCGCTGGTATGGAGAACAGTATTCTGACCAGACAATGTTATTTCATACAGAGGAAACTGTATATATCAGGGATAATGGTGCGGAATTGTATCTATACAAGCTCAATAGTGATGAATTTTCGGATGTGAAGAGAATCAAAGCAGAATTTACACTGATATGTAAAATCGAAAAATATAATAAGGGACACCGATATGGGAGGAAAATTGGAAAATGATGAGCGAATACAGACCATGTATTGTGGATGATCACAAAGCACTCTTCCATATATGGACTGAAAAATCTTATCCAGTAGAAGCAAGTCCACTTATGGGTGGAGCTCCAGCAGGACAGATCAATTATCTTTATGGAGTTGTGGAATATGAAGATGGCTCAGTTCATTTATGCGTACCAAGTCAGATCCAGTTCACTGATGAGAAAATTAAGGAGTATGCATTCCCACCCCAAAAGGAGAGCAGCGTATGACACAGGAAGAATGGAAGCAGGTCGAAAAAGCCCTTGAATACTTTTTTAAGCGAGTAGAGCTGGAGGTGGATGGATATGAAGTGAGTTTAACACTCCAGAGAGTAGGCGTTTATAAAAATGCCATTGCAATTTATGTAAATGGTGTATTTAAGGGAGAATGGATAACTACGGAATGCGAAGAAACGAGAAGATTTATCCAGAAACGAGAAAAATCTATCCTAACAAAAAAGGATAAGGAAGCACGGAAGAAACTGTCAAAGAAAGCACAGAAGGAGCTGGCAGAGAAATATGATCGAAAATATTCTGTCTATAGTACACACTGGTCTTCCTTTAGAGCTTTAAAAAGGCATTTAATAGCCAATAACGAAAGTATCAAATTTGTAAAAATATCATAAAGGGGCATATGCCCCTCCTAATGCAGCCACAGTAATGTGAAGGTCACAAGCCCTTATAATGCAGAGTGGGAGAGGAGAACAGAATGATTGCAAGGATTATTATGACAATCCTGCAGTATCCAGTTGGAGCTGTCGTAGGCTTTAGGGATGAATTTCAAACTGAATATCGGACAGTGTCTGGATACCAGTATAGTCATGGGAGCTTCTATGTGCTGTTCTTCGAAGACAACATGGTACATATGAACCGACTGAAAGCGTTGGTTGTATCTGTAGAAAAAAAGGAGGACATGACAATGCAGGTAAGTAAGAAAGTAACAAAAAGCGGTGCAGTTACACTTCCAAGAGGTGTTCGTCAGGAGACAGGTATTCTCCCAGGTGTTCCAGTGGATATTTTGACGGATGATGAGGGAATACACATTTTAAAGCACGTTCCAGCGTGTTTCCATTGTGGAACTGTAGATAATGTCAAGACAGTATGTGGCATTGAAATTTGCGGTAACTGTGCAAAGGAAATTATGGAGGTGTTTGACAATGAATCTGATCAGTAAGAGTGAAGAGCAGAGATTGAATGAAAAAATCAAGCAGAAAGCAGACCGATTGGTTGCACTGACCAGCCAACAGAAAGAAATCAAATCAGAAATTGATGAGATTAAAGCGTGGTTCGAAAATCTCGCAACTAATGACCTGAAGGACACTAAGAAGAAAACCATTGACTATTGGGGAAGCGATAATTCAAAGGTAATTGTTGGAAACAGTGAAACAGTAAAGCCAATATCAATGACAATGGTTAAGAAGCTGCTGGGAGATGTGTTTAAGGACTTTGCATCTGAAGATGTGAGCTATACATTAAAAGCTCCATGTAAGAGATTATTTACTATTGCGTTCCTTGGCAAATATACGCAGGGAACACTGGATGAGACAATCAAACAGATTACTGCAGATGAAAAGATTCAGAGAACCCTGAAAAAGAAACTCAAAGGAAAATATGAAAAAGATACAGAGTGCCTTATGAAGCTGGCAGGAATGTCAGAACAGGATGCAAGCGATTGGGCATATCTTGTATCAGAAATCATTAACTGGGAGTGGATGCTTCAGGTATTGAAGTCAGCAGAATGGCAGGGAACACCACAGGAAGCTATTGATATAATCAATGCTGCAGTTATTGTGGATGAGGGTATCAAGGTAACTGTGGAAGCGGAAGACAAAGAAGCGTAGCTGGAAAGGAGAGGTAGATGAGAACAGTTGAACAATTTCAGATCAGAAAGATATACGCAATCAGTAATGCACTCGGCATATCTGATTCCAGAGCAGAGGAAGATGAGCTCCATGTGCTGATATCTGGATTAACTGGAAAGGTATCTATCAAGGAACTTACATACAGAGAAGCTAGCATCGTGATTGAACGTCTGGAAGAGCTGCAGGGCAAAGCTGCCTCTCCAAAACCGAGAAAGAGTTACAAGGAACACAAAAGCAGACCAGGAGGCGTTACCTCTGGTCAGCAAAAGAAAATATGGGCTCTCATGTATGAATTAAAAAAGTATGACCGCAAGCCAAACGATGTGCAGCTGGGAGATAGGCTCTGTGCTGTCATTAAAAAGGAATTTCATGCGGATGCAACAGCGAAGAATCCATTTGCCTGGATTAGCTTTGAACAGGGAAATGATCTGATAGAAACACTAAAACGATATGTGGCGAATGAAAAGCGGAAATGTGAGGTATGATTATGGACTTGCTTGATCAGGTAAAATTAGAGAATCTGGATGAGGAACAGAAAGCTCTCGCAGAGCTGATAGGACTGGAAGGCTTAAAGAATCTTGTGAGGGCATATAATGGCACTTCCATTTATGTTCCAAAGATTGAAAGTCTGGAAAAGACTGTAAGGGATGAGTATATTAAAGCTGAATTTGATGGCGGTAATTATAGAGAACTTGCCCTGAAATATGGATTGACAGAAACATGGATTCGCAATATAGTTTTAGAAAAAGCAAAGGAAATCAAGGCAAGACCGATGGATGGTCAGATGTCAATATTTGATATGGAAAATTGAAGTATTTTTCTCAACTATTTTATTTTAATATTGTCTATTTTGAAGATACACTTGTGTAAAGCACACAGGTGTATCTTTTTTTGTGAGGTGAGAGGATGAATGAATGGATCATAACAACTGCTATTACTTTGGGGATTGGAGCTATTACATATTTCTTAAAACGAACTATGAATCAGGTAGACAATCATGGAAAAGAAATCCAGCAGTTGAATATGGAAGTAGTTAAGAAAAATGATTTAAAAGAGAGCACAGAGGAATTGAAGAGTGACATCAAACAGATCCGAGAAGACTACACTCCCAAAAAAGAACACGAAAAAGATTTTGATGAATGCAGAGATGAAATCAAGCAGATTAAAGCAGAGTACCTGACCAAGGATGATTTTATCAGAGAAATAAACAAGATGGACAGGAAACTGGATCAAATGCTGCAGATGATGATTGACAGAGTAGGAAAGTGAGGTTAGCGCAGTGAACAGAGAGGCTGAGATGAGAAGATTAAGAGCAGGCAATTTTACTATGAATAACGGAAAAGTGTTATTGACCATCAATCTTTTAAGAGAAAAATACAATGCTTTAAAAAGCGTTAAAAAGGGCGTTGAATATGATGGAATTGAAAGGCAGGAGTTTATTGATAGCGTAAACTTTCTTGCCGAGGAAGGTTACATTCATCTGAGAGAAATCAGCACAAAGGAAGATGCGACGCTTTCAGACTTTGACTACCAGATGCTGGAGGCAAAGGTTACCGCAAAAGGGATCAGGCTGCTTGCTGGTGGAATCAAAGATGATGTTGTTGACTTAGGTAACTGATATGGAGAACAAGGAGAGAAGACGCAGCATAGGAAAAGTTGACAGGCTGCCTCCAGAACTGAAGGACACTGTAGAACAGATGCTCCTGACTGGAAGCACCTATAAAGAAATTGTGACCTTCCTGAAAGAGAATGGGGAGGAAATGTCACAGATGGCTATTTGCACATACGCTAAGAAATATCTTGCGACTGTGGAAATGATAAACGTGGCACAGAGCAATTTCTCCATGCTGATGGATGAAATGAACCGCTATCCAGATTTAGATACTTCTGAGGCACTTATCAGGCTTTCCAGCCACCATGTTATTAATGCTCTCACAAATATAGACGAAGAGCAGATGAAGGATGTACCGATTGAAAAGCTGATAAAAGAAACAAACGGACTGATCAGAGCTGCAGCATATAAAAAGAGAATCGAAGTGCAGAACAGAGATAACTATGAAGCAGGTCTGGAAGCAGTTAAGAGCCTTGTATTTGAGGCGATGGCAAAAGATAATCCTGAACTGTATAAACAGGTCAGTGCATATCTGAATCAAAAGAAATCGGAAGGAATGGAGGGATAAGAGTATGTGGTATGTAATCCAGGTCAAGACTGGCGAAGAGGAAACGATTGCAAAGAAACTGAAGGAACATGGAATCAAGGCTCTTGTTCCGAAAGAAAACCGAGTCATTCGGAGTGGAGGTTCCTGGGGGTATAAAGAATATGTCCTTTTCACAGGGTATATATTCCTTGATATGAGATTTTCGGCAGATAACTATTATCTGGTCAAAGGAATACCAGGTGTAATCCAGTTCCTTGGAGATAATAAGAATCCTTCCACATTATCCTATATGGAAGCTGAGTGGATAGGGCTTCTTACTGGAAAAGACAATGAACCGATTGAGCCGACCATAGTGAAAGCTGAAAAAGATGGAACATTTAAAGTTGTGAAAGGTGTTCTTGAAAAATTTGAAAATCGCATCACAAAATATGATAAGCGGAGCAGGAAAGCAACATTTGAAATAACGATATGCAATGAGAAAAAAGAAGTCCAGCTGAGTATTGAACTGGATGGAGAAGAAAAAGAACAGGAAGTTTCTGAATAACGTCTGGTTGATTCGTCCCAGCGTGGCTAAGGGACGGACATAATGAGAAGGAACTGAGCAGAAAAATGTCTGGTTGGGTGGCGAAGCCTAACCTAAATGACATAAATCTGACAGTTCCTTTTTAGATTGCCCTTAATTCCCTTTTAAAAACAACAGAAACCCCTTTAAATTCGTTTGAATGGTCGAGGTCTAAGAACAGACCACATAAGCCTTTAATTCCAAAATAGGGCAAATTACAGCGTCATAATAATTACAACAGGCAGGTGAGAAAAGTGAGAGTCGGAAAAAAAGGAAGTATTGATGCACTGATCGGAGCGATGACCGAGGCAGAGAGCAAATCATTTTATGATGAACAGGAAACAGTTTTAAATGATTTAGAAAGCCTTTTGAAGACCTTTCTTTACAAGGACAATACGCCAGAGAGAGTAAGAATTTTAAAAGATTACGAAGCTGGCAGTCCGTTGACAGGAAAAGGCGGTATCAGGCAGAGACTTGGTGCGATTGATATGGAATTCTTTGGTAGAGCATACTTTCCACATTATTTTTCCAGACCATCTCCTGAATTTCACAAGGAGCTGGATGCAATCTGGCAGCAAGGTGTTTTAAAAGGTCAGTATCCAATTACTCCAGCCAAGATAAAAGAAATAAGCAGAATGAATGGAACAAAGCGAGTGGCAGCTGCTCCCAGAGGTCATGCGAAGTCAACAACGCTTACATTCAAGGGAACGATGCACGCTATTGTATATGGTTATAAGCATTATCCCATTATCATATCAGACAGCTCCGAACAGGCAGAAGGCTTTCTGGACAATATCAGGGTGGAATTTGAAGAAAACGAGTTCCTGAAGGAGGACTTCGGAGATCTTACTGGAAAAGTGTGGCGTTCAAATGTTTTAATAACCAGCACCAATATCAAAGTGGAGGCTATCGGTTCGGGAAAAAAGATTCGAGGTCGAAAACATAGAAACTGGAGACCAGACCTGCTTGTGCTGGATGATATTGAAAATGATGAGAATGTCAGAACACCAGAACAGAGAAGCAAGCTGGAAAACTGGTTTTTAAAAGCTGTTTCAAAAGCTGGTGATGATTATACGGATATTGTTTACATTGGAACACTCCTCCATTATGACAGTTTACTTGCAAAGACACTGAAAAACCCAGGATACAAGGCAATTAAATATAAAGCAGTTATTTCATTTTCAAAGGCTGATGACCTTTGGAAAAAGTGGGAGGATATTTATACAGACCTTTCAAACGACAATCACGAAGAGGATGCAAAAGCATATTTTGAAGCCAATCGAAAAGAAATGTTGGAGGGAACGCAGGTATTGTGGGAAGAAAAGCTGTCCTACTATGATTTGATGGTAATGAGAGTAACAGAGGGCGAGGCTTCCTTCAATTCTGAGGAACAGAATGAACCTATCAATCCAGAAGACTGCATCTTCAACAAGGAATGGTTTGAATTCTACAATGATGCAGAAATTGTATTTAACAGCAAAGAATACTATTTCTTCGGCTTTGTTGATCCATCACTTGGAAAGACAAAACACAGTGACTTCTCAGCTATTATCACAATGGCAAAACATAAGGTCTCAGGATATATGTATGTTATGGATGCTGACATTGAACGCAGACATCCAGATAAGATTATTGCAGATGTTCTGGAAAAAGAAAAATGGCTTCGCAGGGATTATGGAAAAGGATATAAAAAATTCGGAGCTGAGACAGTTCAGTTTCAGTGGTTCTTGAAGGAGGAGCTGGCGAAGGCTTCTGCAAAGGCTGGATTGTATCTGCCAATCGAGGAAGTACCGCAGGTAAGCGATAAAACCATGAGGGTTCAGACGCTGCAACCAGATGTAAAGAATCATTATATCAAGTTCAATAAAAGACATAAGCTGCTGCTGGAACAGATGGAACACTTCCCGATGGGGGCTCACGATGATGGACCAGATGCGCTGGAGGGATGTCGTACCATTGCTAAGAAAACGAAAAAATTCAGAATCCTGGACAAAGGAAGCCTGGGATTATAGGAGGTGGCAGTTATGCCAGTTATTTATATGGATAGGGCTTCCATTGACAGCCTGACAGAAAAAGATATCCGAGAAATTATAGATGAAAACTCTACCAGTACGAAGTATAAAATACTGCATGACTATTATATCGGGAAGCACAAGATACTGGATGAGGTAAAAAAGGACAGCACAGCTCCAAACAATAAGCTGGTCAATAATATGGCAAAATATATCACAGACACAGCAACATCTTATTTTGTCGGAAAGCCAGTAGTTTATAATTCACAAAATGATGAGTTCCTGCAGACTATGCAGGATATTTTTGATTACAACGATGAACAGGATCATAACATGGAGCTGGCGAAACAGTGCAGCATATGTGGAAGCTGCTTTGAAATGCTCTATATGGATGAGGATGCAAAAATCAGATTTGCGAAGATTCCAGCGGAGGCTGGTATTATGATCTGCGAAACGGACAGTGGTTTTTCTGCTCCGATGGCATTTATTCGGACAATTATATCAAAGGACAGGGATAACAATGTGATTAAAAAGGTTGAGTTCTGGAATGCGTACCTGGTTATGCATTTTAGATCAATCAACGGAGGATATCTCAATCTGGAATCTGTGGAAGACCATTATTGGAAGGACGTACCATTTGTGGAGTACATCAATAATGAGGAACGACAGGGAGATTTTGAAGGTGTCGTTTCTGAGATTGATGCTTATAACAAGGTGCAGAGCAACACAGCTAATTACTTCCAGTACAATGATGATGCCATTTTAAAGGTTTTAAAACTTGGGGATGTTTCCAGCCAGGATATAAAAGATATGAAGGAAAAGGGCGCAATCATTCTGGAAGATGGAGGAGATGTCAGCTGGCTTTTAAAAACAGTGGATGATACTGCTCTTGAAAACTATAAAAACAGGCTTCGAGAGGATATTCACACGATGGCGAGTGTACCACATTTATGTGATGACTCATTTGGAGGGAATCTGTCAGGCGTGGCAATTTCCTATAAATTATGGGGGCTTGAACAGTTGTGCTCCATGAAGGAACGAAAGTTTAAAAAAGGTCTTCAGCGCAGGGTTGAGCTTATTACAAATATCCTGAATGTACTCGGAAATCATTATGATTACAGAGATATTACACCGAAGTTCAGAAGAAACAAGCCTGAAAATGATAAGGAAGTTGCTGAAATCGTAACAATGCTGGCAAGCGACCTTTCAAGGGAAACACGACTCCAGATGATTCCATATGTTGAAAATGTTCAGGAAGAGCTTGACAGACTGGAAGAGGAAAAACAGAAGGAAAAAGAAGATTTTGGAGTATATGAGAATTTCACAAAAGCATTTCAGACACAGGACACTGGAACGGAGGCGGTAACAAATGAGCCAGAGGGAACGAAACGAGTGGATAGAACGAGCGAAGCAGAGAGTGCTGGATAATGCGAAACAAACAGACAGCTACGTTTCAGATATTATGTTCTTGTATGACGAAACAGCAAATCAGCTGGAAAATGAAATCAATGCCATGTTCCAGAAATATGCAACTGATAATGGGCTGACGGATGCAGAGGCTTCCAAGATGCTGACCAGCGAGGAATATAGCAAGTGGAAAAAGAGCATTGATGAGTACATATCGGAATCTGAGAATGATTCCAAAACAATGCTGGAACTGAATACACTATCAGTTAAATCCAGAATCAGCAGAAAAGAGCAGATGCTTTCCAGTATATATAAGTCCATGATTACATTATCTGGAGATACGGAAACAAAGCTCACTTATCTACTGGGGGATATGTTCAAAACAAATTATTATCGTGGCTGCTATGATGTGCAGTCGGTTCTTGGAATCGGTTTTAATGTTTCAAAGGTAGATGAAGGAATGCTAAAACGGATTCTGGAACATCCTTGGTCAGGAAAAAACTATTCTGAAGCACTATGGGAAAACACGGATAAGCTCGCTGAACTTGCAAAAAGAGAGCTTACACTTGGATTTATGTCTGGTTCGAGCGTCCAGAAGATGGCGAAAGAAATTGATGATGTCATGGGAAAAGGGAGATATGCTGCGGAGCGTCTTGTTCGGACGGAAAGCAGCTACTTTTCAAATCAGGGAGAACTGCAGTCCTATCAGGAGATGGGAATAGCAGAGTATGAGTTTCTTGGTGGTGGGTGTGATATATGTCAGGCATTGAATGGACAGTTCTATCTGATCACAGAAGCAGAACCCGGACTAAATCTTCCACCAATCCACCCGAACTGTAAATGCACCATAAGAGCCAAGGCTCATAGGGATATGTTTAAAAACAGAGAGGGTGCAAATTCATTAAAAGACAATCCAAAGTTCGAAGAGTGGAAGAAAAAATATGTTGACACTCCACCTGCAGAACCTATAATTAAACTAACCGACAATGAACAGTATGCAATGAATAGTTATATCAGTGGAGATGCGTATGTTTGGAATGACAAGCTGCGCAGGGGAGAAAAACCAACAAGGCAGGAAATGAAGAAAATGAAAGATATGGATTCGGCACTTGAAAAGATGCCAGCATATCAGGGAACGCTATATAGATCAGTTTCTGATTTTGGAATTGATGATGTTCAGGAGTTTATCAATTCTCATGTTCCAGGAAAGATAAAAATATTTCCAGAATACCTTTCCAGCTCTACCAGCGTTTATGATGATTCTTTTCCTATCCAGTATGTGATTCAATCGAAAACTGGACACGATATAAGGAAATTCAATTCTCAGGAAAAAGAAATACTGTTCGGAAGAAAAGCAAAATTCTATGTCACGAAGGTTGAAAACAATGTCATATACATGGAGGAGATCTAATGGGGAAACCATATTCAGACAAGAGATGGTGGATAGCACCAAGAGGAATTGATAGCGACTGTAACAGTTGCATATATGATTATGGATTTGGAAAATGTGAGAAATATCCAGATGGAGTTCCAAGAGAGATGATAGATAAATCATTCCCTGGAACAGAAGAATATAAAAAAAAATATTGTAAATATCGTAAGACCAAGTAAGACAAGCACCCTTCGGGGTGCTTATTTAATTGCTTTAAAATGAACAATGAACATCTTTTAAAACTCGTTTAAAAGGTGTTTTTGTTATAGAAAATTTTAGGAGGTAAAACAAAAATGGATGGACAAACAACCACCACACAGGGAGCTGAACAGACCACTCAGGCAACACAGACTTCCGCAACTGCAACACAGGAACAGACTTCAGTGGAGGCTACACCAGAAAAGTTAAATGCGTTCCAGAAATTCATGGAAGGTCTTTTTGGCGGGAACAAGAATGCTGAGAGTAAAGCAGAGGATACACCTTTAGGAGATACCGTTGCAAATACCGGAAGTGCTGAAACTGAAAAGATGTTCACTCAGTCTGATATTGATGCAGCTGTTGAAGCGGCGCAGCAGAAATGGAAAGACGATGCTGCTGAAGCTGAAAGAGTCAAGAATCTTTCTCCAGAGGAAAAAGCGGCTGAGGAAGAAAAAAAGAAGGACACAGAAATTGAAACGCTGAGAGCTCAGCTTCTTCAGAAGGAATTGAAAGAGTCAGCTGTGAAATCACTTGAAAAAGAAGGATTTCCAGTCGGGCTGGCTGAAATGCTTAACTATTCCAGCAAGGAAAATATGGAAAGCGGCTTAAAACAGACGCAGGAGATTTTCAAAGAAAGCCTTTCGGCAGCTGTTAAAGAAAGACTGAAGGGGAAAACACCAGAAGGTCTTGGAAATGCAACTTCAGCAGAGAATCTGTTGAGAGACCAGATTGCGAAGAATATTAGAGGACTTTAAGGGAGGACGAAGAAATGAACACTATTGAAACAGCTACAATAATTCAGTCAGAACTTGATAAGGCTGCAGTAGAACAGTCTACTTCAGGATGGATGGAGGTTGATCAGTCACTTGTTAAATACAGTGGCGGTTCTGAGGTAAAGATACCAACCATTGCAATGGATGGTATGGCAGATTACGACAGAAAGAACGGATTTGTTGAAGGGGATGTTAATTTTAAATATCAGACCAAGAATATGACACAGGACAGAGGTCGTTCATTTAGCTTCGATGAGAATGATGTTGATGAGACAAATTTTGTTCTTACTGCTTCCACTGTTATGGGAGAGTTCCAGAGAACAAAAGTAGTTCCTGAAATTGATGCTTACAGATACAGCAAGATTGCAACATCATGCATCGGTAAGAAACTTGCGTCTGGCGGTTATGTTGCGGATGAAGCAACTGTGTTACAGAAATTATATTATGATATCGCAACTGTTCAGGATAAGGTTGGGCAGAATACACCGCTGGTTATTACAATCAGCTCTTTAATTGCAGCTATGCTCGGAATGTCAGAAAAACTTTCTAAGAAGTTTGATATAACAGATTTCAAGCAGGGAGATGTGACGCTCAAGGTTAAGAGCCTTGATGGTGTTCATCCATTGATTCCAGTAGGATCTGACAGATTAAAGACAGAGTACCTTTTCAGAGATGGAAAGACAACTGGTCAGGAAAGCGGTGGATTCGCTCCAACTGATGGAAGCAAGAACATCAACTGGATCATCACTCCAAGAAAAGCGCCTATCGCAGTTTCAAAGACCGATAAGATGAGAATTTTTGATCCTGAAACAAACCAGAAGGCAAGAGCATGGGCTATGGATTATCGAAAGTTCCATGACCTCTGGATTACTGATAACAGCATTGAACAGTGCTTTGTAAACATTAAAGAAGCATTGAATTAGGAGGAGCTATGGATAAGATTACATTAAGAAATGGAAATGTTGTAAAAGAGGTCGAATCCGATGACAGAGCAAAAGCTCTGGAAGCAAAAGGATTTGTAAGAGATGGTGCAGCTCCAGCTATCACAGCTGAGGACACCAAGGCACTGGAAAAGGAACTACAGAAAGCCAGAGAAGAATTAACAAGAGCATCTGAGGTAATGGAAACTGCAGACAAGCGAAGAGGCGAATTAGAAGCAGAGCTTGCTGAAACAAAAGAAAAGCTGAAGGAAGCATCTGAATATGCCGAGACTGCAGATAAGAAAATCGAAGCTTTGACTCAGGAGCTGGAAGGAACAAAAGAACAGTTAGAGGCAGCTGTCAAGAAAAACACAGCATCTAAGAAATAGTCAGGAGGACTGCTTATGACACAGGAACAGGAAAACAGCCTGGTTGCAGATGTCATGGATAGCATGAAGATGGCAGAGTCTGAAGAACGAACTGCCAGACGGTATGTGAAAAGGGCAGTTGATAAAATCCTGATTTACTGCAACCGAGAAGACCTTCCTGATCAGCTATTAAGCACAGCAGAACAAATTGCAGAAGATATGCTGAAAGCTGACAAAGTAAAAGAAAGTGAACAGGAGGTGGCAAGTATCAATCGTGGGGATACTTCCATTTCTTATCGTGACACCAGTAAAAACCAGAGTGCCACAGTTGATTTTATGAAGGACTATGAAAAATCTCTCAACCGATATAAAAAAATGAACCTTCCAAAGGATAAGAAAAATGAATGAAGCTGATATTCTGGCATCCACTTATGAAGACAGTGTAACCGTTTATAGAGCTTTTAAAGATACTTTACCGAATGGAGAAAGCGTCTTTAAAAGTGGGACTGATGGGAAAATTGTTTATCAGGATAAAGAATGTGCTTTGTCCACTCAGACTGGCGGTAAGCTGGAACAATCCAGTTCTACTGCCAAGACTGAGACCTCTTTCTGCTTATTTACAAGACCAGAAATTGACATACAGACAAATGATTTCCTTGTGATCACACACTTGGGAAAGCAGATTGAGGCGGTTGCAGGTTTTCCTGAATGTATGAAATCCCATAATAATATTCCGATAAAGCTGGACAGCAATCTTGTCTAATACGGATTATGAATTGAATCTTGATGAGTGGGAACAAAGGCTGGCGAAAGCAATAGAAAGCCAGTATCCAGAAGAGTTCAGAAGAATGGTCATTGATGTAGCTGTGAATCTGGAGGGGAAGGTCAAAGAAAATACTCCAGTAAAGACCAGCCATCTGCAGAATGAATGGCACATCGGAGATATCCAGAAAAAAGGGGATGAATATTACATTGAGGTTTATAACAATGTGGAATATGCAGAGCCTGTTGAGTATGGTCACAGGGACAGAGGCGGTGGATTTGTAAAAGGAGCTCACATGATGGAGCTGTCGCTTCAGGAAGTACAACAGCACCTTCCTGGTTATCTGAGGGAGTGGATGAACGACTTCTTAAATTCCCATGAACTGTAGGAGGCGGATATATGGAAAATGTGTTAATTCAAATAAAAGATGCCATAACAATGGCAATAAAACGAATCAGTCCAGATGTTGATGTGTTCTATGAGGAAGTGAAGAAAACAGAAAAAGGTCAGGGGTTGGAAATACCTAAGACTTATTATTTTGTGGATATCATTCCTGCAGGAAACAATACTGTGGATAGATTCTTTTCGGATATGAGAGTATTGATAGACATTGCTTATCACGAAGAAAGAGAAAGCAATGTTGCCTATTTGGTAAGAGCAGCGGAGCTGGATGCAGCGTTTCGTCCGATTTTTGCTTTCGGGAATCGTAAGATAACAATTGACAGCTCTAGCTCGAAAGTAACGGATCATGTATTACATTTTACTTTTCCAATCAGTTTCAGACAAGCCTGGGAACAGACAGAAGAATTTGAAAAAATGGGAGAGTTGGATGTATCAATTTCAAAAGGAGAGTGATATAAATGTTAGGTTTACCACAATTTAGCATGATTTTTAGAGGACTTGCGGTATCAGCTATTGAGAGAAGTGCAAGAGGTATTGTTGCTTGTATTCTCAAAGATGATACCGAAGGTGGAAAAGATGTAAACGTATATAAAAAGGTGGATGAGGTAGATTTTACACAGTGGTCAGAAACAAACCACGATTTCTTCAAGTTGATTTTTGCTGGAGCTCCATCCACGGTGATTGCGATTCGACTTGCTACAAATGCAGAGGATTATAATGTAGCACTTAGCAAGTTGAAAAATCTGAAATGGAATTATCTTACGATTCCAGAGATTAAGCCAGCAGATGTTACCACGATTGCAGCATGGATTAAGCAGTACCGCAATGATGAGAATAAGACATTTAAAGCTGTTCTTGCACACTGCGCAGGAGATCATGAGGGAATTATCAATCTTACAACTGAAAATATCAGTTCAACAATTACGGAAAAGAAACATTCAGCAGCACAGTATTGTGCAAGAATTGCTGGCGTACTTGCAGGATTATCGCTTGCACGAAGCAGCACATATTTTGTCCTGGATGATATTTCGGAAGCGGAAGTTCCTGATGATCCAGACGAAAGAATCAATGCTGGCGAGCTTGTAATTGTCTTTGACAGTAAAAAATATAAGATTGGTCGAGGCGTGAACAGCCTTGTGACATTCACTTCGGAAAAAACCGAAGATGTCAGATTCATTAAGATCGTTGAGGGAATGGATTTATATAAAGATGATATCCACCAGACTTATGAAGATAATTATGTAGGAAAAGTAATCAATGACTATGATGGAAAGCAGATGTTTGTTGGAGCTATCGGATCATATCATAAAGGACTTCTTGGAAATGTCTTGGATAAATCTTATGACCATACAGTTGGTGTTGATGTTGAGGCGCAGAGAGCGTTCTTGGAAGGAAAAGGAACGGACACCACAGATATGGATGATATTGCAGTTGCAAAGGCAAATACAGGAACAAGGGTATTTATCAGCAGCAATGTGAAGTTCGTAAACACAATGGAAGATTTAAACATGAATGTAAATATGTAGATCAGGAGGCAACACAATGGAAGGAATTAGAGGAAATAAAACACTCTCTGGAACATGGGGAGAGCTTTGGATTGACGGAGAAAAAATCTTCGAGTTTTCCAAAATCGAATTAAAGGTAACAGTAAATCGTGAAGATGTGCAGCTTGGAATTGACATTGACAGCAAAATGACTGGTCTTAAGGGCGAGGGCTCTTATGTTGTTAAGAAGGTTTACACAAGAGCTAAGTCAGCATTAGAGAAACTTAAAAAAGGAATTGATGTCAGAAGTGAAATCATTGCAAAACTGGAAGATCCAGATGCGGTTGGCGGTCAGATTGAACGCTGGTCTTGTGATAACGTATGGCACAATGAGATCCCAGTAGTAAATTGGGAAAAGGGTGGCATTATCGAAGAGGAACAGACAATCGGCTTTACACCATCTGATTTACAGAATCTGGATGCAGTTGCGTAGGAGGAAAATATGGATAAGAATAAAGAAGCAGTGTTTCAGTCATTTGTAGAAAAGGCTGCAAAGAGATTGGAAGAAAGCAAAGTAGAAAAGCATACGACACTTTACGTTCCAAGTATTGATCAGAATATTGTTATCAGAAATCTGTATCATCCTGAAATTGTGGAATGTACACAGATTGAAGATAAAGAAGATCCAAATGCTTCGGATAAATACTGTATCTATTTGGCTGTTGTTGAGCCAGATTTAAGAAAGGTTGCAGTGGAACTGAAGGAAAAGAAGCAGATTGTGGAATATCCAGAGGTTGTAAATATCTTTGAAGACCATGAAATTACAGATATTGCAACGGAGGTTATGAAACTGTCAGGTGTTATTGGAACAAAGAGAGTGAAGGTCATTGAAGACCTAAAAAACTAATTGACCAAGACGGGGAAAGCTATTTCCTGCATTATTATATTCAAAGAGGCTTTAAATTAGAGTACCTTCTCCAACTGGATTTGGAAGAGAGGTGCTTTTATTTTGCTTCAATGCAAAAAGCAATCGAAGAAAAAGTAGAACTGTTTGCTGGGCTTGGAGGTGGTAATGGATGAGCGTTGTAGGCAGTATATCAATCAAAGACAATGCCAGCTCAGTTCTTAAGAATGTAAGAAAAGAGCAGTCCGCACTACGCAAGGACGCAGCAGACACAAGGAAAGAGTTGCAACGTACTTGGGATAAAACTTATACCGCTAAGGCTGACACATCATCTGCAGTTCAGAAAGCAGACAGCCTGACTGGAAAAGTAAAGGAATTAGGAAAAAAGGTTGCATCCCCTGTCATTCGCGTGAAGGATGCAGCCAGCTCAACTGTTTCGAAGGTAACTGGAGGCATAAAGAAAGCTGGCAGCACAATAGCCACTCCGATTATTCGAGTGAAAGATGCTGCTACTTCAACTGTAACAAAGGTAACAAATAAAATTAAGGGTGTGGGGCGAAAAGTTACTGCACCCGTTATTAAAGTCAAGGATGCAGCCAGCTCCGTTATAGGAAAGGTTACTGGAAAGCTGAAATCAATCGGAGGGAAGGTATTTTCCCCGATTGTAAAATTGACGGATGCCACAGCAAAGGGAATGTCAGCTGTTGGTGGTAAGCTGGCGAGCCTTGCAAAGACCGTATCAATACCAGTGTCGATTGCAGCAACAGCGGTAATCGGTGGTGCGGTAAGCCAGGGGGCAAGTCTGGAACAAAGTATTGGTGGCGTTGAAACCCTGTTCAAGGGAGATGCTGGTGTTGTTAAGGCAAATGCAGACGCAGCGTTTAAGACAGCTGGTCTATCTGCAAATGAGTATATGGAGCAAGTTACAAGTTTCTCTGCTTCACTTTTGAACAGTTTAGGCGGAGACACAGCTACAGCAGCAAAAGTGGCTGATATGGCTATGATTGATATGTCCGATAATGCTAATAAATTCGGTACGGACATGGATTCTATATCAAACGCATATCAGGGATTTGCGAAGCAGAATTATACGATGCTTGATAATCTTAAACTGGGATATGGTGGCACAAAGGAGGAAATGGAAAGACTCCTGAAGGATGCACAGACCATGACAGGCGTTAAATACGATATCAGCAATCTGTCTGATGTTTATAATGCTATTCATGCGGTGCAGGAGAACCTTGGTGTTACTGGAACGACAGCGAAAGAAGCAAGCCAGACGTTCAGCGGTTCGTTCTCAGCTATGAAATCAGCTGCAAAGAACGTGCTTGGAAATATGGCTATTGGTGGAGATGTAACAGGCTCTATAGAGCAGTTGGTTGATTCAGCATCCACATTCTTATTTAAAAACGCTGTTCCAATGATAGGAAGGGTTGTTTCGTCGCTTCCAAAAGTAATAAAAACTGGAATTAAGAATGCAGCTCCGAAGATTAAGGCTTCAGGTGGAGAAATTGTAAAGAGCCTGAAAGATGGAATTGTTGGTATATTACCATCCTCTATGGGTGGCGTAGTAACGCAGATTTTTGACAGCATTGGAAATCTTGGAAGTGGATTCGCTGCCATAGCTCCGCAACTAGCTTCATTTGGCACTGGAATGGTAACTACAATCCAGCAGGTAACTTCTGCCTGTCTTCCGATGCTAACCAGCATCATTTCAACTGTGACAACCATGCTGCCAGTGATTTTGCCAGTCATTCAGACTGTCGTCGCTACGATAGGTAGTATCATGTCTCAGGCAGCACCAGTTATTTCGGGGCTTGTATCAGCGATAGGAATTGCGGTCACTGCACTGGCTCCTGTCTTCAGTACAATTTTTTCCGAAATCGGAGAAAAAGTCGGTAGTGTTATTGCATTTGTGGGCGAGAGAATGGGCTTTATACAAGAGGTAATCGGTACGGTAGCACCTATTCTTGGAGATGTCATTAGCACGGCATGGAGTGTTATTTCTCCAGTTATGGATATTGCAATCAGCGTATTCGAGCTTGTATTTAGTGTTGTTCAAAAAGTGTTCCCTGGAATCCAGGCAGTCCTAGAAACTGTGTGGGGCGTTGTGAAGCCTATTGTCGAGGGAATTGGAAGCGTTGTAGGAAAAGTCGCTGGATGGCTCGGAAGTGCAGTAGACTGGGTTACTGGTTCTGGAGGTTCGGATGCAGGAAGTAATGCAGACGGAGACAATAACTGGAAAGGTGGATTGACTTGGGTGGGAGAAGATGGAGCAGAGCTTGTTGACCTGCCTAAAGGCTCAAGAATCTTACCACACAAGGAAAGTGTTTCAATTGCAGGACAGCAGAACGATGTAGTAAAGAACAATGTAACAAATATCACAAAAAATACAGTTAATCAGAATCAAAGTGATAATTCGGATGTCGGCAAAAATGCAGACGGAGACAATAACTGGAAAGGTGGAATGACTTGGGTAGGAGAAAAAGGCGCAGAGCTTGTTGAAACACCAAGTAATTCAAGAACACTTCCAAACAAAGAAAGTATTTCTGCAGGAAGCGGAGTAGTACAGAGCAATACAACAAAAGTTGTTCAGAATACGACAACTTTTGGAGGAACATTCGATATCACACCAGTTCTTTCGTTCCTTGGAAACATTGATAACAACCTGAAAATGCTGATAGATAGAATCAAAGGCAATGACTCAAGGTTAGAGATTCCGGGAGGGGCAAAGGGCAAAGCAGAAACTAAGGGATTTGTAGGAAGCATCACAGTACAAATTGCTAAACTTGCAGAGCAGATCATTGTCAGAGAAGATGCGGATATAGATGATATTGCTGATAAAGTAGCGAAGAAAGTCATTGAAGTAGTTGTGAATATGGGTTAGGAGGTGGAAGTATTGAAAACAAGAATAATTGAACTGAGTGTAAATAACAGATCAGAAGTGATTGAGCTTCCTATCAATCCAAAAACTGTTGAATTTACAGAGAAGCAGCTAAATCAGGCAATATCTTTGCTAAACATTGGAGAAGCAAATATGAAAGGAGAGCGTGGGTTGAAATATACCCAGCTCGCCAGCTTCTTTCCTTCGAAGAAATCGCCACACTATAAACACGCAAAGAAAGAACCAGCAAATTACATGGCTATGCTGCAGGAATGGAAAACCACCAAGGCGGTTGTTCGTGTTATTGTAACAGATCTAAAAATAAATCTTGCTATGCTGATTGATGAACTTCATTTTTCGGTAAATGAAGGGGATGAGGATGTCTATTATTCCATTTCTCTTTCAGAGTATAGAACATTGAATGTTCCGTCAGTGAAGATTGCCACAAAGGTTAGAAACAATGGTCTGCTTAGTAGACCAAACACAGCAGCAGCTGGTGGAAATTATACTGTGGTCGGTGGAGATACCCTTTGGGGAATATCAAAATCAAAATATGGAAATGGAAGCCAGTATCCTAAAATTTACAGTGCTAATAGCGGTGTGATTGAATCCACAGCTCAAAGTCATGGAAAGTCAAGTTCAGACAATGGACATTGGATATGGGCTGGCGAACAATTCACAATTCCAGCGTAGGTGGTGGACTATGAAGATATTGACTGGAGGAAAAGATTTAAGTGAACTGATTGAGAAGATTACTTGGTCAGGAGATACAAAACAGGTCGCAAGAACAATAAATTTCACAATCGCAAAGAATAAGAGAGACAAAGATTTCCCTACAGTAACAATCAATGAGGGAGATGAGGTCATTATGCAGGACGATAGTGGAAAAGATGTATTCGGTGGCATAATTTTTGATATAGATAAGACCGCTTCATCCAAGGTCGAAACTTATCTGGCGTATGATCTGATGTTCTATATAAACAATTCAGACGTAAATAAACTGTTTGATGGAACACCAGAAACGATTGTGCCAGGTATTTGCTTAGACCTTGGAATTGAAGTGGGAGAAATGGCAGCAACTGGAGTTCACGTTTCTATGCCATGCTTTGGTAAAAAAGCGTATGATGCCATTATGATGGCTTACACAGTTGCAGCAAGGCAGAATGGAAGTAAATACATTCCGCTTATGACAAATATTAACAAGGTCAGTGTAATAGAAAAAGGACAGCTTTGCGGTGCGGTTATGACAGGGGACTATAACCTGATCGAAGCAACCTATAAAAGCACCCTTCAAAAACTTGTTAATAGGGTTTTAATTGTAGATAAAAATAATAATAACATAAAGACTGTGGAGGACTTTGACTCCATTCAGAAATATGGACTGGTACAGAAAGTTTTAAAACAGAATGATGGAGAAGATGCAACAGCTTCAGCTCAGAAAATGCTTGTTACAGTTGAACAGTCAGCAACAGTATCTGGAGTGCCGAATGATTTTAGAGCATTATCTGGTTATTCCATCATTGTTCAGGAAACCGATACAGGGCTTTATGGACAGTTTTATATTGAAAGTGATACACATACTTTTTCATGCGGAAAAGCACAGATGGACTTAACGCTTGCATTTGAGAACTTGATGGATGAAAAGGATATTGAAACGAATTCAACAAGCTAGGAGGTGGAGAGAGTGCCTACAAACAGAAATATAGTTGATATGGTGGAAAAAATCAGGAGAGGAAAAAATAACAGTTCTGGAGGAATGGATGGCATATACATGGCAGATGTCGTATCTGTCCAGCCACTTTCCATTAAACTGCATAATACAACAATCTCTAACAATCTATATATCAATCCAGCATTGATGTTGAAGGCATCGAATGGTGGGGCAGATATAAAGAAACCATTTGCTACATCGTTTGATCCACCAGAGACTTATGAATTTTTGAAACAGTTTCATGAAAAATATGTATTGAAGAAAGGGGATACAGTCATTGTTTGTATGACAGGCTCCTCTTTTTATATTGCAGGGAAGGCGGTTAAGGTATGAGTATATTTCCATTTATTGATTCGTCAGCAACAACTGAAGAATCAGAAAACCTTCCAATGCTGAAAGAATATGCCTATGACTATGAAAAGAATGAGCTGTTATTGGACACACATGGAAAGACCTACATGGTTGAGGGTAATGAGGCACTAAGAATCTGGATATTTAAAGCATTGACAACATCCAGGTATCATTACACAGCCTATAGTTTTGCTTTTGGAGAAGAGTGGGAAGATCAGCTGGTCGGAAGGACGATGGATGGAGACATCCTGAAGCTGGAGCTGGAAAGATTTATTGTTGAAGCTCTTATGGTAAATCCATACATAAAGCGATTGGATAATTTTGTTTATGAAAACAATTCGACTGGGATGACTGTAACATTTGATGTCACAAGCATATATGGGACAGATAAAATACCATTCTCTCCGAAGGAGGTGAGACTGTAATGGATTTTACAACGGATGGAATACTGAACAGGATGAAGGATGCTCTCAAAAGCGAGGACACGAGGATTGAGGGCAGTTTTACAATGGATAACCTTCAAGCGGTATCAGAGGAACTGGCAAGGTTTAACGCTATGAGAATTGTTCCACTTATGAATACATTGTCAGACAAAGAGGATGATATGGGAACAAGTGGAAATCCAAAACATTATGTCAGATGGGCGAAAGAAGCTACTGACGCAGATGGAAATGTAATAGCTGGAAATGCAAAGGTTGAAACACCAAGAGATGGAAGCGGTTTTGTTTCTATAGCAATCATTACAACTGATGCGAAGATTCCATCTGCAGAACAGATCAGGATTGTTCAGGAGTATATTGATGGAAAACGACCAGTCGGAGCTGATCCAGTTGTGTCAGCTGCAGAGGGATTGGAAATTAGTATTGTGTGCAGCTTTAGAAAAGAGCCAGGATACACAGATGAGACAGTGAAACAACAGATAAAAAATAATGTCGAGGCTTACTTCCTGCAGATAGCTTTCCAAAGCGGACTTGCATCATTGAATTATTACACCATAAGCAATATTGTTGATGGTACTGACGGAGTAAGAGAACTGGAAAATCTTCTGGTAAATGGTGGAAAGGAATCTATTACTGCAGAATACAACAAGTATTTTGAACTGAAGGAGCTGATCATAAATGTCACTTAACAATGAACAAATGCTTCCAGCAAAATGCCGAAGCATGAGACAGATGAATGAGCTGCTGGATTCAGAAGATATTATTCTGGCTGAGATAGAAAGAATCATAGATGAAATGTATGAGCGAGCATCCATGCTCCATGAAGAACTGGTAAACGAAGCGTGGCTTGAAAAGAAGCTAAAAGAGATGACCGGTGCTGGAGTAGAGGTCACAGCATTTACAGAGGAGCTTATGGTTCGGATTGTTTTTGACGTCAGCCAGATCTATAGCATATATGTCCCTGATGCAAGAAAGTTTCTGGATAAATGGCTGCCAGCACATCTGATGTATAAGGTTGAACTACTTTTGAATTACTCAACTGAATATACAGAGGAGTATGTTATTAACAGCATTAAAATGGAGCTTGATTCGTTCTATTGGAAAGCCAGGACTTTAAATGGAACATGGCTACTCGATGGAACGTATAATCTTGATGTTATCAGAAAACCAGATGATTGTGGTCTTGTGTATGATTTTGGAAGCGTAGAAAGTACAGAAGACTGGGTTGCAAAAATCATTATATCTGTGCTGTCTGAAATAGAGGAGTCGTTTGATAACCATGTCACAGTGGTTAATATGGATTCGTTCTTTTGGAGAGCAAGGACATTGAATGGAACATGGCTGCTCGATGGAAGTCTGCTTTTAGATGAATTAAGAAAGCCAGAAGAAATCGGTCAGACGTTTAAAGTTGGAAATACAGAGATTCAGGAAGACTATCCGCTGAGTACAAGAATGGCTACAGTGATAACACTTGATGAAAATTATAATCATACTGCAGTTATCAATCAGGATTCATTTTTCTGGAAATCAAGGACTTTAAATGGAACATGGTTGCTTGATGGCTCTCGGGTTTTAGAGGAACTTAGACAAAGGAATGAGTTTGGTTCAATTTATGATATCGGAGCAGCAAAAATTACAGAAACAATGCCTTCTGGCGTTGTTATAAAAAGAGATTTGTGGTTGCTGGATGGTAAATACAATCTCAACGGAACAAAGATATTAGATGCCATAAGGCGAGAGGAGGACTTGTAACATGACACAGAATCAGATTATTACAGTTGCAGCCAGAAAGAAGATGCTGCGAGCCAGAGCTGGAGAAATTCAGCTTCCCAAAATTGTAGGTTTTGTATTCGGAGATGGTGGAGTGAATGCTTCAGGAGAAGTAATATCGCCATTGGAAAGCGAATCAAAATTAAAGCATGAGATTTTGAGAAAAGTATATGACAAATACACTATCTTGAATGATACGACCTGCAGATATGAATGTACGATTGCAGAAAGCGAGCTGCCCAATGCGGAAATAAGCGAGATTGGTCTGTATGACAAGGATGGAGATATTCTTGTAATCAAACGATTCTCTAAAAAAGGCAAGGATGCAGACTTAAGCATGACATTCTGGATCAACGACACTTTTTAGGAGGTAGGATATGTCGAAATTAGTAATCAATGAAAACCCCGAATTTAGCACAGAAATGGAAGCATTAACACCGAACACTCCTGCTCATGCAGATCAATTTAATGTGCGTTATCAGCAGATTTTAAATAATGAAAAAGCAAACCGAAGAGATGCAAAAATCTTTGAGGACGATATAAATGGTGGCAAGATGCGGATGGGTATGGAGAATGGTCACTTGTACTATGAGGAACTATAGAAAATAACGTAATACGTTATATTATAACAAAATAAGCAAATATAAATCGCAAGATGTTATATTATGCTGGAAACGAGGTAGAAAATGACAAAAAAGGTTTTTATTGCAGAGCAGGAAACGCTTCTGGAAGTCCAGGAACAGGTTGATAAATTAACAAACAATCTGCTTCCACTAGACAAACCAATCTATGCAATGGTTATCCATGAGGCTTCTGATCTAAACCCAAACAGCCGAGTAGAATATCTTGGTGCGAACAAGAATTTTACTCCTATGAGCATGAACATGAGTACGCACGCTATGAATTATGGATCATGGGCAGACTGGAGCTGGTTAAAGGCAAATGTTCCAGTTATGTGTAATTTTGATGGAGGAATTGATTACTATTTGAATCCTAATGATTACACAAAGAAGGCAGATGGTACGGACTCTGATGTGTCAAATATAGATTATTCTGGAGACGCAATGTCGGTAATTCAGAAAATCTATAAAAAAGAGTACAAAGTCGGAAATGACAGATATGTATTTTTCTGTGAAAGAAAAGTGGATGAAGACTTTAAAGCGGTCGGATTCAATGTACTGGGCAAGGAAAGGGATTATATGCTTATTCCTATGTTCTATGGATCAATCGATGCAAATGGAAAGATGCGAAGCATCGCAGGACAGTGGAGCTGCCTGACAGCTTCAGGTAGTGCTGCAGATAATTCAACTGGGACAGCAATTGGAACTGCAGAACAGAATGCAGCTATTCAGAAAGCTTCTAAAAATGCGTTATTCTTTGGTGGAGCTTTGGTTAATACACTGGCTGATATATGCGTCCTTCTTAGCAAGAGTACAAATTCACAGACAGCATTCGGCTATGGTATGTGCTCTACCTACGTTAATGATAAAGATCAACATTATGGAACTCAAATCAATACAGTAGTTGGTGGAGGACAGTTTTATGGCTCTAGTGACCAGAAGTCCTTCAACAAGATTTTCCATAGCTGTGTTATGGGAAGCTATATGCTGTGGCAGAGAGATCCATATATGCTCCTGAAGAATGGAAGAATTTTGGTATCCCCAGATTATACATACGACCTTACTGGTGCCACATATCTGGATACTGGTGTAGATTTAGCTGCTAATGGTTATTATGCTACAACGAGAGTGATTGAAGATTTTGGAGCTGTTCCAACAGACGAATTGGTTTGTTCGTCAGCAACTGGCTATTGTGACCATACATGGGTTAATGCCACAATTCTGGCGGGTTCGCTGCGGTTTGGCAATTGCTTCAACGGTCTTGACGACGGGCTTTTTGCACGCACGCTGAACTTTGTCGCTGCTGACGCCTTGTGGTACGTTGGGGCGTCCAAACTTCTTCCTGCACCTGCTGCTGCGTAAGCGGCAGTTAGGGGGTTTGGGGGGCTTCCCCCAAATGCTTTTTAAGAGAAAAAAGGAATGATTTTATAGAGATTTTTAGGGGTTATCGGAACGCTCTCTCTGGCGGTTTCGCTGCGGTTTGGCAATTGCAACAACGGTCTTAACGACGGGCTTTTTGCACGCACGCTGAACAATGTCGCTGCTAACGCCTGGTGGAACTATGGGGCGTCCTAATTCTATCATGAAGCAATAAACCAAAATGTTGCCGATAATCCTACACCTCAGATGGTTGAAATACCAATATATCCGCCTTTATAGGTTTTGGTGAGTGGAAATTATTCCGATCAGGAGCTGCAAGTAGTAAGAAATGTTCGAAAGTGGCGAGGAGATAGAAGATAAATGCAGAAATATGACATTGAAAAAGTGATCGGCATTCCTTGGAAGAAAAAGAAAAGTTATAGATACCTCTATACAATGGCGTGCAACAAAGGTGTTATTTTAAAAGCCTTTCAACGCATGAAAAAAGGAAAAACAGATAGAAAAGATATTCAGATGGTAGAGAATGATATAGATAACTGGGTTGAAAAAATGCAGAATATTATCATTAACACAAAGCCTGCAGGGTGGAAAGTAGAGAACCCAGAACTGGCTTTTAAACCACCAGAACATAATCCAGTTATCATAAAAGAATGTGGTAAAACGAGGGTTATATATGTTCCAACAATGGTGGAACTGTGGATACACCATGTAATTGTGCTTATTATTGAGCCTATTATCTATGGAAGCAGCTATCATCACAGTTATTCTTCTTTCCCAGGAAGAGGTTCTCACAAGGGAAAGAAAACAATGAAACGCTGGATTGCAAAAGGAAAAGGAATCAGGAATTTTGCACAGTGCGATATACGCCATTTTTATGATCATGCAAGATATTCCATAATCAGGAAAAGGCTTGTAAAAAGAATCAAAGATACGCTGTTTATGTATTTGATTGATGTATGCCTGAAATGGTTTCCTAACAAATTACCTCTAGGGTTTTATATATCACAATGGCTTGCGAATTTTTTACTGCAGGAAATAGATTACCTTATTAAATGTAAACTCGGTATCGCTCATTTTATTCGATATATGGACAACTTCACGCTGGCAGATGATAACAAAAAGAAATTGCACATGGCAATTATTTTTATCAAACAGTGGCTTGGAAAGGTTCGGCTTCGAATGAAAGGAGACTGGCAGGTGTTCCGCTTCGATTATACAAAGAAAAATGGAAAGAAAACTGGAAGACCAGTATCTGCAATGGGCTGGCTGTTTTACAGAGATAGAGTAATAATCAGGAAACATACATTGATACACATTGCACGAATGGCGAGAAAATTAAATAAGAAAAAGCTGGAAAAGAAGAGCTTTCCAGCGAAGCTATGTAAAGGCTTTATATCACTTATGGGATGGATAACACACTCCGATTCCTATGAATGGTATTTAATGTATATCAAGCCCTATGTAAATGTTAAATCAATAAAAAGAATCATATCCAAGTTGGATAGGGAGGCGAACAAAAATGCAAGGATGGAAAGAAGAAAACAGCTCTGTACAGCCTAAAGAACTGGAAAGAGTAAACAACAACACTTTTATCCAGAGAAGAAATATCACACCTTTTGAAAGAGAAGGTGTTGGGGATGGATCAGAAAAAGAAACTGGATATTCCTGCGAGTACAGATTCATCTCGGAGGATGAGTATTACAGTTTACTGCAGCAAGAAGATAACAATGATAAAGTAAATGACAATCTGCTTGTTAGCATGGAAGCACAGGCTGAAATCTATGAAAAGATGATGGAACAGGAAGAGAATCAGATGGTAATCATGCAGGCTATTGCAGATCTGTATGAAATAACAAATGGAGGTAATTAGTGTGAAAGAAAGTAGAGGAAAGCCATAAACTGGCGCACTTGAATAAGCTGTCTAAGGCAGGCAACTTTTTGAAGTGTTATAGAGTTAAAAAATTGGATTAAGAAGCTAATGGCTCATCAGGAGGAAGGAGTCCCTCCCGCTGCAACAGTTTCTTAGCCTGCTTGATAGCTTTTGCCTTTTGTTTTTCAACAAGAGCTACAGGCATATCGATTTTATAAAGGTCGCTCGGATTCCACTGCTCGCCAGTAGACAGCATCTGGTAGATGGCGGTAAGAATCATACGGGCAATTGCGATAATGGCTCTTTTCTTGCCACGACGTTTAACAAGAGATTCATATTTCTTTTTGTAGTAAGGAGATTTGTCAGATTTTACGGCTGCATGAGCACACTGTACTAATGCAGGTTTGAGGTAGACTCCGGCACGTGTAATCCGAACAGATTTCTTCTTACCAGCAGATTCATTGCTGCCAGGTGTTAAACCAGCCCAGCAACATAAACGTTTGGAACTTGAGAACTGAGACATATCCGTACCGGTTTCGGAGATGATAGTGATTGCACTATCACGTTTGACACCCGGAATGGTACAGAGGAACTGGAC
>CDZH01022708.1_pt1 | contig 44832 bp, 37 predicted proteins | sample 557721 | NCBI WGS metagenome assembly CDZH01 (sample SAMEA3182062, study PRJEB8094) | gut metagenome | biome: human; feature: gut; material: Stool; isolation source: human stools | place: Canada | collected 2013-01-14 | reverse complement strand
ATTACCCTTCGTTTGAATCTTTTTCAAACGCTATAGCTGAGTACATCGATTATTATAACAACAAAAGAATTCAAGCTAAAACAAAATGGATGCCTCCCTCTAAATTCAGAGAAGCATCCATGATGTAAATATAATTATTCAAATTTTTAGCGGTGTCCAGAAAACTGGGTACATATCAAAGTTGTATGCCATGTTTTTTATTTATTGATTAATTCTTGTTTACATACAATTACAGAATTTGCTGGAACATCCTTATACACAATAACTCCGGTTCCAATCACGCTATGTCTGCCAATACGAACACCTTTTAATATCGTCACATTAGTTGCAATCCAACAATCATCTTCAATAACTACTTCATCGGATTTAAATCCCTGTTTTGAAATTAATTTATCCGTTTTAGAATAACAATGATTGTGATCGTATATACTTACATTTTCTCCAAATATACAATTCGCACCTATCGTAACTTTTTTTCTAACTGTAACAGAACAATTGTTGTTAAAAAAACAATTTTCCCCTATTGTCAGTTGACCGTTCTCCTCAATACAAATATTAAAATTATCCCTAAAATGAAATTTCTTTGCCTTAAACTGTTTTCCATAATGCAGATTCCAACCTATCATATGCCATCTGCGACGCAATGTATTTTTTAATCTCATCATGTGTTTAATTATAAGTTTTAGCATCACAATATACCTCATGTTTTTTATTAGTTCTGTAAAGATCAATAAGCTTCAGATACTTAGTTAATGTATAGAAAAAATGCATAAAACACAATATAATGCCTAAAGCACCATCACAAATACCTTTTTTCACTATTAACATTTGCCAAAATCCAAAAAAAGCATGTAAAAAAGCAGTTAAATAAGTACTTTTTTTCTTGTTTTTAAAAGCATCTTCAGCCCATATAGTAGTATATTGATTAAATTTTACAAGCCATTGTTCCCAACTATTGTATGTATAATGTTTAACATAACCATTAAGCAGCTTTAACTTATCACCACACACTGGCTTTTCGTGTACTTTATTAACCCAATGCACATTCTTGGTTTTAAATAAGCGTGGCACAAAATCAGGCTTCAATGCTCCATAATTCAATTCCTGGCCAAAAGCTACAGATTTGCGTTTTATTGAATACTGACATATTTTATCATGCTCAACAGCATTCTTTACGGAAGCTAAAAGCTCAGCATTCATAATCTCATCTGCATCAAGATACAGCACCCATTCAGTTTTTACATGCTGCAACGCAAAATTGCGCTGCGCCGCAAAGTCATTATCCCAAGCACGATAAACAACCTTAGCGCCATTTTCTTCTGCTAATTGAACTGTTTTATCCGTACTGCCGGAATCAACAATCAGCACCTCTGCTGCCACTTTCTTGGCATTCTGCACAACAGCAGCTATATTTTTTTCTTCGTTTTTAGTTAAAACAACTACAGTAACGTCACTCATTATTATTTTCCTCATACTAAATTTTAATCTAACCATTTTTCCTCAGAAATAGCAATCTAACTACTAAAGAATTACTACAGTAGATATATTATACCATAGCTGCTTACCTTATCATACAAAAGTTTAATAATACATGGATAAACATAGTTTACTCTACACGCAAAACGCTGCATAAAGCGGTACAGACTTAATATTATTCTCAAAGCCAAAATTACGCATCGACAGACGTATACTCTGTTTAATATCATATCGTTTCACAAAAGAATCCAGGCTTTTGGATTTCACATGTACATTAGCCTTGCACTCTATAGGTACAACCTCACCGTTTTGTACAATAACAAAGTCAACCTCCGCAGTTGCTGTACTAGTCCAATAATTCAGCTTATATCCATTCGCCTTTAACTGAATTGCCACATAGTTTTCCGTTAAGGCTACAATATATTGCCGAGCTGCTACCAAGCTTTGCTTCGTCAGTTGCAGTCGGCTGTTAAAAAGTCCGGTATCACTAAAGTACAGCTTAAACGAGCTTAAATCCTCATAAGCAGCCAAAGGCATTAACCCCTGCTCACACTTAGTACATTTTAGAACTATGCCTGACTGAATCAGCCAATCAATAGATGCTCCATAAAGCGAAGAACGCGCACCGGTACGAATAAGCTTATATTGAAACTTATTGTTTTCCCTGGCAAGCTGCACAGGTAAAGAATCATAAGCTTCTGCAATTTTCACGCTATCGCCTTTGCCTGCATATTTTGCCATATCCGCTACATAAGAATTGTAAATCAGACGCTTCAGCTCATCTGCATCGCCATCATTCAAGGCAGCAGCTACAACAGCAGGCATACCACCGGTAAGCAAATAATCTTCATATAAGTTCAAAGCTTCCTTGTGCAAGGTCTCTGGTAAAGGCTTATTAGTAGCATAACATTGGCAAATCAAATCTACCAGCATATCCTTATCCCTTGCCCAAAGATATTCCTCTAAATCCAACGGATACAAGTTCTCCAACTGCACCTTGCCTACAGGGAACGAATATTGTTGACGATTAATGGCTACGCCAAGCAAGCTGCCTGCCGCAACTACACAATATTCCGGAGCCTGCTCCGCAAAATACTTTAGTGAAGTCAAGGCATGCTCGCAGCTTTGTATTTCATCAAAAATAATCAGCGTCTTCTGTGGAAAAATTTTAACATCGTACTGTTCTTCAATAACCTTGATAATATAAGCAGGCGTCAGCTTTACTTCCAAATATCCGGCTAATGCTTTATCCTCTTCAAAATTCACATAAACTGTATTGTCAAAGTAGCTTCGGCCAAATTCCCGAAGAATATATGTTTTACCTACCTGCCTTGCTCCATACAGCAGCAAAGGCAATCTATTCTTAGTATTACGCCAATTTTTTAGGCGCTCCATTATCTTACGGCGCATCACTTCACCCTCTTTCTAAAATCTTCTATATTCATCATTCTAGACCAGAACCACCCATTCGTCAAGAAAAATGTAATTCATTGCACTTTTTCCTACGAAAAAATGCAATTTTTGACATTTTTCCTAACGAATATTATGTGCGCACATTGTTCTATTGTATAAGTACATTTTAAATACAAAATAAGGAGCAGCTTGCGCCGCTCCATACCTATTCTTCATACTTCTTTATCCTGCGCTGCAGCAAAACAAGACGCAGCGATAAAACAACAGCACTGCAGATTACGCCGATATCCAGGCTCTGCCAATAAGCAAAGGCACCGTTATTGAACTTATAGTCCAAAAGCAGGCCCACCGGCAGGCAAATTGCCCAATAAGCCAGCATGCTGCACCAAAATGTAGCATTAACGTCCTTATAGCCACGCAAAATTCCCTGTATCGGCGCCGCGATTGCGTCGCCTCCCTGCCACATAATAGCGTAGATAATAAACACCTTCACCAGTTCAATAACATGCGGATTCGTTGTATAAATGAGTGCGATATACTCGCGCGCCACCAGCTCCAGCATCATGTAAAGCATAGCGATAAAAAGGCTCATCTCCAAGCCAAGTGCCGTGTAATCGCGCGCTCCCTGATAGTTTTTCGCACCATATTCAACGCCCACCACGATCGTCAGCGCCAGTGAGAAGCTCATGGGGAACATATAAATTAGCGAGGAGAAGTTAAGTGCCGCCTGATGCGCAGCAATCACCTCTGTGCCAAATTTGGCAATAAACAGCGCCACAACGCCAAAAATGCTCGTTTCCATAAAAATGGCCACGCCCATAGGCACGCCAATGCGCAGATATTCCGCCACCAAATGCTTAACAGGATGCACAAAGCCCAGCACATCATACTGCTTAAACGGTTGCAGCTTCGTCACCACCGCCGCGAACATCATCAAAAGCAGCCAAAATGTGATACCCGTTGCTACGCCGGCGCCAATGCCGCCCAGGCGCGGCAAGCCCAGCTTGCCGAAAATCAGCACATAGTTCAGGAAGGCGTTGACAGGCAACGCCAAAAGATAAATCTTCATCGACAGCTTGGTATAGCCAAGTGTATCAACAAGACTGCGCAGCGGCGTGATGAGGAAGAACGGCAGCACGCCTATGCCAAGACCGGCCATATACCACAGCGCAATGTGATAAACCTTCGGTGCCAATCCCATGCCCTGCAAAAACGGCGGCAAAAAGATAACACCGCCGACAATTATCAGCACAGAAAAGGCTACTGCCAACAGCATGCCATGACGTACTACCGTAGAGATTTTTCCTTTTTCGCCTGCACCCAAAAGGTTGGCAATCAAAGGCATCGCCGCCAGCAAAATGCCTGCAAAGCAGGTCTGTACCGGCATCCAGATATTACCGCCGATGGCAGCGCCGGCCAAATCCGCATCGCCAGCCTGCCCGGACATACTGGCATCAAAAAAGTTCATGCCCATAATAGCAATCTGCGTACCGATAATCGGCAGCATAACGCTCAGCAGACGCTTAACCTTATCCTTATAATCCTTGTGTAAAATTTTTAGCATATCCTTACTCCCATTTTCCCTAATATAACAAAAGCCACACGGCTGCAAACACAGTCGTGTGGCGAAAAGATGACTATTGAATCAGAAAAAATCCACAACAATTTTTCAGATTTAATTTTAACAATAAGCAGCCTGCTTGTCAAGCTTAGCCTTCTGCTTCTGCCAATTCGGAAAGATAAGCCCAACGATCCACCATCTCATCCAGCTTTTGCTGCACAGCCTCCTGCTGCTTCGTCAAATCTGCCAGACGGGTAAAGTCACTGCCGCATTGGTTAATTTCCGCACCCAGCATTTTCAGCTCAGCCTCGCTGCGCGCAATCTCCTGGTCAAGACGCTCCAGCTCCAGGCGCTCGCCATAAGTCATTTTCTTCTTCGCAGGCTCTTCGGCAGGCTTTGCCGCAGCCACCGGCTTAGCCTTTACAGGCTGCGCCTGCTGCGCGCTTTCCTCCTGCAGAGCTTCTGCATAATCGCTGTAACCGCCGATATACGGCTTAATGCTGCCATCTTGCTCCAACGCGAAAATCTTTTGTGCAAAGCGGTCGAGGAAGTAACGGTCATGGGACACAGCAATAACCGCACCGGCAAAGCTGTCCAGATAATCCTCCAAAACAGAAAGCGTAGGGATATCCAGATCATTCGTCGGTTCGTCCAAAAGCAGCACATTCGGTGCCGTCATCAGCACACGCAGCAGATACAGGCGGCGTTTTTCGCCGCCACTGAGCTTGGACACCGGCACCCATTGCAGCTCCGGCGGAAAGAGGAAGCGTTCCAGCATCTGTGCCGCACTTATGCGCTGACCGTCGGCCGTTTCAATATAATTATTTGCTTCCTTGATATATTCCAGCACACGCATATTGCTATCCGGGAACTCGCTGTGCTGTGCAAAATAACCAATCTTCACAGTCTGGCCAACGCGCATTTCGCCGCTCGTAGGCTGCAGCTTGCCGGCGATAATATCCATCAGCGTTGATTTGCCTGCGCCGTTAGGACCGACGATACCGATGCGGTCATTACGCAGCAGGATATAGCTGAAATCTTTGATGTAATCCTTGCCGTCCCACACCATGCCGATATCTTCCAGCTCGATGATTGTTTTGCCAAGACGACTGCTGACGGAGGACATTTCCAGATTTGCTTCCGTCTTGACGTTCTTTACTTCCGCTTCAATCTGAGCAAAGCGCTCCACGCGGTCCTTCTTTTTGGTACGGCGTGCTTCCGCACCACGGCTGATCCATGCCAGCTCAAGACGATAGATATTGCGTAGCTTTTGCGCAGCAGAGGCCTCTGCAATGCGGCGTTCCTCACGCTTTTGCAGGAACAGGCTGTAGTTACCGACGTAAACATAACCCTTACCGCCGTCAATCTCCAAAGTGCGGTTAACAACACGATCAAAGAAATAACGGTCATGGGTTACCATCAACAGCGCGCCCTTGCGCGCCAACAGCTTTTGCTCCAGCCAGGCAACAGTAGCATTATCCATATGGTTGGTAGGCTCGTCCAAAATCAACAGGTCCGACGGACGCACCAGCACACCGGCCAAGGCCACACGCTTGCGCTGGCCGCCACTCAGCTCGCCCATCTGCTGCTGCAGATTAGTAATGCCAAGCTGCGTGAGCACTGCCTTAGCTTCGCTTTCCAGCTGCCAGGCGTATTTATCATCCATCTGCTGCTGCAAATCCAGCAAATGCTTTTGCAGCTTTTGGTTATCAGGCTCAGCTGCAGCCTGCTCCACCGCAGTTTCGTAATCGCGCAACAGCACCATCAGCGGGGAATCGCCTTTAAAAACCTGCTCCAATACAGTTGCATCTGCCTCAAACGGCGGGTCCTGCGGCAGATATTCCATCACCACGCCGCCAGGAATCGTCAGCTTGCCGTCACCGGCCTCATGATTGGCAATCATGCGCAGCAAGGTACTTTTACCGGTGCCATTGACACCGATAATACCGTACTTGTCGCCCTCTTCTACGTTAAATGTAATATTTTCAAACAACAATCTGTCGCCGTAGCTGTACGACAAATCCTCTGCACTTAAAATCATTTTACTTATCTCCCTGTAAAAAATTTACACTCTAAAATTATAACACGCCTGCGGATAAAAGTAAAAAGGACGAACCGCCAAGGCCCGTCCTTCGTATTGCTATTTTATTGTAACCTGTAAATTATCGTTTTCTTCCGCTGCGTCCTGCAAAACCTGCAGCAGCTGTTCGCCATACCAGCCCAGCTTTTCATTATCCGTAACGTTGGCAGGCACAACAATTTGCGTAGGCTCGGCGATTTCCGTCAGGCAATCATACAACGCATCTAAATTGGCGCCGTAGTACACAGGCAATGCCAGAGCACTGCGCAGATATTTATGCAGCGCAGGCACAGATGTCATGCGCTCAAGGTCTAATGTGATTGTTCTCATAATAATCTCCTTATTTTCCGTAAAGCTTGCTGAAGGACTTGTAGTGATCACCGGTATAGTAAATCAGGCCATCGTTGGAAAAGACAATGCGCTTCGCGTTACGATTGCCCTTCACATAATCAATATCGCATTCCTTCCAGTTGCGGCCGTTTTTCTTCGGCAGCTTGCCTTCGTAATTGCCGTAGCGGTCGCCACCGATGGATTTACCCGGCGCAACCTTGTCGAGTGTGCCTTTAGTCTGCCAGCCCAGCTTTTTGGCCTCGTTTTTCGTGATATAATTGTGCGGCAGGCGCTTATATTCGTTGATGTAGGCAGCAACGTGCTCCTTGTCGGTGTAGGCAGCGCTTTCGCTGATTTTGATTTTGCCACTGTTGGCCTTGACGTTGGCCGTAGTATTCTGGCCGTTGTTGCTCTTGGTTGTATTAACAGTTGTTGTCTGGGTTGTCTGTTTATCATTGGTCTTAGGGCTGTTACTGCCGCAGCCGACAATTATGCTGACGCTGAGCAGCATCGCCAGGAAGAACGCTAAAAGTTTTTGCATAAGGATGCTCCTTTCGTTTTCTTCCCATTATATCACATAGCCAAAACTGGCGCACCATTACCAATGCGCCGCCCCCTAAAAGTTCACAAGTAATTCCTTGAAAAAAACTATGCTTTATGTTATATTATAGATAAAGAAGACAACCGCCCACAAGGTGGGTTGCCGCTTAAATTAGGTTTGAAAAACCGTCTCTAGGTCGCAAATTACAGAGGCGGTTTTTCTATGTCTAGACTATCTGCTGTACTGAAAGATAAAAGTCAGCAATGCCAGAATGAACATGCCAAAAGCCATCAGGTCTTTGAAATCATAGTTCCTCATAGACATCACCTCGATTCTCTTAGAGAATTTCGGCAATGCCACCCCGTAAACGGTTGTCTTAAAACATATTTTAGCATATAAAACAAAAACATACAACGAACAAGCTGTGAAGTTTGCCGTTGTATGTTTTTTACTTATATCTTATTTTTACCTTACATCTCTGCCATGAGTATAAACCGGCAGCAGCTTCGGCGACAGCTCGCCCTGCACGCCGGCAGCCTTTTCTTCCTCAGCGTAGCGACGTACATGCTCCAGGCTCAGCTTGCCCAGTTTAACAGACTTCGCTGCTTCGGCAGCCTTCGTACCCGCAATACGGCCAAAGACGATGATATCCAGCAGGCTGTTGCCCATCAGACGGTTAGTGCCGTGAATACCGCCAACAGCTTCACCGGCAACAAACAGGCCCGGCAGTTTGGTTTCCGCATCCTTATCAATCAGGATACCGCCGTTTTGGTAATGCAGCGTCGGATAAATCAAAATCGGTTCCTTGCGCAGGTCAATGCCGAACTTAGCATACATACGCAGCATACCAGGAATGCGTTTGGCAATAGTGCCTTCGCCGTGCAGCATTTCAATCAGCGGTGTGTCGAGCCACAGCGCTACACCATCGAGCGCCTTCACACCCTTGCCGCGGGCAGTACACTCGCGGATGATGGACGCAGCCGCCACATCACGAGTTTCCAGCGGATGCATAAAGATTTCGCCTTCGCTGTTTACCAGCTGCGCACCAATCGAGCGCACCTTTTCGGTAACCAGCGCACCATAAATCTGCGCCGGATAAGCAACACCCGTCGGATGATACTGAATTGCATCCGCATAAATCAGCGGTGCACCGGCACGATAAGCCATAACAAGACCGTCGGCAGTAGCACCGTAATGGTTAGAGGTCGGGAAGCCCTGATAATGCAATCGTCCTGCACCGCCGGTTGCCATGATTACGCATTTTGCGCGTACGACCTTGTACTCCTGCGCATCAAAATCCCACAGCACCGCACCGGCAGTTTTGCCCTCCTCGTCGAGCAGCAGCTCGACTGCGGGTGAAAACTCCAGCACCGGAATACCGCGGTTCTGCACCTCGTCGCGCAGCACGCGCATGATTTCAGCACCGGTGTAATCGGCGCAAGCATGCATACGCTTACGGCTTGTGCCGCCGCCATGCGTCGTCACCATAGTGCCGTCCTGCTCCTTGTCAAACATAACGCCCAGCTTGCTCAGCCAATCAATCGCCAACGGTCCGTTGGTTACCAGTTCTTCCAGCAACTCGGGAATATTTTTGTAGTGACCGCCGCCAAAGGCATCCAGATAATGCTGCGCCGGGGAATCGTTGCCTTTATCCGCAGCCTGAATACCGCCCTCGGCCATCATCGTGTTGGCATCGCCCATACGCAGCTTGGTAACTACGAGGACGTTTGCACCGCCGTTATGTGCTTCCAACGCAGCGGAAGCACCGGCGCCGCCGCCACCGATAACCAGCACATCAACGTCATAGTCCACTTTTTCCAAATCAAGCTCTACATCCTGCAGGCGGCTTTTGCCCTCCAGCAGCTGTGCCAATTCTACCGGCACCTTCTGTCCCTTGTTGGGCCCAACCTCCAGTACCTTGAAGCCCTTAGAGCTGTAGTCAGGATGGAACTCCTTCAGCAGTTCGTCCTTCTCCTCTGCCGTAAAGCGTTCGATAGAAGCGTGCAGACGTTGGGCACGGGTAGCTTCAACCTTAGCCATAGATTTTAACATATCTTCAGTAAATGCACTCACCTTGCCGCACCTCCTTATTTTTCAATCTCGCGCTTGTTATACAGGTCTTTAATTTCGTCCAAAGGCATATTTTTCAGCTTTTCCAACAGCGTTACATAATCGCCGTTTTCAATTTCGGCAACACGTTTAGCCAGATGCTCGCACTTCGGTGCAATATATTTGCCCGTCAGGCGACGGCACAGCAGGCCGACAGCGCTGTGGCTGATTTGCGCCGGGCAGCGGGATGCACAGATATTGCAGCCAACGCAGTCAAAGGAAGCATGTGCTGCCTTCTCATATTCGCCGCGCTGAGCGTAAGCAATATACTGCATAACATTCAGGCCCTGCGGACAGCCCTTCGTGCAGGCATTGCAGCCAATGCAGCTGAAGATTTCCGGATACAGCTGACCGACAATATTATCGCTTGCCTTAATCTCTTCGATATTAAAGGTGCGCTTGTTAATCGGGAAGGAATCAATCTTGCCAACGCACATGCCTTCCTCAACCTTCGTCTGGCAGGAAAGCACAACCTTCAGCTCAGTGCTGCCCTTTAAACGATAAATTACTGCGCAGGCTCCGCAAAAGCCGCTGCGGCAGCCGCAGCCGCGCACCAGCTTAAAGCCTGCATATTCCATGGCATCCATAATGGTCAGTGTTGCCGGGACACTGTACTTTTTGCCCAGCAGGTAAACAGTTACCATTTCTTCCATATTTTTGCTCCTTATATTTTCTTCTCCAAAAAATGTATATGTGTAAATTAAATTCTGTAGAACTACAAGCGAAGTGCCTACAAGCCCCCCCAGTCATCGCCGGCGGCGATGCAAGCATCCTTGCATGAGGCAACAGAACTCTAGAGGACTCACAACGTAAGCAATTATAATATCGTGATGCGAATAAAAATTTTAGTAAATAAGTGTCCGGATTCACAGAAGTGTCGCAACTGTTTGAGCGATAAGCAAACTAATATAGAAAAATATGTAAGCATAGCGCGAGTTTTGCGGCACTTCGTCTTGAATCCACACGAAATTTGCGTTAAGAAATTTTTCCTGAGCTAAGCGATATTTAATTGCGAAGAATCAATATTCGTCCGGCATCTCGTCCAGCTCATCGCAAGTAAACACCGGCCCATCCTTGCACACATACTTCTTACCGATATTGCAGCGACCGCACTTGCCCACGCCGCACTTCATGCGCAGCTCCAGCGTCGTATAAACCTGCTTCTTCTCAAAGCCCATCTCAATCAACGCCGCCAGGCACAGCTTAATCATAATCGGCGGACCGCACAGCAGCACCGTCTTATCCGGCGTAAACTTCAGGTCCTTCAGGAAATTAGGCACAAAGCCTACATTGCCCGTCCAGCCCTCCTGCGCACGGTCAATCGTCAGATGCACACGCGTATCCTTTTGCGACGGCCACACATTCGTCAGCTCATCGTAACGCACAAAATCTTCCTTACTGCGAGCGCCGTAAACAACATCAATGCTGCCGTAATTGTCACGCTTATCCAGCATATAATTGATTACACTGCGCAGCGGCGCCAAACCAATGCCACCGGCGATAAAAAGCAAATCCTTGCCTTTCAATTTATCCTCAACAGGGAAATGATTGCCGTAAGGTCCGCGCACCGCAATCTGCTGGCCCGGTTCAATATCAAAATGCAAAAAGTTCGTAATCGAGCCGCAGCGTTTAATGCTGAACTCCATATATTTTTCGTTCGTCGGAGAGGAGGTAATGGAAAAAATCGCCTCACCCTTACCGGGAACAGAAAGAATAGCGCATTGTCCCGGCATATGCTCAAACAGCTTACCACCGCCGATTTTCTCCACGCGGAAGGTTTTTACATCAGCCGTTTCCGTGCAGATATCCGTCACCACGCCAATCTGCGGAATCAAGGTATCCTGACAATTACACATCCTGCTTCACCTCCGCTTTTTCCAAGGCCTTGGCAACCTTGACAATATTCAGCTGCACCGGACACTTCTGCAGGCAGCGTCCGCAACCGACGCAAGCATATTCACCATTATTGTTTTCAGGGAAATATACCAGCTTATGCATATAACGCTGGCGGAAGCGCTCCACCTTCGTCTTACGCGGGCTGCCATGCGCCATCAGCGTAAAATCCTTCGCCATGCAGCTGTCCCAGCAGCGATAGCGTTGCGTGCGCTCTTCCGTCTCCTGATAATCACGGATATCGTAGCAATGACAGGTGGGGCACACATAGGTGCAGGTACAGCAGGACAGGCAGCCTGCAGCCATCTGCTCCCAGATTTTGCTGTTGAATACCTTCAGCTCATCCTTAGTCAGCTCGTCATTTACCTTAAAATCATGCAAGGGCAGTACGCTCAAAATTTTTTGCGTCTGCTCCTGCTGCTCGCTGACCGTTGCCGCAGCATCTGTATCTGCCTCTGCCAGTATACCGGCGCTGACAAGCTTCGCTGTCAGCTCCTCGCCCTTGGCAGTCACAGCCTGCCAGCAAAGCTCCTCGCCTGCCAGCCATGTCTGCACATCCGTCTCCGGAGCGCCTGCGTCAATGCCAAAGGCATGGCAGAAGCAGGTTTCTTCGGGAGCACTGCAACCTAAGCCGATGAGCACGCATTGCTCGCGTCTTGTTTTATAATATGTATCAACAGGCGCTTTAAAAAACACCTTATCCAAAATCTTAAAGCTGCGCGCATCGCAGGCACGCACGCCCATGACGATAGTCATGCCGGCAGGCGGAATATTTTGCTCTAACGCCAGCTCCTTGCCGCTCGTCTTAAAGGTCAGCAGATTTTCTACCTGTGGGAAGAAAACGTCCTTGGCGCTGCGATTCGTCAGCGGCGCATCCAGTGCAACCTCCGCATCCTCGCGATACGGTGCAAAGTCCGCATGACCGCTCTTGTTCTTGCAGGGCAGCAGCAGCGTACCAATATTTTGCAGGGCTGCATATAACTTTGGAAAATTATCCTTTGCTATCTTATACATGCTGCTCCCTCCCTTCTACCACATTGTTGGCCTCGGGATCATTCTGCTTAAAGCTTACCTGCGGTGCAGGTGTTTCACTGTCCGCACCGGCCTGATACTGGCCGAAGAAGCTGTTGATATCCTTCATAAACTTCATGTTCAGCAGCTCCAGATGAATTCCCTGCGGACAAACGCGCGCACATTCACCGCAGCCTGTGCAACGTCCCGCAACGTGGAAGGCGCGGATGATATGATACATCTGCTCTTCTACTTCGTCAGCATACGCCTTGCCTGCTACCGGAGTATCTGGCTTATCAAAAATGCACTGCTCGCAGCTGCACGCCGGGCAGATATCACGGCAGGCATTGCAACGGATGCACTTGGACAGCTCGCTTTGCCAGAAAGCAAAACGCTCTTCGGCACTCATTGCTTCAATCTCCTTGACCTTGGCGAATTTATCACCGGTAAACTGCGGTACAGGCAACGGCTCGGCCAGCTCCTCGTCCGCAATTTTATAAGCAGCGCCCTTGCACATCAGGCATTTGTTCAACAGCACGTCAGCCTTTGCCAAACGCTTTTCACCGTAAGCAGTGTTGACAACAACCTCGTCTCCATCCACGCTCACGCTGATAATACCCTTAGCTCCGGCAGCCTTAATCTTGTTGATATCCAGCATACCGCTGCAGGGAGTGCCGATGGCGTAAACAAGCTCACGCTTAATGCGGTTGTCCTTCTGCAGCTGGTTCACTCCGTATGTATCACAAGGCTTTAAGAAAACTGCTGTCTTCTTGCCTGCATGGCTTGTTTCGATTAAATATTTGCAGAGATTGGCAGGGCAGAACTCGTTATAGACAAGCTTGTCGCACTCGTCCGCACTGCTTACGGCAGCAGGTGTGTTATCGTAAAAGAATTCGCCTGCCTGCCATGCCAGCACACGCTCTACTGTGCCCTCTGCCAACAGCTCAGCTGCACGCTTCTGCAGCAGCTTTTCTATTTTTTGCATCGCAAATCCCTCAACTTTACATTCTCACCCAATGCCGCAATATGCTCGGCAAAATCGTTCATCACCTGTGCAAAACGTGCGCCCTCGGCCGCACTAACCCATTCCACACGGAAGCGTTCACCGGCCACTCCCAGATAATCAAGCATACTGAGCAGCAGCGTCATACGACGACGCGCATAATAGTTGCCAGTAGAATAATGGCAGTCACCGGGGTGACAGCCGCACATGATTACACCGTCCGCGCCACGCTGAAAAGCGCGCAGGATAAAGAGCGGATTCACTCTGCAGGAGCAGGGAACCTTGATGATTTTGATATTAGCAGGATAATGCTTGCGGGCCGTTCCGGCGCCGTCAGCACCGGCATAGCTGCACCAGTTGCAGCAGAAGGCCACGATTTTCGGTTCAAAATTTTTCTTCTCTAGCATAATGCATCCACCTCTGCCAGAATTTGTTGATTAGTAAAGCCCTGCAAATCCATAGCACCGCAGGGGCAGGCTACCGTGCAGGCACCGCAGCCCTGGCACAGCGCATTGTTTACCACAGCAACAGTGCGTGTTTCGCGCACGCCCAGCTTAGTGATAACCTGCTTGCTCTCGCCGGTAATCGCACCATAGGGGCAGACATGCGTGCAAGCCAGACAGCCGCTGCAAATGCTTGTATCGCACTGCGCAGTGCAGGGGTTCGTCAGCAGCTTATCCTTCGCCAACAGGCCGACCACCTTAACAGCCGCTGCACCGGCCTGTGAAACAGTTTCCGGAATATCCTTCGGTCCCTGGCACATGCCGCTGAGGAAAATGCCTGCCGTCGGACTTTCAACCGGACGCAGCTTCGGATGCGCCTCTACGTAAAAGTCATCGTTGTCAATGCTGGCAGTCAGCATCGTCGCCAACTTACGTGCATCAGGCGAAGGCTGCACAGCCGTCGCCAATACTACTAAATCAGGATTCAGCATCAGCTTGCGGCCGCTGTTCAGATCGCTGGCAAAAACCGTCAGCTTGCCATCGCCGTCAACAACAACCTTGCCTACCTGACCGCGTACATAATGCACGCCGTACTCCTCCACTGCACGGCGCTGGAACTCGTCAAAGCCCTTACCCGGAGTACGTACATCTATATAAAATACAGTTACATCCACATCAGGGTATTTTTCGCGGATATACATCGCATGCTTAGCATTATACATGCAGCAGATTTTACTGCAGTAGCTCTTGCCGCGGCCGCTCACATCACGCGAGCCCACGCAGGAAACGATGATAACCTTTTTCGGCTCCTTACCGGTAGACGGACAAACGAGATGACCTTCTGTCGGTCCTGCCGCATTCGTCAGACGCTCCAGCTCCAGTGAGGTGATAACGTCCTTGCTGGCACCGTAGCCATATTCACCGAATTTATCGAGAGGCATCGTTTCGAAGCCGGTTGCCAGTACAATCGCGCCGTATTTTTCCGTGATCAGCTCATCGGTCTGCGTATAATCAATTGCTCCTGCCGGACAAACCTTGGAGCAGATTCCGCATTTACCGGTCTTAAACTTAATGCAGGCCTCACGGTCGATAACAGGCACCTTAGGAATGGCCTGCGCAAAGGAAATATAGATTGCGCCGCGATTCTTCAGTCCCATATCGAATTCACTCGGAGTTTTGCGGGACGGACATTTTTCGGTACAGATGCCGCAGCCGCTGCACATATCAGCCTTCACGCTGCGTGCTTTTTTGCGGATTGTAACATCGAAATTACCCACGAAACCGCTTACGCTTTCTACCTCGCTATAGGTATAGAGCGTAATATTTTCATGGTTTGCTGCATCCACCATCTTCGGTGTCAGGATGCAGGCAGAGCAGTCGAGTGTCGGGAAGGTTTTGTCGAGCTGCGCCATACGGCCGCCTATTGTCGGCTCCTTCTCCACAATATCAACCTTGTAGCCTGCTTCCGCAATATCCAGCGCCGTCTGAATACCGGCGATACCGCCGCCGATAACCAGCGCGCGCTTCACTACCTGGCTTTCGCCGGGCTTCAGCGCTCCGTTAAAGCGCACCTTGGCAATTGCTGCCTTAGCTAATTTAATCGCCTTCGCTGTCGCTTCGGCCTTATCCTTCAGCACCCAGGAGCATTGCTCGCGAATATTGGCAATCTCCACCATGTAGGGATTGATGCCAACGCCCTCCGCACATTTGCGGAAGGTTGCCTCATGCATACGCGGCGAGCAGCTGCAAACAACAAGTCTGTCCAGCTTATAATCTGCCACAGCCTTGCGAATCAGATCCTGGCCCTGCTCGGAGCACATATATTTATAATCGATGGCATAGGCAACGTCAGGAATTTGGCGCACTGCCTCTACCACCTGGGCAACATCTACCGTGCCGGCGATGTTGCTGCCACACCAACAAACAAAAACACCAATCTTTTGCACGTAGCTTCCCCCTATTTATTATATTTTCTAAAGGCTGCAACCAAAAGCTGCTGCGGCATATCGCTCGGATAATGCTCCACACTTTCGGCAGGCAGCTTGTTGTTGCCCTGCTGACGAATCTGCAGCAGGCGCAACGCCTCCATAACGCGCGCCGGACTCACGCCGCGTGGGCAGCGCTCCTCGCACGCCATGCAGGACAGACATTGCCATGGTGCATCAGCCTCCAACAGCTCGGATGCATAACCGCTGTTTAAATCCCAAACTACGCGGTGGGGCAGCAAATCCATTTTAGACGCAGCTTCACAGTTCGCACTGCAGCGGCCGCACTGCATACAGCGGCTCACGTCGGTAGCAGCAAGGCGCAGAATATCCTCTGTCAATTGCTTTTCATCAACAGCCATTATTCCGCACCTCCTTCGCTCTCCGCAACACCAAGCGCTTCAGCAAGAAGCTCCGTAAAGTAGCGTGTCGGCAGGCTGCCTGCGGCAGCATTAGCCGTCAGGTTATATGCGCAAAGCGGGCAGGCAGTGACCAGCTCCTGCGCACCACAGCTTGCAGCATTATTTTTAATTTCGCTGACAAGCTGCTCGCACTGCGCCTTATCCTTCAGCGCCAGATAACCGCCGCAGCATTCGTTGCGCATGCTGTAGATAATCGGCTCTGCACCCAACGCTTTAATAAAGGCTTCCATAACAGTTGGACTCTCTACGTCATCAAGGGCCAAAACTGCTCCCGGTCTGAGCAGCAAACAACCATAATAAGCGCCAACCCTGCGTTCCTTCAAAGGATGACTCACCAGCTGCGCCAGCTTTTCCCAACCGATTTCATCACGCAAAACCTCCAGGTAATGCAAAACCCGTGTTTCACCGGCATAAGACTCTTCAAGTTGCAGATAATTATTCACCTTTTGGCGAATCTCCGCATTCGTCGCCATATCGTAATTCACACGTTTGATGACATGGTAGCACGCACTGCACAGCGTCACTAATACGCCGCCGTTTTCACGCGCCGCCACAAGCGCACGCACCGCACTCAGACGCTCGGCAATAGCATCAGGCGCCATAGGGTAAACCGCACCGCAGCACTGCCATTCCGGCAGCTCCACTAGCGGAAAGCCCAGCACCTCAGCACAGCGTCGTGCTGCCATATCCAGCTGCTTCGCCTTCGTTGACAGCGTACAGCCAGGATAATAATTATAAATCATCGTCTTTCCCTCCTTCGCAAAGGACATAAAACAACCTTGACCAAAAAATTGCTTTATTACGTATCTATTCTACATTAATTCTGAAAATACTGCTAGTAGCAAAGAAAATTTTTCTGAAATACTGCTAGTAGCAAAGAAAATTTTTCTGAAATAATGCCTGCAACATATAGTAGCACTACACGTGATTGCTATAAGCTTGTAAAAGCGTAAATTATCCACAGCAAAAAAGCACCGCCTGCGCTGCAAAATGCAGTACAAACAATGCTTTATTGATAACATTATTTAGCTTCGCTGTTATACAGCTCAAGCTGCTTTTGCAAATATTCCCTATACGCCGCACGTACATTGTCGGGGCCAGTTATAATTACATCGCCGCCAAAACCTGCCACCCAGCCCAAAAAGCCCGCATCAGACTGCACATCAACACTCGTAGAAAAATAGGCCTTATCATTCTGGCAGTCGTACATGTTAATCCTATTACCAAACCTTGCCAGAACATCAAGGCGGCATTTCTGCTTGCAATGCAGACTAACTCGCTGCGTCGCACCATAACGCATATTAATATGCTCGCGCAGATAATCGCGGATATTTTTGCCAGAATTCGTAAGCATTTTGTAATCCGTGCTATCTGTCAGCTTCTTCGCCGCTTTTTCCTGCACCCGCACATTTACCATACGTGACAGGCGGTAGTGACTGAAATTTTTGTACTCACCCGTGCAGCCAATAATATAATAATCATCATTCATTGGCACGAAGTAATACGGACTCACAAAATATTCCATTCCCTCATAGCGCAAATCCTTCTGCTGGGGATTGGGCACAAACTTATGGTTATATTGGAAGCTAATCTGCTTTTTATCCCTAATCGCCTCCATAATCTTATTAAAGTTATACTTCGTCTTACTTAGAGCCACATTCAGACTTGCATCACAAATAACAGCCTCCTTCAGCAACTTCCTGTCGGAAGGTGTACCTAACTGAAAAATCTTATTCACGAGCTTTTCCGCATCCTCCGCTGTCAGAAAGCGGGCTGAAGCAACTGCATCTGCCAACATTTTGAGCTGGTCACACCCGAACGGCTTATTCTCATAATTTAGATACTTGCCATCGTTATGGTTTTCACAGGTCTCCAACTTGTAACCGCACGCTTCAATAGTCTGCAAATCGCGCATAATTGACTTGCGATCAGGCTCACGATCACACACACCGTCCTCCAGCAGCTTCGCAATAATCTGCGTAATATTCAGCGGATGCTGCTCATCCGTATTCTGCATATATTCAAACACGCGCAACAAGCGGCATTTGTTAAGATATTTTGCGTTCTGCTCTGCCATGCTATCAACCTCACTTCCAACGCAACGCTTTGCATATATATTCTCTATTTTTCATGATATACGCAATAGCAAAGAAAATCAATACTGTCTATACCTGATTTCCGCCTGCTCTGAATGAATTATCGCCACATACTCGCGTGGGTTCACAAACCTGATAATCTCCTCCACTACCTCTTTTGACGCGTGCCCGCTAGTATGCAACTGCACAGTATTGCAAGCAGCACACGCATCAGCCAGCTCTGCATTATAATACTCTGCACCTTTGTCCTTAATATAGCCTGACCATTGGGAGTAAATTACCAGCGGCTGCAGGTCACTATATTTCGCCGCCAGCCTTTGCAGCTTCTCCGCAGCCTGCATGCCGCTCAGAAAAATCAGCGCGCCACGTTCACGCAGCTTTTTTTCCTGCAACTCGTAGGCTGGTTTATCCTGTAACGCTTCCTTGTCCAGCAGCAGGCTGTACATTCCCGGCAATCTGACCTTCCTGTCCTGCTTGCAATTATTCAGATATGCATACAAATCCAGCTTATATTGATAATAGCTCTGCACCTGCTCCAGCATATACCTGCTTGCCAGCACAACCTTATGCGCCTCTCGTGCGGCACGATAAAAATTGCGCAGACGGATAAAATTCGTCGACGAACAGATGCAAAAGACCAGCTTGTGCTGCGACAGCAAAGCACGCTCCTGCTGAAAAAGCTCACTTTCCGTCAGCAATCCCTGCTCCTCGCGCGTCATATTTGTGCCTTCAGTAATCAGAATATCCACAGGCTTATAACGCAGCTGCGAGCCCAAGACATAGTGCAGCAGCAGCTTTTTGAGCTTGTTTCCCATAAAGCCGTGGGTGCGGAAATCGCCCATGTGCAAAATACGCTTATCCGGCGTTTCAATCAGAAACATCATAGCCGCCTCTGCCGAATGGTCGATGGTGTAAGGTGTGACTTTAATATCGCCAACCTGCACTGTCTGCCCGGGCCAGAGCACATGATTACGCGTTTTGTCTTCCAAAATTTCAATCTGCGTCTTGTACTGCGCATCGTGTTTCGCCAAAGCGTGGTAAATATTGAGCAGCGCATAGTAGCACATCTGGCTCATGTACAGTGAAATCCCCGGTAGTATTTTATCAAACCGCCCGATGTGGTCGCCATGATAATGCGTGAAGAATACCGCATCGTATTGTTGCTCACCATAAGTCAGGCCTTCGACCTCCAGCGCTTCTTTATGCTTGCTGCCCGGCAGATTCTCGCCAAAATCAATGCAAATTTTTGTCGTATCCGTACTAATTAAATTTACGCAGCCACCAATCTGGTCGGCATGTAAATATTCAATATTCGTAGCCATGATTTCGCTCCTTTCCATTCCTTGCTTATATAATACTAAGCACGAGGTACTAAAAATGCCACAGCTGTCTAGAATTTTGGCTATAAAAACCACCGCCTAAAGTTAGATTTTTAGGTCTAACTTTAGGCGGTCAGTTCAAAACGTCAAGGCTTCGATATAAATAATTTAAGGAGTTACTTCGATATATAGTATCCTCCAATTTCAAGCGGATTAAGCTGATATTCTAAAAATTCATATTGAATCGCTTTATGCATACCATTAGCATTCATTATTCTTTCTATTTCTTTTCTAGTTGGCTTACCAAGACTTGAATGCCACCCTTTACGATTACTATTACTTAGCATTATTCCCTTCACTTGTTTTCCGTTAATTTTATTATAACTACGGTACGTTCCAAATTCAGTCTTAACGCACCCCTTGCCATGATCCAGATTTTTTCTAATAAATACATCATGTACATAATTGCTGTAGAAGAAAATTTCCGTAATTATGCCCACCATAGGATTATCGCTTTTTAATTCATAGACATTGATAGTATCTCCATCTAATGCCCAAAAATCTATTGCAGATTTTCCACCTGTAAAAACTCCACTTGTACTTGATTTAGTACCCTCAAATAAACTTACCGGTAATTGTCTGTCTATCGTAGTCCTACTAGGCAAATTTAAAATATCTTTTTGTGCACTAATTGAGTCACAAAACAAGTATTCAACATAGCTTTCTAAATTATAATTTGCTCTATCTTTTTTTGGTTCATCTGAGGGTGCACTAGTTACGAAGCCGCTGGGATTATTCAAATAGTTTTTAAAATTATCCTTTAGTACTTCTAAAGTATGACTAAGTTCAAACCACTGCTTATATTGTTCACTAAATTTCAAAATTCTATATAAGAATCTTCCTAAATGCCCATTGGCTGGCTTTCCACCAAAGTAACTAGCAACAGTTATGTCTTCTTCATCTTCATCTTCATCTAATAAATCTAACTCAATTTTTAAACCAGGATTGCTTGTTTGAGCCTTTATAATCAGACACCACGCTTCAAAACAAGCTCTATTATCTTGCATATTAATGGGGTTAGAAAAACCAGCTGCTTCTTGTGTTAATTTCATTACCAATTTGGGTGGATTATCATAATTTAATGAAATATCTCCTGGAAACTTAGTTATTCCTACGCTTAGGGTGTTTAATATATTTATGTTTTTACTTGGCATCTTGATGACCTCCTTAAGCAATAACCTATTTATTCTCCGTCCTCAACTGAAATCCCTGCACACTCCCCCAAACTTCTCACATCATCTTTATCCTTATAAATCTTATCATTAACCAAAAATCCACCTTCCGGCAACGCAAACTTCTGCGCCAAAAATTCCACCGCTTTAGCAGAATTAAGCAATTCCTTAGACCCATAAATCACAAACTTCTTCTTTTGAAAAAATAGCAGCTCACTAAATACGTTTTGCGTTATTTAGTTTTCAAGGAACTTTATGAGCATAGTATATAATAACATGTATGGCAAAAACGCCATAGCTAAAATTAATTTTTGACAAAAAAAGCTGCGTCACAAGTCGCAGCTTTTATCACTTTTTCATCTCTTCAATCAAACATTGATGTTTTTTGTTCTTCTTATCGTAATTAATGCCTACCAACAAAATATTTCCTGTGTACTGCACAAGCGACTCAGGATATTTCTTCTCTTTTATCTGCGCAAGTGCAGCTTCAGCAGATTGATTCCATTTTAGCTCTACCAGCAATGCAGGATAGCTTTCAGCATACTCTGCTTTCGGTAAAAACACAAAGTCAGCAAATCCTCTTCCCGTTGGCAACTCTCTAATTGGCTTAAAATAATACTCCATAGCACTCAGATAAGCTATCGCCAGCACACTGCTAAGAGAATTTTCGTCGTTATATTGAATAACAGACGCATATTCCTGATGAATTTTCTCAACATACTTTGCTACTGCTTCTGCGTCCATGTCCAGCGTAGCATTTAAAAGAGCCTTTGAAGCACGTTGAAAATCTACTAACTCATTCCACTTTTTTCGTTTTACGGCCGCTAAAAACTCCTCGCGGATTTCTTCGTTAGGAATAAAAGCCACTTTGAGCTTCTGGTTATAAGCAAGATAGCCAAGATGAATCAAAACCGTCAGCACATCATCACGATCTGTAAAATTAACCATATCGTTTTGAAAAGTTTTAGCATTAACGCTAACAATATCTCCTGACAGCATCTCTATGATAGCAGCCTTTAAGCCATCGAAGTCCATATTAATCAATGGAACTATCATTGCATACGTACCTGTCTGTGACCAATAACTTTGAAACTCCTTGCGCAGCATCACACTGACGACCGCTTTAGGATTATAGATATGCTCATTACCTAAAAAATAACCATCATACCAACGCTTTACTTCGGTAAAATCTATATTGTATTTAGCGCACAAATCCTGCACTTCTGCTTCCGTAAAGCCAAAATAGGACGCAAGTCCACCAGGCGCAAGCATAGTAAATTCTTCAAAGTTATTTAATGCGGACTGTGTTTTGATTTTCTTAATCGGCAAAATACCTGTAAGATAAGCTAACGCAAGATATTTTTCCGGCTCTGCTCCTTTGAATAACCCTCGCAAAAAATTAATATATTCTTCCTGAACAGCAGTATTTGTAGCTTCATCACGTACTAAAACATCCCATTCATCAATAATAATAATAAATTTTCGCTTTAAGGCAGCATTTATTTTGGAAAGCGCACCATAAAGATGCTGAACATCCGCAAACTCTATCTCCGGATATAATTTTTTCAATTCACCAATGACATTTTTGTTTATATAACTAACTGTATTCTCTGCTGAACCAGCGTCCATCATACACCACTGAATATCAAGATGAATCACATCATATTTATTCAAGTATTTAGAAAAATTTTTGTCATTGCTAATCTCATAACCAGCAAACAACTTCTTAGAATCAGCCCCTCTGCTATAATATGCTGTCAGCATATCTGCAGTGGTTGATTTACCAAAACGCCGCGGACGACTGTTGCAGATAAGAGCCTGCTTCGTACCCAGCACTTTATTAGTATAAGCCAGCATACCAGTTTTATCTATATATATTTCTGAAGCAACTGCTACCTGAAACGCACTATTATCAGGATTTACAAATCTGCCCATCATGCCCTCCTAAAAATTTTTCTTACTTATGATTTTATCATTCACTATGATAATTAGCAAGCAAAGCTTTTATCACTATTTTACGGTAAAAATGACATCGCGATGTTGTTTTCACCGAAGTTTTGTTATATACCAACGTCCACATCTCCCTAAGGAGAAGCTAATCCTATATCCAAATTAACTTTACAAGCAAAAAAAAGAGCTGCTACGAAATCTCGTAACAGCTCAAAGAAACATTTTTTAATCCTGCCAGTAATCCAGCTTTTGAGTCAGACCAATCTTGCTGGCCTTAAACTCAGGATTCTTACCGGCATCGCGCTGCTCGGTGTAATCATCCAGCGCACGCAGAGCAGGACCGCCCAGAATACAGATAACCGGCAAGTTGATAATTGCCATGAAGCCCATGGTAACATCCGCCAGATCCCACATTGTACCCATGCTGGAGCCTGCACCGATGAAAATCAGCACGCAAGCCAGAATGCGGTAGCACAGGGTAAAGGTTTTGCCGGGAACATGCTTCAGAACATAAGCAAAAGCATTATCTACATAATACAGATTGCCCAGCAGAGTAGTGAAGGCAAAAAGTACCATAGATACAGTGATAAACAGCTTAGCATAATCGCCCATGCTTGCTGCCAGAGCTGCCTGTACATAAGGCGCACCAGCAAGCTCCTTAGTCGGCTCGATGCCGGAGCTCAGGCACATGAAAGCGGTAGCGGTGCAAATCAGCAGAGTATCAATAAATACGGACAGCATCTGAACCAGGCCTTGCTTAACCGGGTGAGAAACGTCAGCTGCAGCAGCAGCGTTCGGCGCAGAACCAACACCTGCTTCGTTGCTGTACAGACCGCGTTTGATACCGAACATCATGCAGCTGCCGGCAAAGCCACCAAAAATTGCAGTGAAGTCAAATGCTTCAGCAAAAATTCTGCCTACAACGCCGGGAACCAGATTGATATGCATAATAGTAAGGATAAATGCTACAGAAATGTAGATAACGCCCATCAAAGGAACCAGAGTAGAGGTTGCTTTGATAACGCGCTTGCCACCGCCCAGCAGGCAATAGCCTACGAGCACAGCCTCTACAGCACCGATAATCCAGGGAGTTGTATCCGGATTATAGAAGCTCAAAGCAGCAAAGGTGGATTGCAGATTGTAGGAGCAAAGCATGTTAAAGCCGCAGCCATAGGTTACAATCAGGGCCACAGCAAAAAGAACTGCCAGACCGCGGCTGCCCAAAGCAGCTTCGATGTAGTATGCAGGGCCGCCGTAGCTGCCGTGCGGACCACGTTTCTTGTAAATCTGTGCCAAGGTGCTTTCAATAAACGCAGAAGCACCGCCAACAACAGCAATAACCCACATCCAGAACACAGCACCATAACCGCCGAGGCAGATAGCTGTGGAAATGCCGATAATATTACCGGTACCTACACGGGACGCAGTAGATACCATCAAAGCCTGGAAGGATGATACCGCACCGGATTCAACAGGCTTCTCCAAAATAACCCGAATAGTTTCTTTAAACATACGTACCTGCACCAGACGAGTACGCAAAGTGTAGTACAGGCCTACACCGATGAGCATGATAATCAGCAAATAACTATACATAAAATTGCTGATTGCTCCAATGATTTCTCCGAACATAAATATTGCTCCCCCTTTTTTAGTTTGTTTGTTAATTATAACATATTTATTGGCTTTCCCAAAATTCAAAAAGGACGACAGCTAACAAAGCTAACACTTTTGCACAATATAATAAATCAATTAAGTGATTTTGATAACCTCGCATTCTGCTGCTCTAGTTTAAGCCTTGCAAGCATTCCTTGAGACTCGCATAGCACGGATGCTCCAAATCAAAGGCTCCTGCCAGAGCCGCCTCGCCCAAGCGCATGCCCACATACCTTTCTGTTCCTGCCAGATATGTGTACAGTAAATGCCTGCTATAATTCACTAATCTGTTTTCTCGCCCACGGCAGCAATTTACTGACTGCAAATACTCCGCACTCATATTATACAGATTATAATAATCACTGCACTCCGAGCTTTCCCGCCGCAGCGACTGCAGCAGCATATCCTCAAGATAACCCTTTTGCCAACGTTTAGTAGCTTTTTTGCCGGGAAAGAAAAAGTACGTGCAATACTCCACTCCTCTAAAGAAAGTATTGTCACGCACTGCAAAAAATTTCTGCATTCGGCGTTCGCGCTCATCAGCCGCGTCAGCAAAGAATACTGCCTTCTGCACTATTTCTCTACCTTCCAGCTGTATAAGGCGTTTAGTCAGCAAGTCTAACTTATCGATACTCTGATAATTTACAATCTGCATGTTAGGCAAGCTGATACCCTGCTTAAATAAATGCCGGAGATAAGCGTGCATAAACTGCGCCATCTCCACTCTTTCACACAGCAATAAAACCTCTCCGGTAATAATGCTTTGCTTACTCAAAATTATTTCTCCTTTTGCTGCAGCATCTGTTCAGCAGCCTGTACAACCTGCTCTACCGTCAGACGTGTCATACATTGCATATCGTCACACTTGTGCTTCATGCCACCTGCACAACCAGAGCAGGGCGGCAACGCTGTCACAATAGTTGCATCCTTGGTATAAGGGCCGTACAGCTTCGGACTGGACGGACCGTACATCGCTACGATAGGCACCTTCTGGCTGATTGCTACGTGCATCGGGCCGCTGTCGTTGGTGATAATCAGGCTGCAGCGACGCATTGCCGCCGCCAGCTCGCCAATACGGAAGCTGCCGGTTGCTACCACAGGTGTCGTCTTCATAAAGCTGACTGCCTCCTGCACCATTTCTTCGTCCATCGTACCACCGAAGAATACAGGCTTATAGCCCTTTTCCGCAAGAATATCTGCTACCTTGGCAAAGCGCTCCGGCGCCCAGCGCTTGGTAACAACAGCACTGCCGATGTTAAAGCCCACCAGCTTGTCCGAAGCGAACACACCGTGCTCGCGCCAGAATTCATCAGCATGCTGCTTATATTCCTCGCTCGGGAAAATCTCCAGACCGTTATGCTCCAGCTTCTGCACACCAAGTTGTGTAAGTACATCAAGATACATATCCGCCGCATGGATTTTGCGGTTAAGCGGAGTAAATACATCCCAAAGCGGTTTGAACATGGTGTGCGTTGTACCGCAACGCAATTTCACTTTGGTAAAAGCATCAATAAAGCTGCAACGCTCATTCGGATGCAGATTAATCAGCACATCAAAATCCATCTTGCTCAGACGGCGGGCGCAGGCCATCAGCGCCAGCAGGCTGTTGTCCTTGCCCTTCTTGTCAATCGTAATAACCTCGTCCAAATACGGATTGTGCAGCACTACATCCTTCAGCTTCTCATCCGCCAGAAAGGTAATATGCGCATCCGGTGCTGCCTTACGCAGCGCATGGATGAAAGGCGTGGTCAGCGTCAGGTCTCCCAGATGCATCAAAAATGTTACCAATATTTTTTTGCCATTTAATTCTACAGCTTGTGCCATCAGCCCTCTGCCACCTTTTCCTGATAAATTTTATAGACCATATCCGGCGTTATATCATGCATACAATGCCAGTTATCGCATTTTTTCTTCAAGCAGCCTGCACACTTTGCCGGCGAAAGCAATACCGTGGAATTTTTGCTGCCGTATGGTCCGGTGCGGTCAGCCTTCGTCGGTCCGTACATTGCCACAAGAGGCTTTTTCAAAGCCGCCGCAAAATGCAGCGGTCCGGTATCCGCACTGATGTAGAAGCTGCAGCCCTTAATCAGCGCTGCCAGCTCACGCAGGCTTGTCTGTCCCGTCAAATCGATAACTAGTGAGCTCGCTGTGCCTTCGGCAATCTTCTGCCCCTTGACAGCATCATCAGGTCCGCCTGCCAGCACCACGGCAGTACCATCAGCCGTAAGCTTTTTCGCCAGCTCAATATAATGCTCGACCGGCCATTCCTTCGTCCACCAGCGTGCACCGGGAACAATAACAACGTAATCGCCGCCCTGCCAGCCGGCCTCCTGCAGTTTATGCTGCACAGAAGCGGTTTCCGTGCTTAAATCCGGCATTGGGAATTCCACATCATCCAACGAATCAACCTTGGCACCAAGATAACGTGCCACGTCAAGATAGCGCTCAATAACATGGTCCTTACTATGACTGCCGCCAATCGCCTTGCTGATGAAGCCGCTGCCCTCGCGCATTTCGCAATAGCCGATGCGGTTATCGCAGCCGCTGATAGCAGCCAACACCGCACTTTTGAAAAGGCCCTGCATATCTATCACCAGGTCAAAATGCTTACTGTGCAGCAAAGAGCGCATTTCGCAAAAATATTTCAGCTTATCACTGAAGCCCAGCTTATTAAATTTTACCTTATCAAAATAAAGCACCTCGTCAATCACCGGAGGATCCGGTACAAAGCCGGCAAACTGCGGATGTACCAGCCAGGTGATTTTCGCCTTGGGATAACGCTTGCGCAGCGCTGCCGCAAAGGGCAAAGTGTGCAGGATATCACCTAAAGAACTCATTTTGATTAACAGGATATTCCGATACTCCATTATCATCTCTCGCTTACAATATTTTTTACGAAATCCAGCAGATTGCCGCCTGTGTAAAGATAGCCTTTGACACCAGCAGCCTCCGCTGCTTCCACATCGCGCTTACCGTCACCGACTAAGAAGCTCTGCTCCTTGTCGATATCATATTCTGCCAGCGCCTGCAGCAGCATTCCCGGTTTAGGTTTGCGACAATCGCACACACCGGTATATTCCGGCACGCTGCCCTCGGGATGATGCGGGCAGTAATAGATTTTTTCTATTTTGCCACCAGCTGCAGTAATTTCACGCTGCATATAAGCATGCAGCTCATTCATCTGCTCTACCGTATAATAACCGCGCGCAATACCGCTCTGGTTTGTTACAATAAAAATTTTATAGCCAAGCTGCGTCAGATACGCCACAGCCTCGCGTGCACCGTCAATCCAGCGCAGGTCCTCAATTTTGTAGAGATAGGCTACATCAACATTGAGCACGCCATCTCTGTCAAAAAATACCGCCTTAGCCTTCATAAACGTAATAACCGCCGGTCTTGTCGAGAAGCTGGCAATATTCCTCAGCAGCTTCTTCAATCGGAGTAAAGCCTCCGTCATAGCCTGCTGCCAAAAGGTTGGTGTCATCTGCTTCGGTAAAGCTCTGGTATTTGCCCTTCAGCACTTCAGGGAACGGTACATATTCCAGCTCGCCACTGCCAAAATGGTTCAGCACAGCCTTAGCCAGAGTATTGAACTGATGCGCATGACCGGTACCGCAGTTGAAAATACCGCTGATTTCCGGATGATCCCAGAAGTAGAAGTTTACCTTAACAACGTCCTTTACATAAACAAAGTCACGAGTATGCTCGCCCGGTCCATAACCGGCGTACTCACCGAACAGGCGAACTTTATGTTCTGCTTTCCATTGGTTATACATTTGATAAATCATAGAAGCCATTTTGCCCTTATGGTTTTCCTGCGGACCATATACGTTGAAATAACGCAGGCCTACTACCTGGCTTTGTGCCTGCGGCAGCAGACGGCGCAGATAGTTGTCGAAGAACAGCTTGGAGAAAGCATAAACGTTCAGCGCTTCCTCGCAGGCAGGCTCTTCACGGAAGCCATGAGCACCGCTGCCATAAGTGGAAGCAGAAGAAGCATACATCATCTGAATCTTTCTGTCGAGGCAGAAATGCAGCACATTTTTAGTATACTCAAAGTTGTTTTCCATCATGTATTTGCCGTTATATTCCATAGTATCGGAGCAAGCGCCCTCATGGAAGATAACGTCGATTTTTTCATGATTGAATTTGCCTGCCTTCAGTGCATCCATGAAAGCATACTTATCCATATAATCCTTAACCTTCAGGCCTTGGATATTTTTGAATTTAACCATGTTGGTCAGGTTATCAACAACAAGAATGTCATCAATACCACGGTCATTTAAGCCTTTAACAATATTACTGCCGATAAAACCGGCACCACCAGTTACGATAATCATAATTTGCCCTCCTTAACCATTTTGGCAATTTTTTCCACCACACCGGTTGTGGAATAACCATCTTCAAATTCTATAATGCGCACTTCACCGGCATATTCACGTCCTGCTACTTCCTCAGGCTTGTAATCACCGCCCTTGACGAGAATGTCGGGACGAATTTTTTCAATAAGCTCAGTCGGAGTATCCTGGTCAAACAGCACTACCGCATCTACGCAGGCCAGCGCTGCAAGTACACGCGCACGGTCCAGTTCATGCACCAAAGGTCTTGTTTCACCCTTCAAACGGCGTACGGATGCGTCCGTATTCAAGCCGACAATCAGGTGCTTGCCAAGGTTGCGCGCCTTCTCCAGATATGTTACATGGCCTACATGCAGAATATCGAAACAGCCGTTGGTGAACACAATCTTTTCGCCGCAGGCTCTCCAAGTTGCTGCCAGAGAAGCAATCTCCTGCCAGCTCAGCGTGCGATAGCCACGGCCCTGCTTGCGTTCCTCCGTCAGCAAATCTTTCAGCAGCTCGTCACGGTGCACCGGATAAGTGCCAACCTTGGCCACAACAATTCCTGCAGCACGGTTCGCCATATAAACAGCATCAGCCAACGCCAGCTTGCCTGCAACACCTGCCAGAAGCGTAGCCGCCACCGTATCACCAGCACCGGAAACATCAAACACCTCAATGGCGGTAGCAGGGCTGTGCAGCACCTGCTCAGCATTAACCAGGCTCATGCCGCGCTCACTGCGGGTAACAACAACATTCTTAATATGAAATTTTTCGCGTGCAGCCTGCGCCATACTGACAACGGCTTCGTCAGAGTTTTCACGCTGACAGCCTGCAGCCTCACACATTTCCTTTAAATTAGGCGTAATAAAATCACAGCCATCATATTTGGACCAGTCTGCTCCCTTAGGATCAATCAACACCGGTATATCATAGGCCTTACCCTGAGCAATCACCCATTGGCAAAAATCATCCGAGCAGACACCCTTGGCATAATCGGAAACAATAATACCATCCAAGCCTTCATCAAGCAGTCCTGCCAACCAATGACGCAGCTCAATAATTTCTTCGGGGAACAAATCGCCAGTTTCTTCAAAATCAAGTCGCAGCATCTGCTGATTGCCGCCCAAAACACGCAGCTTGGTAATAGTCTTGCGGCGTTTACTTTTCACCAGTCCCTGATGATTGATGCCTGCATCATCCATCAGCTTTTCCAGCAGCAGACGGTTTTCATCATCACCTGTCACACCGCCCATAAAAACCTGACATTCCAGATGTGCCAAATTGGCCGCAACGTTTGCCGCACCGCCCAACACAGAATTTATCTTTGTAATACGTGTTACCGGTACAGGTGCTTCCGGCGAAATGCGTTTAACCTCACCCTGAAAATATCTGTCCAGCATCACATCGCCGATAACAGCAATGCGTACATTTTTAATCTGTTCCGCTAAAAAAGTTGTTACAGCTAAATCAGCCAAATTATTCACCATCCACCAGCTCACATAAAATGTGGCCTATCAAAATATGCATTTCCTGCGCACGGGCAGTAACCTTCGCCGGTACAGCAATGCACTCGTCGCACAGCAGCTTCATTTTACCGCCGCCCTCAGCCGTCATGCCTACGCAGAAAACACCCATGCTCTTGGCCAGCTCAACAGCTTCCACAACATTAGCGCTGTTGCCGCTTGTGGAAATGCCTACCAGCACATCGCCCGGACGTGCGAGTGCCTGCACCTGACGTACGAAAACCTTATCATAGCCGTAATCGTTGCCGACAGCAGTCAGAATGGAGGTATCTACCGTCAGTGCGATAGCAGGCAGACCGGCGCGTTCCTTTTGAAAGCGGCCTACAAACTCGGCAGCCAGATGCTGGCTGTCAGCGGCGCTGCCGCCGTTGCCGCAGAACAAAACCTTGTTGCCTTCAGCCAGCGCCTTTTTTACTTCTACAGCAATACGCTCAATCTGTGCCAGGATATCGCTGTTCATAACAGCATTTGCCACCTGCAGATGGTCCAGAAAGCGTTGCTTAATAATCTCTCTCATTTTCTACCTCATTACCAGTTTACAAAATCAAACTTAGCTTCAAATGCACTGTCTTTATCATTTGTATCTCTATGCTTGTAAATCAAGGAAAGCTGCCAGCAGCAGAACTTATGCGTCCAGCTGTATCTTGTTTCATAGTTTTCCTTTTGGTCTAAATCATAACGGTTGACAATGGTAAAGCTGTTCTTGTCATCCATAATGTATTGCAGACCATTACGCAGCTCTTTTGCCATATCAGGCTGATCGTAGGTAAATACATCTGTCGTAAAATCTTCACGATAATAGCCAACCCAGGTATTCCACTTCGGGCTGATTTTCTGACCTAAGGTTGCATAATAAACATTGGTAGACTGCAAAGTATCCTCTGCACTCTCACGTGTCCATTTCTTACCGATTGTCAAATCCAAAGAGGTATTTTTGCTGTTGAACAGATAAATGCGGTCATGGTTAAGGAAGGCACCGTATTCTGTATGCCAGCTCTTACGTCCGCTATCATCATTCTTCCACAAACCTCGTTCAAAGTAAGCACTGTATGATAAGGGAAGACCTGGTGCAATATGATGATTTTTATAGTCAAAACGGATATTGTTCTGCTTCTCTACCCATTCATCATCATCCTCATACCAGCCGTTTTCATAGGTAACCTTAAAGTTACGCTCGTTATGCTCCAAGCCGTAAACAGGCTTATAGCCGACCTTGCTGTAATAATTCAAATCGGCGTAAATTGTGTCTTTATCTCCTAAAGGACGCTCGTAGGAAAGATTTACATAGGTACCCTTGTCGCTGTCCTTAAAGCCGATATGCGGCAGAATACGCTCCTTGGATTTTTCCGTCAGGCTGTTTTCCCAATAATCACGGGAATAGATATGCTTGCCGCGTACATAAACTTTGACATCGCGGGCTACCATTTTATCATGAGGATAAATTTCAAAGGTCTTTGCCTTGATTTCCAGGCACTTGGGATGCTTTACTGCGGGGCAACGGCTCGTAGAACCGCCCTCGTCCAAAATCATCTTATCGGGATAAATTTCGGCATGATGCGCAGCAAAGAAATCTTTGCCGTTCTTACCGGTCAATTGTTTCATTTCACCGGTTTTATTGTTAAAGTTATAATGGCCCCAGGCAGCCTGTGTTTCGCTGGCACCCTCTACCAGCTTGCCGCCCTCCAGCAGCCAGATATCGCCAGTTTTCATATTGCCCTTGACCTGCGTTGTATAAATATCCTGACCGTTCTGCGATACCTTGATATTGCCCTCGGCATGAAAATCTCCGCTGACAGTATCATATTCGGCATGTTCACCGGTCAGACGAATCGGCAGCACCTGCTGCTTTGCTGTATCCAGCTTTTCACGATGCGGTACCGCTGTATTAGGTTCATCAACAGTTACCGGGCTTAGCATACTGTCACTATTGCTGTTGCTGAACTGTTCCGCATAAACAGGCAGACACATGCCAAGTGCCAAAGCTGTGGCTATAAAAGTCTTATGCATATAAAAAACTCCTTTGTCTATATTGATGAAGAAAAAATTTCATAATAATCCACTTAACATTATACCATAAAAAAAGCAAAAGCTCACTCGAAAGAGTGAGCTTTTCACGTATAATTTTCGATTTTATTCCTGATATACAACGCCTTGCAGAGAAGTATCTTCAGCAGTCTGGACAAAGGTTTCGCAACCAACCGGAATAGTTACGCTGTTGCCCTTGACAAAAGCACCGCCAATCAGGCCCACAGGACCAAGGATAATCATACCGCCGATAGCAGCTCCGGCTGCACCGGCAATGCTTTCAGCCTTTTGTTTAGCAAGCTCGCCTACAGTAACGGGAATCTTGGTTCCGTCCACACCATAGATGCAGGTAAAGTCAATATCGATGCGGCCATCCTTACCGAAAATACCGGGCTGAACAACCTTCTTAACCTCACCGATACCGGTTGCCCCCTTTGGCAGCACCAGTACGTCGTTTACATACAGGTTATCCGCTGCCTTAAAATGAACTACATCACCCTTACGGCTCATTTTAGTGCTCAGCTCAGAAGTAAAAGCAATTTTAAAAACAGAATCCTTCGGAAGCACAACCTGCTGTACAGGCACATTGCCATCAGTATAAGAAGCGAGCTTCAGCAGACTTTCCAGACGACCGCTCAAAGAACCTGTCTGGTTCTGACCATAAAGCAGCTTTTCCGTGGCTTCAATACGGTTTTTGGCAGCACCGCCGGACATGCTTTCGTTCATTTTCCATTCTACAACATTCAGCTTAGTAGCAAAGGAAGCTTCTCCGTTATCAGGAGTACCCTCAAGGTAATCGTACATATTATCAACGCGGTTTATAATAGCATCGCTGGTAATAGTTCCGTAAACATCATCTTCCAGACTATCCATACGTTGCAGCAAGGAACCGCTTTGCTCCGTGCCATAGAGCATTTTTTCCATAGCGCCGATTTTATCTGCCATCGGGACAGCAGAATCAGCAGCAAAACCTGGAATTACTGTAGTAAAGCAAAAGATAAAGGTCAACAATAAAGTTGCAAGCTGTTTTTTCAATTTTCTTACCTCCAATCAGAGCTATATATTTTCATTATAGCATGTTTTACCTAAAAAAAACAGAGGTTCTATTCTGAACCTCTGCTTTATCCAATGTAAAATTTGTACAGATTGTTACTATAAATAATATTGCAGACAGCTTTTGTGCCTATATTACAAACCAAACAAGTAATATTTTATTTTATTTTTTATAGCTGTCAACAGCAGCCTTAACAGCAGCCTTCATTTCATCCATTTTAGCAAAGCGACGACGGTGCTGTGCTCTTTTTGACGGCTTCAGCTCCTCCATAGATTTGCGGTGTTCCGCGGTCGGCATAATGTAGAAGCGGCGGTCTGAGCAGATAACACCCTCACACTCCTGCCAGAAGGCACCGAAATCAGTCTTCAGCTTACGGTCTACACGTACATGGTTCATCGCGTAATAGCCGTCATTAGTAACAGCGAAAATATTTTCAACGCCTATAGCCTTAGCAAAGCAGCGTAAGCCATAAAACATCAGATTTTTGGTGCGATAGCCGAAGAAAGCCTTCGTCATGCCCTTAATCAGCTCATTACCGTTCTGCGGTCCCTGTAGGGCACCTATATAAATAACATTCTTGCCGTCTGTTTTATTTTTTGCCAGCCAGAACATGATCTGGTATAAAGGCTCTCCTTCATAGAATAAAGCCAAAGACATGCAGCCTTCCTTACGTTGTCCGGCATGAAACCACAGCTGCAGCGTCAGAGGTCTGTCATCGTAGGAATCCTCCCACAGCTGTACCATCTCACCCTTGCTGTATAATCTATCCATAAGCTCCGGCTTAAACAGCTCTTCCATAATCAGCAGATGATTTTGCACCAGCTCTACACGTTCATCCCAGGTTGAGCCTTTGTAAAAAAACGCTCTGGTGGTCTGTTCCAAAAGCGCAGGTGCTCCCTGCAGCCAAGCCTGACGATTGCTGTTAGCATCAAAAAACTGCAGCAGTTCGTCAACCTTGCCGCTATGCATAGCGCAACGCATGCGGAATACAACGTAACGCTTCATTTCCTTCAAAATATGTGTCTGATATAAGCTTTTACCAACATATTCTAAAATATTTTTCTCCATCAGTTACCTCTAGAAATATTATTATTACCTATATTATAGCATAATTCAGAATGATAAGCACCAAGCATTCTTGCTAAAAATATGTTTATGTGCTAAAATCTTTATGACAACCGTTTTACAGGGTGGTATTGCCTTCATTCAATTAAGAATGGAGGTGATGTCTATGGTATATTTTACATTCCAGGATCTTATGATTTTCGGTATGTTTATACTGGCATTACTGACGTTCATTTTTCAGAACAAAAAGTAATTTGCTCATAGAAAAACCGCCTCTGTAATTTACCAGATTCCGAGGCGGCTTTTCAAGTCAATTCAACTGGCAACCCACCTTGTGGGCGGTTGTCATTTTCTATATTTAATATATCACATTCATACTATTTTTTCAAGTAATGGCTTAATGCTTTCTCATATGCTCTTCGAGATACTGACCGACAATTTTAACTGCACAGTAATCACCGCACATGGAGCAAGCCTCATCATCGGATTTGTTCTTGCGGCAGCGATATTCCTTAGCCTTTACCGGGTCGATAGCCAGATCAAGCTGAGCAGGCCAATCCAGAACCTTACGTGCTCTTGCCATCTTCAGATCCCACTCCCATGCCTGCTTGTTGCCGTTAGCCAAATCAGCGGCATGCGCAGCGATACGTGTAGCGATTACACCCTCGCGTACGTCATTTAAGTCAGGCAGGCCCAAATGCTCTGCCGGAGTTACATAGCAAAGGAAGTTAGCACCGCTGACAGCAGCAAGAGTACCGCCGATAGCGCTGGTAATATGGTCATAGCCGGGAGCAACATCTGTTACAAGAGGTCCGAGCACATAGAACGGTGCACCGTGGCACAGGCGTTTTTGCAGCTGCATATTCGCAGCAATCTGGTTGTAGGGCACGTGGCCGGGGCCTTCTACCATAACCTGTACGCCCTTATCCCAAGCGCGCTGTGTTAATTCACCCAGGTTCAGCAGCTCCTGAATCTGCGCTCTGTCGGTAGCGTCAGCAATGCAGCCGGGACGCAGGCCATCGCCAAGGCTGATGGTTACATCATATTCAGCACAGATATCAAGAATTTCATCATAGTATTCATACAGCGGGTTTTCTGCGTCATTATGCAGCATCCAGCCGGTGATAAAGCTGCCGCCGCGGCTGACAACATCCATCTCACGGCCTTCGTCAATGAGTGCTTTCAGCACATTTTTGTTAATGCCGCAATGAATGGTCATGAAGTCGGCACCATCTGCAGCCTGTTGGCGGATAACGTCGAAAATATCTTCCTTAGTCATCTCAACCACTGCGCCACGCTTCTTAATGGTTTCTACAGTTACCTGATACATCGGCACAGTGCCAACCATTACGGTAGATGCAGCAATAATTGCCTGACGGGAAGCACTGATATTATTGCCGGTGGACAGGTCCATAACAGAATCCGCACCTGCGTCAATAGCAGCCTGCAGCTTTACCAGCTCCGGTTCCGGATCAGGATAGCTGCTGGAGGTGCCGATGTTAGCGTTAACCTTTACGGTAAGACCGGTGCCTACACCGCGCGGAATAATATTTTTATGATTGATATTACAGGGAATAGCAATAGTACCGTTTGCTACGCCTTCACGAATAAATTCTGCAGTTACATGCTCCTGCTCTGCTACAATTTTCATTGCTTCGGTAATCACACCTTGGCGTGCCAATTGCATTTGTGTTGCCATGATTTTTCCTCCTTATAATTAAAAGACCGCCTTCCTTTCGGAAAGCGGTTGAATTATCTTTTTGCAGAAATCTTCTCGCTTTCCTACGCTGGTTTTAACCAGATTCAGGTTCAAAGGGTCGGATGTAAGTCCTCTCAGCAAATTGCGCCCCTAGCTGTTACGTTATTTTGTTTACATGCTTACTTTAACATGAACAGCGAAAATACGCAAGTTAAATATGCACAACTTGCAAAAAAAACGGCAGTGTGCTATATTATAGATGAAAAGTGACAACTGCCTAAGCGGTTCGTGCCAATCCAATCGGCTTGCGCCTCTTGGGGCACTATCGCATGGCGTGCATGAACCAATCAGCGTCGTCCTACGGACTAGCTTCTTGGATGCACCCGCAACAAGGTGGGTTGCCCGCTAAGAAACAGAAGAGCTGCCCTTACCGGTCAAAGTATTGGGGCAGCTTTTCTATGTGCATTTTACTTACGGTTCTGAAACACGAACGTCAGCAATGCCAGTATAAACATACCGAAAATCATAAGATCCTGGAATGTAAAATATACCATAGACATCACCTCCATTCTTTAAGAATGAAGGCAACGCCACCCTGTACCACAGTTGTCAAAATCATTTTATCACATAAACATATTTTTAGCAATACTCTGTAACCTACGTTACAAAACAGCTTAAAAATTTGTATACATAAAAAATCTTTACAAAAACACTTGACTCTAAAAGCAGGCGTGCTATAATCATCTACAAATCACATTACGCAACGCAATGATGGAGAAGCAATGTGCAGGTCTTTTCAGAAAGCTGGCGGTTGATGCAAGGCAGCAGCGAAGCACACTAGTTCCGCTCCGAAGCGGCAAATGACGAATTTGACGGGTGCGCCCGATACAGCGTTCAAAGTTGGCCATAGGCAAATTGGGTGGCACCGCGAGCAGTCCTCGTCCCAAGATAGGGATGAAGGGCTTATTTTTTTAGGTGAAGCAATTTGGCAATGGCAATTTGGGTGGTACCGCGAGATAAAGGCAAGCTCGTCCCAAAGGGATGTGCTTGCCTTATTTATTTTCAGGAAGAAGGAAAGAATATATGAAAAGAGCATATAACTTCAACGCCGGTCCTTCCGCTATGCCGCTCGAGGTACTGTTGGAAGCGCAGGAGGAGTTCTTAAACTACAAAAGCACCGGCATGAGCATCATCGAAATGAGCCACCGCAGCAATGAATACGCTGCCATGCATGCAGAAACAAAGCAGCTGCTGCGCGAGCTGATGGAAATCCCCGAGGATTACGAGATTATGTTTATCCAGGGCGGCGGCAGTACCCAATTTTTAATGACAGCTGCCAATTTCCACACTAAAACATACGCCGCTTATGTCAACACCGGTGTCTGGGCCAAAAAGGCTATGGCGGAAGGAAAATTCTACGGCGAGGTTTATGAGGCCGCTACCAGCGCCGATAAGAACCACAGCTACATTCCGCAGGAATTCACGCTCCGCCCCGATACTTCTTATGTACACCTCACTGCCAACAATACGATTTACGGCACCGAGTACAAGGATTTCCCCAAGTTCGACGTTCCCGTTATCTGCGATATGTCCAGCGACATCCTTTCGCGCAAGGTTAACGTCAAAGATTTTGACCTCATCTACGCAGGAGCGCAGAAAAATCTTGGTCCTGCCGGCGTAGTCATCGTCATTGCCAAGAAAAGTTTTTTGGCTACAGCACGCGAGGAGCTGCCGACAATGCTGAAATACAGCACCTTTGCTAATAACGATTCTTTGTACAATACACCGCCTGTCTTTGCTATTTATATGGTTAACAAAACTCTGCACTGGATTAAAAAGCAGGGTGGCGTAAACGCTATTGCCAAGAACAATGCAGCGAAAGCTAAGCTCATTTATGACGTTATCGACAACAGCGACGGCTTTTACAAGGGCCATGCGGCTCCCGAAGCTCGCAGTAATATGAATATTACCTTCAATCTGGCTACACCGGAAATGGAGAAGGATTTCGTTGCCAAGGGCAAGGCTGCAGGCTTTGTCGGCATCGGCGGTCATCGTCTTGTCGGCGGCTGTCGCGCCAGTGCCTATAACGCTGTGCCGCTGGAGGCCTGCAAGGCGCTGGCGGAGTTTATGGAAGAATATATGAAGGAAAACAAATAGAAGTTTTGAGTATATACGCAGCAATTAATATATCCTTTCGCTCAGAAAAAATTTTCCCGTGTCTTAAGGACACAACGCAAATTTCGTGCGGAACCAGAACGAAGCTTCGGTAAAATTTGTCAGACGGTAAAAAATTGTTACACACCCTCGCTTCTATGGTTCCAGACACTCATTTGCTAAAATTTTTATTCACTACACGATATATCAATTGCTCTCTCTATCCTAATAATCAGTTACTTACTTCAATCCAAATAACCTACAAATTATACATAAAGGAGATAAATCACCATGAAAATTTTTGTCAGCAACGATATCAGCGAAAAAGGCGTAGCTCTGCTGCGCGAACACTTTGATGTAGATGTAATGCCCAACATGAAGCCGGAGGAGCTTATTAAGGTTATCAACAATTACGACGGCCTGGTAACCCGCAGCATGACCAAGGTAACCAAAGAGGTTATCGAAGCTTCCACCCGTCTGAAGGTTATCGGCCGCGCCGGCGTTGGCGTTGATAACATTGATATCCCCGCCGCTACCGCTAAAGGCATCGTTGTACTCAACACACCGGAAGGCAACACCATGGCAGCTACCGAGCACACTGTTGCTATGATGATGGCTATGACACGCCACATTCCGCAGGCTCATCAATCCATTCAGGAAGGCAAATGGGACCGCAAATCCTTCGATGGCATTCAGGTTCAGGGCAAAACCCTTGGTATCATCGGTGTGGGCCGTATCGGCAGCCGTGTTGCCAAACGTATGCAGGCTATGGAAATGACCACCATTGGCTATGACCCGTATATTACCGAAGAACGTGCGCATCAGGTTGGCGTTGAGCTGGTTGATTTTGACACTCTGCTGGCGAAATCCGACTATATCACCATCCACACTCCGCTCACCAAGGAAACCGAAAAAATGCTGAACGCAGACGCTATTGCCAAAATGAAGGACGGCGTGCGCATTGTCAACTGTGCCCGCGGCGGCTGCATGGATCCCGAGGCAATTGCCGAGGGCGTTAAATCCGGTAAAATTGCCGGCGCCGCTATCGACGTTTATCCGACTGAACCGCTTACCAAAGAAAATAACCCCTTCTTGGGCCTGTTCAACGTTGTACAAACTCCGCATCTCGGCGCTTCCACCATCGAAGCGCAAATTGGCGTAGCTGTTGACGTTGCTTACGGCGTAATTGATGCACTTGAAGGCCGTCCGGTTATGACCGCCGTTAATATGGCTCCTATTCCGAAAAGCGTGGCAACAGTTATTCAGCCGTATTTCAAGCTGGCAGAGCGTATGGGTACCGTAGGCATCTATCTGGCAGACGGCCCCATTAAGAGCGTGGAAGTAGAATACACCGGCGCACTTGCCGAAACCGAAACCCAGGCACTCACCACCGCCTTCCTCAAAGGCCTGCTGAACCCGATTCTGCAGGAGAGCGTTAACTTTGTCAATGCTCCCGGTATTGCCAAAAAACGCAATCTGGAGGTTAAAGAGGTTAAAGCCAACAAGCCCGGTTACTTCACTACCGCTATCAATGTAAAAATTGCTACTGCCAAGGGTACGCATAAAATTGAAGGCACTTTGTTCGACGGCAAGCAGCCTAAGATTGTACAAATCGACCAATATCATGTTGACTTCAATCCCGAAGGCTACCTGCTGCTGGCACCGCACGTCAACAAGCCTAATATGATCGGTCAGATGGCAACTATTTTGGGCAGCGCCGGCATCAATATCAACGGTATGCAGGTTGGCAGCACTCCTAAATCCGACACCAACATTATGGCAATTGCTGTCGGCGACGACATTCCGAACGATATCATGCTGCAGCTGCGCGGTGTTGAAGGCATTATTGACGTTAAGCTCATCAACTGCGAAGGCTAAAGCCAAATAAATTACAGCGAGGAAATTTTATGAGAATAATTCTAGTCCGACATGGTGAAACAACCTGGAATATAGAAGGCCGCTACCAAGGTCAGGAGGACACGCCGCTGAGCGAGCGCGGTCTGCGCCAAGGACACCTGCTGGCCGAAGGATTGCACCACATCCCTATCGATGTTTGCATCTCCAGTCCGCTGCAGCGCTCCTACCAGACCTGCAAGTTCTGTGCTGATTTGCACAAGCTGCCGGTAGCAACAGATGAACGTCTGCTGGAAATCAATCACGGCAGCTGGGAAGGCGTGCTGGCACCGGAAATCGCCAAGCAATTTCCGCAGGAGTTTGCCCTGTGGCACACCCAACCGCAGCTGGTGCAAATGCCTGACGGCGGCGAAAGCCTGGAGGATGTACGCAAGCGTGCGCGCGCTGCCTTTGACGACTATGCAGAAAAATATGCAGGCAAAACAGTGCTGGTTGCTGCGCATGATGCAGTGAACAAAGCGATTATCTGTGATTTGCTTGGCCTTGATATGTCGCACTTCTGGCAGATTAAGCAGGATAACACCTGCATTAATGTGCTGGAATATAACGAAGGTGTTTGGCGCGTAGTGCTGCTGAACTCCACCAATCATTTAGGCTTCCTGTTCAGCGGTATTGAGCAGGCCGGCCTGTAATTTAACAAAGCAAAACTACCGTCCTGCGCAGCAAAAGCTGCGAGGGCGGTAGTTTTTTGTCTTTCTTGCTAAAAATTTGTTTAAATGATACAATAATAAGGACAACCGTGTTGCAGGGTGGCGTTGCCGAAATTCCGTTGGAATGGAGGTGATGCTTATGAAAAATTACGACTTCAAAGATCTTATGGCCTTTGGCGTATTTATTCTGGCGTTACTGACATTTATATTTCAGTTCAGCAAATAATCCAGACATAAGAAAACCACCCCAAAACTTGCCAGTAGCAGGGTGGATTTTCTTTTCACTTTGAATCGGCAACCCACCTTGTGGGCGGTTGTCTTTCTATTTTTATTATACCACATTCAAATATTTTTGCAACACAGTAATCCAGACACATAGAAAAACCGCCTCTGTAATTTGCTGTTCACCGAGGCGGATTTTTCTGACCCTTTGAATCGGCAACCCACCTTGTAGGCGGTTGTCTTTCTATTTTTATTATACCACATTCATATATTTTTGTAAAACAAAGCCCCCTCACCTTTCGGCGAGGGGGCCTTTATACGCGCGTGTATTATTTTGTGTTACTTGCTAATCGTTAAATTAGAAAGTGAAGGTCAGGTCAGCCCAAACGCGTTGGTCATCAACCTTGCTGTTCAGTTTGTTTTCGGTGTCATAGTAAGCTACAGTACCAACGATGTTTTTAGCGAAGGTATAGTTAGCACCAACGCCATAGCCTTTGAAACCATCGTTATCAAAGGTGTTTGCATCAGTGGTGTGTGCAATGTAGGTCATGCCACCAAGATCATAGTAGTTAGCGAACAGGCCCCAAGAACCAGCGTCGGAAGCATCAGCGCCTTTGTATGCCAGACCTGCAGTCCAGCCATCGGTATTAACGTCGGTAACATCTTCGCCATTTTCGCTAGCATCGCCTTTCAGGTACATGCCAGACAGGGTTACATCACCAAAGTTATAATCTGCACCAACATACCAGATAGCATCATCCAAATCAGTTTCATGTTGAGCGCTAGTTGCTTTAATATCAGTGAAGTTTACATAACCAGCAGCTACGTTCAATTTATTGAAGTTAGCGGACAATTCGCCACCAGCATAAGTGCCATTGGATTTAGCATCAGTACCAGCAGCATCAGTACCTTTACCAGCAAAACCGGTTACTTTAACTTTGTCGCCGTAGGAAACTTCAGCACCATCAACACGTGCATCATAAATGTTGCCGTTTGCAAAGAATGCATTATAACGGCCAGCGGTTACATTCAGACCACCGATTTTACCTTCAACATATGCACGTTGGAAGGAAGTATCTTCATCGCCTTTGTTAGCGCTTTCGCCATAGAAATCTTGAGTGTTTTCAATCATGCCGGTGTAGGACCAGTCATCATTGATTTGACCGGTTACCCAAATACGGGAACGCAGATCATTTTCGAAAGATTGACCATCATTAGCGTCATCTTTTTTGCTCATGTATTTGTAACGCAGTTCGCCGGTTACTTTTACATTGTCAGCTTTTTTCTCCAGGTTAGCAACGCGAACGCCCAGGTTGTCCAGTTCGTCAGCGAATTCAGCAGCCAGTTTATCAACGTTAGCGCCTTTAGCCATTGCTTTAGCAACGATTTGAGCCATTTCATAACGGGTCATCAGTTTGTCGCCACCGAAGGTGGAGTCGCCGTAGCCTTCGATTACGCCAGCAGCAGCCAGTTTGTTGATGCTGTCATAAGCCCAGTGGCCAGCAGGAACGTCAGAGAACGGGTTAGCAGCGTATGCGGAAGCAGTTACGCCCAGAGCCATAGCCATAGCTAATACTAAAGATTTTTTCATTTTAATTTCCTCCTTTAGGAAAATACATTTGAAAAATTCTGCTATGCTTCTTCGCCTTGGCTTTGATACTCAGCTCGCCACATCTTTCAGTAAGAGTTGCCTTGTTTCCTCTACCATACTCTTTGCAGTCTGCATTTTTCGCAGCCCTCAGCAGTTAGCAAAAGCAAATTTTTCATAAGCTTATTGTACCACGTTTATAACTATCCTACAAGGGTTTCACAAATTTTTCTTAAATTCGGCAAATAAAGAAGCTCTTCTTTTCTAATAATCATTTGTATGATATTTTTCCTTTGAAGCTATTTACTCACAATTAAAAACCGCCTCTGCAAAATTTACAGAAGCGGCTTGGTGTTTAAACTAAATAAGCTATGAATTATTTAACACGCAGAGCACGGTCTACTTCGATGCGTACTGCACGGCCAAATTCTTCATGAGTCCAATCCCAACGGCTGGTCAGAGCTTCAGGAATGGTTTTGTCGCTGTAAATGCGATGCTCGTAAGCTTTACCGGTGAGCTTGTTGTAAGCAACTGCATAGCCTTGCAGGTCGATTTGCAGTCTGCGCTCCTCGCTGGAATCAATAGCTTTGTCATCCAGTTTGTCCAGTTGAACAGCGATAACGATGTCAACATCGCCATCTTTAGCAATCTTTTCCAGAGTTGCAGCACTTGGAACCTTATTGCCAATCTTAGCAGCATCAATAACAGCGGTCAGCTTGTCGTTTTCTACTACTACAAAGCCTTTTTTGCTGTTCAGAACAGACAGAGCGTTTTTGTAGAAAACCTGACTTGCCAACTCATCTCCGCCTTCAACATTGTTGATTAAGGGCAGCAGGGCAACGCTTGCAGCTTCAGCTGCACCAAAGCAGGGGATGCTGAAGCAAATAGCCATAACGGTCATCAATAAATAACGTAAAACTTTTTTCATTCTTATTCCTCCAGACGCATTAGTATAATGCAGAATATAGGTATATTTTAGCATAAATTTAGGGAAAAATACAGTGTTTGCTTAAAATTTTCTGACTGGGTAGTCATTATTGTAAATTGCGTTCTATATCCCAACAAACCTCTTGAAAATTGTCTACCAATTGCTGATTGGTATAACGCAATACCTTTAAGCCATATCCCTGTAAAACCTGCGTACGTTCCGTATCATAGGCTATTCCCTGTTCCGTATAATGCTGCTTGCCATCTATTTCTATAACAAGTTTGGCTGCGTGGCAGTAGAAGTCGACGATGAACCCACTTATTACTCGCTGTCTTTGCCAATGTAATCTATGCTTAGACAAATAGCAGTACCACAATTGTCTTTCTTGAGGTGTCATATTCTTCCTATTATTTTTGGCAACTGGAACAAGCTTAACATTACGTTCTCTATAATATGAATCCAATGTAACATCCCCCTTCCGTCTGCTTGCTTCGCTCGCAGCCACCTTCCCCAAGGGGCAGGCAAGTCTTAAGCGCTTGTTTTGTATTCTTCCGAACTTTATTTGATTATAGCATACTTTTCTTTAAATAGCTTGACTTATTAGCCTAAGTCAGAACACTGCCATTCGCTCTAATTCTTGGTTCCCCCTTGGGGGAACTGTCGCCGTAGGCGACTAAAGGGGGACACAGCCTTGTTTTCCCCCTTCCGTCTGCTCGCTTCGCTCGCAGCCACCTTCCCCAAGGGGCAGGTAAGTCTTAAGCGCTTGCTTCATATTCTTTCGAGCTTTATTTGATTATAGTGAAGTGGTAAACTTATTTTAGACACAGAGGGGGTATTTTTTGTACAGATAATATATAATGGAATACACCAATATATATATCACTGAACAAGGAATACTTCAGTCTAAACAGGAGGTTTACCATGAAATACACTAAACAAGAAAAATTAGACATTGGTCGACGAATATATGACAGTGAGATTACTCGCTATCAAGCTGCAGAGTTATATAAAATTTGCGAAGGTACAGCACGCACTTATATGCGTATGTACAGAGATGCAAATAACCTGCCTGCAAAAAATTGTAAACAACAAAAATGTAATATAATACGTCCCGATTCCCCAGCACTTTCTGCAAATACGGATGACTTTCAAT
>CDZH01004637.1_pt1 | contig 46050 bp, 43 predicted proteins | sample 557721 | NCBI WGS metagenome assembly CDZH01 (sample SAMEA3182062, study PRJEB8094) | gut metagenome | biome: human; feature: gut; material: Stool; isolation source: human stools | place: Canada | collected 2013-01-14 | reverse complement strand
GCGGTCAAAGACCGCTCGATACAGTGGGAGGACTAAGTTCCGAAGAACCACTATGAGGAGGAATAACATTGTTTAGAGGCAAGAAATATCAGGAGAGCGCCAAGCTGATCGATAAGAGCGCTCAGTATGAAGCCGCTGAGGGCATGGACCTCATCTGCAAGACCGCCAAGGCCAAGTTCGACGAGACCGTCGAGCTCCACGTGAAGCTGGGCGTTGACTCCCGTCACGCTGACCAGCAGGTCCGCGGCGCCATCGTGCTGCCCCACGGCACCGGCAAGACTGTCCGCGTGCTGGTGTTCGCCAAGGGCGACAAGGCTGACGCTGCCCGTGAGGCCGGCGCCGACTATGTGGGCGATATGGACATGGTGGAGAAGATCCAGAAGGAAAACTGGTTTGATTTCGACGTGGTCATCGCCAGCCCCGACATGATGGGTGTGGTTGGCCGTCTCGGTAAGGTGCTGGGCCCCAAGGGTCTGATGCCCTCTCCCAAGGCCGGCACCGTGACCCCCGATGTGGCCAAGGCCGTTCAGGAGTCCAAGGCCGGTAAGATCGAGTATCGTCTGGACAAGACCAACATCATCCACTGCCCCATCGGTAAGGTTTCCTTCGGCCCCGAGAAGCTGATGGACAACTACAATGCTCTGATGGGCGCCATCGTGAAGGCCAAGCCCGCCAGCGCCAAGGGCCAGTATATCAAGAGCTGCGTCGCCGCCACTACCATGGGCCCCGGCGTGAAGATGAACACTGCGAAGCTGGTCTAAGAGCTGAAAGCGGGGAGAGATCCCCCTTTCAATCCCGCTGAACGGAGGGAACGGAGATGTTCCTTCTGCGAAAACGGAAAATGATATTAAATTTTGGGAAAATGCTTGACATTATGCCAAAGTTTGATATAATAACAGTCGCGTTCCAAAGACAGCAGGTGGGGGAGACCCCGTAAGTCCTGCCGAGGATGGCAAAATCATTTTGATGATGCTTTTCTGTCCTCATGTCTTTCGGCATGAGGACAGTTCCTTTTTGAACGCCTCTGACCCGGGCGGACGGAGGTCCGCCGCAAATTCTCATGGAGGTGAAACCAAGTATGCCTAACGCAAAGGTCCTTTCCGAGAAGCAGGCAATCGTTGCCGAGCTGACCGAGAAGATCCAGAAGGCTACCGCAGGCGTCATCGTCGACTACAAGGGTATTACCGTTGAGGAAGACACCGCTCTGCGTAAGGAGTGCCGTGAGGGCGGCGTGGATTATGCGGTTGTGAAGAACACCCTGCTGCGCTTTGCTTTCAACAACACTGGCCTGAACGATCTGGATGATCTGCTGAACGGCACCACTTCTCTGGCTCTGGCTGATGATCCCGTGGCTCCCGCCCGCGTCATGGCCGATTACGCCAAGAAGCTGGACGGCAAGTTCGAGATCAAGGGCGGCTTCATGGACGGCAAGCCCGTCGATCTGGCCACCATTCAGTCTCTGGCTTCTATTCCCGCTCTGCCTGTCCTGCAGGCTCAGGTTCTGGGTACCATGCTGGCTCCCATTACCGGTCTGGCTGTTGTCCTGAAGCAGATCGCCGAGAAGAACGGCGCTCCTGCTGAAGAGGCTGCTGCCGAAGCTCCCGCCGCTGAATAATTCAGCGCACATCCCACACAAACAAAAATAACTATTAGGAGGCAAATACAATGTCTGAGAAAGTTACCGCTATGATCGAAGAGATCAAGGGTCTCACTGTTCTGGAACTGTCCGAGCTGGTTCACGCTCTGGAGGAAGAGTTCGGCGTTTCCGCCGCTGCTATGGCTGCTCCCGCTGCTGGTGCTGCTGCTCCCGCTGCTGAGGAGAAGACCGATTTCGACGTTGTTCTGGCTGGCTTTGACGCTGCTGCCAAGATCAAGGTCATCAAGGTTGTCCGCGAGATCACCGGCCAGGGCCTGGCTGAGGCTAAGGCTACCGTCGAGGGCGCTCCTTCCACTCTGAAGGAAGCTGTCAGCAAGGACGAGGCCGAGGCTCTGAAGAAGCAGATCGAAGAGGCCGGCGGCAAGGTCGAGCTGAAGTAAGCAAGACTTTCTGCAACATAAAAAGCTCCGTGTCCATGGACACGGAGCTTTTTGGCAGCTTGAAACGTGTTTTTCGAGGGAAAAAGCTCACTTTTGCAGAAAAAATCAGCGAAGGTGGCACATGGCCCAGACGGCATTGTGATCCGACAGCTCTGCCCCCTGAAAGCGTTCCAGAGCGGAGCCGGGCTTGGCATAGGCGAGATCCTCCTTGGCGGTGGAGATCATCCGGCTTTCCGACGCGGTGACGCCCTTCAGCAGGATCCAGTCCAGACGCAGGGGCAGGGAATCACCGTTGGGCAGGGGCTTGCGGCGGGTGAGACGGGGCTCCTTCGGAACGATCTCGTAGCCGTCGGCAGCGCACAGGGGCAGCAGAGGCTCAAAGCTGCCCACATCCTCTAAGCAGCGGCGGCGCAGAGCGGGATCGGCAGCGATGGCGCCGATGTCCTCCTTGGCCCGGCCGTCGAAGGTGTTGGTGTTCAGATCGCCGCCTAAGATCAGGGGCATATCGGGCAGCTCCTTACGGACGGCCTCCAGAATGGCGGCCATCTGGGCCTTGCGGCCCTCGCCGTGGGTGCGGTTTTCCAAGTGGATGGACACAGCGCCCACCGGTTGTCCGCCTACGTCCAGCTCCGCAAAGACGGCCAGCCGTCCGCCGATGCGCTTCTGACGGTCGAAGTACCAGTTATACTGTTCAGGCAGGCGGATCACACCGGCGCGGCGGATGGGCCAGCGGGAGAAAACAGCGTTGCCATGGAAACCCTTGGCGTTTTCATCATTCACCAGCTCAATGAACTCAAGCCCCCAGGCGTAGTTCAAACCAAACGCCTGTGCCAGTTCACGGGCGGTGTTCTTGTTGCCGGAGCGGGCGCAGCCGTCATCCAGCTCGTTGGCCAGAATCACATCAAAGGGCTGAATATCCGGGCAATCCCGCAGAAATTCCTGAATTTCCGGCAGGTTCACGCCCCGTTCCATGTTGAACATCAGGACGCCCAGGGCCTCCGGGATCTGTGCGGGCGGCGCGACAAAGTTATCAGTCTCCGCCTGGGAAAACTGGGGGATCATGGCCATGACTTCCGTCTGCGGCCGGTCATCTAACAGCGCCCCCAGACGCTTGCGTTCATTCAGCGGGATACCTTGCATGTATTCATTAACTCCTTTTCCTGCAAAATTTTACGGTAGGGAAGGGCTTGGAGCAAGTCTGCGGACCACAAAATAAAAGGGTAGCACAGACGAAAAACGCAACATGTGTAAACGTTTACGACATTAGATTAACAAGATTTGTAGAAAAGGTCAAGAAAAATCTGAAAATTCTCCGAAATGGTCAAAAATGGCGGACAAGTTTAGACAGATGCACAAGCCGCTTGGGGACAGAGCTGCCAAGGCTTTCTTTTTGGGGCGGAATGTGGTATATTGGAAAAAAACATTGAGGAGGCATTATGACCGCAATGAAAGAACAGCCCTCCGCACGGCAGATCTACGGGACCATCGGACCGGCCTGTGCGGATGTGGAGACGCTGGAAGCCATGTTCCGGGCCGGGATGACCGGCATCCGGCTGAACCTCTCTCATGTGACGCTGGCTCAGGCGGCGGATCAGGTGGATGCACTGCATAAGGCGGCGCAGCGCTGCGGAAAGCAGGCGGAGCTGCTCATTGATATGCAGGGACCGGAGCTGCGGGTAGGCGTATTGGCGGAGCCGATGACGCTGAATGAGGGTGAAGTACTTGAATTGGGCGGCAAGGGAATTCCCTTGCCGGAGATTGCGATTCCTGCGCTATTGCCCGGACAGGAGGTGCTTTTGGATGACGGCAAGCTGCTGTTGCGGGTCACGGAGCAGACTGAGACCGGCGCGGTGGCAGAGGTCCTTCGGGGCGGCGTTCTGCGGGGAAGAAAGAGTCTGGCTCTGCCGGGAGCGGATCTGGAACCGCCGACGATGACGGCATCCGATGTGGAGAATATCCGCATTGCGGCGTCCTGCGGCGTCACCGGCGTCATGCAGCCCTTTGTGCGCAGCCGACGGGATCTGGAAACCGTCCGCCGGGCACTGGACGAAAACGGCGGAGCGAAGATCCGGCTGTTCGCCAAGATCGAAAACCAGACCGGTCTGGAACGGCTCCCGGAATTTCTGGAAACAGCGGATGAGATCGTCATTGCCAGAGGGGATCTGGGGAACGCCATGCCCCTGTGGGAGCTGCCGGCGGCCCAGAAGCGGATCGAGGCCCAGTGCCGCAAGGCGGGGAAGCCATTCATGGTGGTGACGCAGATGCTGGCGTCCATGGAGCAGAATCCGGTGCCCACCCGGGCGGAGGTCAGCGATATTTTCAACGCTGTGGCAGACGGCGCTGCTGCGGTGATGGTCACCGGAGAAACGGCGGTGGGAAAGTGGCCGGTGGAGGTCATCCGGTATCTCAGCAATACGGTCCAAGCCGCAGAGCGGTTTCTGAAAGAGGAATAAAAACAGCCCCGAATCTGTTTGCAGGCAGATTCGGGGCTGTTTTTTTACTTTTTGGCGGCTTTTGCCAACAGGGCCTGTCCTTCGGGGGATTTTAAGACGTCCAGTACGGTCTCCCGCACCAGCGCCTTGAAGGAGTCGCTTTTCAGCAGGGCGCTGAACACGGCGCCGTCGCTCTTGCTGCTGTCGCCGGACTGGGCCACTACAGCGGCTGTTGCCTTCCGGACGGCCTTGGGCAGCACTACGTCCTCCTGGGGGACGGCACCGCTGAGCCAGTTGTCCATACTGGTGGGATCGTCGGTCTCGCCCCGGAGATAGGGGAGGGACACGCCGAAGGCCCCTGCCAGCTTTTGCTGCTGCTCCTGAGAGGGCGTCTGGCGGCCGGTTTCAAACTTTTCGATGGACAGGCGGGGCAGTCCCAGCGCCGCCGCCAGCGCGGGGCGGCTGAGGCCCTTTTCCGTCCGAAGTGCTTCGATCCTCTGTGCCATAGTTACCATGATGGGATGATTCCTCCTTATGCTTGACCGGGTTTCCGGTCCAGATCCGGCAGCAGGACGATCTCGCCTGATGCCAGTGTTTTTTTCATGTCGATGAGCCGCTGGTTGCTGGACCCCCGGAACCGCAGGGAGATGTCCTTCAAGGCCTCCACAAAGCGGCCGTCCACCAGCACGTCCAGCATGGACAGCAGCTCGTCCGTCGCCTCGCAGCGGGGATGGCTGCCCTCGGTCCGCAGCTCCTCCAGTGTGAACCCGGAGAAGGCCCACACGGTCTTTTGCGGGTAGGTTTCCCGCACCCGGCGGACAAAGGGGACCAGTACCCGTTGATTTTCCGGCTCGAAGGGCTCGCCGCCCAGTAGGGTCAGTCCCTGAATGTAAGAGGGGGCCAGCAGGTCTAAAAGCTGCTGCTCTGTTTCTGATGTGAAGGGCTGACCATAGTCAAAGTCCCACGTCTGGGGCTGAAAGCAGTGCTCACAGTGGTTGGTGCAGCCGGAGACGAACAGCGTGACCCGGACGCCCTCGCCATTGGCAATATCGCAGTTTTTGATCTCACCGTAGTGCATACAATACCTCCCTGCGGTGAAACAGGGGCGGTCCACCGCACCTGCTTTTGGATGATCCGCTGAATTTCAAGGAAAGAAAACCGTCTGGCGGTCTCTTCAACAGCCGTATTATAGCAAAGAATAAAAAGAAATGCAATCGTGGGAAACACGGGACGAACTGCGGGATTTTTTACAAAAATAAACGAAAACTGTTGAAATCAACACGATATAAAGCGATAATCCTTTACAGGAATGATGTTACAGATCGCATTTTCCACGGGCCAGATATATGCCTGCCGGGACGGTGTCCAGCACCTTGCCGTTCTCCACGGTCTTGCGGCCACGGAGCCAGACCTCCCGGATGCCGCCTGCGGTGACAAAGCCCTCGTAGGGGTTGTAGTCCACGTTGGCGACGCAGTCCTCCGCACGGATCACATGGCTGTCACCGGGATCGTAGATCACGATGTCGGCATCGCTGCCGGGGGCCAGAACGCCCTTGCGGGGATAGAGACCGTACAGTTTGGCGGGGTTCTCACTCAGCACCCGGCACATCTGGGCCAGAGAGAGCTTCTTGGCGGCCACGCCGTAGGAATAGATCAACTCGCCTCGGGTCTCTACACCGGGGAGACCGCCGGGGATCTTGGTGAAGTCCTCCCGGCCCGCGTCCTTCTGTGCCAGCGTGAAGGAGCAGTGGTCGGTGGAGATCGTCTGGATCTCGCCCCGGCGCAGGCCCCGCCACAGAACCTCCTGATTGGCCTTTTCCCGGATGGGGGGCGCGCAGATGTACCGGGCCGCCTGAGAGTAGTCGGGAGCGTAATAAACGCTTTCGTCCAGCAGAAGATACTGGGGACAGGTCTCCACATAGACCTTCTGGCCCCGCTTCCGGGCGTGCTCCACCTCCTTGAGAGCCTCCTCGTTGGTCAGGTGGACGATGACCACGGGGCAGTCCGCCGCCTGGGCGATCCGCAGAAGGCGGCTGACGGACTCGGCCTCCAGATAGGGAGGACGGGTCTCCGGATGACTGGAGGGACCCATCAGCCCGGCGGCCTTTTTCTCAGCGATCATACCGTCGATGACGCCGGCGTTCTCACAGTGGACACCGCAGATGCCCCCCAGGTGACGCAGCTCCTTCAGGGCCCAGTACATATCCCGGTCACCCACCATCATGGCGGGGGAAGTCATATACATCTTAAAGGAGGACACGCCCTGGCGGAACATCTCCGGCAGCTCCGCCCGGATGGATTCGTTCCAATCGTCGATGGTCATGTGGAAGCCGTAGTCGCAGAAGGTGCGGCCGTCTGCTTTCTTATGCCAAAGATCCAGACCGTATTGCAGACTCTCCCCCTTGTTGGGGCAGGCGAAGTCGATGACGGTGGTGGTGCCGCCCTTCAGAGCCGCACGGCTGCCAGTGGTGAAATCGTCCGCCGTGGTGGTGTTGCAGACGTCCAGATCAAAGTGGGTGTGGGCGTCAATAAAGCCGGGGAACAGGAGACAGCCCTCCACATCCACCGTCCGGTCTGCCGGAGTGAGGATCAGACGGCCCACCTGCCTGACCTTTTCACCCTCCACCAGCACGTCGGCCCGCTTGGGCCCCCGGCCGGTGATGACGGTACCGCCCTTGAACAGCGTACGCATATAAAGCACCTCCAGATTAGATTCTGCCGTCAGTATAGCACGGTTTTCCAAAAAAAACCAGAGGGACAATGAGGGAGAGCTGACGGAGAATTGACCGGATAAAACACAAAAATTTACAAATAGTAGTTGCAACCAAAGGCCGATATGGTATAATTTGGACATAGCAGGGCGGAGCTCGCTTGCAAATTGTACCGCCCTAAATAAAAAGGAGGTCTTTGCGAATGAAGAAGTTCCTGTCTGTGCTGCTGGCATTGGCTATGATCTTCTCCCTGACGGTCACAGTCTCTGCGGACGAGACCAAGGGCGAGATGGACGGCTATGTAGTAGTGCTGCACACCAACGATGTGCACGGCGCTATTTCCGGCTATGCCAAGGTGGCGGCCTTGAAGAAAGCCTATGAGGCTGAGGGCGCCTATGTCCTGCTGATGGACGCCGGCGACTTCTGCCAGGGCGATCCCACGGTCAGCGTTTCTCAGGGTAAAACGGCTGTTGAACTGATGAACATGGCCGGGTATGACGTCACGACCCTTGGCAACCACGAGTTCGACTACGGCTATGACAATCTGGTGAATCTCTCCAAGGAAGCCAAGTTCCCCATTGTGGCAGCCAACGTGCTCTATCAGGGGAAGGTGGCATTCAACGCCAATCAGATCTTCACCACGCCGTCCGGCGTCAAGATCGGCGTGTTCGGTCTGGAGACCCCCGAGACCGCAACCAAGGCACACCCCGCTAAGATCAAGGGCGTGACCATTCTGGGCGACAAGTCCATGTTTGACTGCGCACAGGCGCAGGTGGACTCCCTGAAGGCGGACGGCTGCGATTACATCATCTGTCTGGGCCATCTGGGCATCGACAAGGAATCCATTGGCAACCGTTCCACGGACCTGCTGAATGTTGTGGACGGTATTGATGTATTCATTGACGGACACTCCCACTCCACCATGAAGGACATTGCCGAAGTGACCGACAAGGACGGCAAGGTCAACGGCACCCTCCTCACGTCCACCGGCACCAAGCTGGCCAACGTTGGCGTTGTGACCATCAGCCCCAAGGGCAAGGTCACGGCTATGAGCGCTCCTACCGAGGGCATGACTGCCGAGGATAAGGACGTGGCTGCCAGAGCTGCCGCCATCCAGAAGGAAATTGACGACGACTACGGCACCGTATTCGCAAAGACCAAGGTGGAGCTGGACGGCGTGAAGGCCAATGTCCGGACCCACGAGACCAATCTGGGTGACCTCATCACCGATGCGCTGGTTTGGGGCGCAGGCAAGAACGGCACCAAGGTGGACGCGGCTGTCACCAACGGCGGCGGCATCCGGGCCACCATCAAGAAGGGCGATATTACCAAGAAGGACATCAACACCGTGCTGCCCTTCGGCAATACACTGAGCATCGTGAAGGTCACCGGCGCGGAGCTGCTGGAGGCTCTGGAGGCTTCGACCTACTGCACGCCGGATTCCATCGGCGGCTTCCCCCAGGTCAGCGGCATCGTCTACACCATTGACGGCACCAAGACCTATGACGCGGGCGATGTGTATGAAGGCTCCACCTACCACGCACCCAAGACCATCCGCCGTGTTACGATCCAGTCCGTTGGCGGCAAGGCCTTCAACCTCAGAACGGTCTACACCATCGCTACCAATGACTTCCTGGCTGCCGGCGGCGATACCTATTACGCCTTCAAGACCGCTTCCGTCAACTACGATCTGGGTATCCCCATGGACGAGGTCGTGATGGATTATGTTAAGACCGAGCTGAAGGGCGTTGTGTCCGCTGAGAATTATGGCGAGGCCGGTGACCGCATCACCATCATCAAGGGCCTGCCCTTTACGGATGTGGATCCTTCCGCCGCCTATTACAGCGCGGTGAAGTACTGCTATGAGAACAATATCTTCAAGGGCGTCACGGATACGATGTTCATGCCCAACAACACCATCACCCGGGGCCAGATGGTCACGGTGCTGTGGCGGATGAACGGCTCTCCCGAGCCCAAGAACGCCAATCCCTTCGGCGATGTGGCCGCTACCTCTCCCTTCGTCAAGGCCATCGCCTGGGCGGCCGAGAACAAGCTGACCAACGGCATCACCGAGACGACCTTTGCCCCGGCACAGGCCATTTCCCGTCAGCAGTTCCTGACCATCCTGTATCGCTACGCACAGTTCATGGGCTATGATGTGTCTGTGGGCGAGGATACCAATATCCTCTCCTTCGAGGACGTGGGTGAGGTTGGCGAGTATGCCATCCCCGCGATGCAGTGGGCTGTCGGCTCCGGCGTTCTGGCGGCTGAAAAGACCCTGACGCCTCGCGCTGCGGCACCTCGCTACAACGTGGCAGAGTTCCTGGCCAACTTCTGCATGAAGGTGATCCCCACTGCCGAGATGATGCCCAAGGCTGCCTGATTTTCAGACGAAAAACACACATTGATTTCCAAAAGAGCCGCAGAGATTTTATCTCTGCGGCTCTCAGCGTGTCGAAAAAGTCTTTTCTCCCCGCTGAGCAAGTTTTCAGAACTTCATAAAAGTTCTGAAAACTTAGGATTTTAATGGCGCGGGACACCCCTCTTGGGTTTCCCGCGCACACCCTTCCTTACCGTCGCGGAGAATTTACTACTTTATCGACAGTCTCAGAGCCGCAGAGATTTTATCTCTGCGGCTCTCTTTTTCGTTCCGGCGCATAGGCCGGCGCTTTCCTGCGGAGACTAACGGGGAAAGTGAGGGATCGCAATGGAGAAGGACAAGGAGACAAAGGCGACGGAGGAGCGGGAAGGGAGTCAGGTGAACCAGAACGTAGTAGATTTCGGCTCCGCCATGACAAAAACCGCCCACGGAACCGTTTATACGCTGGCCATCATCGGACAGATCGAGGGGCACACGGCGGCGCCCAACGGCACGAAAACCACCCAGTATGAGCATATGCTGCCTCTGCTGGCGAAGCTGGAGGAGAGCCGGGAGGTAGACGGTATTTTATTTCTGCTGAACACTGTGGGCGGTGATGTGGAGGCGGGACTGGCCATCGCGGAGCTGATCGCCGGACTGACCAAGCCCACGGCGGCCATCGTTTTGGGGGGCAGCCATTCCATCGGTGTACCGCTGGCGGTGGCGGCCCAGCGGAGCTTTGCGGTGCCCTCCGCCGCCATGACCATCCATCCCGTGCGGATGAGCGGAACGGTCATCGCTGCGCCCCAGACCTACAACTATTTTCAGCGGCTTCAGGAGCGGATCGTGGCCTTTGTAGCGGGACACAGCCGGATCTCGGCGGAGAAGTTTCAGGCCCTCATGCTGGCAAAGGATGACATGGCGGCGGATGTGGGCAGCGTGATCTACGGTGAGGAGGCGGTGCATCTGGGGATCATCGACCAGCTGGGCGGATTGCGGGAAGGATTGGACTGGCTCTATCGGAAAATGAACGAAACGAGGGGGTGACACCCCTCGTTTTCCTATTGAAATAAGTGCGCTTTTCTGGTATAGTATCTTAGTTAAAGTATGTTCAAAGTATATGGGTGTAGATCGAGGTGAGACATAGATGTACTTAAAAGCACTGGAGGTGCAGGGCTTCAAATCCTTCCCTGATAAGACGGTCCTGAACTTCGGTGAGGATATTACGGCCATCGTGGGGCCTAACGGCTCCGGCAAGTCCAACATTTCCGACGCCATCCGCTGGGTCATGGGCGAGCAGTCCAGCAAGGCCCTCCGGGGCGGCAAAATGGAGGACGTGATCTTCGACGGCACGGAAAAACGCGCCCCGGTGGGCTTTGCTCAGGTGACGCTGGTGCTGGACAACACCGGTCATCTGTTCCCATCTATGGACGAGTCTGAGGTGGCCGTCACCCGGCGGTATTACCGCAGCGGAGAGAGCGAGTATTACATCAACCGTCAGTCCGTCCGACTGAAGGACATGACGGAGCTGTTTATGGACACCGGCATGGGCCGGGAGGGCTATTCCATCGTAGGTCAGGGCCGGGTGGATGAGATCCTCTCCACCAAGAGCACGGACCGCCGGGAGATCTTCGAGGAGGCGGCAGGTATTTCCAAGTACCGTCACCGGAAGGAAGAAGCGGAGCGGAAGCTGGAACGCACAGAGGAAAATCTGGTGCGGATCAACGATAAGATCGCGGAGCTGGAGCTTCAGGTAGAGCCGCTGCGGATGCAGGCGGAGACAGCGAAAAAGTATCTAGTTCTCCGGGACGAGATGCGCCTGTTGGAGATCTCCCTGTGGCTGGAAAATCTGGAAGCGCTGAAGGCCAACGCCCGGAAGCTGGAGATCGACCTGCGGAACGCGGAACAGGAACGGGACGAGGCCCGGTCCCGCATGGACGCACTGTTCGCGGAAAATGAGCAGTTTGGCCAGCGAATGCAGGAAAAGGACATGGAGGCGGAGGGGCTGCGGACTGAAGCCGCCCAGCTGGACGCCCGGACAGCGGAGCAGGATTCCGCCGTGGCGGTGCTGGAAAGCACCATCAGCCATCTGACGGAGAATATTGAACGAGCAAAAAGCGAACTGGAGGAATCAGAGAGCCGCACCGGGGGCTATGAGGTCCAGGCAGCGGAACAGGACGCCCAAGCGACAGAGTTGGAGCAGCAGGCCGCCGCGCTGAATGCGGAACTGGACAAGCTGCTGGCTCAGGCTCAGGCTGCGTCGGAGCAGGCGGGAGGCGCCGCCGCGGAGGCGGAGGCTTTCCGAGGTAAAGAGGCCATCGCCATTGCCGCTGCCGCAGACGCCCGTGCGGAGGCCGCCGCCATCCGGGCGGAGACGGAGCAGATCAGATCCCGCCGCATGGCGGCGCTGGCGGATAAGGAGACCGCGGAGCGTCAGTTAGAGGAACAGGGGCGGGAGGCAAAAGCTAACCGCCGGGCCTTGGAGGACGCACAAGAGGATGCGGAGGCTGCCGCCAACATCATCAGCGGACATACCCTGCGGATGGAGGAGCGGAAGAAGAAGGCCGACGCCGCTGCCGAAGCCAGAGTGAAGCTCACCATGGATGTGGGCGCGCTGGATAACCGCATCCGTCTGCTGACGGAAATGGAAAAGGACTACGAGGGCTTCAACAAGGCTGTCAAGCTGGTCTGTCAGGCCCAGAACAACCTCCGGGGCATCCACGGCCCGGTGGCGGGTCTGATGAAGACCGACGGCAAGTATTCCCTTGCCATAGAGATCGCTTTGGGTGCCGGTTTGCAGAACATCGTAGTGGACCGGGAGGAGGACGCCAAGAGCGCCATCGCCTTCCTGAAGCAGCGGGAGGGTGGCCGTGCCACCTTCCTGCCCCTCACCGCCATCCGGGGAGAGGAACTCCGGGAGCGGGGCGTGGAGAACGAGTTCGGTTTTGTGGGCGTGGCGTCCCGGTTGGTGCGCTTCGACCCTAAGTATACGCAAATTTTTAACAGCCTTCTGGGAAAAACGGTGATTGCGGAGGATCTGGATTGCGGCATTGCCATGGCCCGGAAGTACCGCAACGCCTTTCGCATCGTGACGCTGGACGGACAGGTCATCAACCGGGGCGGCTCCATGACCGGCGGCTCCACCAGCCGCAGCACCGGTGTGCTGAGCCGTGCGGCGGAACTGGAACGGCTGAATGGCCGGGCATCGGAGATGCACCGGAAGCTGGAGGAGGCCAAGGCTGCGGAGGAAGCCTCCCGCCGGGAGCTGGACGCAGCTCAGTACGAGCTGACCACCGCCGAGACCCAGCGCCGCGCCGCCGAGGACGAGGTCCTGCGGCTGCAGGGCGTGAAGAATCAGTTTGATATGCTGCTTTCCAATTTGCGGGAGAGCGTGGAAAATCTCGCCGGTGAGATCGAGGCCATCGACGGCCGTATTCAGGAAAACGAGGCCCGAAACGCGGCGGCGGAGCAGACCGTGGCGGACCGGGAAGGTGAGGCGGCAAGCTGCCGCGTACAGGCAGAGGCCATTCTCTCCGGGCAGAGTGAGCTGCTGGCCCGATCCGGGCAGCTGTCTGAGACCATCGCCGCCCACAAGGCGGAGCTGGCTGCCATCGACGCCAACCGGGAGGGGGCGCTGCGCCGTGCCGCCGATCTGCGAACGCTGGCAGCGGAGCTGTCCGGTGACCGAAGCCAGAAGGAAGCGGCCTTGGCCCAGTATCAGCGGCAGATTGAGGCGGCTCAGACCGAGATCGGCCAGCGGAGAGCGGAACAGGCACAGCTGAAGGCACAGAGCGCCGTGATCTCGGAGCGGCTGGCGGGGATCAGTCAGGAAAAGATCGCACTGGAGGCGGAACGCACCGCCAAGAGCCGCGCCGGTCAGGAGATGAACGAAACGCTCCTGAATCTGGAACGGGCTGCCAGCAGACTGGAAACGAAGCTAACCACCTCCGCCATGGAGGAAAAGCAGATCTTGGACAAGCTGTGGGAGACCTACGAGCTGAACCATTCCGATGCCCAGGCCCAGCGGATCGAGCTGGAAAGCGTACCCAAGGCGTCCCGCCGGGTAGCGGAGCTGAAGCGGGAGATCAACGGCCTCGGCACCATCAACGTAGGCGCCATCGACGAGTTTGAGCGGGTCAATGGCCGGTATACGTATCTGACAGATCAGCGGAACGACGTGGAAAAAGCCAAGGGCGAGCTGACCGGCATCATCGGGGAGATCACCTCCCAGATGACTGACATTTTCGGCCAGCAGTTCAAATTGCTCAGCGAAAGCTTTGAGCAGACCTTTGTGGAGCTGTTCGGCGGCGGTCAGGCCAAGCTGGAACTGGAGGACCCAGAGCACATTCTGGACTGCGGCATCGAGATCAAGGCCCAGCCCCCCGGTAAGGCCCTGAAAACCATTTCGCTGCTCTCCGGCGGCGAGAAGGCGTTCGTGGCCATTGCGTTATATTTTGCCATTTTGAAGGTGCACCCCACCCCGTTCTGCATTATGGACGAGATCGAGGCGGCGCTGGACGAGGCCAACGTGGTTCGCACGGCCCGCTATATGCGGACGCTGGCGGATAAGACCCAGTTCATCGTCATCACCCACCGCCGGGGCACCATGGAGGCCGCCGACGTGCTGTATGGCGTCACCATGCAGGAGCAGGGGGTCAGCAAGATCTTGACCATCAATCTGAACGATATGGCGAAGGAATTGAAGATTCAATAGTTTCTCTGCTCCCGCAGAGACTGTGGTCCACAGAGGATGCACCCCCCATTTTCTTTTTGAGACATCAAAAAGAAAATGCGCCGTGCACGGTGGAAAAGAAAAAATGTCAGGGATGAGTTGACCGTCGAAGCGGCCAACTCACCCATACGAAGGAGCAGTCGGTACGGACTGCCGCCAAAATCCGGAAACCTTCTGCCGGCTGCGCTGAAAGTCCGCAAAGAGCCGAGTGCTTCCCCACATTTGGAAGCAGGGCATTTACCGGGCTGCAAACCTGAAAGGCTTTCTGCAACAGTCCCGTGCGTTCCGCTTCGCTACGCACTACCTGGTGCTACATGCGAGCGGCAGCGGAAAGAGGGGCAGAGAGTGTCCTGTTTGGAACACCGGTATGCGGCGGACTTTCTGGTGCGGGGACGTACTGATTTGAGATTTGAGTATAGCGCAGCCGGTAGGAGATTTCCAAATTTGGTCGGCAGTGCGTGACGGGCAGCCCCCGTTTCGGGTGATTTGACACAGAGGTGTCAAATCATCCCTCAGCGTCTTTTCTTTTGACCATGAATGGCCGTTTTCTTTTCCGCAAGAGGAAAAGAAAATGGGGATTCAATCTTGCATGGTATCACCATGCCTTCCAGAGCCGCAAAGCGGCACCTTGCTGCATCCCTGCGGCGGTTCGCCACATCCCTCCGTAGGAGCAGGAAATGAAGATTCAAAAAGTGCGGAAAGCCGCATGAAAAAAGGAGTTTACAATGGGCTTTTTTGACAAGCTGAAAAAAATCACCAGCAATTTGTTCTCCGGCTTCACCGAGGCGGACGAGGCGTTTTTCGAGGAACTGGAAGAGACCCTCATCATGGCGGACCTGGGGGTGGAAGCTGCCACAGACGCCGTGGAAAAACTGCGGACCAAGGTCCGCAAGGAGCACCTGCAAAGCCAGGAGGAGGTCCGGGAGGCCCTGCGGGAGATCCTGATGGCGGAGATGGAGGTGGGGAACACCGCCCTGAAGCTGGACACGAAGCCCAGCGTCTGCATCTTCATCGGCGTCAACGGCGTGGGCAAGACCACCTCCATCGGCAAGGTGGCCGCCAGCCTGAAAAAGCAGGGCAAGCGGGTGCTGCTGTGCGCCGCCGACACCTTCCGGGCCGCCGCCGCCGACCAGCTGGAGATCTGGGCGGAGCGGGCCGGATGCGAGATCGTCCGGCAGTACGAGGGCGCGGACCCCGGCGCCGTACTGTTCGACGCACTTCAGGCTGCTAAGGCCCGGAACGTGGATGTGGTGCTGTGCGACACCGCCGGACGGCTCCACAACAAGGCAAATCTGATGGCGGAGCTGGCAAAGCTGTCCAAGATCATCGACCGGGAGTGTCCCGGATGCGACCGGGAGACGCTGCTGGTGCTGGACGCCACTACCGGCCAGAACGGCCTGATCCAGGCCCGGACCTTCAAGGAGACGGCGGGACTGACGGGCATCGTCCTGACCAAGCTGGACGGTACTGCCAAGGGCGGCATCGTCATCGCCATCGCCCGGGAGCTGGGCGTACCTGTGAAGTTCGCCGGAGTGGGCGAGGGCATCGACGATCTGAAACCTTTCGATGCCCGCTCCTATGTGGAGGCAATTATCTGACAGCGTGAAGGGGTTTTGATCTACTTCACGGGAATTTTGAAATGAGGAATGACTATGACCAGACAGGATGGACGGGCGTATGATGAGCTGCGCCCCATTAAAATCACCACGGATTTTGTGAAGTTCCCGGAGGGGAGCTGCCTTATTGAGTGCGGCGACACCAAGGTGCTCTGCTGCGCCAGCATCGAGGACAAGACCCCGCCCCATGTGGCAGAGGGCGAGGGCTGGGTCACGGCGGAGTATTCCATGCTGCCCAGGGCCAACCGGGAGCGCAGCAAGCGGGACATCTCCAAGCTGAAGCTCAGCCCCCGCAGCGCTGAGATCCAGCGGCTGGTGGGCCGCAGTCTGCGGGCAGCGGTGGATATGAAGGCACTGGGCGAGCGGACCATCAACATCGACTGCGACGTGCTTCAGGGCGACGGCGGTACCCGTACCGCCTCCGTCACCGGCGGCTTCGTGGCGCTGGCGCTGGCCTGCCGAAAGCTGGTGGAGGAGGGGTATTTAGGTGCTACGCCCATCCGCCACTTCGTCACCGGCGTATCCGCCGGTATTGTGGACGAGCAGGCGCTGTTGGACCTCCAATACAGCGAGGACAGCCGGGCTCAGGTGGACCTGAACTGCGTGATGAACGAGCTGGGCGAGATCATCGAATTGCAGGGCACCGGCGAGGGCCGTGCCTTCACCCTGACGGAGCAGCAGGAACTGGTGCGGCTGTGCGCCAAGGGCAACCGGGAACTGCTGAAAATTCAGAAGGAAGCACTGGGAGGGAAGCTGTGATGAAATTTGTGCTTGCGACCCACAACCCCAATAAAATCCGGGAGATGGGGGCCATTCTGGGCCAGTTCGGCGTGGAGGTGGTGAGCCCCAAGGACCTGGGGATCACCGTGGATGTGGAGGAGACGGGAACCACCTTTGCGGAGAACGCCATGCTGAAAGCCAAGGCCATCTGCGAGCTGGCAAAGCTCCCGGCCATTGCCGACGATTCCGGCCTATGCGTGGACGCCCTCAACGGCGGCCCCGGCGTGTATTCCGCCCGGTATGGCGGCGAGGGACTGGACGACAAGGGCCGGTATACCCTGCTGCTGCAAAATCTCCGGGGTCAGACCACCCGGGCGGCCCACTTCACCTGCTCTATCGCCTGCGCCTTCCCCAACGGAGACACCATCACCGCCGAGGGGCAGGCTCCCGGCACCATCGCTTTTGCCCCCATGGGGGAGGGCGGTTTCGGCTATGACCCTGTATTCTTCGTGCCTGACAAGGCAAAGACCTTTGCACAGATGACCCAAGAGGAAAAGGCGGAGATCTCCCACCGGGGCAAAGCCCTCCGGGAATTTACCGCGAAATTGGAAACTTATTTGAAGAAATAACCGTCTAAACAGCAGAACCATTCCAAAAAGGAGGAGCTGCCTTATGAAAGAGACAGGCGTGTGCCCCAAGTGCGGAGGGAGCAAAGTCCTGAAAGTGGACCCTATGCGCTGCAACGCGTTTCCCATTGGCTTTACCAGCTTGGCGAAGCTGGAACGGTGGTTCTGCGGCAGCTGCGGATTCACCGAAGAATGGATTCAGGAAGCGGATTTGGAAAAGGCGGTCAAATTCTGGGGGGAAACGCCCCAGTGAAAGGAGCCACGGATGAAGAAGACAAACGTATGCCCCAAGTGTGGGGGAACAGACATCGTAAAGGTGCCGGGAACGGCTTCTGGAAGCGGGCGTTACTGCTACAATGAAGTGCGGCCTATTCATGGTCGCGGCTCCGGTAGACCGCTTCGTCTGCTGTACCTGCGGCTACTCCGAGGAATGGTTGCGGAAGAGCAACTTGGACGATATAAAAGAACGTTGGGCCAAGAAGCCCAAATGAAAGGAACTTTATGGAACTGACAAGCAAACAGAGAGCCCAGCTGCGAGGGCTGGCCAACACCATCGACACCATCATCCACATCGGCAAGGATGGCATCGGGGAGAACCTCGTCAAGCAGACCGACGATGCGCTGGAGGCCCGGGAACTTATCAAGGGCCGGGTTTTGGAGAACAATATCGAGTATGACGCCCGTCTCGCGGCGCAGAAGCTGGCAAAGGCCACCCGCAGCGAGGTGGTGCAGGTGATCGGCACCAAGTTCGTGCTGTACCGGGAGAGCCACAGCAAGCCCAGAGAGAAGCGTATCCAGCTGGTGAAGCCGTCAAAAAAGCGGCAGGCGTAAGCGGGATCGCGTTGAAACAGGAGATGGAATTTTCTTGAAAATCGGTATTTACGGAGGAACCTTCAACCCGCCCCATCTGGGGCATCTGACGGCGGCCGCCGCCGCGATCGCCACACTGAAGCTGGACAAGCTGCTGCTGATCCCCGCCAGCATCCCGCCCCACAAGGCCCTGCCCGCAGGCAGCGCCACGGCGGAGCAGCGGTTGGAAATGACCCGCATGGCGGGAGAACAGCTTGGCCTTGAGAGCAAGGTGGAAACGCTGGATGTGGAGGTGCGCCGGGAGGGAAAGAGCTTTACCTCCGACACGCTGGCGGAGCTGAAAGCGCAATTCCCGGAGGATGAATTGTGGCTGCTGATGGGGACGGATATGTTCCTCAGCTTTGAAACGTGGCATGAGCCGGAGAAGATCGCGTCCCTTGCGGGGATCGCCGCCTTCGGCCGGACAAAGGCGGACATGGAACCGCAGTTTTCCGCCCAGCGGGACAAGCTGTACCGTCTCTACCCGGACGCCCGGATCTTTACCCTGACGGTCCCCGGCGTCATCGACATCTCCTCCACGGAGCTGCGGGAGCAACTGGCATCCGGGACGGGGGAGAATCTGCTGCCGCCGGCGGTGTACGGCTATATTCTGCGAAACCATTTGTACGGAACGGATGTAAACCTGAAAAGCTTGACGCTTTCTCAGCTGCGTCCGGTGGCCCTCAGCTATCTGAAGCACAAGCGCATCCCCCATGTGCTGGGGACGGAGCAGGAGGCCATCCGGTTAGCGACCCGCTACGGCGCGGATGTGGAGAAGGCCCGTGTAGCGGCGCTGCTCCACGACTGCACGAAGAAGCTGGATATGCCGGAGCAACTGGCCCTGTGCCGTCAGTACGGCATCGAGCTGGACGAGCTGGAGCAGAAGGCACTGAAACTGCTTCACGCTAAGACCGGCGCGGCCATCGCCCGGGAGGTGTTCGGCGTGGACGATGAGATCTACCGGGCAATCTGGTGGCACACCACCGGCCACGCGGACATGACGCTGCTGGAAAAGATCATCTATCTGGCGGATTATATTGAGCCCTCCCGGGATTTTCCCGGTGTAAACGATTTACGGGCATGTGTGTATGAGAATCTGGATCGAGGGATGTTGATGGGACTGGAAATGACCATCGACGAGATGACGGAAATGGGAAATCCCGTCCACCACGCTACAATGGAGGCGCGCGACTGGCTGAAAGGAAAGAGATAAACCCATGGCAGAAAATGTTGGAAAGCGTTTAGAACAGAAGGAATCCAAACAGAAGAAAGCAAAGAAGCCCAGCCGACTGACAAAGGGGCAGAAGTGGCTGCTGGCGGTGGCCATCGTATTGGCGGTGGTGCTGGTGGCCGTGGTGGCACTGGACGGCTTGTTCGTCAAGCCGGACCTGCCGGGAAACGGCTCCAACGCAGACGGCACCCAGGCGGGGGACGGCATCGACTACGGCGACGGCGTGCAGCCCCGCGTCAGCGGCGAACGGAAGAGCAAGGATTACTACACCGTGCTGATCTTAGGCCGGGACACCGGAGGCGGCGGCAACACGGACACCATGCTGCTGGCCAGCTATGATATCACCAACCAGAAGGCCACCGTCATGTCCATTCCGCGGGATACCATGGTCAACGTTCCGTGGGACATCAAGCGGATCAATTCCGTTTATAATTATTACGGCGGCGGAGAAAAGGGCATCAAGGCCCTCTATAAAGAAATCTCTCAGCTGGTGGGCTTCGAGCCGGACTATCAGGTGATTGTGGAGTGGGAAGCCGTGGGCAAGATCGTGGACGCCATGGACGGCGTGTATTTTGACGTCCCCCGCGACATGAACTATGAGGACCCCTACCAGGACCTCTCCATCCACCAGACCAAGGGCTACCGGCTTCTCAGCGGCGACGACGCCATGCAGGTACTCCGTTACCGCCATGACAACCGCAAAAACGGCAAGATGCTGGGCTATCCCGACGGCGATCTGGGCCGCATCAAGACCCAGCAGGGATTGCTGAAAGCCATGATCGAACAGCTGATGAGCCTGAAAAACATCACCAAGGTCAATGAGTTTATCAAGGTTTTCAATGAAAACGTGGAGACGGATCTCAGTTTCCAGAATATGCTCTGGTTCGCCAAGCAGGCATTCCTGGGGAACAGCAGCGGCGCCAAGCTGGATACCGCCCAGGTGAACTTTGTGACCATGCCCAACACCAACGTCTCCTGCTGGAGCCGGGTGTATCACAGCTACCAGTCCTATGTGACGCCCAACGCCCAGGAACTGCTGGAGCTGGTGAACAACGAGCTGAGCCCCTTTGTGGAGCCCTCCACCATGAGCGACCTGGACATCATGTCCGTCAATAAGGACGGCTCCGTCAGCTCCACCACCGGCCATGTGGAGGACAGCAAGGCCGCCGTGCCGCCGACTCTGATGGGCAGCGGCAAGAAGGATGAGCCGGAAAAGGACTATATTACCGACGAAAACGGCAACCTGATCGACCCGGACACCGGGGAGATCGTGTCACCGCCGGAGGAGACAGAGCCGGGAACGGAGACGCCGTCTGAAACACCGTCTGAACCCACGCCGGAGACCCCGGCCACACCGGAAACACCGGGGACGGGGACGGAGACCACAGACCCCTCCGGCTCCACCGGGGGAGAGACGGGCACTGGCAGTCCGGAGACACCGGACCAGCCGGAAGATCCCGGCATCATCGTGGTGCCGCCGGAGGAACCTGCAACGCCCGATGCGAATCAGGGATTGGACCCTGTGACCGGAGAACCGCTGCCGATGGGCGGCTAAGACATTCAGAAAGGATTTTAAAAGTATGATGACACCGAAGGAACTGGCCATTCTGGCCGCCAAGGCCCTGGATGAGAAGAAGGGCAAGGAGATCTCCGCCATTGAGATCACCGACATTACGACCCTGGCGGATTATTTCGTCATTGCCACCGGCAGCTCCAACACCCAGATCAACGCCCTGTGCGGCTCTGTGGAGAAGCTGCTGGAGGAGCAGGCGGGGGAGAAGCCCCTGCGTCGGGAGGGCTACCGGGACGGTACCTGGGTGCTGCTGGATTACGGCTGCATCTGCGTCCATGTGTTCAGCGCCGAGGCCCGGAGCTTCTATGATCTGGAGCGCCTGTGGGCCGACGGCAAGCCCTTGGACCTCACCGGCGTTCTGACCCAGGACTGAGCCTGTTCAGGCGCGAAAACAGGCCGCGCAACGGAAAGTTGCGCCATATTTGGTGGCCGCAACCGCCTTTGTCTGGTAGCATGACGGCATCAGATCCATGGTGCTGAAAGCGGTACCGGAGAGCAAAGGAGGATATCAATATGTCAATATCACTTATTTTACTGCTGGTGGTCACACTGGTGCGGCTGGCGATCTTCGCGTTTGTGATCTACGCCGCCGTGCAGGGGGTCAAGGCTCTGCGGAAGTACAACCGCTCCGGAGAGGTCCGAAAGGAGAAGGCGGAGACCCGCCGCTCGCTGGGGGAGATCCTGAAGGAGCACCGGGTCCGGTGCAAGATGACTCAGGAGTTCGTGGCGGAGTCCTTGGGCGTCAGCCGTCAGGCGGTGAGCAAGTGGGAGACCGGAACGGCGGACCCCAGCACCTCCAATCTGCTGGCGCTGGCGAAGCTGTTCGGCGTATCCGCGGAGGAGCTGCTGCGGCAGGTGGACCGGATGGACGCGGAAGAAAACTGAATCAAACGGCGGCGGCCCGCAAGGGCCGCCGCTCTTTTGCATCCGCCGGGCTGCCGGGGTTTGACCCTTGTATTTTTATGGAAAAACTGCTATAATAACTTGAATCTGGAGCATTCTGCCCAGACGGTGAGAATCTGACTTCATTGGAGCGTTTTATGCTGCATTATCTGCAAAATCTGTTTCAGGCGCTGGATGTTTCCTCGCTGACTGACGCGGTGCTCCGTGTGGCGGCGGTGTTCCTCTGCCTGACGGTCCACGAGACCTGCCACGGGCTGGCGGCGCTGGCGCTGGGAGACCCCACGGCGAAGTCCATGCACCGGCTGTCCCTGAATCCGCTGCACCACATCGACTGGCTGGGTCTGGCGCTGATGTTTACGGTGGGCTTCGGCTGGGCCAAGCCCGTGCCGGTGAATCCCAATTATTTCCGCAAGCCCAAGCAGGGCATGGCGGTCACGGCGCTGGCGGGGCCGGTGTCCAATCTGCTTTTGGCGGTCCTTTTTCTGGGAATCGGCAAGGTGATCTACCTGTACGCGCCGTACAGCGCGGGCATGAATGTTTTCTTTGAGTGGTGCCTGTTTACGGTGGCCCCCATGTCCGTTGGTATGGGGCTTTTCAACCTGATCCCACTTCCGCCGCTGGACGGGTCCAAGGTGCTGGCGATGTTTTTGCCCAACAGCGTTTATGAAAAGCTGATGCGTTATGAGTACTACGGTCTCATGCTCCTGCTGATACTGAATTGGCTGCACTTTGGCGGGAATATTTTTCAAAAGACGATTTACGGCGTGTACGAAGCGCTGTTTCATATCTTTTTTGCTTGAGGTGTCCTGATTTTGGAAAGTCCTGTATTCAAACTGGAAAAGGTGGTCCACTCCCGGTCTGAGGAGATGCAGGATTTTGAGGGTCCGCTGGATCTGATCCTGTTTCTTTTGGGGAAGAATAAGCTGGAGATCCAGGATATCTCCATCTCGTTGATCTGCGGCCAGTATATCGCGTGGCTGGAGGATCGGCAGCGGATGGACTTGGAGGTGGCCAGCGAATTTGTCATCATGGCGTCCCATCTGGTGTATCTCAAGACCCGGATGCTGCTGTCCATTGAGGATGACGAGGCCAAAAGCGAGATGGACGCGCTGCTTCAATCCTTGGAGGAACGACGGCGCAGCGAAAATTACGTCCGGGTGAAGGCGCTGGCCCAGCGGTTGGCGCCTATGGGAGAATTCGGCCGGAACATCGTGACCCGGAATCCGGAGCCGGTGAAGCGGGGTAAGGTGTTTGAATATAGCCATCAGCCGGCGGACCTGGTGCTGGCCATGGCGGAGATCCAGAACCGGGCCGAACGGAAGCTGCCGCCGCCGCGGGCCGCCTTCCGGGAGATCGTGCAGCATGAGCCGTATCCCGTGGAGAGCAAGGCGAGAGATATTCTGCAAAAGCTGAAGGAGGGCGGCATCACCCGCTTTTTGCTGTTGTTCCGGGGCAGCCGGAGCCGCAGCGAGGTGGTTGCCACCTTTTTGGCTGTGCTGGAGCTGTGTAAGGCGCGTGTACTGCATCTGGCAGGCTCTGAGACAGACTGTATCGTCCGGCAGGAGCGCGATGACGTGCCTGAGAATCTGACGTTTTAAGGAGAACCGTGGCTGACATGGATAGAAAGGAACTTGAATCCGCGCTGGAGGCGATCCTGTTCGCCTCCGGGGAACCGGTGCAGGTGGATCGGATCTGTGTGGCACTGGATATTGACCGGCCCACGGTGGAACAGCTGCTTCAAAAACTGATGGACTACTACGCTTACGAGCGCCGGGGCATCCGGCTTTTAAAAATCGATGACAGCTGGCAGCTTTGTTCCGCACCGGACTACGCGGAGACCATCCGTAAGGCATTTGAGATCCGCAAGCCGGCCAAGCTCAGCCAGCCCGCACTGGAGGTTTTGACCATCATCGCCTACTACCAGCCTACCACACGGGCCTATGTGGATCAGATCCGGGGCGTGGACAGCTCCTATACCGTGGGACTGCTGCTGGACCGGGGACTGATCGAGGAATGTGGTCGGTTACAGGTACCGGGGCGGCCCCGGCAGTACCGCACCACCAAGCAGTTCCTGCGGGCGTTCCATCTGTCCAGCCTGAAGGATCTGCCGGAGCTGCCGGACGATATCGGCGAGGATGGGCAGATGCGGCTGAACGAAGCCGGTGAGGTGGTAGATCCCATGGGGGACACGGAAGCGCCGGTACAGACCGGCGCCGGGGAACCTGCGGACGTGTAAAAGCTTGGAGAGGGGGCAGCGGCTGTGATCGGATGGTGGATCTTGGGCATCCTGTTGTTGGTGCTCCTGCTGCTGTGCCTGACGCGGGTGGGCGTGTTGATCCGGTTCGGCGAGGAGCTGTCGGTCAGTGCCCGATTTAGTTTTTTGAAATTTCAGGTGCTTCCGGAAAAGAAAAAACCGCCGAAAAACGAAAAAAGACCGGAAGAAGCGCAGAAAAAGCAGACGCAAAAGCAGAAGAAGCCGAAGAAGGCGTTCCCGAAGCCCACGCTCAGTGACATCCGGGACGCATGGAAGGCCCTGTGGCCGCCGCTGAAAAAGGCGCTGCGCCGCACCCGCCGGGGTGTGCGGATCGACCCGCTGGATGTGTCCGTTATTTTAGGGGGACAGGCGGAACCTGCGGACGCCGCGCAGCTATACGGCGAGCTGCACGGGACCGTCTGGACCGTGATGCCGGTGCTGGAACAGCTGCTGGTGATCCCCCGGCCGCATATCCACCTGGATGTTGATTTTACTGCGGAGGAGACAAAAATCCTGGGAAGCGTCGGGTTTTCCGCCCGGATCGGTACGCTGCTGCGGATCGGCATGACCGTGGCGATTCCCGGATTGCGGTGGCTTCTGGCCTATATGAAGAAGAAAAAACAAGCACCAGTCGGAAAGGATGAATCGAATGGACATGGAAAAGAAAAGCCCGCTGCGTGATGTGATGAATTCCACGATGGAGAAGGTTCGGGAGATGGTGGACGCCAACAATATTGTAGGCGCGCCCATCACCACGCCGGACGGCGTGACCCTGATCCCCATTTCCAGAGTCAGCTTCGGCTTCGGCAGCGGCGGCGGGGATTACGGCAAGCCGGGCCAGAACAATTTCGGCGGTGGCGGCGGCGCCGGTGTGAAGATCGACCCGGTGGCCTTTCTGGTTATCAAGGACGGAACCACCCGCGTGATGCCCGTGGCGGTGCCGCCGGTGTCCACCGTGGACCGTATTGTGGATATGGCACCGGATATTGTAGACAAGATCGGAAAATTTTTCGATAAAAAAGACGGGGACGAAACGGCTTGATCTGGGTATACTAAAGGCATCTCAGCTTTGGAGCGTGATGCCTTTTGACCCGGCGGTTTCTTTGCTGCACCCTTGCGGCGCTGTGTCTGTATAGTATATTCCCTTGTCGAATTTTGGCGGTGGAGACCTCTGCTGCCTCTGCGATTTTAATGGACGCGGACAGCGGCCGGGTGCTCTATGAGCACAACGCGGACCGGAAAATGCTCATCGCCAGCACCACCAAGATCCTGACGGCACTGGTGGCCATCGAGGAGGGAGATCTCCACGACAGCGTGAAGGTCAGCCGGGAGGCGGCATATACGGAAGGCTCCGCCATGTACCTTACGGAGGGGGAGACCCTGACGCTGGAAACGCTGTTATACGGGGTGCTGCTGTGCTCCGGAAACGATGCGGCGGTGGCGGTGGCCCAGCATGTGGGCGGCAGCGTCAAGGGCTTTGTAGCCCTGATGAACGAAAAGGCCCGGGAGCTGGGGATGGAGCATTCCTCCTTCGCCAACCCCAACGGTCTGGATGACGAGCAGCACTATTCCACTGCACGGGACATGGCGAAGCTGGCCCGGGCCGCGCTGGAAAACGAGACCCTGATGCGGATCGCCTCCACCCGGTCTGTCACCATCGGGGGACGGACCATGACGAACCACAACAAGCTGCTGCATTATGTAGATGGCTGTCTGGGCCTGAAAACGGGATATACGAAGGCGGCGGGCCGGACGCTGGTGAGCTGTGCGGAGAAAAACGGCCAGCGGCTCATCGCCGTGACCTTGCAGGACGGAAATGACTGGGCGGACCATCAAGCGCTGTATGAATACGGCTTTTCCGCCTACCCCGCCCGGACCTGTGCCGTCCGGGGACAGGCTTTGACGCAGGCGTCCGTCAGCGGCGGCGTCAGCCCCACAGTGCCGCTGATCGCGGGAGCGGGCTTTTGCTACCCAGCGGCGGAAACGGAACGGCTGACCACGCGGATTTGCTTGGACGAGCCGCTGCGGGCGCCGGTCTCCGCCGGAAAAACCGTGGGGGCGGCGGTGTTCTGCCTGAATGGAACAGAGATTGGCCGGGTGCCGCTGGTGGCAGGACGGACGATGATGCCCAAGGTGTCCTCCGCTTTGGCCGGACTGAAATTGGAATTGAAGGATGAATGACCCGCCGTAAGACGGGATCAGGGATCAGAATGAAAGAACGATTGCAAAAATTGCTGTCTGCTGCCGGGGTCTGTTCCCGCCGGGCAGCAGAGGGGTATATCACCGCCGGGCGGGTCGCCGTCAACGGAGAGACCGCCCTGTTGGGCCAGCAGGCCGACCCGGAGACGGATGACATCCGGGTAGACGGCGTTCCTCTGGGACGGGAACCGGAGGCGGTGTACCTGATGCTGAATAAGCCCAGAGGTTATGTGACCACCGTGTCTGACGAGCAGGGCCGGAAAACGGTGATGGACCTGCTGACCGGCGTTTCCACAAGGGTTTATCCCGTGGGCCGGCTGGATCGGGATTCGGAGGGGCTGCTTCTGCTGACCAATGACGGAGCCCTGACCCACCGGCTGCTGCACCCCAGCCATGAGGTGTCCAAGGAGTACCGGGTGACGGTGTCCGGGCCTGTGGAACACGCGGCAGAACGGCTGAGCCGCGTCCGGGACGTGGTGGGTCTGCCCATCCGCCCCGCGGAGGTACGTGAACTAAACCGGAAGGGAAACCGGGCAGAGCTGAGCGTGATCATCCACGAGGGACGGAACCGCCAGATCCGGCGGATGTGCGCCCAGTGCGAGCTGGAGGTCCTGCGGCTCCAGCGGGTGCGGGAGCATTGTCTGGAGCTTGGGGCGCTGCCGCTGGGGCAGTGGCGGTACTTAACGGCGGAGGAGATCGCCGGACTGAAAGAGGAATGACCGCTTTCCGAAGAAAGCGTCAGGTTTTGCAGCCTCCTTGAAATAGCCGCATTGCGGCTATTTTTTATGAAAAACGCAGGGGAAAAAGGGAAGAAATCAGTTTCAATCCGGCGGAAAGTATGGTAGAATAGGCCCCGGAATCAAACGCGGCGTTGTGTGCCGCCGGAGGAAGAAAATCATGGCAAAAAGTGTGTTACATACGATCGAGGACAACCTTTCCACCTTTTCAAAGGGACAAAAGCGGATCGGACGCTATATTCTGGATCACTACGATCAGGCGGCGTTCATGACAGCCAGCAAGCTGGGAAAGCTGACGGAGGTCAGTGAATCCACGGTGGTCCGCTTTGCCGCCGAGCTTGGCTTTGACGGCTATCCCGCCATGCAGAAGGCATTACAGGAGATGGCCCGGAACCGTCTGACCTCGACACAACGGATCCAGGCGGCGGAGAATATCTATGACCGGGACGTGCTCAGCAGCGTATTGCAGGCGGATATTGAAAATCTGCGGCAGATCTCCATGGACGAGGACCGGGACACCTTTCAGACGGCTGTGGAGAAGATCGTCCACGCCCGGCATATCTATATTTTAGGCGCGCGGTCCTCTACCCATCTGGCGGGCTACCTGTATTTTTACATGCAGATGATCTTTGAAAACGTGACGCTGGTACAGGCCAGCGCCGCCGGTGAGATCTTTGAGCAGCTGTTCCGCAGCGGAGAGGGGGACGTGATGATCGCGTTCAGCTTCCCCCGGTACTCCAAGGACACCATCAACGCGGCCCGCTTTGCCCGGTCCCGTGGAGCGGAGATCATCGCCATCACGGATCAGAAGCAGTCTCCGGTGGCCCAGCTGTCCAGTGCGGCGCTGCTGGCCCCCAGCGAGATGCTGTCCTTTATCGATTCCATGACGGCACCCATGTCGCTCATCAATGCCCTGCTGGTGGGGATCGCCACCAAGATGGGCACGGATGTGACGAAGACCTTTACCACGCTGGAACGGCTGTGGGATCAGTACGATGTATTCGGCGGTGCGGACGATGAATAAAAAGATCGTGGTCATCGGCGGCGGCGCCGCCGGAATGATGGCTGCCCTTTCGGCAGCGGAGCAGGGGGCGCAGGTCACTCTGCTGGAACCCAACGAACGGTTGGGAAAAAAACTGAATATCACCGGAAAGGGCCGGTGCAACGTGACCAACAATACCGATATTGAGGGGCTGTTGGCCAATATTCCGCGTAATGGAAAATTCCTTTACAGCGCCTTTAACCGTTTCAATAGCGCAGATGTGATGGCCTTTTTTGAGAAGCTGGGCGTCCCGCTGAAAACTGAGCGGGGGAATCGGGTGTTTCCTGTCAGCGACAGCGCGTTCGACATCAGTGCCGCACTGGAACGGCGGCTGAAGGCCCTGAAAGTGCAGGTCCTCCGGGACCGGGCGTCGGCCCTGGAGATTGAGGACGGCGCGGTCTGCGGCGTTGTTGGGGAGCGGGGACGCTATCCCGCTGAGGCGGTGGTGCTGGCCACCGGCGGCGTCAGCTATCCGGCCACCGGCTCCACCGGAGACGGTCACCGGATGGCGGCTGAGGCGGGGCACACCGTCACGCCGCTGCAGGGGTCTCTGGTGCCCTTGCAGGGGATCATCGCGGCGGGGATTCCCTGTGTCCGCTTGCAGGGCTTGAGTCTGCGGAACGTGAGCCTGACGGTCTTTGAAAACGATAAGAAGATCTATACGGATTTCGGTGAGCTGCTGTTTACGCACTTCGGCGTCAGCGGTCCGCTGGTGCTGTCGGCCTCCGCCCATATGCGGTATTTTACCAAAAAGCGTTACCGGCTGGAGATCGACCTGAAGCCTGCGTTGGATGAGCAGCAGCTGGACAAGCGGTTGCTGGCGGATTTTGCCAAATACGCCAACCACGATTTCCAGAACGGACTGGATGATCTGCTGCCTCAGAAGTTGATCCCGGTGGTCATTGAGCTGTCCGGCATCCCCGGACGGCAGAAGGTCCATGACCTGACCCGGGAGCAGCGGCAAAGCCTGCTGCGGGTTTTGAAGCATTTTCCCGTGGAGGTTTCCGCCCCCTGTCCCGTGACGGACGCCATCGTCACCTCCGGCGGGGTGAAGGTAGGGGAGGTGGACCCTAAAACCATGGAGTCCAAGCTTGTTAAAAATCTGTATTTCGCGGGAGAACTGATCGATACAGATGCCTACACCGGCGGATTCAACCTGCAGATCGCCTGGGCCACCGGCCACCTGGCAGGTCAGAGCGCCGCAGAGCTTTCTGACTGACAGGATAAGAACAGATAAAGGAGCGAACCTCATTGAAAACCATCAGTATTGCCATTGACGGCCCCTCCGGCGCCGGAAAGAGCACTCTGGCAAAGAGCGTGTCCAAGGATTTGGGCTACCTCTATGTGGATACCGGCGCCATTTACCGCACCATTGGTTACGGCGTTTACCGCAGGGGCGCGGACCCCAAGGACGGGGAAGCTGTGGCAGCCCTGCTGCCGGAGTTTGAAGTCGGCCTGACCTATGGGGCTGACGGCCTGCAGCACATGACCCTGAACGGAGAGGATGTGACGGAGCAGATCCGCCTGCCGGAGGTCTCCCTCTGCGCTTCCGCTGTGTCTGCCCATCCGGCGGTGCGGGCGCACCTGCTGGAGATGCAGCGGAAGCTGGCCCGGGAACATAACGTAGTGATGGATGGCCGGGACATCGGCACAGTAGTGCTGCCGGACGCTACGGTGAAGATCTTCCTCACCGCCTCTCTGGAGGAGCGGGCCAATCGCCGCTGCCGGGAACTGGAGCAGCGGGGGACGCCGGAAGTTTATGAAAGAGTGCTGGAGGAGATGAGCCAGCGGGATTACAACGATTCCCACCGGGCGGCGGCTCCCTTGAAACAGGCGGCGGACGCCGTTCTGCTGGACACCACCCATCTGGATTTTGACGGCAGCCGCCAGGCCCTGCTGGCTATCATCCGGGAAAGGACGGGCCGATGAACGAGCAGAAGGAAAAACAGGTGACCCAGCCCTTCGGGCCGTTTTTTAACCTGATTTTCACCATTGCCATGCTGATTTCCCGGCTGCTGCACCCAGTGACGGTGCAGGGCCTGGAACATCTGCCCCGCCATGGGGCCCTGCTGATCGCCAACCACTCCAGCAACTGGGACCCCATCCTGCTGGCCACGGCCCTGCCCAGGGATTACCGGCTCCGGGTCATGGGAAAGGAAGAACTGTTCCGGAACCCCATCATCGCCTGGGTGATCCGGGTGGGCGGCGCTTTCCCGGTGAACCGGGGCGGCGCGGATATCCAGGCGGTGAAAACCGCCATGCAGTCCATTAGGGATGGCCAGAATCTGCTGGTCTTTCCGGAGGGCACGGTGATCCGGAACGGCATCGGCAAGGCGGACGGCCTGCCCGCCCACGCCCACAGCGGTGCGGCGGTGATCGGCGTCCGCACAGGAGCCGCCCTGGTGCCGGTGTTTCTGGACGGGGAGAAAAAGCTGTTCCACCGGACCCGCATCATCATCGGCCAGCCCTACACGCCGGTATACACCGGCCGCCGGGGCACGGCGGAGGAGATGCAGACCATTGCGGACGACCTCCTGCGGGAGGCCTATGCCCTGGGCGGGCAGCAGGTGGGAGGTGCGCCCCTGTGAAGGTGATCCTGGCAGAGAGCGCCGGCTTTTGCTATGGCGTGAAGCGGGCGGTGGAACTGGCCCAGAAAACAGCGGCGGAGACCCAGGGCTGCTGGATGCTGGGGGACCTGATCCACAATGCCCATGTGGTCAACGACCTGGCGGCCCGGGGCATCCGGAAAACGGAGGACCCATCATCCCTGGGGGCGGGGGACACGGTGGTGATCCGGTCCCACGGAGAATTGAAAAGTGTGTTGGATACCCTGGAAGCCCAGGGAGTCCGCTGCGTCAACGCCACCTGTCCCAACGTGCTCCATATTCAAGAGTTGGTGTCCCAGGCAGAGCAGGAGGGACGGCAGGCCATTATCATCGGCGAGCGGCATCATCCGGAGGTCATGGGCCTTGCCAGCTGGTGTACCCATCCCCTGGTGTTTCAGACGCCGGAAGAGGTGGAGGCCTGGCTCTGGGAGGGGAATTTTGACCCGGAAACACCGGTGACGGTGGTGGCTCAGACCACCTGTATCCGGGAACTTTTTGAAAGTTCCTGCAAAATCCTAAAAAAACAGTGTACAAATGTGAAAATATTTGATACAATATGTTATGCTACGCGTAAACGCCAGAATGAAGCGGCTGAGATCGCCGCGGAAGTCGACGTGATGGTGGTGGTGGGCGACCGCAAAAGCGCCAACACACAGCATTTGGCAGAGATCTGCCGGCAGAACTGCTCCCGGGTCCTTCAGATCGAGGGGGCGGACGAGCTTTCCGCCGCAGATTTTGCAGACTGCCGTGCAGCTGGGCTTACGGCCGGTGCATCCACGCCCGCGGGCATCATTAAGGAGGTAAAAACAACGATGAGCGAAGAAATCAAGAGCACCGAAGGTATGGAAGAGTCCTTTGAGGAACTGCTGAATCAGTCTTTCAAAACTTTAAATACAGGAGAGAAGGTAACCGGCATTGTCACCGCCATCACCCCCACCGAGGTCCAGGTGGATGTTGGCGCTAAGCAGTATGCGTACATCAAGCTCAGCGAGCTGAGCGACGATCCCACCGCCAAGCCCGAGGATATCGTGAAGGTTGGCGACGAGGTGGAGACCTATGTCGTCCGCGTCAACGACGTGGAGGGCTATGCTGAGCTTTCCAAGAAGCGTCTGGACGCCCAGAAGATCTGGGAGAACATCGAGACCGCCGTTGAGGACAAGACCGTGCTGGAAGGCACTGTCACCGAGGAGAACAAGGGCGGCATCGTGGTGTCCGTGAAGGGCATCCGCGTGTTTGTGCCTGCTTCTCAGAGTGGCCAGCCCCGCGGCGCCGACCTGTCTGCCATGAAGGGCCAGAAGGTCCAGCTGCGCATCACCGAGGTCAACCGTGCCCGCCGCCGCGTGGTGGGCTCCATCCGTTCCGTCACCGACGAGGCCCGTAAGGCCGCTCAGGAGGCCGTGTGGAGCAGCATCGAGGTTGGCAAGCACTACACCGGCACCGTGAAGTCCATGACCAGCTACGGCGTGTTCGTGGACATCGGCGGCGTGGACGGCATGGTCCACATCTCCGAGCTGTCCTGGAGCCGCATCAAGAACCCCGCCGAGATCTGCAAGGTTGGCGACACCATGGATGTGTACGTCATCTCCTTCGACCCCGAGAAGCACAAGATCTCCCTGGGCGCCAAGGACCACAGCGTGGATCCCTGGGAAGTGTTCATGAACAAGTACGGCGTGGGCGACACCGCCGAGGTCCGGATCGTCAAGCTGATGCCCTTCGGCGCTTTCGCTGAGGTGGTTCCCGGCGTGGACGGCCTGATCCACATCTCCCAGATCGCTGACCGCCGCATTGAGAAGCCTGAGGATGTTCTCTCTGAGGGTCAGATCGTCAATGCGAAGATCACTGCCATCGATGAGGAGAAGAAGAAGATCTCCCTGTCCATCCGCGCTCTGCTGGCTCCTGCCGCTGACGAGGAGGACGCTCCTGACGAGGAGTAATTTCAACTGAAAAAAGGAGCAGACCGACCGGTCTGCTCCTTTTTTTCCGTTCCGCATCGCTGTTGCGTTCTCAGCTGCTTCAAAGCCTGTGGCTGCAAGGGGTTGAGGTGCGGTGAGAACAGGAGAGAGCGGGCGTATTTTGTTATGAGTGAACGTGCTAATTGGTGCGTGATTTGAATTATTGTGATTTTTTTCACGTTTTGCTTGCATTGCCGGACTGAATATGATAAGATTTTAACGATACAAGGAAAACTTTGCGGATACGCAGAATAAATATGGAGGTAAAAGACGATGAATGTTCAGGAACTGTATCAGCAGAAGCTGACTACCGCTGAGGAAGCGGTGAAGATTGTCAAGTCCGGTGACTGGGTGGATTACGGTTGGTGCTGCAATCAGCCTGTCGCTCTGGACAAGGCTCTGGCTGCCCGGAAGGACGAGCTGTTTGACGTGAAGATCCACGGCGGCGTGACCATGTGGATGCCCGAGGTGTGCAAGGCGGATGACGCCGGGGACCACTTCACCTGGAACTCCTGGCACTGCAGCGGTCTGGATCGGAAGATCATCGGCAAGGGCATGGGCTATTTCGGCCCCATGCGCTATTCTGAGCTGCCCCGTTTCTATCGGGACGGCAACGCCACCACGGATGTGGCTATGATCCAGGTGACTCCCATGGACGCCCACGGCAACTTCAGCTTTGCTGTTTCTGCTTCCCACATTGGCGATATGCTGGAGCACGCCAAGAAGATCATCGTGGAAGTCAACCAGAATATGCCTTGGGTCTACGGCCTGACCGGCACCGAGATCAACATCCGCGATGTTGACATGGTCGTGGAAGGCGAGAACCCCGCCGTGGCCGCTATGGGCGCCGGCGCTCCTCCCACCGATGTGGACCGCAAGGTTGCCGAGATGATCGTGAAGGAGATCCCCAACGGCGCCTGCCTGCAGTTGGGCATCGGCGGTATGCCCAATACCGTTGGCTCCCTGATCGCAGAGTCCGACCTGAAGGATCTGGGCGTGCACACCGAGATGTATGTGGACGCTTTCGTGGATATTGCCAAGGCTGGCAAGATCACCGGCCGCAACAAGAACGTGGACAGAGGCCGTCAGGTCTATGCCTTTGCTGCCGGCACCCAGAAGCTGTATGACTACATCAAGGAGAACCCCGATGTGATGGCCGCACCTGTGGATTACACCAACGATGTTCAGATCATCGCCAAGTTGGATAACTTTATCTCCATCAACAATGCCGTGGATATGGACCTCTTTGGCCAGGTCAACGCCGAGTCTGCCGGCATCAAGCACATTTCCGGCACCGGCGGCCAGCTGGACTTCGTGATGGGCGCTTACCTCTCCAAGGGCGGCAAGAGCTTCATCTGCATGTCCTCCACCATGACTGCCAAGGACGGTACCGTGAAGAGCCGGATCGTTCCCACCCTGACCAACGGCTCCATTGTCACCGACCCCCGGTCCTGCGCACACTATATCGTCACTGAGTACGGCATGGTGAACCTGAAGGGCATGTCCACTTGGGAGCGTTCCGAGGCCCTGATCGGCATTGCACACCCCGATTTCCGGGACGAGCTGATCAAGTCTGCCGAGGCGATGCACATCTGGAGAAAGTCCAACAAGCGGTAAGTTACCGGATCAACCGAATCATAAGAAAAGCGGGAGCCTTTCGGCTCCCGCTTGAGGCTGTCGATAAAGTGATAAATTTTCCGCGACGGTAAGGAAGGGTGTGCGCGGGAAACCCAAGAAGGGTGTCCCGCGCCATTAAAATCCTAAGTTTTCAGAACTTTTATGAAGTTCTGAAAACTTGCTCAGCGGGGAGAAAAGAATTTTTCGACACGCTGAAACGGGAGCCGAAAGGCTCCCGCTTTTTGGTTTGATGGAAGTTAGATCAATGCCGGAACAGGAGGTTCCAGAAGCCGGTGGAGGTCAGGAACAGGATCAGCATGACCACGGGCACCACATAGCGCATCATCACGCCATACAGCTTGGCCCGGCCGAAATGCTCGCCGTTTTTCTCCACCTCGTCGATGACCCACTTGGGGCCGATGACCCAGCCGATCAGGATGCTGGTGAGGAGACTGATAAAGGGCATCAGGAAGCTGTTGCTGATGTAGTCCATCACGTCCAGAAGCTGAGCGGCGCTGCCGTTGGGCAGGGTCAGCTCGAAGTAGAACACGTTATAGCCCAGACAGATGAGAATGGCGGTCACCAGAGAGTAGACACCCACCATGGCGCACATCTCCTTGCGGCTCTTGTGGAAGATCTCCATGCAGTTGGCCACCAGCGTTTCCATGACGGATACACAGCTGGTCAGCGCCGCGAAGCCAAGGGCCAGAAAGAACACGATGCCGACGATGCGCCCCACGCCGCCCATGGAGGCGAACACCCGGGGCAGGCTGATGAAGGTCAGGCTGGGTCCGCTGGCCATGCCGTCCACGCCCAGGAACACATACACGGAGGGAATGATCATGATGCCGGCCAGAAAAGCCACGCCGGTGTCGAAGATCTCGGTCTGGCCGTTGGCCTTGTTCAGGTCTACATCATCCTTCACGTAGCTGCCGTAGGTGATCATGATGCCCATGCTGACGCTGAGGGAGAAGAAGAGCTGGCTCATGGCGTCCAGCACCACGTTCAAAAAGCTCCGAAGTGTCATGCCGGTGAAGTCGGGCTTCAGATAAAAAGTAAGGCCCTGGAGACCAGTGCGGGTCACGCCGCTGTCATCCGTGCGGCTCAGCGTCAGAGAGAACACGGCGATGCCGATGACGAGAAGCAGCAGGACCGGCATGATATACCGGGAATATTTCTCAATGCCCTTCTCCACGCCGCGATAGACCACCCACGCAGTCAGTGCCAGGAACAGCAGCATAAAGACGATCGGGGAGACCTGAGAGGTGATGAAGGAGGTAAAGAAGCCGTCCTGAGCCGCCTGGGTTCCGTCAGAGACCAGATAGACCGCGAAATACTTGGCGATCCAACCGCCGATGACGGAGTAGTAGGTCATGATGAGGGTGGGAACCAGGAAGGTCAGATATCCCAGAAAACGCCACTTCTTATGCAGAGTCCCGAAGGCGTTCAGTGCGTTCTGCTTGGTCCGGCGGCCGATGGCCACGTCCGTGGTCAGCAGTGTGAAGCCGAAGGTCAGCACCAGCACCAGATACACCAACAGGAACAGGCCGCCGCCGTCCTTGGCGCAGAGATAGGGGAAGCGCCAGATATTGCCGACGCCTACGGCACTGCCTGCGGCCGCCAGAACGAAGCCCAGAGAGCCGCTGAAACCACTGTGTTTGTTTTTCATTTTGCACACTCATTTCTATCTTTTTGTCTTCAACAAGAGAACATTCTATCAGGCTGCTGAAAAAAAGCAAACAGCAGGAGTTTCATTAATAAACGGTGTGTCCGATCAAGAAGAAGGCAATGGATATTTTAAGGAAACAAGTTGTATGAACGAGATCAATATCTATATCGGTGGTCAGATCCGCAAATACCGCAAAGCCAACGGCATGACACTGCAGCAGTTGGCGGATGTCATCCACAAGAGCCGTGCCACGGCCTGTAAATATGAAAACGGAGAAATCTCCATTGATATCGCCACCTTATATGAGATCAGTCAGGCGCTGCAGGTTTCCTTCGGGCAGCTGACCAGCTATCAGCCGACCCTTCCGCCGTCCCCGCCGCCCACGGTGGGGACGTTGCAGCGGAGCCCGTTTTTTCAGGCTAAGCGGCTGTATTTCTATTTTTATGACGGCCGCTATCACCGTTTGAAGGACGGTGTGATCGACATTCACGAGCACGCGGAGCGGCCCGGCACCTATGTGGCGAGCTTTACGCTCTGCTCTGTTTCCGGCAACGGATGCAGCAATGAATCCTATTATACGGGCAACGTTGTTTACAGCGATATGCTGATCCGGTTTACCTTTTTCAATCAGCTCAATCCGCTGGAGGAGGACCTTCTGTATATTTTCAATCCGTTGGAGATGCGGGACTATACCGACGGGCTTCTCTGCGGCATTTCCAGCGCGGACCTGATGCCCTGCGCCTTTCGCTGTCTGGTGACGCTGAATCCGCAGGAACTGGACGAGAGCCTGCGCCAACGGCTGTTGTTTTCCAAACAGGAGATCCGGCGGTGGGGGAAGCTGAATATGCTGCTGATCGGCAACCGCAGTGCAGAGGATTCCGCATTTTTGTGATCGAAGAAAAAAGGGGAGAAGGACGTTTCCGTCCTTCTCCTTCTCCTTTTCATATTTCGATATTGTTTATTTCCGCTTGGGGATGTCCACCTTGGACAGAGGATTTGCCTTCGCGGCGACACGCAGGGCTTCATTATCAATATGGGTGTAGATCTCCGTGGTATTCAGGTGGTCATGTCCCAAAACCTCCTGGACCGCCCGGACATCCACGCCGTTTTGCAGCATCAGCGTTGCCGCCGTGTGCCGCAGCTTATGAGAAGAATACTGGGTGGCGTCCAAACCGGCCTCTAAAAGCCGCTTTTTCACCATGGCATGAACGGTGGACCGGCTGATCCGCTCGTTCTGAGAGGATAGGAACAGTGCGTTGGCGTCCCGTCCGGTGATGGGCCGCCGGACCGCCAGATAGCGGTTCAGTGCCGCTTGGCAGGCGTCATTGAGGTAAAGGATCCGCACCTTGTTGCCTTTGCCAAGAATGCGCATGGTCTCGTCCTGAATGTCCTGCAAATTCAATCCTACCAGCTCGGAGATCCGGAGTCCGCAGTTAAGGAACAGGGTCAGGATGGCGTAATCGCGCTCCTGATTTTTACCGTCCACGGCGCTGAGCAGATCCTTGCTTTGCTCCAGCGTCAAATAGCGTGGCAATTCCTTTTTCAGCTTGGGCGCGTCGATATCTTTGACAGGATTTTCACGAAGTAGGTGGGCCTTGTTGGTCAGGTAATTGTAAAAGGAGCGGATCGTGGCGATTTTTCTGGCACGGGACGCGGCATTCAAACCGTAGTCCGAATGGGAACTGTTCTGAAACCGGACCCGATCCCGGCTGAGATAGGTCATGTAACTGTAGATATCCGACAGCTTTATGCTGCCAACAAATTCCAGATCTACGTCCATAATACTGATCTCATCCAGAGCCTTGTCAGCCAGATCGGGATCACGGATCTGTTTCATATAGCGGAAGAAATTTCGCAGATCCAGGTAGTATTCATCTACGGTGCGCTGGGAATGAGCCTTGATGGTCTCGTGATAAGAAAGGAAATCCCGCAGGATCTCCGGCGCTTCGGTACGATAATCAGACATAGCAGGCTGGCGGGATATTTGCGCTAAAAAGCGGTCAAATGTCGAGGGAGGCTGAAAACGTCTCCCCTAAACTGAACAAAATTTTTATTTTGTTCAGTTTACTGTATCCCGCGAACGTCTCCTCTCCTCAGTCATTCAACATAAAATCCGGCGGATGGGTCATGCTACAAACAAATCAAACAGAAATGAGTTGATGTTATGATCCCATGCACCAGTAAATGCGTTTATCAAAGCGACGGGCTCTGCACGTTGGACAGCGCTGCCGCCGCAGGACAACCGGCCTTGGGCGGCGCCTGTGTACACTTCATTCCGCAGGACGCAGCGCGGCTCGGATCGCCTCACCGATATTCCGGGCCGGGATCACCGTCAGACCGGTCGGCGCCTTTATGGTACCTGCCCGATGAGCCGGCACCACGCACCTCCGGAATCCCAGGCGCTGAATTTCAGACACCCGCTGATCCAACTGATTGACGCTGCGCAGCTCCCCGGTCAAGCCCACCTCTCCGATGGCCACCAGATCGCTGGGCACCGGCCTGTCCAAATAACTGGACGCCAATGCGATCACCGCCGCCAGATCTGCGGCAGGCTCGTCCAGCGACAGACCGCCCACGATGTTCAGATAGGCGTCGCAGGCGGAGACCTTCAGCCCGCCCCGCTTTTCCAGCACCGCCAGCAGCATGGCCGCCCGGTTGTAATCAAAGCCGTTGCTGGTTCGCCGTGGATTGCCGCCGGCGGAGCTGACCACCAGCGCCTGAAGCTCTGCCAGAACGGGCCGGACCCCCTCCATCACACAGGTGACACAGGTGCCGGGGGCGTTCTCCGGTCGGCCGGAGAGCAGCATTTCCGACGGGTTCTCCACCTCCGCCAGCCCCTCGTCCCGCATTTCAAAAACACCGATCTCGTTGGTAGCGCCGAAGCGGTTCTTTGCCGCCCGCAAAATCCGATAGCTGGTGTGCTGGTCGCCCTCAAAGTACAGCACGCAGTCCACCATGTGCTCCAGCACCTTGGGACCGGCAATGGAGCCTTCCTTGTTGACATGGCCGATGACAAAGACCGTGATCTCCTGCCCCTTGGCTACCTGCATCAAAGACAGGGTGCAGTCCTTCACCTGACTGACGCTGCCTGCGGCGGCGTCCAGCGCGTCATTGTATAAGGTCTGGATGGAGTCCACGATCAGCACATCCGGCTGCTCCGTGTTCACGGCCTCCAGCACATCCCCCAGATTCGTCTCCGAAAGCACCAAAAGCTGCTGGCTTTCCACATGGAGCCGCTTGGCCCGCAGCTTTAGCTGGTGTTCGGATTCCTCACCGGAAATGTACAAAACCTTGGAAAATTCACATAATTTGCTGCAAATTTGCAGCATCAGCGTGGATTTGCCGATGCCGGGCGCACCGCCCACCAGCACCAGCGAGCCCTTCACGGCCCCGCCGCCCAAGACCCGGTCCAACTCCCCCATGCCGGTGGGAAACCGGATCTCCTCGTCAGCGGTGAGATCCGTCACGGGGCAGGCCCGGCGGCGGGTCATGCCCACCCGGACAGAGGCCCCCTTCCCTGTTCCCTTGGGGCGCTCCGGCTGTTCCACAATGGTATTCCACGCGCCGCAGGCGGGGCACTTCCCCGCCCATTTTGCGGTCTCATTTCCACATTCCGTACAATAAAACAGCGTTTTTGCTTTCATTTCCTATCCTCTCCGGCCATCCATCGCAAATACCCCGCCGCGATGACCGTCGCCAGCGTTTTCTGATAGTCCTTCTGCTGGAGCCGCGCGGCCTCCTCCCTGTTGGACAGAAAGCCGCACTCCACCAGCACTGCGGGAGCGTCCACATGGTTCATCAAATAGATGCTGTCCGGGATCTGTTTCGGCTCCTTGGCCCGGTGGGTGTTGACCACCGGGTTCAACCCGGCTTGCAGAGTCCGGGCCAGTGCTTCTGCCCCCTCCTGCCGGTTCCAGAAGGTCTGCGCCCCGTGGGTCACCGGCGAGGACGGCAGGCTGTTCTGGTGGATGCTCAACAGCACCGCATTAGGGATGCCGTTGACAAATGACGCCCGGTTGTGGAGGTCCGACACCTTCCGCTGCCGCATGGTGGCAAGGCCCGGATCACAGACCATGACGTCCTCCTGCCGGGTCAGTTCCGTCCGAACACCGGCAAAGCGCAAGAGCTGTTCCAGCTGCAGGGAAATCGCCAGATTGATCCGGCTTTCCTTCGTACCGTCTCCGGCGACGGCGCCGCCGTCCTGTCCACCGTGGCCCGGGTCGATGACCACGGTTTGAGCGCTGCTCCCCTGCCCCATCGCCCCAGTGGGCGTGAAGGCCCGTCGGGAGCCTGCCAGAAAAATGGCGGAAAGTCCGATCATGCAGACCGCCAGCCATGTATACAGCAGCGTTCGTTTCCGAATCAGCAGGATCATGCCCATCACCTCGGCCCAACCTATGCATCGCAGCTTATCCAATATGTCAGCGTGTCGAAAAAGTCTTTTCGCCCCGCTGAGCAAGTTTTCAGAACTTTATAAAAGTTCTGAAAACTAAGGATTTCAATGGCGCAGGACACCCTTCTTGGGTTTCCCGCGCACACCCTTCCTTACCGTCGCAGAGAATTTACCACTTTATTGACAGCCTTAATATATTATTATAGCGGCTTTCCGCTGGGAAAGCAAGTTCCCTACTTGCCTCTTCCGCATAGGATAGGGTACGCGCCCAAGGGCGCTTTCAATAAGGAGGGGATCACGAAGCTATGGAAAAACCCGAAGTGAAGCCCGCGGTCTGCGAGGCCGGTCAGGGTACCCTGCCCGGCTGCGCGGCACTGGCTTTCCCATATATTCCCATGCAGAGCAATAATCCCACCCGGTACAGCCGGACGGAGGCTTTGCAGACCGGCACCCTGTTTCCGGGGCTGGACCTGCCGTTTAAGGCGGCTATTCAGGCCCGGACCAAATTGCCAAACACCGCACTGGTGGAGCTGATGGCCCTTGACTTCGCCGTCACGGAGCTGAATCTCTATCTGGATACACACCCGCAGGACCAGGAGGCTCTGGGGCTGTACGCCTCCTATATCAAGCTGGCCAAGGAGGGCCGGGAAAAGTATACCGCCAAATACGGCCCTCTGGACAGCGCGGAGCTGGTTCTGGAGGACGGCTACACCTGGCTCAATGACCCATGGCCCTGGGAGTTAGGAGGAAACGCCTGATGTTTGTTTATGAGAAAAAGCTGCAATATCCGGTGAAGGTCGCCACACCCAACCCCAAGCTGGCGGCGGTGATCATCAGCCAGTACGGCGGTCCCGACGGCGAGCTGGGCGCGTCCCTGCGCTACCTTTCCCAGCGTTACTCCATGCCCTATCCGGAGTTGAAGGGTCTGCTGACCGACATCGGTACAGAGGAAGCGTCATGGCCCCCAATTTTGGCCCGGTATTTTTCCAATCCATCCAGTACATATGTCCACTTGGCAGGCAGCAGATTGAGCGCCACCTCTACCCTGCCGTCCCGGTACACGGTCATCTGTTGAAGAAGATGCCCGTAAAAGTCGTCGTCCGCCGTGCGTCCGCTGACGATGCCTGTGATGGCGGCGCGAATGTCCGGCTTTAGGGTCTGCGTGTCGGTGTTCAGCGTCTGCCGCTGTTTGATTGCGGCAATTTTCTCCTGCACCCGGTTCATTTCGCTTTCACAGCGGGCTTTGGCGCGCTGATAGTCAGCCTTGGTGATGCTCTCGTCGAAAAAGCGGTCATGGATGGTGTCATTGCGGGCTTGCAGCTTTTCAAACTCAAGCTCCAGCCGCCGCAGCTCCTGCTCGCCGCTGTCCTCACCGGACGTCAGAACGCTTTCCACAATGCGGGCGAGGTTCGATATGATCGCTTTCTTATCCAGCGTCACGTCGTTCACCGAGCGCCGCAGAAGGTCCATGGCAATGTCATCCCGGATCTGCCGCCCGACGCTACATCCGATGGTATTTCCAGCGCCGTCTGTGCGCCGCAGGCCTTCGTTGGTGGCGGTGAAGCAGCACCAGCGGTAATAGGAGCTGCCGTCCTGCCGCTTTTTGGTACGGTGAGAGAAGCTCTTGCCGCACTCGCCGCAGCGAATTTTGCCGGAGAGCGGATAGCGGTTGCCATGTCCGCCGCAGCTTGTCGCACGGTTGCGGCGGGACAGCTCCCGCTGCACCGCCTGCCACGTTTCGCGGTCGATGATGGGCTCGTGGTGGTCTTTCAGCTCGACCAGCGGCTCCTTGCCGTGGTTGTACTTCTTTTCGTGCGTCAGATAGTCCGGCGTGTAGGTCTTTTTCTGGATTAGGTCACCGCAGTATTTTTCATTCTTTAGGATCTTAGTCACGGTGGCAGACGACCAAAGGCAGTTGCCCTTGCTGCTGAGAATACCGGCCTCCCGCAGCTCCCGCGCGATGGCGCTGCACCCTTTGCGCTCTTGCAGATACTTATAGAAGATGAGCCGGACAACTTCCGCGCCCTCCGGGTTGACGGTCATTTTGCCGCCGATCACGTCGTAACCCAGCAGCGAGCCGCCAAAAACGACGCCCTTCTCCATGCTGCGCATCTGTCCCCATTTGGAGCGTTCAGAGGTCCTTCGGCTTTCGTCCTGTGCGAAGGAACTCATGATCGTCAGCCGCAGCTCCCCATCGTTGGTGCGGGTATCCAGGCTGTCATTGAGAAACAGCACGCCTACACCGCGCCGCCGCAGCTCGCGGGTGATTTGCAGCGCGTCCACCGTGTTGCGGGTAAAACGGCTGACCTCCTTGGTCACGATCAGGTCGATCTGTCCCAGCTCCGCCGCATGGAGCATTTTGTTGAACTCCACGCGCTTGTTGGTCGATGTGCCGGAAAATCCTTCGTCAGCATAGATGCCTTGCAGCTCCCAATCCGGCTGGCGCTGGATGTACTCACGGAAATACCGCTGCTGCGCTTCAAAGGAATTTGCCTGGTCTTCCTTATCCGTGGATACACGGCAATACGCTGCTACTTGTAACATAAAAACTCCTCCTTTTCGTGGTATCATACGATACAGAATGTGTCTTTGCAATTGTGCGAATACTGAAAGGCACTATTCCTTTACAGATTTTGATTTTCTTGTATTTCTTTTTTGATCTTCTAATTTTTGTACGCAGTTCCTACACTGCATTTCATTGAGGACACCTTGCTGCTGTAAGGCGAGCAGGACGGCTCGCTGGTACGCGAGAAGAAAGTCCTGCCCGATCTCGTCTGCCGCTTGATATTGTAAAAGTTCCGGCTTGCTTGCCATCCTGCCCCCTCCCTTCCTTGGAGATTATGCGGAGAGACTTCAGAACTTGCTGCCGTTTTCCCGGAAGCGGTTTCCTGCCTGACGGAAACTCAATTTCTGCTCCTTGGCACGCTCGCGTCATTGACGGTCATGGCCTGCTTCCCCGAAAGAGAAACGCTCCGGCGGTCATTCATTTTTGTGGAAGATCGTTTGCGCTGAATTTCAACTTCCACAAAAAATGATAGCAAGCGTTGACGGAGATTTCAATATGTGGTAAACTAATTGCGTTACAAATGATATACCACACGCATTGCACAGCTGTGTCCACGAATGGAGGAAAAGCCTTGAGAGCCTTGTATTGCTTGAGTTTTGGCCCCAAAAAGGAATATGTAGAAACGGATTTCAAACCCGTGGAATATCGTCTCGGAACAACCCTTATTGCCTTTTTGTCCACAGATTTCGCTTCTTTACGGGCGAAATTACTGGTGCGAACAACGCCCATGATGGAAAATCAAGCCATTACCGAGATCAAAAATGCGCTGAGCGCGATCCACCCTTTCGGGGAGCGCTTTGTGCAGTCCCTCTTTTTTGAAGAAAAGCTGGCAGACGTGCTTGATGAACGCATGGAAGGTTTTGAGAAGCTGCAAAAGGAACTTTCCGCCTTTGCAGATGCCGTGCTCGTGCCGGACAGATCTAAGTTGAGCGCCAAGCAGCGTTTGGCGCTCTATATGAGCCGCGATTTTCAAGCTGCCACAGCGATCGCCGGTTTGGACCTGAAGATGCGCGCAGAACGAAAGCTGTATGTAGATGAGCAGAATTTTGATCCGGTGTTGGTGGCAGACCGCATTTCGACGCCACCAAAGTCCGTCCGGTTTGCCCGCATCGAGGGCTCGGACGATTTGGGCGCGACGCTGCTGACAGAGCTGCTGGAGATGGTCGAGCAAGGAATTGAATTGAAAAAGTGTGAATATTGTCATCGTTACTTTATCCCGTTCTCTTCCAAAGCTCTTTATTGTGATCGGTCAGTCGGTGATACCGGAAAAAGCTGCAAAGAACTCGCAGTCAAAGAGAAGCATGAAAAGAAAATCGCTGCCGATGATGGCTTAAAGCTCATCCGGCAGCGGATCAAAACCTATGATATGCGTGTTCGCCGTACTCCGGCCATTTACACAGATGCCGCATTTCAAATCTGGAAAGCACAAGCGGAGAATGCACGAAGCCGCTATGTGAACGGCGAATTGACCTACGAGGAATTGGCCGCTCTCACACAGCTCCCTAAGAAGAAAGGTGAAAAATAAGCGAAGAAAATACGAAATATATGCGTAGTTTTCTTGCGTTTTGCGTATACTGTGATATAATAAAGACGAGGTGATGAGCGTGACCTTAAAAGAATTGCGTATTTCAAAAGGGTTGAATCAGGCCCAATGTGCGGAATACCTCGGTATGTCCACACGCAACTATCAGAATTACGAAAACGATGCCGCAAAAGCAAATACAGCCAGATACCATGCGATTTATCAAAAGTTGGAAATCTATGGTCGGCCTGTTATCACGGCCGCCGTACTCTCGCAAATGCCTGAGTTTTATACGAATGTTGTCACGGGTGCGGGCTTGCGGGCGTTAGCAAACAGCGTGGCAAAATACGGCAAGCGGGACTGTTTCAGCATCTTACAGAAGTTTGTGACCGGCTCCTACGATGGGAAAATCTGTATTTTATACGGTCTCCGCCGGACCGGAAAGACAACACTTCTGTTTCAAATGCTTTCCGAACTGCCCATAGAAAAAACGGCCTACATCAAGGTGCAGACCATTGATGATATGTCGCGGCTGACAAAGGACTTGAAAGCTCTGTTTGAACTGGGCTATCGGTATGTGTTTATTGATGAAATTACGCTCCTGAGCGACTTCATCGACACTGCTGCCGTGCTTTCCGATGTGTTCAGCATGATGGGCATGAAAATCGTTGTTTCCGGTACGGACTCTCTTGGCTTCGCTATGGCAAACCGCGATGAACTGTACGACAGAAGCGTGACGATCCACACCTCTTTTATTTCCTTTCGGGAGTATGCGCGGCTCCTGAACATCCGTTCTGTCGATTCTTATATTGAATACGGCGGAACGCTGAAAATGGAAAATATGAGCTTTGACGATCCGGATGCCGCCTTTGACGAGGTCGCGTTTCGGGACGACGAAAGCACACGGAAGTATATTGATACCGCCATCAGCCGTAACATTCAGCATACACTGAAAAATGACCATTACGGCGAATACTTCAATCAACTGCGGGAGCTTTACGAAAAAGGTGAGCTGACCAATGTTATCAACCGCATTGTGCAGCACATGAACCACCGCTTTGTGCTGCGCGTGGTAGAGGACGAATTTAAGTCCCATGATTTTGGCTCCGCAAAGGAACTGCTTTTACATGATCTCCCTGCGGAACAGGCGACCGTTCTCTATGATGTCAATGAAAAGCAAATATTGGAGCGATTAAAGGCCATCATTGAGGTCAAGGAAAAGAGTGAAACAACCGTTCCAATCACGCAGGAGCATATCGACAAAGTGAAGAAGTATCTGCTTATGCTGGATCTGATCGTCAACTGTCCGGAACGGTACGAAAGCGGTAAGCAGGCGGAGCATATCGTCTTTTCCCAGCCCGGTATGCGCTATGCCATCGCAAAGGCTCTGGTCTATTCCCTGATGCAGGATGCCTATTTCGCATCGATTTCCGAAGCAGATAAGGCATATATCACAGGAAAGATTCTGGACGATGTAAAGGGCCGGATGCTGGAGGACATTGTTCTGCTGGAAGTCCGCAAAGCGGCACCCAGTACGATGGAAGCGTTCAAATTCAAGTTCGATGCCGGCGGCGAGTTTGACATGGTGATTTACGATAAAGCAGGTCAAAATTGCCGCATCTATGAAATCAAGCACAGCACCGAGGTCAACGAAAAGCAGACAATTCATCTGCGTGATGCAGAGAAATGCCAAATCGTTGAAAA
>CDZH01069860.1_pt1 | contig 47533 bp, 48 predicted proteins | sample 557721 | NCBI WGS metagenome assembly CDZH01 (sample SAMEA3182062, study PRJEB8094) | gut metagenome | biome: human; feature: gut; material: Stool; isolation source: human stools | place: Canada | collected 2013-01-14 | reverse complement strand
TTTATTCGTAATCAAAAATGGTCTTAGTCTGAATATACTTCCCGTACCTTGCCTTCCATTCCTGATGGGTCGCAGAAGCATCGTACACAGGCAGCGCCTCCTGATCCATCTCCATTTCGATCATCAGGTCATGACGGTTCGGTCTCGGCGTCACATTTTCATAAATGTTCACCGTATGAACGCCTTCTATCTGCTTCGTCCGATTGAAGATCTTCTTGATGTCCGCAAGCATCTCCCTGCTCGCCGCATCCTCCCGGTTCCATATATTCTCTTTAAATTTTACAATGATCAGGTGCTTCATTTTGCATATCCCCCTTATTTTACTATTACTGATATGTTTTATCCTACCACGGCATCCCATTTGCTACAACCAAAATATTCCTGCAAGATCATTTCTACTTTGTCTGCATTCAGAGGACACTGCTTTGTTTCATAGGTGAGAATCAGATTTACCGAAGGAATGATACCATATCGGCAATATAGCTTTATTTTGTCACAAGCATGATTGCAATAATCCGGATTATCCATCATCCCAAAGTGCTCCCAATAGAAATATTGTCCCGTAAAGGGATGTCGCATCACGAAGTCCGGATATAAAATTATTCCATCCAAAATCAGTTTTTCTTCATAGTGGAATGGTATTTTGTTTTGATATAGTGCTCTGTCAATAATTGCTTCTGATTTAGACCGCAACATCTTCCCATGCGTTCCTTGTACCAATAAATTTTCCGGATGCTTTGTACATTTTTCATAGGGTTCCTCCTGCCACCGCTCTAATTCCTTATCCAATGGTCTGAAATTCTTAGCCAGCAATTTTCCATATTCCGGATGATTTAATAGATGTTCGGAGTTTATTTTCATCTTGTCTGTCTTCTTCAAGTAGGCTTCCCATCCCGCTGCTTCACTCTCCAATTCCTTTTTTCTATACTCATAGTATTTCTTCAATGCCAGTATTTCTGCCTGATTTCTTTCGGTTTTCGGAAGATAGCGTATTCCATTTTCCTCTTTTACTTTCCATTTGTAGCGGTTTTCATTTTTGAAGCATTGCAATTCTCCTTGCGGAAATTTTTTGTCCAATTTTGTTATCTTTTCTAATTCCTTATTAATTTCTTCTATTCTGTTTTTTATATTTTCGCGTGTAGTTTTCACTTTTCCTCCTTCTGCACACTGGCTTCTTGACTTCTCCGGGGCTTATTCTTACTTTTCTTTCTCCTACGCCCCGGCTTCTTGATTTCCTTGGGGCTTATTTCTACTTTTCTTTCTCTCACGCCCCGGCTTCTTGACTTCCCCGGGGCTTATTCTTACTTTTCTTTCTCCTACGCCCCAGCTTCTTGACTTCTCCGGGGCTTATTCTTACTTTTCTTCCTCTCACGCCCCGGCTTCTTGACTTCCCCAGGGCTTATTCTTACTTTTCTTCCTCTCACGCCCCGGCTTCTTGACTTCTCCGGGGCTTATTCTTACTTTTCTTTCTCCTACGCCCCGGCTTCTCGATTTCCCCGGGGCTTATTCTTACTTTTCTTTCTCCTACGCCCCAGCTTCTTGACTTCTCCGGGGCTTATTCTTACTTTTCTTCCTCTCACGCCCCGGCTTCTTGACTTCCCCAGGGCTTATTCTTACTTTTCTTCCTCTCACGCCCCGGCTTCTTGACTTCTCCGGGGCTTATTCTTACTTTTCTTTCTCCTACGCCCCGGCTTCTCGATTTCCCCGGGGCTTATTCTTACTTTTCTTTCTCTCACGCCCCAGCTTCTCGATTTCCCCGGGGCTTATTCTTACTTTTCTTTCTCCTACGCCCCGGCTTCTCGATTTCCCCGGGGCTTATTCTTACTTTTCTTTCTCTCACGCCCCAGCTTCTCGATTTCCCCGGGGCTTATTCTTACTTTTCTTTCTCCTACGCCCCGGCTTCTCGATTTCCCCGGGGCTTATTCTTACTTTTCTTTCTCTCACGCCCCAGCTTCTCGATTTCCCCGGGGCTTATTCTTACTTTTCTTTCTCCTACGCCCCGGCTTCTCGATTTCCCCGGGGCTTATTCTTACTTTTCTTTCTCCTACGCCCCAGCTTCTTGACTTCTCCGGGGCTTATTCTTACTTTTCTTCCTCTCACGCCCCGGCTTCTTGACTTCCCCAGGGCTTATTCTTACTTTTCTTCCTCTCACGCCCCGGCTTCCTGACTTCCCCGGGGTTTATTCTTACTTTTCTTCCTCCTACGCCCCGGCTTCTTGACTTCCCCGGGGCTTATTTCTACTTTTCTTTTTCCTACGCCCCGGCTTCTCGATTTCCCCGGGGCTTATTCTTACTTTTCTTTCTCCTATGCCCCGGCTTCTCGATTTCCCCGGGGCTTATTCTTACTTTTCTTTCTCTCACCCCCCGGCTTCTTGACTTCCTCGGGGCTTATTCTTACTTTTCTTCCTCTCATGCCCCAACTACCTAGAACCCCAACGGCTTATTTTCTTCTCAGATACCCTTGCAGCCGGTTTCCATGACTGTCGACGGTTACTGTCAGAGCTCCATAGTCAGTGGTGAGGTACCAGGGGACCTTAGCATCTTCCAGGCGCTGTAGCGTCGCGGCATGGGGATGGCCATAGGAATTGTTACGACCACAGGAGATAATGGCGGCAGCGGGGCCGGCGACGGCAAGGAACTCAGAACTGGTGGAATAGCCTGAGCCGTGATGCGCTACCTTCAGGATGTCTACCTTGAAGCCCCCTTGTCTCCGTGATTCCCACAACTCCTGCTGTTCTCGCGGTTCCTGCGATTCCTGCAATTTCTGCGCATTCTGCAAAGCCTGTGATTCCTGCGCTGCCCGTAACGTCTTCGCTTCCCGTAACGTCTTCAACGTCTGCAATTCCTGTGTCAGCTGCTGCTCCCCTTCGCCTTCCACATCCCCTGTCAGGAGAATGCTTAGCTTCCCGGCACCCACGCCGAAGTTTTTCCTTTCACCGGTATCGCCATGACCGGTTCTCTCACCAGTAACTCCGACAGCAAAGCTGCCGTTCTCACCGTAAACTTCGCTAGCAGCTCTTCCGCCCTCTCCACTTGCTTCCATCCCCTCTGCCGCGCCCCACTTCACTGCTTTCGCAAATACCTCCACGTAGAAGCATTCCGAATAGGCATTGGCATCCGCAAGGGTCGTATTCTCCTCCGGGTGCAGACACCGCAGCCGGAGTCGACTATCCCTGATCTCATCGCCACATTTTATGTAACTTACCGGTACTCCGGCATATTCCGCGGCAACAAGCAATTTTTCAAAAGCCTCCCTGCGCTCCGCTTCCGTAATCGCAGGCAGAAACATCTGCTCCACGGTAATTCCCCATTCTCCACCGTTCTCCAGCAGTTCCAATATGCCATTCATATGGTCTTCATCTGGGTGCGATACAAACACACCGCGTAGAGACTGGATTCCCCGGCTCTTGAGATAAGGCTTCAACACATATTCACCGATTTTCCTCCGACTGGTACTGCCGCAGTCAAAAAGATATGCCCCCTGCCCGGTCTCCACCACGATACCGTCTCCCTGTCCCACGTCCAGAAAAGTCACACGGCTTCCCCGATCAAAATTGCCGGTCAGTAAACCAACTATTAATACTAAAATCATTGCGGCTACAATTCGGCACATAACTCCGTTCCTATATGTCATCACTCCCTGCCATGTATACCAAAAATTTGCTAAAACATGCCGCCATCTGGTGGGACATATTTCAGAGTACCTGTCAGAATGCTGCATCTTTTTTCTGTTACTCTCTCTTTTTCTACCCCTACCGCTATCATCCACTCTGCGTGTTTCCCGACGCTGCCTTTCTCTTTCAGTGCGGTGTCCGTCTCCATGATTATTTTCCGCCACATAAGCTGCATAAAGTCTTTGCCGCTTCCATTTTTCCGCATAATTCCTGCCAATGATCAACACAAATAGCCCACTATAATAAACGACCATCTGCCACTTTGCCGGGCGGCCCACGCACCATACCGCTCCCGGCAGTTCTCCGAACCGTTCGCAGATCCATTCATACCACCACAGGATCAGACAATCCACCGTCCCTGCAATTCCCAGTCCAGGGATCAATGACAGGATTCCCCCTGCCATCACCACACTCATAAAGGGCAACACCAGCAGGTTCAATAATACCGAGTAGACAGGGATCTCATAAAAGAACCAGAGCTGTATGGGCAGCGTAAAAAGAATAACTCCGGCACTGGCGGCAAAACCGCTTTTAAGTGCTGACACCATGCGCCAAAGCCTTTCATACACCACCTTCCGCCAGCCTTCCCGGTACTTGTTCCTCTCGTAAGCGGAATCACCCAGAATATCTGTCACGGTCAGAAGCCATGCCGGTACTCTAAAACCGTTCCCCCCGTTTCCCAGTCTCCTCTGTTCCGTGTCAAAGTCAGACCTCTCACCAAATCCGCTCTTCCCATCAGTCCTCTTTTTCTCTGCAAAGCCTAATGCCTCACCAAGTCCGCGCTTCCCGTCGGCCCTCTTTTTCTCTTCAAGCCCTGCCACCACGCCACTGGCCGTTTCCACACCGACATTATCTTCCCTACCATCCCCGGCAAACACCGGTGTCAACAAGCAGATCCCCAGCACCGCCCCAAAAGACATCAAAAAGCTCACATCCCCAAGCCGCTCCGGTTGCTGCAACACCAGCAATGCCGCCAACAGCCCCACACCTGTCAGCATATCGTAAGTCCTTCCCACGAATATCCCCAACATCTGCAGCAGATACATTCCTATGGCACGGCTGGCGGATACACTCATGCCCACCATCATACCGTACAGAAGCAGTGTCATGGCACCTCCCGCTGCTGCCACTCTGACCGGAGCCCCCAGTCTCTTAAGCAGCCGGTAGCATCCCATCCCCAGCAAAGTAATATGCAGCCCCGTCTGGGGTTTTACCCTGTATAAAATATAGCGAGTTCTTCCTTATGTATATGTATTACTACTTTGGGGACCATATTGGGGGATAGATGTAGAGGACGAGGGGATAGTTATAGGGTTCGGGGGATACATATTTTCTCCCGAACCCCACATGTTTAATTGTAAAATCTATATGCTACATAACATTCTCTTCCACAAAATTTTCTATTTTTGTTTCCGTAAGAAATATATGTCTTTCCACATTGCTCACATACTAGCTCGTATTGCGCTTTAGGCTTTTTATTTATAAGATCTTGGTTCAACTTCCACCACTCTCGCCTGTGCTGTTCACAGCAATACCGCCTCGGTCTTCCAGTGGCATTTTGAAATATTGGTTTCCCGCACAGTCTGCACTCATCAGGTTTTTCTTCCATTTTCCTTGCGAGTTTAATTCGTTTGCCGTAGCCATCCATTCCATTTTTCTTGCAGAAATTCCTTACAACATCTCTGCTCAATCCAAGCTGCAATCCGATAGCTTTATACCCAATACCTTCATATCTTAGCTTTTTGATTAGTAACTTCTGTTCTTCTGTCATAATGCAGCACTCCTTTTCTTTTTTGTATGACTATATATCACTCTAAGTGCTGCATTTATCCAGTTATTCTGCTCTATAATAGTACCAATATTATGCAGATATTTTCTATAGAATTGTGGTTACCAAAATCTTCTGTTATACGTATCGTATAACACTACTATATTTGTAACAAAAAATAGCGTGGCTGTCAAATCGTAGCCACACTATTTTTTGCGTTTCGTCTTACTGCTGATTCTGTTTTTCAGTAAAGAATGCTCCATAACTAAACATCTTCATGCTCTGGTATCTGCCCATATCCAGCAGATTGTTTATTATGATTTCCACGTCCCTGTCCTCACAGGACTGCTCATGCAGTCTCTGGCATATCCTTCCATAGGCTGCAAGCATTTCACTGTAGAGTTTTTCACAGTATCCGCCTTCTGCAAATTCGTTCTCTACCACACTGCTTTCCTCACAATCAAATTTATCCAGATCATAATGTCCGTTCATCAAATCGTAGATCATTGTTTTGAATTCCTCATCCTGTACTCTCATATACATCCTCATCACTTTCCGTGGTCACCGGAATGCATAGAAAAAGGGAAGCCAGTCTTGTCAGATACAATCAAACTGCTTCCCCTTACTTCTTCATCGTCCTTACGAAGTTCATCAGTATTCTGCGTTCATCCGCATTTAAGTCATCCCATATCTCCAATAATTCACCTTGCTCATCCGTCAAATCAGGCCGCATACCATCTCCGGCAAAGAACTGTGCGATTGAAATTCCGAATGCATCACAGATCCTTTCCAGGGTCGGTACTGTAGGTATGCTCTTCTTATTCATTATATTTGCCAACGCTGTCTGCGACATATCCGTGAGCTGTGCAAGTCTGTATTTGGAGACTTTATGCTTGCTGCATAATTCTTTTACCCTCTTTGGTATGTACTCCTCTGTACGCAAGTAAATTACACCTCTCTTCTATCTGTACGATATACATATTGTAACCGTTACGCAGAAGAATTATTAGAACCATATCTCTTTCGTAATTTACTCTAGTGTAGTGGAGTATCTGGGTAAAAAAATATGAACGGCAGATTTATGCAGTTCAGTTTTGTATCATGACAGAACCTTGATTTACCTTGTTTCCATCATTCTTATATCGTCTTGTTCCAGTTATAAGCATACCATCTGCATCAGTATCCTTCAATAAAAATCGTTCGACATATTTCGCACTTTCCTATTCCCCTGTTTTCCTTTTACTCCATTACACTTTATTAAATTACACAACCTTTTTGCACTCATTGATAGATAATTTACCTTGCGTAAGAAAAAGAAATCAGGAGGTACAATCTATGAATCAGACGCAGATATCTGTCAACCACAGGCAGATAGGATACCGTATCAAGGAAGTAAGGGAGCAGAATCATATTTCACAGGCGCAGCTTGCGGAAATGACCGACCTTTCCGTCTCCTACATAAGCCACATTGAAAATGCAAAAAGGAAAGCAAGCCTGGAATCTGTCATCCGTATCGTGAATGCCCTCGGCATTACCGTGGATGAACTGCTTGCCGGAGTGCAGATGAACAATCCGGCTGCATACCAGACAGACATCGATATGCTCATGGAGGACTGCTCGGAAAATGAGAAAAGATTCATCTATGAACTTATAAAGGCAAGCCTTGAAACCATGCACAAAAACGGCTGGGAGCTTGCTTCCAGTGACAGGCACAGATAAAGGCACACTATTTTCACACAAATAAATTTTCTTTGAAATAGACTATAGGGATATGACTGCCCGTATAGTCTATTTTATTTCAGCATGAAAATTTTATAATAAAATCCAGCACAGAAATAAAGGTGGTAAGTCATGAACGAAAACGAGCAGAAAGCCGGCTCAGTTGCCGACCAGAAAAGTAAGATAAGGGAACGTTATAAAGGTATCGACCCGGATGAACTTGACGTGATCCCTGCCATTCCGCAGGAAGATATATTTGCAGTGGAAAATGAACAGCGTGTTGCCGTATATGCAAGGGTGTCAACGGATGATCCGAGACAGACATCCTCATATGAACTGCAGAAGAACCATTACCATGATGTCATCAGTAAGAGTCCGAACTGGAAACTGGTGCAGATCTATGCGGATGAAGGCATCTCCGGCACTTCACTCCAGCACCGTGACCAGTTCAAGCTGATGATCGAAGACTGCAAAAAAGGTCAGATAGATCTTATCGTGACCAAGAGCGTATCACGTTTTGCCAGGAATGTGGTAGACTGCATCGGCTATGTCAGGGAGCTTCTCGCACTCCCCCATCCTGTCGGTGTTTTCTTTGAAACGGAAAGGCTCAACACCTTTGACCCCAAAAGTGAGATGGTGCTTTCCTTCATGGCCACACTTGCACAGGAAGAAAGCCATACCAAGAGCGAAATAATGAATGCATCCATTGAGATGCGTTTCCGCAGGGGAATCTTCCTTACACCGATACTCCTCGGATATGACCATGATGAAGACGGAAACCTCATCATTAATGAAGGGGAAGCAAAAATCGTAAAACTCATATTTATGATGTATTTAAACGGATGCACCTGTCAGGAGATTGCCGATACCCTGACGGAACTCGGCTGCGAGACCAAAAAGGGAAACACCGTATGGTCTCCCGGTTCCATCCTTCAGATACTGCAGAATGAAAGACACTGCGGTGATGTCCTTGCACATAAGACCTACACTCCGAACTACCTCAACCACAAATCAAAGAAGAATATGCAGAACCGTCCCCAGTATCGGAAGCGCGACCATCACGAAGCCATCATATCAAGGGATGACTTTATTGCGGTCCAGAGACTGATCAGCAATGCCAAGTATGGGAACAAAGGGATCCTTCCGCAGCTGAAGGTCATTCCGGGAGGTGTCCTGAAAGGGTTTGTATCCATCAACCCCAGATGGGCGGGATTTAAGGAAACAGATTACATGAATGCATCTTCCAGTGTTTATGACGGCACGGAACAGTCCGGCCCGTCTTCCGGTCATGTGGAAGTAAAATCCGGTGAATTTGACCTGCGTGGATATGAGATCGCACGCTCACAGTTTTTTGACAGCACGGACCGTATAACCGTTACCTTCAGCCAGGGAGATATCCGCTTTTCCGCTCCTGCCGTCCGCAAACTTGACAGCACGCTTGTGGAACTGCTCATACATCCAAAGAAACTGGTCTTTGCCGTAAGGAATGCGGGTAAAGACTGCCGGAATGCCATGCAGTGGTCTAAAAAGAAAGACGGCAAAAACTCTCCACGTGAGATCAGCGGGACTGCATTTCTTCCCACGCTCTATTCCCTCCTCGGCTGGAACGATGACTGCCGTTACCGCATCACGGGGGTAAAACGTGGCAGCGGGAATGATGCCGTACTGCTCTTCAACCTTTCCGAACCGGAGATATTCATCCCCAATGACATGGTCGGTGCACCGGATGCGGATCCGGCCGTAAAACCCTTTACGGACAACCAGCAGAGAAATGTCCGAGCCTATCCGCCTGACTGGGCAGACACATTCGGGAGCAATTATTACAGCCACGCACAGGCAGAGGAACTTGCCGGATTCACCGGACGTAAAGACCCGGATACCTCCCATGCCCCGGTAACATACAACGACACTGATATACAGGTCACCAGTAAAAATGACATCGAAAAGAATATTAAACAGATCATGTCAGATATGAAGGAGAACGCAGATGAACATACAGACAAACGATGAAAAGAATACCATTCCCGTGACCGAGGATGATGCTTTCAGCTATGACGGGTATCAGGTCGTCCGAGGCGAGTTCTTTGCCCATACCTATGAACCATCCTTTACTTTTAATTCCAGCAAGGTATCCGTAAACACCGCCTGCATAAAAAAGCTCCCGGATACGGATTTCGTGCAGATACTCGTAAACCCGGATGAAAAGAAACTGGCGGTGCGTCCATGCCAGGAGGATGAGAAAGATTCCTTCCGGTGGTGTTCCGCAACGGCAAAACGCTCTCCTAGACAGATCACCTGCCGTATCTTTTTTGCCAAGGTCGTGTCGCTTATGGGATGGAATTCATCCTACCGCTATAAACTGCTTGGGAAGCTGATACGGTCAGACAATGAACTGCTCTTTGTCTTTGACCTCACCACGCCTGAGATCTTCGTGCGTGAGGAGAAGGAAGACGGAAAGATAAAAGCGTCCCGCACGCCAAGCTATCCGGAAGAATGGCAGAACCAGTTCGGTGTGCCTGTCGAGGAACACCAGAGCAGTTTACAGGTCAACATGTTTGACGGTTATGCGGTGTTCGGCATCTCCGAAAACAACACCGCTGAACCGGAAGAAGAAACAACAGAACATCCAGAAAAGGAGGAACAGCATTATGAACAGAGAAACCTCTTTGAAGCCGGTCCTATGCATTGACTTAAAGAAAAACAGGATACGCATACACAAGCTCACGCTCCATATGCTCGGTGACCCGGAGTATATCCAGCTGCTTGTAAACCCACAGGACAGCATGATTGCTATAAGGAAAAGTGTGCGTAAGGATTACCTTGCCCACCGTGTACGCTACAGTAAAGCCGACAGCCGTTACTGTTACGAATTATACAGTACGGAACTTTTACAGGCATTACGGCATACGGGCATATATCTGGAGGATAACCGCAGCTACCGTATCTACGGTGCACTGAATCCAAAAGAATGCCTTGCCAGCTTTTCCATGAATGAATGCGTGCTTGTAGATGATATGACCCGAACGGAGGAATCAGTATGAACAACAGACCAGTCCCGGAACTTCAGACGGATTCGGAATTTGATGAGCTGATACAGCCAAGGGAAGAAAAGTACTTGGAAGAACTCGAAGAAAACATCTTTGACCACGGATGCCAGGAGCCTGTATGTGTATGGAATGGTATCATACTTGACGGCCGTCTGCGGTATAAGATCTGTACGAAATGGGATATCCATTTCAACATCCGGCGCATCATATTTGAAAGCCGTGATATGGCAATCTCTTTTATCTGCCATGAACAGCTCAAACGTACAGACCTTACCGGGGAATACAAAAAATACCTGATAGGCAGACTGTTCCGTGCGGACATGAATACCGCCAGTGATGAATTCATGAAAAAACATCCTGACACGGAACTGAATGCAGACGGACAGGTGTCACAGAAATATGTCCGTAAGACGGATATTGCCACCATCATAGGCAATGAATTTAATTTTGGTTTTTCCACCGTGACAAAATATGATATTTATGCCCGTGCGGTCGATGACCTGAAACGGAAAAGCCCGGAGATCGCAGAAAAGATATTAAACGGGAAACTCCGTGTATCCCATGAAAATATCATAGAACTCTCCCGTCTTCCCATTGAGGATATCAACGGACTGAAAAGGCTCTTGGACAGCGGATCTATAGACCGCATCGGATACTCCCAGCTCCGGCACGAACTCAGGTGGCAGAGGCTTCCCACCGGAAAACCGGACTCAAGAAGGATAAAACGGGAAAAGGAAAGTGCCGAAGCCGGAATTAAGCAGATGCCCGCCACTGACCCGGATGCGGAACTCGAAAGCCTTAAATTTACGATACCTTCATGGTCAAAGACCATATCAAGGACCATGGAGCTTACAGATTTTCCTTCCACCTCAGTTAATGCAAGGCGTGAAGTGAAGATGCAGCTGTTAAACCTAACAAGAAAAATAACCAGACTGCTTTCGCAGCTTGAGGAGGATGATCCAGATGACAGAAGAACAGACAGCCGGACAAACGCCACAGGCCATTGACCTGATGCAGTTCGTCCCAAAAGTACACTTTGAACAGATCCCTATCAGGAATCTCGTATCCAACCAGGAATACCAGCGCAACCTCTCACAGCACCATGTCCAGCGTGCTGCCGCCAACTTTGACCTGTACCAGATAAATCCCGTAAAGGTCAGCCGAAGGAACGGTATCAACTATGTATTCAACGGACAGCACACCATTGAGATCGTTGCCCTCGTTTCAGGATCCAGGGAGACACCCGTGTGGTGTATGGTATACGATGACCTCGGATATGAACATGAAGCGGATATCTTTGCAAATCAGATGAAATATGTAAAGCCCCTGCTGCCTTATGAGATATTCATGGCAAACATAGAGGCCGGCAATGACAAACAGCTCATCATCCGTGACCTGGTGGAATCCTATGACCTTACCATCGCATCCACCACGACACCGGGCGGTATCTGTGCTGTCGCAACCCTGGAAAACATCCACGACAAATACGGCTACCATATGCTCGACCATGTCATCCGTCTCATTGCAGCCACATGGGAAGGGGCATCCCAGTCCTTCAGCGCAAACATGATGAACGGACTGGCACGTTTCCTGAATGCTTATGGTGATGCCATAAAAGATGATGTATTTAAGGAAAAGCTCGGAAGGATATCCATCAAGGAACTCGCCCGCACTGCAAAAGACAGGCGTTCCGGATCACTCGGATTTGCGGAAGCCATACTGATATACTACAACAAAAAAAGCAGGAACCCGCTTACCTGGGATAAACTTTATACCCATAAACTTCCGCATAAAAAGGACATGGAAGAAGAACCGTCCGACATTCCTGAACCTGGGGATGCGGACGGTGAAAGCAGCCAGATGGAGCTGTTTGGACTTCATGACAGCGGGGTTTCCGGGTGATCTACACGGAAACCTTTACCCTGCTGCCTTCCAGAAAGAAGAACTCATATTTTTTCGCACCAAGCACCGTCACTTCGCAGAGGACAAGCTGTGCGATCTCCGGAACGAATCTGGTAAGCGGTTCATTTCCCACGGCTTCCATCATCTGCCCCGCCCTGATCTTTTCAAGGGGTGTCCCGTCCAACTTCATCTGCTGCCATCTTTCCATATGCTTATCCCTATCCGTGACCAGTCTGTTGAATGCCTTTACAAATCCCTTTTCCAGGTCTGCATTATCAACGTAGGCATTCGTGCATGCCACTTTACCGTCTTTCCTGTGGTTCTTGCACTGCCACTGTACGATTCCCCTTGATCTCCATGAATGTCTCGTGAACAGGCTTCTGCATTCCCCGCAGAACACCTTCTCACAGAACGGCATGCAGTCCGCACCGTAACTGTACCTGTCCGTGCCGTGCGATTCCATGAATTTTTCCCTGCGGTCGAATTCTTCCTGTACCGCATTCCATGTCTGCTTATCTATAATCCCCTTATGGCTGTCCTTTACATAGACCTGTGCAATCTCACCGTTGTTTCTGACCTGTCTCTTGGTAAGGAAGTCTGCAGTATAGGTCTTCTGCAGAAGTGCATCACCCATGTGTTTTTCCTGTTTTAAGATTCCTATGACCGTGCTTGGATACCACTTTGTCTGCCCGAGACACCCTGGGACTTTCTCTTCCGTCAGTTCCTTTGCGATCTGTGCTGGATTGATTCCGATAAGGAAATCCCTGTATATCCTTCTCACTGTCTTTGCCTGTTCCTTATTGATGACAAGCTTCCCGTTCTCATCCTTATCGTATCCGAGGAACTTGAATGTGTTGAGATGCATCTCACCATTCTTGAATTTCGTGCGGATGCCCCATTTACAGTTTTCTGAAATGTTTCTCGATTCATCCTGTGCAAGGGAGCTTAAGATGGTGAACAGAAGCTCACCCGTGGAATCCAGTGTGTTGATGTTTTCCTTCTCAAATATGATGCCGATTCCAAGATTCTTCAGCTTTCTGGAATATGCCAGGCAGTCCTGCGTGTTCCTTGCAAAACGGCTGATGGATTTTGTTATGACAAGGTCTATCTTACCGCCCTCGCAGTCTGCGATCATCTTTTTGAACTGTTCCCTTTTCTTTGTGTTTGTACCCGAAATGCCTTCATCTGCATAGATGCCGGCCATTTCATAATTCTCATGCTCGTTGATATATTTTGTATAATACTCGACCTGTGCCTCAAAGCTGTGGAGCTGGTCTTCCTGGTCCGTTGACACACGGCAGTAGGCTGCCACCCTTATCTTCTTTTCCTGTACCGTCTTATGCCCTGTCCGCACCTTTTGGCTTCTTGCTGGTATAACTGTAACGCTTCTTGCCATTCTTATCATCCTTTCTCTGAATATAAATATCTTTTTTGATCTCTCCCCATCCCTTTATGATGGTATCCGGAACCCTTGTCCCATCACAGAAGTCTTTCCCCTTCCGCTTTCTCCCATTGCATACCCATATGACCTTATGGTTTTTGGTGTTTACATGCCTCACGAGTCTGCTTCCGCATAATCCGCAGAAGATCTTCTCCCTGTACGGATACTCTGTTTTCGTATTTTCAGGGATCGGCTCCGGCTCTTTCTTCTTATGCCTTCTTTTCCATGAGGCTTCTTTCAGATAGGTGAATTCCTTTTTCCCCTTATCTGTCTGTTTTTCCCCTATATACATATTTTCATCGAAATGCCATGCCCCTCGCAGGACTCCATCCGGAATGTTTATCCCCTCGCAGAAGGACCTCCCATACCGCTTTGTACCGCTGCATCCCCAGTTCAGCCTGTTGCCGTTACTGTAGATTCTCCTGTAAAGTGGGTGTCCGCATCTGGCACAATAGATCCTGTTCATGTATGGATAATTTTCTTCCGTGAATTCTTCGATTACTGAGCCTTCCGCAAGATAATCCCGCTTTGCTTCCAATGCATCCTGTGCTTTCTGCCAGAGTTCGGGGGAAACAATGGCTTCATGGTCATCCTCGATGTACCAGGCATCTACTTCGCCCCTGTTTCTGACCAGTTTTCTTTCTTCATTTACAAAATGCTTATGCATGATGTAATCGCCTTTGTAGATTTCATTTTCCAAAATACGAAGCACCGTGCTATCAAGCCATTCTGCACCGCCCACCGTTTTTACATTATTTTCATTCAGGTAGCGCTTAATGGCTGCAAGGGTATATCCCTGTGCTGCCATATCATAGATTTTTCTTACCCATACCGCTTCCTCTTCATCTGCAATATAGACTCCCCGCTCATCCTTCTTAAATCCGAAAGACCGCTCAAGGTACTGCACGGGAATCCCTGCCTCGTACTTTCTCTGGTACACCATCTTTGCACCAACGCTTCCGCTCTCGCTTTCTGCCTGTGCAAATGCAGCAAGGATCGTAAGCATAAGCTCGCCTTCCCCTGACAGGGTATTGATATTCTGGAGTTCAAAAAAAACACCAACATTCAGTTCTTTCAGCTTTCGTGTAGCTTCCAGAACGATTGAGGTGTTTCTTGCGAACCGTGATACGGATTTTGTTAATATAAGGTCTATTTTTCCCTTACGGGCATCTGCTAACATCTTCTGCAGACCGGGACGTTTTTCCTTGAATCCTGATATGGCAAAGTCACTGTAAACTCCGGCATACTCGTAATCAGGATTACTGGTAATGACTTCTTTATAATGCCTGATCTGGTTTTCCAATGAATTTTCCTGTTCATCCGCATCCGTTGAGACACGGCAGTAGGCGCATACCTTAAGTTTTTGCTTCTGTCTGCTGTTTCCTTCCCTTATCTGAATCTCCAAATTCTGCCACTCCTTTCTCTTTGGGTAGTCTATATATCACTCTGAAAGCCAATAATAGCAAGTACAATCTGCGATACCTTTCACCTTTCTTTCCTTGGCATAAATGGAAAAAAATACGGCTGACAGCCATTACCGACCATCAGCCATATCCTTATTTCAGGAGTTCATTAACCCTTTTCTGTACTGCGGAATAATCATATCCGGCAGAAGTGATCCTTTTCTTTCTGTCAGAACCATTTCCCCAGTCACCATGAATAACTTCCCTTGCGATCTCATCCACGGATTTCCTGGATGGGGAAAGTTTCTTATTCACGATACTCTGGACTGCAGAATAGTCATACCCCGCCTGTGAGAGCAGTTTCTGTCTTTCCGCACCATTCCCCCACTTTCCGGCAATCACCTCGGATGCGATCTCCTCATTGGACTTCTTCACTGGAGCGGGTGTACTGCTTCCCTTGGCATAACCGTTCAGCCCGGCTGCCTTGATCTTTGCAGGGAAATCCACATAGCAGTAATCCTGATCACAGGACTGCCCATTGATCTTGTTGCTCCGGATAAGGTTTGTCTCCCCTCCGAACTGCCAGATCTGTGTCTCTGCACCGCTTGCCGGGGCCGGCTTGCTCTTACCCCATCTTGCAACCCAGTGGCTGTAGCGGATAAGCTCCCCGTCATTCATCTCGCTGTTGAAGAATGACTCGGACGAATAGATGCCGACCCAGTATCCGGCAGCTTCTACTGCAGAACAGAATGCCTTTACGATCTGTGTCAGTGTATTTCTGTCATTCTTGGTGATCATGCTGCCTTCCACATCATAAAAGACAGGATACTCATATCTCTTTCCCTTAAGCAGTGAAAGGAAGTATTCTGCCTCCTTCTTGGCATCTGCCACGCTTCTGGCATTTCCATAGAAATATGCGCCCTTTGGAAGTCCGCATTCCTCACATTTCTTATAGTTTGATTCAAACTGGCTATCCTTATAAAGTCCGGCATCAGCACCTCCGGCTTTGATGACTGCGAACTCCACGCCTTCCTTGCTCTTAGCCCTTGCAAAGTCAAAACTGCCCTGCCAGTGGCTTACATCGATTCCAAATTTCTGACTCATAATATGATCCTCCAATTCTCTGTAATAAAAGAGGGAAGGAGCTACCCTTCCCCGTTGTCTTTGTCTTCTTCTGACCTGTCATGAAGCTGTTCCAGCACGGCTTTGATCTTTGCCGGAACTGGAAGTCCCAGATGGGATGCATTCTCCAAAAGGGAGATTCCTTCATTTGAGATGTAGAAGAAAATGGCTGCCGTCCTTAAAACGCTCCCCGTTCCGATGACATATACATCAAGAATGTTTGCAATGCCGACCATAAGGAAAATCAGCACCTTACGGCAGATTCCCTTAAAACCAACTGCGCTGGACAGCTTCTGGTCACTGATTGCACACATAACTCCCGTGATGTAGTCGATGACCACAAATGCGAGCAGTGCAAAGAGCAGGCCGTCACATCCTCCCAGAAAGTATCCAAGCCATCCTCCGACTGCCGTGAATACAAACTGTACTGCGTTCCAGAATTCCTTCATTGTCTTGTCCTCCTTTGATTTTTTTTATGAAAAAAGCAGCTACCCGCAATGGATAACTGCCTGATTCCAAAAAGTATTTTATTGTTCCTGTAAAATATAAGTGATCTTCATTGTCTTATCTGCCGTCTTTGTAATTGGGGCATCAAGGTTATTGATGGTTGCCAGATAATTACACATCATGTACCACCCGGACGTTGACCATGTGCCATAATCACAAAAATAGATGAGTGGTTCATTTCTTACAGGAGTCACGCTCATCGTATAACTGGAATTAAACAATGTCTGTGTCTCCGGTGGCATGATCTCATCCGTTGCCAGATTCGCAATCAGAAGCTGTTCATAACTGTATTCGTAATAAACCCGTCCGTTAATCACGAACTTCGGCACGCCATTGATGTTGGTCACATTGGTCCGCTTCAGCTTTACAACATTTGCCGGATTCGTGATCTGGATTTTATACACATCATACGGGGCATCATATCCCCTCAGCAGAAGATAGCCTTCGGTAACGAACATTCCCCAGTTCCCTTCCGTCCTGAGATATTTATCCGTGGTGTTTGTTATTTCATACTGCTTGATTTTCCAAGTGTCCACTTTTATTTCCGTTATAAGAAACTTGCCCTCTGGGGCAGTCCTGCTGTTGCTGCTCGTGCAGATATACAGACAATCATTTGACGGATCATAATTATATGACCAGTAGCCAATCTGCAGTTCCGAAGACAGTTCTGCCAGTTCGATTTCTTCGATAAGCGGTTTCGTGGTGTAAATATTATCAAGAATAGATACCGTCTTTAAAAATGCACGTCTTTTTGTGATGTGGATATGGTTCTTATCTGCCACCTTGAAATAATACACACAGTCCTTTGCCCTATCGATTAGGAATATCAGCTCTGTTTTTCCAATCGTCATACCGGAATATCTGCTGCTCGTGCTTGCCCCTGTCCTGTCAGGGTACACATACTGAAGATTGTCTTCTGCAATGGACTGCATCAGTAAATTATCCCTGATTGGACTGGTATTTTTACTGCCGTATGATGTAAGTCCACCATTTTTATGTGTAAGACAGATGCTGGCAATCGTGCCGTTCGCCTGACTGGTTGCAAAATCATATACATATTTCACATACCTGTCTTTCAGATTTACTTCCGATTCTGTCTGGTTGAATCCGCCACGGAAGGTATTCTTTGTGTTGTTCTGCATTCCATGTGAAGCACAGCCGACAAGGTTTGCATCTGCCGGGGGATAATATTCATCCGCATTCTCCGGTATCTCCCTGTCGAAGCACAGGATGCCTCCGAGCAGTTTTTCATAATACGGCACGAATTCATTCAAAAACCTGTTCGGTCTCTTGGAAAGTCCAAGCGGTTTCAGGATGTCCCTTAGTGCATTGGTGACCATATTGCTGTTCTGGTAGGTTTCCACCTCACCTGTGTTTACATCAGTAAGTTCTATTCTTGTTGTTCCCTTGAGCATCGTCATCATCTCCATTTCTATAATTCATGATAAAGGATGTAAGCGTTGCATCGCCCGCAAGCCAGAAACGGAAGGTTATCGTCTTTGCTTCCAGCAGTCCGGCATACAATTCATCCAGCTCCATTGTGAGAAAATCCGCCATCGGGGTTTCACCCGTAAAGGTCTCCCCGTCATAACTGTACTGTACCGTGATCTCTCCCTCATATTCTGCATTCAGTGCCTTGATTCCAAGAACCGTGCCGTCCGAAAGATCCGCCGTGCATTCAATATACTGTTTTGGCGGTGTTCCCGTAATCACGGCATTCAGCGGAAATGCCCTGCTGTCACTCCAGCTTAATACGGAAGGAAGCGTCAGCCCTTTTATCAGATCCCACTCCGGCATCTTTGCAAATCCATGTTTCTTAAACAAAAGTGCATTGACCTCTGTTTCTTCCAGTCCGACAAGTACATCTGCTGTTTCTGACAGCTCCTCATTTATGATCTGGTTCTCCACCGTATACAGTTTTCCGTCCCCGTCTTTTATCAGGAGTTTAAACGGGACCAACAGGTCAATCGGTGTGTATTTCACTTCAAAGGTCTTACTGTCCGCATAATACTGGAAAGTAATATCCGGGGAAGCTGTATCGGGCTTTGTGAAAGTATAGTTCTTGTCTGCACTAAAACCGAAACCTCCATCATAACACTGGACAGGAACAGAAATCATATGAAGGGAAATATCTCCCGTGTCCCAGAACAGAAGGTCATACTTTAACTGGTAGTCCGCCCCGGATGCATTGTAATGCGACCATCCTTCCCACCGTATTTTCAGAAAACGGTAATAACTGTATAAAGTCCCTTCTTCCCTGTAAAGCGATCTCATTCTGGTATCACGGTTATCCACTTTAAGGTGCGTAGCATCACTGCCGATTCCCCAGTAAGAATCACCGTGTGCATAAATGTACGGCACGGCTTTTCCGAGGAACGTGAAAAAATCCGCACCACTCACGGCAAGCGTACCGCCATCATAGCTGTTGCTGTCCTGTAACAGACAGGTCATATTGGTGACACCGGCCGAAAAAATATCATTTATATTGTCATAATTCATAGTGTAAATTCCACTCCTTTCACTCCGTCAAAGCCGGATATATCAACCGTTGTCCTTTCCAAGAAACCTTCATCCACTTCATCCGTCACGGCTTCCTGTGTCTGTTCAGTTACTGCTTTCAGTTCAAAGAACCCGTTTTCAACGGTAATGGTATCCGGGAACTTAACGGAAGTCTCTGCCGCGGTAATCACATACTGCGGACGGACTGCTGCGGTATAACCATTGACTTCCACCCCGTCCACCTTTGTGAAGTATGAAATATCGATCACGAGGTCTTCTGCATATCCGTGGTCGAGGGATTCCGGCTCTGACTTCTGTACATACCGTTTCCGCAGCATGAACCGTTCTTCCGTATTGACCGTGATATATCCGTTATAATTTGGATTTCCCCGCACGCTTGTAAGTACAAAGGTTCGGAGGATCTCCGTGATCCATGCACGGTCCGTAAATGCATCTGCTTCATAGTTCTGGTCTGTGATTGGAATATTCCCGATTGTCTGTGTCAGTCCCTGTGTCTTTTTGGAAGGGAATGTTACGGATGCCGTATCCTTAAACACATCAGCCACAAACGGTACATCCGTAATGCTGATATTTCCAATATTCTCATTGATATTGATGCGTCCGTTCCAGTCTCCCAGTCCTGCTGCGAGTCCCTGACCGCTGATGGTTGCCCTAATCTGCGCCTCACCAATCTTAGCACTCCCGGATGATATCTTCAGATACATGGAAAATGTATTGGAGCTGTTCTCTATGACTTTCGATATCGGAAAAAACAATGTCACGACATGCTTCCCATACAGACAGGTCTTGACCGGCATGAATGTATCTATGGTTTCATTATTTATCTTATAAACAATGGACAGCTCCGGCAGTTCCATTTCTGCTGCCACGCCTTCTTCCGGCTCTCCCCCGGTATCCGGCTTTACCACCTCCAGAAGCATTTCACACTGGAATGCTGCCGTGGTTTCTTCCGTTGCAGTAAAGTCAATATCCATCACATTCATAAGGGACTGCCCAATTTCAAACGGGGCAACATTGACAAAACTGTAAATTATGGTCTTTCCGCTTTCCACGGAATTGATAAGACCTGTAATATTCTTATCATTCTTGCTCTTGGCAGATGCAAGCCTCGGATTCTTCCCGACACATTTCAGTGTCATTTTCCCGTTGATCTTACATTCGATGCTCGTAATGCAGCTTATCTTTGTTTCATCTGCATGTCCGCCTGAAAACTTCAGGATGTCCCCGACTTCCAGTGCCGGATTCCCGATGGTGGAACTGTCAAACGGTACATAATTTATCTTCTGCAGTGCTGTGAGTATCTCACGCAGTATCTTCTCCCTTACGGATTTCAGTCCGAACTGCAGTAACGGATTGATGCCGAGGTTCATGGTAAGGGCATCGTCTTTTTCCATCGCAATGTATTCTGCCGTCTGGCTGATCTGGTTTGTGGATGATACTGCCGTGTATCTTGTAACAAAGTCAGAGTAACTGCTGTCAAACCTCTCCTTCTGCTCCACGTTCCATACGGATTCATTCCCGTACCGCTTAAGGACAAGTTTTCCGTATCGGTCTATCTGGCAGAAACAGCCAAGCACCTGTGCCACATAAAAGACCATGTCACGGAAGGTCTCTATATCATTATCCGAATATATACCGAGCGTGGTCTTACCGTTCGGAAAGGCACTGATCTCCGCAACCGTCTGTGCCATTTCCACCTTGCATGCATCACACGCGGCTTTTAAGAACTGGTATGGCGTTCCGCTTGAGGATTCCAGTTTCAGGGACTTCTCAAAACGGAGCATATGGTCATAGCCTTTCAGTTCCAGTGTCCGCACCCTCCTGTTGGCTTCGGAAACTTCATAGATTCCCATCGGTATGGACTCCGTTGTCCCGTCCAGAAGTGTCAGACGGTAATAAAGCCGTACCTCGGCATCTTCCAGAGTGTAACGGTCGATCTCCGAAAACAGGCTGATTCCCATTTCTGCTGCATACACTGTTCCGAGTTCTATCTCCGTGTTACTGCAGCACTGCCATTTTATGTAGCCGGAACCCTTCACGATATCCTTTGCCGTGAATTCATGTACCTTTCCGGCTTTTGTCGTGATCGAACCGTACCACTCATATTTTCTTGTATTCTGCCTTACGGCATTTTTGAATTTCTCTGATACTTCGATCACAGCATCTGCCTCCTACATTTCTTTCAGGGTAAAGGATACCGTCCACAGTCCCTTATAGGATGTGTCCTTTTTAAGTGCTGCCTTAAATCCCGTGATATACATTTCTGCATCTTTCAGTTCCAGTGTTTCCGTGTCAAAATATTTCACTGCTATCTTCGACATCTTGGAATATGCCGTCAGCAGCCTGAGCCACTTTGGGGACACGGAAAAAGAGACGGAAATGTCAGCCACTCCCGTCCTTACTACATCCCTCTGTGTTGTTCCCGCCTCTGTTTCACCGCCGGAGTCCGCTTCGACATCTGACAGTCCGATATCGTAGGAATCCGGCAGAGGCAGAGGCTTTTCATTAAAAACAAGATATTGTATATATGCCATTTTATCTGCCTCCGCTTCTTAAGTTCGCCCTCTGCTGTGCCGAAACAATAACCTCATCAAGTATCGTACCGCCAAGGTACACAGGAATGACGATGTCACCGCTGTCCGGTTTGATATTCTCGATTGCAGAAGTAATTGCAGAAAGCATCCCAGAAATGCCTTCCGGCTGTGCTGCCGTTCCTGTTCCCGTCATGCTTTCCATGCTGCTGACCTTCGGACTGACCACCATATCGGAAGATACACCGCTTACCGCCTTCTGGATCATGTCCCGGCTCTTTTCGATACCCTTGGCAAGACCTCCCATAAAGTCAGGCATCCATGATTCATAATCCGTCAGCGGACCTTCATCCGGCACGGAGAAGTGAAGGAATGACTTAATCTTGTCTGCCACACCCTTAACGGCATCCCCGACTGCACCGATGCAGCTCTTGATTCCGTTTACGATTCCCATGACCAGATCCTTGCCCCACGTAAATGCCTGTGACGCAAGCCCCGTGATATGATTTTTCACATTGGAAAAACCTGTCTTTACTGCATTCAGGACATTTCCCATCGCACCTTTCACCGCATTTACGATTCCATTGAATACGGATGTGACCGCACCCTTGATTGCACCAAGCACCGTTGAAATGGTCGACCTGATGGTATTCCATATGGTGGTGATTGTACTCTTAATCGTATTCATGATGGTGGTAATGGAGTTCTTGACCGCAGTAAAATCCCCTGTGATCAGTCCCTTGATCCCGCTTACCACGGCACTGATGATAGTCTTGATGGCATTCCATACCGTAGAAAAAATCGTCTTTATTGCATTCAGTACAGTGGTAATGACTGTTTTTATCGTATTCCATACCGTTGTAATGACTGTCTGGATAATGGTCAGGACTGTCTGAATGATCGTTTTGTAGATATTGAAATACGTTGTCACCAGTGTTTTTATCACATTAAAAACTGTAGTAAATACACCCTTGATAGCTTCCCAGATGGTCGTGATGACCGTCTTTATCACATTGAAAACCGTCTGGATGATCGTCTTATACAGATTGAAATAAGTCGTTACCAGGGTCTTTATCACTTCAAACACGGTCGAGAAGATCGTCTTGATGGCTTCCCACACCTGTGAAAAGAATTCCTTGATTGCATTCCATACCGTGATTGCAACCTGTTTTACGTTCTCCCAGAGGTCGATCCAGAACTGGCGGAATCCGTCACAGTTATTCCAGAGATAAATAAAAGCAGCCACAAGAGCTGCAATGGCTGCGATAATAAGCACGATTGGGTTTGCAAGCATCGTTGCATTCAGTGCTGCAAAAGCCCCCTTCACCGTATTGATGACTCCGGCAATCTTCGGTACAACCGTCATGATCGTACCGACTGCGGATATGACCTTTCCAATCACGATAAGTACGGGACCGAGTGCTGCTGCCAGAAGGGCTATCGTAACGACCGTCTTCTTCGTGCCCTCGCTCAGTCCATTTAACCAGTCCACGAATTTCTGCACCCATCCCACGATCTGTTTGATGGCCGGCATCAGAAGTTCCCCAAAAGATATCGCCAGACCTTCCAATGCGGATTTTAAGATTGTGATCTGTCCCTGTAAGTTATCAAGCTGTGTATCTGCCATCTGCTGTGCAGCACCACCGCTTTCCGTGATGGATTTCTGTAAGCTGTCCCATGTGCTTCCTGTATTGGCAAGCAGTGCATTTACGGAAGACAGGTCCGTCTTGTTAAAAATCGTGCCGATGATGTTGGACTTCTCCGCTGATGTCATTCCGTCCATGCTCTTATTCAGGTCACCAAGGATATCATTCATTGACCGCATGTTTCCTTCGGAATCATATACGGAAATGCCCAGTGCTTCCATCTGGGCGGCTGCTTTATCCGTAGGATTCTGCAGTGACAGGATAATATTACGCAGATGCGTACCGCCTTCTGCCCCCTTGATACCATTATTGGCAAGAATACCAAGCGCGGTATTCAGTTCTGCCGTACCACCCTTGATGGATTTGGCTGTCGCACCAATGGTAAGGATTCCCTCGCCTAGCTGTGCAACCGATGTATTCGTGGTAGATGCGGTCTTTGCCATCTGATCTACCATCGTTTCTGCCTCGTCCACGCCCATGCCAAGTGCAGACATTGCATCCGTTACCATATCAGAAGCATCCGCAAGGGCAATATCCCCGGCAGCTGCCAGGTTAAGTACAGTCGGCAGTGTATTACACATCTGCTCCGTGTCATATCCGGCAAGAGCCAGGTAATTTAATGCCTCGGCACACTCGGATGCAGAGAAGGCTGTTTCTGCCCCCATCTTCTTTGCCAGCTTGGAAAGGGTATCCATTGTATTTACGGACTGTCCGTTTACCTTAGACATGGAATCTTTTGTGATTCCCATAGTAGCCTGTACCTGTGACATAGAAGATTCAAAGTTTGCTGCCGTTGTTACGGATGCCGTACCAAGTGCAGTCACCCCGGCTGTTACTGGGAGGAGTTTCTGTCCGGCAGATGAAATGTTGTCACCGACCGTCTTAAATTTTTCGCCTGTTGCTGCAATCTTCTGTACTGCCGTAGCGGACTGGTTCGCCTGTGTTTCCAGATTCTTTAAGTCCTGCTCAGTTTCCACGATTTCCCTCTGAAGGGCATCGTACTGCTCCTTTGAGATCTCGCCATTGGCAAGTGCCGTATTTGCCTGTTCTGCTGCGGTCTTTAAGGTGGCCAGCTTCTCTTTTGTCTCACTGACCGCTTCCGCAAGCAGTTTATGCTTCTGTGCCAGAAGCTCCGTATTACCCGGATCAAGTTTCAGCAGCTTGTTCACATCCTTAAGCTGTGACTGGGTGGACTTGATCTGTCCGTTCACACCCTTCAGGGCGTTCTGCAGTTTGGTTGTATCACCACCGATTTCAACGGTAATACCCTGAATACGGCTTGCCATGCCTTTCACCTCCTCCTAAAAATGGGTACAAAAAAAGGAGCATCTCTGCTCCGTAACAAAAGAAAAACACCTGCCATTTCTGACAGATGTCCTATGTAATATTATTTATATTATTATTCGATTTGTTTTATTTATATTTGATAGCGTAGTAGACATTAATGCATTTTTCATTAATTCATCATCATTTCTTCCTGCCCCTACCACCAACTCTTCCGGTGATAATCTACCATCAATCATGGCATATACCAAATCCACATAGTGTAAAAATTCATCGTATCCAGCCGGATCAACTTCTCTCGGATGAATTATGTCATATTCTATATCTATATGTGTGTCCTTATATATTTTATTTAAAATTTTATGATAATCATTTTCGATATCAAAATATATAATTGGAACATCATATCTATCCGCAAGTATAGCTGGCAAGACATATTTAATACCATCTTTTGATGCTTTGACTTGTAAGCCAGCAATTCTTGCGGAAGTTGCAGAATAATTATCCCCGTCTTTCATAACAGCCAATTCATTATGATCATTAACCCACACTATGTCTCGCTGGGTATCTGATGGATTGTAGATTTTAGGATAATTTATTTTTGTATAATTTAATCCTGTACCAAGCGCCCAAAATTTATCTGCAGTTTTCATTTTTGCCTGTTTTTTACGTGCTATAGAAAATATTTCCTGTTTACACCAGCATTATGATTACAATTCCTAACAATAATTGCTTCTGCTATTCTCCCCAACAACTGCATTGCTGTTCTATTAATATCACTTTGTAGAATAACTCCAAGAATTAATTTTCCATTTTCATTGTATCGTATCACATTTAAGCCATCTACCAATAAATCATATAATTCCCTGCCATACAAAACTTTTTGTATTTCAATATTTTTTGTTCCATACATAAATTCATTATATGGTTGAGAACAAATTATTTTCCCGTCTCCATCCTTTACTTCGATGTTTACACTATATTCATTCATCAGCAATTCCTCTTTAAATCAAATGTCTTGTTATATGTTATATAGCCAATATTTAATTTAAATTACGTCATCAAATATGGTCCTTTTCTCCAAATAAGTATAGCAGAAAAGAACCATACTCTCAATCATCAGAAACGGTCGAAGTCTTCCTGTGTTGCAAGTTCGGCATACTTATAGTCATCATTCCGGCTCTCACTGTACATATCGTTGATGAGTCCTATTGACAGCATTTCAAGGTCTGCCATTGACAGACCTAATTGTACACATCGGAGCAGAAACAGTGGTGTTGTCATTTCACGCTCTGTTGGACGAAGTTTTTTTTAGCTTCCACATCTGTTTTTACATTCAGCCCCCACAGTTCAATTAGTTGTGGCAGAACCTGATAAATTGAAAATGTATTGAAATTATCAAGCCACTCCTCCGGTGTATCCGGGATGGACGGGTCTGCATGCTTTGCCATAATAAAAGCAATGTTCTCAAACATCTCAAGGGAAAACATATCGAGGTTTGATGATTCCTCTTTTCCGTCACCGATGCTCTTTTCAAGTAATGCCAGGTCTTTATAAATATCCCTCTGGAATTTTAATCTGTAGATTCTTGGAATGGCTGCACTCGCCTTGAATGCAACCATCTGTCCGTCAATTTCTATATCCTTTCTGATACCCATGTCTTAGTCCTCCTTATGATACACTCTTGGTTGATTTTGCTGACTGCTGCTCTGCCGTGGAAGCTGCCGGAAGATACACGCTCTTATACCAGTTATTGTAAACAGTCTCAGTTGTGGAATCTCCCGTTTTTGCCTTGACATATCCGTCTGCCATAGGTCTTGCCTTGATGGTCAGTGTTTCCGTCTGCACTTCCTTATCTTCCTCATTCGTCTTTGACTCAATGGTCGGACGGGATGCGGAACAGTTATAAAGCACATGGCGGATCTTGCGGATATCCCCGTCAAACTCAAACAGGAGTGCAAAACTGCCTGTCTCGGAATTTGCATTCTCCACAAGCACCTTATTGGCATCCTGCTCCTCTTTTAAGATATCCGTGCGGAAGGATTCAGGGATCATTGCAAGTTCAAGGTCACCATCGTATCCCTGGTTGTTATTGATCACGTAATATTCAATGCCGTCCGCATAAAATGACTCCGGCTCTCCGGTCGGATCCATGCTGATGGATACCGCACCGGGCATCGGCACGGGTGTTCCAAAGCTGACCGTGCCTTCCTCTGCAACCGTAATCGGTGCGTAATGCACGTTGCAGATATTAAATTTGACTTTATTCTTTTTATTCGCCATCTTCTATACCTCCATCTGATAAAGCACCTCATACAGATTTTCAGATTCGATCCATACTTCGCTTTTTTCATAAAAAATGCCATGCCCGTCAAGCACGGCTTCTGTCTGCTGTTCCAGTTCTATATTTTTTATATCCGTGTAGATCTCTATGTTCAGACGGTCTGTCTTAAAATAGACTTTCCCGTCTGCAGAGAAATTGTTGCTTCCTGGATACAGGAATACTGCAAAAGGCGGATCAGGGGATTCCCCTTCCGCAAAATGATGATAGGCATATGGAAGTCCGATTTCTTCCATCACTGCCATGACTTCTTCATGCGTCACGAACGCAACCCCCTCTCTATCTTCTGCACCAGCTCCCTTTTTCCCTTTTCTTCAGCCGGGGCAATATGCTCCCTTCCGGCTACCCTGCCCCCGCCGCGTTTTGCATGGCCGTGTTCCAGGAGATGGGCAATCTGGTATCTGTCCTTAGAATGGACCGTCATGGTAAGGGAGTTGCTGCTCTCCGCTGTCTTTTTGACCGCCCAGCTCTTCTTATACCTTCCCGTCCGTTTTGGGGCATTTGCCTGTATATCCTTTTTCACGTTCTTGGATACATCCTTTACCGCATCCTTGACGGTATCCGTGGCAAGGTCTGCATATTCCTTCAAGCCATCCATGATCACATCCGCCAGACCGTCAACGGTCGTTCTTCTCTCTGCCATCTCCTCACCTCTTTGCCAGGGCAGCCCTGATCTTCACTGTCTTATTCTTATACTGCACGTTGTCAACAAATGTAATATTATAAATATTCCCACGGAACAGAATGCGGAAATGCTCCGTATCAAGAGCTGATATCTCACTGCAGTAACGGATGACAAAATCAAGTTCCGTTTCCGCATTGACCTGTTTTGCTTCCCAGTACTCCTTACCGGAAAGATTATTCACATAGGAATAACATTTATAATGGTCACTCCATACAAGGGTATGGTTTCCTGTCCCATCCTTCTTCGTGCTGCTTTTCTGTATCATGATCCGTTCACGCATGAGTTCTATCATCAGAATATCTCCCTCCTGATTCCAAAAAACAGATACTTCAGTGTTTCCGTCATTGTCTTATGATCTGCTTCTTCCCGATGCTCATACAGGTAGGCAATAACATACAGTTCTGCAGTACGGACAACAGATTCATACTCTTTGAGTTCTTCCGGGGGTTGTCTTGTCACATCTAAGATCAGGCGGTCGGATGTTTCCATCAGACGGAGAATGAGTTCATCCTCGTCTGACGAATCGACCCTGAGATACCCTTTAGCTTCCTCAAGCGTTACGAACATCCTGCCACCCCTACTTTCCGGCAGCCTTGATATCAAGTGTCTTGACTGCCTCGGAAAGGATCAGCTTGCCGTCCACACGCTCGGACGCAAGGAATCCGACCTGTCCTGTTGTAGCATAAAGCTCATTCAGTCTCTTGAAACTTCTGCCCTGGCGGTCTGCGATCCAGTAGTAACTGTAATCACCGAATGCCATAACACGGTTTCCGGCTGCAAGCTCCGGCACATAGATGGATGTGCGGTAAGGACGGTTTAAGATCTTATCAGGTTCTCCTTCCCTTACGGACGGCTGCCAGATATAATTTCCGTTTCCGTCCTTCAGCTTTCTGATTGCCTTTACGGTCGAATCATTTAAAAGCCATACCGCCTTGTTACGGTAAGGGGCACGGAGGGAATAGTAAAGATCCATGACATCATCAAACGTAATGGACGTTCCGGTGGATGTCACGCCTGTCTCAGCACCGCCTGTGGCATTGAAGATTCCGGTAGGCTTGCCCTTGCCGTCACCGATAAAGAACGCCTCCTCTTCCTTCGTGCCGATTCTTCTTCCGAACTCCCTTGAGATGTACTGCTCGATATTGAACACACTGTCATTTAAGAGTTCATCGGACACCTTGATCATGGTTGCCAGCTTAAAGGCACTGATGGTTGTCTGTCCGAAGCTGTCATCAGATTCCGGGAACTGACCGCCCTCATCGATCCATGCTGCCTCACCCTTGGATGTAACGATTGGGATCTTACGGTCACCGCTTGAAGTCTTGATGACGGTTGCAAGGTTACGGAAGAATACTTCCTCTTCCAATGCTTCCACCAGTTTCTTCTCGTACTCGTCCGGTACAAGATAACCGCCCTCGGAATCCGTGCCGATGGTAAGGGCATTCTGTACTTCATAGGACAGCACCTTGTTTCTCATGCCGTTCCAGAACGCTTTTCTGTACTCATCGGTTGCTCTTCCGGTCTTTGTGTCACCGCCAGTCTTTGCATCCGGCTTGTTGGTGATCGGTGTGCTTGTTGCCTTGGAAAGTTCTGCATCGATGGCAGCCTGTCTTTCCAGTCTCTCGATTTCCTTTCCGAGATTTACGACATCATTTTCCATCTTGTCATAGGTGGCTGCATCCTCAGCGGACACAAAACCTTCCTGTGTTCTCTTGGCATCGAGGAATGCCTTTGCTGCTTCCCATGCCTTTGCTCTTTTTTCTCTTAACTCTAAAATCTTACTCATCTTAAAATCCTCCTTAATGTGTTAAAAGACTCAGTCTTTTTTCTAACTGGCTGACTGGTATCATGGCATCCACACGGGATACCCTGGAAAGGAACGATTCATTCATCGCCTTGGTGGAATACATCATGGAATCCTGCTGGAACGGGAACTTCTTTTTCTTGTCCTTATCCTCGTCTTCCTTTTCTTTTCCTTCCTCTCCATCACTGCCTTCCTCCGGTTCTTTTTCCGGCTTTTCAGGCTTTTTCTTCTCTTCATCCGTCTCACCGGAAGAAAAGAGTATCTTATCCGCAAATCCTAGCTCCACTGCCTTCTTCGCATTGAACCAGGTCTCATCGTCCATCATGTGGGAGAGCCTTGCACGGGTAAGCCCCGTCTTGAATTCATAGGCATTTAAGATTGATTCCTTGACCTCATTCAACATGGCGATTGCTTTCTGCATATCCCTTGTCTCGCCCATTGCCATGGTCGCAGGATTATGGATCATCATCATTGCAACAGGGGATACACAGACCGTGTCTCCTGCCATTGCGATCACGGAGGCTGCCGAAGCTGCAATGCCGTCTATCTTGACTGTCACGCTTCCCTTATAATCACGGAGCATGTTGTAGATCTGTGCTGCCGCGAACACATCCCCGCCCGGTGAATTGATCCACACCGTGATATTTCCGTTTCCGGCATTCAGTTCATCCTTGAAAAGCTGCGGTGTCACTTCATCCCCGTACCATGTTTCATCCGAGATCATGCCATTTAAAAAGAGCGTCCTTTCCATGTCAGGCACGCTCTCATCTTCATTCTTTATCCAGTTCCAAAACTTCCGCTTCATCGTTTACCTCTCTTTCCGCTGTTTTCCTGTGTTGGAGCGTTCTGCTGCCCCGTATCCGTCTTTGCAAAAGCTCCCGCATCCGCAAGTTTGGTCATTGCACCGTTTATCAGATACAGGTTTCCCCCTTCCTCATCCGGGATCGGGTTCATGTTTTCCATCTCACGGATGTCATTGGCAGAAAACCATCCGTTCTGCCTTCCGACTGCATAGCCGTTCATCCTCGACTGGTAATCCCCACGGAGCAGACCGTCCACATTCAGCTTGATAAAATACTTTCCTTTCTCTCCCGGCAGAAGGAGCGATCTCTGTAAGGACTGCTCCCATCTGATCACCCACGGATCAAGTGTGTATTTTACGAACTCCAAGGACTGCTGCTCGATATTGGAAAAGCTCGACTTATCAAGGTCACCGACCATATGTGGCGGTATCCTGTAAAGCCTTGCGATCTCATTGATCTGGAATTTCCTTGTTTCAAGGAATTGTGCCTCTTCCGGCGGGATGCCAATCTGCTGGTACTTCATGCCTTCCTCAAGCACTGCGATCTTGTGTGCGTTACTCACGCCCCTGTACACGGAGTTCCAGGACTCCCTCACCTTTGACGGGTCTTTCAGGACACCCGGATGCTCCAGGACACCGCCCGGATTCGCCCCGTTTGCAAAGAAACTCGCCCCGTATTCCTCACAGGCAAGCGTCATGCCGACAGCGTTCTTTGCCATCGCAATCGGGGAATATCCGATCAGTCCGTCAAACCCAAGTCCGGGGATATGAAGCACATCCTCGGCTTTCAGCCTGATATTGCCGTATTCCTTGAACATTGGGTTTTCATCGCTGTTTCTGGAATACACATAATAGATGTTTCCTTTGTCATCCCTCTGCACATCCATCTTGTCCGGGAGAAGCGGATACAGTCCGAGTACCCTTCCTGCCCCGTCCCTTATGATCTGGGCATAAGCATTTCCCCATATTAAAAGATGGCTCATCAGTGTTTCCCTGAACACAAATGAAGTCATCTCCGGGTTCGGCTCATCATGGAGCAGATAATATAATGGATGGTCATGCACCAGTTTCTTGCCTCCGTCATCCTGATACTCATATACATGAAGCGGTAAGGATGCGACTGCCTCCGCAAGGATTCTGACACAGGCATATACTGCCGTGGTCTGCATTGCAGTTCTTTCATTGACAGGCTTTCCGCTCGTTGTCCTTCCGAACAAAAACGAATATCCTGCGTCTGCTGCCTTGTCCACAGGCTTATCCCTCGCCTGTCCGAATCCGAATAAACTCTTAATTCCCATGTGACACCTCCTAAAAATGGGTACAAAAAAAGCACCTCCGAAGAAGTGCCGTTCCTGATCATCTCTGATAATTGTTTAGTCGTGGGAACTCTTTCCCATTCCTGTAGTAATAATATTTTCTCAGTGCATTCTGCATTGGATTTTTCTTTGGGTTCTCAAGCGGTTTCAGTTTCATCAGCGAATCATACATAAGGTCATCATCCGCTACCACTGTTTCCAGATCAAGTCCGAGGATCTCCTCTGCTTTCAGTGCAAGGGACTTCCTTGTCTGCGCCCCGTGCTCACCGCTAAGTTTGGGGTCTTTTTCCATACTGTTCATAAAAAATTCTTCCTGCATACAAAATGCCTCCCTGTGCTTTTCCTATATCTTAGCACAGAAACATGCAGCCGGATTATGATTTTACAGAATCATACACGGCTGCATCAGAATACAAGAATGCCCCTGTCATCATACACGCTTCCGTCACTGCCTTCATTCCTGATTGCACGGTCAAGTGCCATAACGGTTGCAACAGCCCCGTCAATCTTTTCCGTGGATTTTTCCTTATCCATTTTGATGTTTCCCGCTGGGTCCTGACGGACAAACACATTATCCATCATCCAACGCAGCACCTTATGTCCGCCATGTGCGATCCGCTCCTCCAATGTCAGTTTCATCAGTTCTTTTGTCGGTGGACTCATATCTTTATAACCCTGTCCGAACGGGACAACGGTAAATCCCATGCCCTCAAGATTCTGCACCATCTGCACAGCTCCCCATCGGTCAAATGCAATCTCCTTGATATGAAACTTCGTGCCAAGTTCATCAATGAACTGCTCGATAAATCCATAATGGATGACATTTCCTTCCGTGGTCTTTAAGCACCCTTCGGCTGCCCAGACATCATAAGGAACATGATCCCTTCGGACACGTAGTCTCATGTTATCCTCCGGTATCCAAAAGTACGGAAGGATCACATATTTCTCCGTATCATTCCTTGGCGGGAACACAAGCACGAATGCCGTGATATCCGTGGAACTTGAAAGGTCGAGTCCGCCATAGCATTCCCTTCCGAGAAGCTCCTCCTCATTCACGGCAAAGGAACAGGCATCCCACTTATCCATCTGCATCCACCTGGTGCTCTGTTTCACCCACTGGTTCAGACGGAGCTGCCGGAATACGTTCTCCTCTGCTGCATTCTCTTTTGCACTGATATATGCATTCTGCACTTTCTCAATGTCTATCGTGTATCCGAGTGACGGATTTGCCTTATACCACACATCCTCACTCGACCAGTCATCCTCATCGGATGCTCCGTAGATCACAGGATAAAATGTCGGATCTATCTTTCTTCCCTCTATGATATCCAGAGCCTTCTGGTGCTGTTCAAAACACACGGAATTCCGGTCTGTCCCGGCTGTCGTGATCAGGAAGAACAACGGCTGTGTCCTGGCATCACCGGAACCCTTGGTCATGACATCGAACAGTTCCCTGTTCGGCTGTGCGTGCAGCTCATCAAAGATGACCGCATGGACGTTCAGTCCATGCTTTGTGTATGCCTCTGCCGACAGCACTTGGTAGAAACTGTTGGTTGGTTTATATACAAGCCTTTTTACAGACATGACGGGCTTGATCCTTTTCTTCAGTGCCGGACACTGATCCACCATATCCACCGCAACATCAAATACGATGGAAGCCTGCTGCCTGTCGGAAGCACAGCCGTAAACCTCTGCTCCCCATTCACCGTCACCGCATGTCATATACAGTGCAATTGCAGCCGCCAGCTCCGATTTTCCGTTTTTCTTTGGTATCTCACAGTAACAGGTATTGTACTGCCTGTATCCGTTTTCCTTTACCGTCCCATAAAGGGTACGGATGATCTCGTCCTGCCACGGGAGAAGTTCAAACGGAACTCCCCGCCACCTTCCTTTGGTGTGTTTCAGACAGTTTATAAAATTGACCGCATGGTCTGCTTTTGCCTTGTCGAACATTATCCTGCACCGCCTTTCACAAGCAGAAGCTCCATTTCATCGTTCTGCTTATCCTCACCGCTGTCCGTGGAGATACGGCTTCTTGCGGACGGTGTCAGTCCGAACTGCTCACAGAACTTATTCATGATCTTCAGATAGGTCTGGGCAATGGACACCTGCGGTACCTGCTGCCAGTATCCGCTCGGGGTCTTTACGATGGTCCCGTGCTGTGTAATGAACTCCTCTGCCTCTTTCCATCTCGCATATGCCTGGCAGTATCCTGCGAATGCTGCCATATCGATCTCCGTAAGGATTCCTAGGTGCTCCAGCTGTTTTGCCATCCGCTTCCATTCCTTCTTTGCCTCATCCTCAAGCCATGCCGGACAGCGCGGGGCCTTTTTATCAGGCTTTGGTTCGCCAGTGTTTAGACTTCTCTTGCCCGGATTGCCCTCCAGCACCTTTACTGCCGTAGGCTTTGGTTTTCTTCCTCTCTGTGCCACTGTCCTCACCTCCCCTTAAATGGCATAATAAAAAGACCTCCGAAGAGGCCTTCCGATTTGTGTGTTTATTCTTAAAGTGTCATTCTTATTGCCGGAATTCTTGCTTTCTTTCCTGTTTTCCAATCCGAGTATGTTGCATTCACCTCGGTAAGCCCTGCCATCCTGATGCCTTCCTTTTCAAATGCTGCGAGGGTTTCGATCAGGCTTGAAAATGTACTGCTTATCGTAAATTTGCAGATGCCGTTTTCCTTTAAAGCCTTTACAATTTCCGGAATGTCGTAATCCCAGATGACTCCGTTGAAATCAATGTTATCGTTTCCTGTTTCCTGGCAGTCTCTGTATGCTGCAAACAATGTGCTGTTGATTCCGTAATCCTTAAGGCTTCCTCCCTTGTTCATGGCTTTTTCAAAAATCTCAATCTTCTTCATGGTCTTGTACCTCCGCTTTTTTCTTTGTTTTCCCTTTCGGTAGGTACATATTCGCTCTAAACGCTGATTATATCCAGTCATTTCAGTGCCATAATGTACACAAAGATAACGGCACTACACTGTGTAAATGTACACAGGCAGGGAACGGATTCCCTGCCCTTTCTGTTATTTTACTTTTGTAAGTGCCCATGCCATTGCATGTCCTGCATCCTCAAACCCTTCTTTTCTTCCGATCCTTGAAATCCTGCATTCGCATCTTCCAAGACCTGTCTCTTCCGGTGTTTCAACCAGTTCATAAACTTCTGCAATGCTACCCTTAAAGCAGTGTTCCCAGACTGCAACCGTATAGTCACCGTAGTCAAGGACTGCTGAATTCATGCATCCGTAAAGCTCCATTCCTAATTTTTCTGCTGTTGTGATCTTTGTTTTCATCGTATCTTCCTCCGTTTTCTCTGTTTTCCCTTTCGGTAGGTACATATTCGCTCTGAACCGTACATATATCCAGTCATTTAAGCATTATAATGTACACAAAGATCTGTGGAAGAAATTGTGGATTTTACCGCTGCGACCTGTGGATGGCTTCAAGGATCTGTTCCTGTTCCTCTGCCCCAACACCAATACTCTCAAGCGCCTCACGTGTCCCACAGTCTGGGCAGATAAGCGTTCTGCCGTCTGCCCTTGAAAGAGCGGGTGTCCTTCCGTAGGAAGCCCCGCAGCGGGGGCATATCCGTATGTGCAGTGTTTCACTCTTCATGTCCTGCCACCTCCACTGCTTTTATCTGTGCCTCGGAAAGGTAATGCTCGTCAAAGCCAAAGCTGATGTACCCCTGAAGGCATGTGCTGACATACGAAAGGGAAGGTACTCCTATCTTCCGTTCTTCATGCATGATGTACACAAAGCACTTCCTTCTGCGTATCTTCCCCGTGCGGATGCCCCTGATATCAAGTTCCATTTCTTTTTTGTAATAAAACACCGGATATCCTTCGTAGCGGTCAAGTGCCGTCTCATCCGACTCCGTGACTTCCCATACCGCCACAGGAACCTCACCGCCTTCCTTTGGTTCAATGGTAAGATAGGCTCCCGTACGGCTTCCTTTAAATAGAAGCTCATAATCGTTTATGACTGCAGTTCCGATCACCCTTGCGTGAGGGCATCGTATCCGCATCTGTCTGATGTTCAGGTTGCTGCCATAAGCAATGTAATATCTTTTCATATTGTTTCCATCCTTTCTGAAGGGAACACCCTTCTACCACCTTAAGGCCGCTCATGGCGGTCAGTGTTCCAAGGTGGCAAGAGGCTGTTCTCTTCAAGCAGCCCTTCCGCTTCTGAAAGCAGTGTCTCCTGCAAGTCTCTTTGTAAGTATGTCCCTTGCGGTCTTGAATTCATCCCCGATGAATCCGAGCCTCAAAAGCCATGTCCTCATTGCGTATTTCGGATTTTCCGTCTGCTGCGGTTTCGGGCTTGCCGTCCTTACTTCCTTTGCCATCTGGCTTAAGGCAAGGCAGAGCTGGATGTAACTCTTCAGCTGTCCCGCATGCAGTCCGTTCAGCTTTCCGTCAGCCGGGGCATCAAATTGGAAAAGCCTGAACTCGACCGTTCCCTTTGTGAATGTTGCATGGTAGTTTAACATATGGTATCGGCTGTCATTGTAATGATGGTCTCTTCCGTAGCTTGCCCCGTTTGCCGTGTACCAGATGTCTGCAAGGGCTGCCATCGTTTTCGGTTTCTTTTTATTGAGTTCCTTAAGGAATCTTGGGTCTACCGTTTTGCAGTAGCGGTTCATCCGCCAGCTGTCGAGGTTTAAGGCATCCGCTAAAAGATTCTCGTGTCCCGCCATGATGTTTGCAAGGTTTCGTAAAGTCTGCGGTGTGTGTCCCTTTGCTCCGATGTGGATGTGGACTCCGCATCCCCTTGTTGCATCACTCTTGGCTCCCGCATGTCTGAGCTTTCTTATCAGTTCCTGTAGAAGTTCGATGTCTTCGTAGTGAAGAATCGGTGTGACCAGCTCACATTTTTTATCATCCGGTCCCGCAATGCTGACGTCCTTCTGGAATTTCCATTCCCTTCCGCTTGCATCCCATGCGGACCATGTATAATATCCGCTTCTGGAAGCCGTGTTTTCAAATCTTCCTGTTCCGAAAAATGCCGCTGCAAGTTCTGCAGCCTTATCCCTTCGTATGTTGTTCATCTCAACCTCGACCCCGATGGTCTGTTTCTTCATTTCCTCGATCTGCTTTGTAATCCTTTCGTTCATGGCTTGTACCTCCGTTTGTTTTCTTCCCTTTCGGTAGGTACATATTCGCTCTAAAACACACATATATCCAGTTATATATGCGCCATAAACTGCACAAACATCAGCCGGAAAAACTGTGTATATTATGACTGTATTTTACGCCATTCATCCACTCCGTAGATCATCGCAAGAGAGCCGTGTCCGTCCCATACCGTGTGGAGCTGTCCTGCATCATCCACAAACTCCACCGTTCCGATGGTCCCTGACGGGATCTTTCGGTAGGGATCATCAAGGCGGATAAGCTCCACCCTGGTTCCCGAAGGATATTCCTTTCTCAATCTCTCAAGTGTCTGTCTGCTTACTCCGAACATACCGTTGACCCCCTTTCTGCCCTACGGTTGGCTTTCCACCTTTCCGCATCTTCCGGAGTCCGGAATGCCGTATGACCTTTCAGCCCCTTAAGGAAAAAGGATCTTGTTTCCTTTCCTTCGCTCCCTCCAAATCCGATGGATACCAGCCATGCCCTCATGTAATATTTTTCATTCTCTTCAATGGTCTGTTTCGGATTCACACGTTTCTGTTCCGATGCTTTCTTTACCATTGCCGATGCAAGTCTGCAGTATTCCATCATGCCATCGGTATGTGGAAATCCCGTGAACTCAATATTCCCATCTGCAAAGGTAACACCGCTGCATCCGCCCTGCTCCGTAATGAACCCTGCTGCTGACTCCGTATCTTCAAAGTTACTTTCGGCAAGGGCATTTATAAGGCTGTCTGCTATGGAAATGCACTCCCTTCCGACTGCCCTGTTGATAAGGTACTGTTTGGAATGCATCATGTTTATCAGGTTGATGATGCCCTGCGGTGTCATGCTGCCGATTGGTATTTTGATCTCCGCTTCCGGTTCCTCCGTCTGTGTTTCCTGTATCTCTTCTGCCACATCATTCTGGAAAAGCACTCTTCTCACCTCGTCTTCCATGCTGTCATCTTCAAGTATGACCTTTGCATCCCTGTCCACCGTGATGCTTCCGATGCGATATGCAAAGGATGGCGGTCCAAGGTATTCTGACCTCTGTCCGAAATGTCCGGATAAGGCTTTTACTAATTCTTTCCTATTCTCAGCGTTTGTAATAATTTCCATTCTGCTGGTCTCCTTTCTTTTTGGTAGTACCATATATCACTCTGAATGCCCGTATAGTCAAGCAGATAATGGTACTTTCCAAAAGAAAATGTAATGTCAGCTTCTGGACTCCGGAAGTGACATCGCAACCGCATAAGCAACCGTTGCGGTGACTGCATTTCCGGCCTGTTTATAAAGCTGTGCATCGGAGTTGACGGCAGAGGCACGGCCAAAAAGCTCATCAGAAAATCCCTGTAAGCGGAAGCACTCCCTCGGAGTCAGCCGTCTGATGCGGCCGCCCCTCATGAGCGTTCCCATCTGCCCGGAACAGTCCAGTGTCTGGGAGCATTCTTTTCCAACCCTTCCCCTTCTTGTCTCACTGTCTGGGTAGGCAAGGTTGATGCCGTCCCCTTCCCGTGCCACTTCATATCCTGCCTTCGTGGCATTTTTCACTTTGACGGAATCCACCTTTTCACAGACATACACACCGTGCCTGTCCTGTGAGGTCAGGGTGAACATCGGCTCTCCATCCTCTTTCATCCTTCTTCCGTTCTGCCGTTTCTCCATCCGCTCCGGTGTAAGCACCGGGTGGACTTCCAGCACGGCTGAGTTCATGGCGGTATGGTTGGTCATCCCGGCTGTGTACCTCGCTGTCAGGCATCTTGCCGTATCCGTGATCTTCGGATCATGGTTGCTCTGGTCGATGAAGTAAAGCCCTGTCTTGGCCCCGACACCGCCCGCATTCCCCACAAGGGTTGCGGAAATGCCGTCCGTCCCATAAACACGGTAGCCCTGCATGCCTCCTATAAGCTGGTTAAGAGCTGCTGCGTTTTCTCCGGTGAGAGGTAATATTTCTCGTCTACCTCTGCTTCTAAGATTTGCGATAATGAACACACGCTCACGGTTCTGCGGGACTCCGAAGTTTTTGGAGTTAAGCACCTGCCACCGACAGTCATACCCTGCTTCGTCCATTTCAGACAGAACTGAGGCAAAATCGAATCCTGCATTGATCGATAACAGGTTCTTAACGTTCTCAACAAGTAGGTATGAGGGTTTAGCACTTTCCTCTTTGCCTTTGAGGAGGTCAATAATGTTGTAATATATTCCACTTCTTTTTCCGACCAGTCCCCGCTGTTTTCCGGCAACGGAGATGTCCTGACATGGGAATCCGAAGCACCAGATGTCTGCATAGGGGACATCTTCGGGTTTAAGTTTTGTGACATCATGAGCTTTCCACTCTCCTTCCGTATCATACATTGCCTCATATGAGGCTCTTGCAAATTTATCATATTCACAGTACCCGATGCATTTATGGCCGGCAGTTTCAAGACCGAGCCTGAAGCCGCCGATGCCGGAACATAAATCAAGGAAGGTCATCTGTTTCATTATACTGCCCTCCCTTGCATAATTGCTGATATGAAATTTTCATATCGTCACGGATGACAAATACATCCGCATCCGAACCGCACTGTTCAATGTAGCGGTTTACGATCACATCCACAAACTTCTCATCCAGTTCGATGCCGTAGCAGATACGGTGTGTCTGTTCACAGGCGATCAGCGTAGAACCGGAACCAAGGAACGGATCAAGCACGATGCAGTTGCTCATGCAGGAGTTCTGGATCGGGTATGCCATAAGCGCCACAGGCTTCATGGTCGGATGGTCCTTGCTTGCCTTCGGACGGTCATATTCCCAGATGGTGGTCTGCTTCCTGTCGGAATACCACTGGTGCTTCCCGCCCTTCTTCCATCCGAACAGACACGGTTCATGCTGCCACTGGTACGGGCTTCTTCCAAGAACCAGTGCATTCTTCTTCCAGATGCAGCACCCGGAAAGATAAAATCCGGCATCCTTGAATGCCTTTCTGAAATTCAGCCCCTCCGTATCCGCATGGAATACATAAATGGAAGCATCCTGTTCCATTGACTGTTCCATATTTACAAATGCAGCAAACAGGAACTTATAGAAATCCTCATCCGGCATGTTGTCATTTTTGATCTTGCCGGCCGTTTCCTCAACATTTACATTGTATGGCGGATCAGTCAGGACAAGATTTGCTTTCCGTCCATCCATCAGCCTTTCATATGTTTCCGGCAGAATGGAATCACCGCAGATGACACGGTGCTTTCCAAGCAGCCATACATCCCCTGTCTTTGCCACGGTCGGCTTTGCAAGCTCCGCTTCCACATCGAAGTCATCTTCCGTGATCTTCTTATCATGCACGGAATTAAAAAGCTGTTCGATCTCTGGCGGTTCAAAGCCCGTGATGCCGACATCAAACGCTGAATCCTCAAGGTCTTTGATGAGATCTGCCAGAAGTTCCTTATTCCACTCACCCGTAATTTTATTAAGGGCAACATTGAGTGCCTTTTCCTTGGTCTTGTCAATATCGACCACGATACACTCCACTTCCGTGTACCCGAGGTCTGCAAGGACCGTGGCTCTCTGGTGTCCTCCGATAATGGTCATGTCTGAGTTGATAATGATCGGCTCGACATAACCAAACTCTTTAATGGAGTTCTTGATTTTTTCATATTCCTTATCACCCGGTTTTAACTTCTTCCTCGGATTATAGGAAGCCGGGATAAGGTCTGCTATTTTATAACTCTGAAACTGCATCTTCCATATCCTCCTCTGCTAAAAATCTGTGCCGGAAATAACATTCACGGCCGCAGTATTTTCTGTTCTTGTTTCCATAGGAAATGAAAGGCTTCCCGCACTGCTCACATACAAGCGTGTAGGAAGCCTTCTCGCTTTTCTTCACTGCTTCCGGGTGTGCCTTCCACCATTCCCTTCTGCATTTTTCACAGCAGAACCTTCTCGGTCTGCCAGTCTTCGGCTGCGTGATCGGATTACCGCAGAAGTGGCACACCTCTTTACCGTCCACCATGAGTTTCATATTTTTTGAAACCACCGTGGCGTATCCGGCAAGGTTATGTCTCTTGCAGTAATTCCTTACGATGTCACGGGACAGTCCGATTGCCATTCCGATGGCTTTATATCCCATCCCCTTCATCCGCATCTCATTGATCTGCTTTGCCTGTGCGTCCGTCATCCTTTCCACTCTCCTTCCGGCACACAAAAAAAGACCGGAAAAACAATGTTTTTACACTGTTTTCCAGCCTTAAATAATGCTTTTTTCCTGATTTTCCGGCAAAAAGAAATACCCCTTTTTGCCGTGTTTTAAGTACATTCTGCGAAAATTACCATACCCTTTTTATATCCCCCCTGTTTAATTCTGCGAAAATTCACGCAAAGGGGGCCATCGGTCTTCAGCGGTTCAGCCTGTAGAGATTCAGATACCCCCACGGTCTGCCGTCAGAACCGATACTCTGGATTGTTATCCTCGTTCCATGTCTTTTTATCATGACAGGGCTTGCAAAGGCTCTGCCAGTTCTTCTCGTCCCAGAACAGGACGGGATCGCCACGGTGCGGTCTGATATGATCGACCACGGTTGCTGTCACTGCATGGCCTTCCTTTAAGCACTGAACACACAAAGGATGTGCCTTCAGGTATCTTGCCCTTACCTTCTGCCACTGCCTGTTGTAACCACGCTTGCTGCTGCTCGCCCTGTCACCACGGTGCAGTGCTTCATGTTCCTCACAGTACAGTCCATCTGTCAGCTTCGGACATCCGGGGTGTCTGCACGGCTTCTTTGGTTTCATAGGCATCTGCCATTCCTCCCTTCTATGTACACGGGCGGTGTGAAAGGATTGGAAAGACACCGCCTTACGGCAACATAAAAAGGAGCGTTTCCGCTCCCTTTCTTTTTTGCCATCTTAATCATAGCAGATGTAAATTAAAAAGTCAGTACACCCTTAGTACACCTTTAGTGCACCTCTGGTACACCACCTTTTTATTTCTTTAACCGTAGCAGACTCTTACCAACAGAACTGATAGCTTTTCTGCTCATCTGCCTTACCTGTTTATTAGAAATAAGTCCTCCCGCAACAGCAACAAGAATCATTCCTCCTGTAATATTTCTATCAGTCTTTTCACGCTCTTCTTTCAGAAAATCAATATGCCCATTTACTTCCTTTTCCTTAATACGGTCGAGTTCCTGGATACGTTCTTTCGCCCACTGGATTTTTCCTTCATCTTCTGAAGTTTTTATAATATCATAAAGCTCCTTACGTTCAGCTTCCTGACCTTTATCCACGGTTTCCTTAAAACTGATAGCCGAATCCGTAGTCTGTTTATGTACTGCTTTCAATGAATCATATCCATGATTCACGTTGTCACGTAAAACATTCAGTTTATCCATGAATTTTTTATGGGCTTTATCGGATCTTGTCATATTTGTGCTGGCTACTCTCTTCTCTGCCATTTATGTTCTCCTTCCCTATACCTACAGTCCCATATCGGAAAAAATACCATACCAGTATACCTGATTGCGGGTAGCCACTGTTGCTTCTCCAGATATATGCTCTCCCTTTTTCCTTCTTAGGTACAGTTCATATAGCTCTCCGCATTCTTCCTTCTTTAAAGGTCTGGGCATTTTTATGGAGCATTTGGGTTCATGCTCTTTCGATACAGTCACAAAAACAGTGCCATTCTCTGCAAAAGCATAAAACCATTTTCCTTTTCTGTTATTCATAGGTACAGTAACAATATCCCTCGGATTGCTGCTCAGGCTGTTAACAAGGTCATCATAATTTACCATTTTACCGCCTCCGTCTCTGTTTGGTTCATAACATCATTTTACCATAACGCAAACAAAAAAGACAGCCGTCTGACTGCCTTAATTATACTCTGCATATGCACCTATCTGTATCTGGAGTGCCACTGTGATCTGTTCCATGACCATGTCATCCAGCACTTCCCCGATTCTTTCTCCAAGTCTTGTTTTATCAAGTGTTTCCACCTGTTCCGCCAGTGCCATGCTCGGCTTGTTCAGACCGCTGCCTTTGGGGATCTGCACATGGGTCGGAAGATACTTCTTTTTCCACACCCTGGCTGACAGCGGAACAACCGTGACCACAGGGGAATGCTTATTCGCCTTATTATTGCTTACCACCAGTGCCGGACGGACACCGCCCTGCTTGCTTCCGTCTTTTTCTCCAAAATCCACATAATAAATATCTCCACGCTTACACATAAAAACCTCCTATCCGAGGACAAAGGCTTCCACCTGTCTGTCCCTCAGTTCATACTGTTTATCCAGTTCCTTCAATGCTGCTTTTCTGTATTTTGCTATCATCGTATGGCTCACATGGTATCTTTCCATCATGATGTCCCATGTCATGTCCTCATCCAGAAGATCCGTGATAATGCTTCTATGTCTTTCATCCAGTCCGTTCACTGCATGCTCGAAAAAATCCAGTTCTTCCTTCAGGAACATATATCTGTGAAAAAGGAAACCGTACCACTCGTCATTCTCCCTTTCCATTGCAGCCTTATACTTGACTGCTATGTTTGCCGTTTTATCGGAAAGAGTGCTCGTCTGCACCCTTTCCCCTTCCTGGTGGGAGTAAAACATGGAATCGATCATGTCCTGTTCGCTCACTCCCTGAAACTGACGGAGCTGGAACTCAGTCACGGTCAGTTCCTTTTTCATATTCTTATATTCCTTCATCATTACTTCTGCCGTCATCCGTCATACCTCCAATCCTTGCCTTTACTGCTTCTATCATTGCATTCTGTGTAGTATCCTTTTTTTCGATTGCCCGGAGGATATCTTCATCCACCGTGCCTTCTGTCACCAGATGCTCTATGATGACCGTGTGTTTCTGACCCTGCCTGTAAAGTCTGGCATTCAACTGCTGATACAGTTCAAGGGACCATGTAAGTGAAAACCATACGATGGTCGAGCCGCCTTCCTGAAGATTCAGTCCATGTCCTGCCGATGCCGGATGGATCAGCGCCACCGGGATCTTCCCTTCATTCCAGTCCTCGATATCCTTCTTTGTATTGATATCCCTTGCCGGAAACCGTTTTAATATCCGCTCCCTGTCATGCTTGAACCAGTATGCAACCAGAAGCGGTTTCCCATTTGCCGATTCGATCAGGTCTTCCAGAGCATCCAGTTTTCTGTCATGGATATTACGGACATTGCCGGATTCATCATAGACCGCACCGTTTGCCATCTGCTGGAGCTTGTTGCTTAAGGCAGCTGCATTTACCGCATCAATGTCCTGTCCTTCCCCGTATTCAAGGATCATTTCATCTGCCATCCTGTCATAAAGCACCTGTTCGGATTCCGACATGGATACGGTCACACGGTTGCTTATGCATTCCGGCATATCAAGATAATCCACGGCTTTCATGGAAATGCTGATATCGGAGATCAGTTCATATATTTTTTCTTCTGCCCCTTCCCTCGGTTTATACGAAAAGATGATCTCACGATTCCGCTTATCCGGAAGGAAGAATCTGTCACGGTAGCCGCTGATATATCTTCCAAGTCTCTGCCCCATATCAAGGATCCCAATCTCTGCCCATAAGTCCATGAGGTTTCCCGGTGTTCCAGTAAGCCCAACTACACGTTTTGCCATTGGTCTTACTTTTTTCAGGTCTTTGAACCTCTGTGCCTTCGGGGACTTGAAGCTTGACAGTTCATCGATCACGACCATGTCAAAATCAAATAATATGTTTTTTATCATCCAGGATACGTTGTCTCTCCCGATGATCGTCACATCAGCTCCTGACAGGAGTGCTTCCTTTCTCTGCCCTGCAGTTCCCATTGCCACGGCAAAGGTCATGCCATAAAGATGCTCCCATTTTTTTATCTCTGCCGGCCATGTTGTTTCTGCCACACGCTTCGGTGCGATCACCAGGATCCGCCTTACTTCAAAATAGTCAAACAGCAGAAGCCACAGTGCCGTAAGCGTGATTACCGTTTTGCCAAGTCCCATGTCAAGGATCAGGCAGCTCACGGGATGTCTGATTATAAAATCTGTTGCAAACTGCTGATAATCATGTGCTTTGTATTTCATCAAGGATACCTCCAATCTGTTCGATATTATCAACTACATAAACGGGAAAGCCCAATCTCTCAAGCATCCTCTTTCTCTTCAGCTGAAGCGGTCTCGGCTTCTTCCCCGGTGCTTTCAGTTCCACAAATGCCATTTTCCCGTCCGGCATCAGGACGATGCGGTCAGGCACTCCATTCATACCGGGTGATACGAACTTCAGCGCCATGCCTTTCCGCTTTCTAGCTTCTTCCCTCAAATGTCTCTCTACTGTACTTTCTAGCAAAACCAGATACCTCCTTTGCCGATTGCGGTTGCCATATGCCTTTAACTCCTATACGCGCATATATACATGAATTGCTCTTTTTATCTTTATTTTTAATTCTCAACTGGATTTAATGGGAAACTGGGAAACTAAGAACCGCAACCCCTTATTTTCCAAGGTGTCAGCACGGTTTCCGACTACCGTTGCCCATCTGCATCTGGGAAACCTCGGAAACCGCCTAACGGGTTTCCTCTGGTTTCTCATCCAGCCTCACAAAAGTCTTCTGCACTCCGTAAAGGGGGACTTTGGTCTTGCCCGTGGTATTGGAATCATACTTCTTCCATCCCCCGATCTTGTTTAAGATGCCTTCGATCTCATAGGAATCTGCCTTCTTTAAGTTCTGGCGCTCCTTGCCGAAGCACTCCACCCAGATCTCCATGATGCAAACACGCTCACGCATGACCGTTCCTTTGGCACCAACCGTCTCGAACTCTCCTCCGCCAAGGAATGCCCTTCTCTGGTAAATATCCATTGATGTCCAGTTGTCCGGCAGCAGTCTGTCAAGATAGTCCTGCACGATGCCCTCACGATCATCTGACTCCATTGCCTCCTGCTGCATCTTGTATGCTTCCTCTGCCTCCGCTCCTTTTAAGAACAGCTCCTCGCCTTCGTTATACAGATGGATTGCCTCTGCCCAGATCTGGTCGACACAGTCAAGCTCCCACGGATGGTGTTTTCCTGTTCCCGGCACATGCACCGGCCAGAACCTTCTGTTTCCTGTTACGTCACGTAGGAATCCGCCCTCGGAGTTGGTGCTTCCCACGATGATGCATTTTCTTGGATGTGACTCTACATTGACTCCGTATGCCTGACGGAACTTATCATCCTGACGGGTGACAAAGGACTTTACTACCTCGACTTCCGTCTTGCGGATACCGTTCATCTCACTGATCTCAAGTATCCAGTTTCCGAGCAGCTTCTCGGCAGCAGTCTTATCCCTCATATCCGAAATGGATAAGGAATCCGAAAACCACTGCTTTCCAAGGATGGCAAAGAAGGTGGATTTTCCCATTCCCTGCGGGCCATTCAGCACGAGGATGGAGTCGAACTTCACTCCCGGCTTATAGATACGTGCTACCGCAGCCACCAGTGTCTTGCGGATGACTGCCCTTGTGTACGGAGAATCTTTCGCACCGAAATAGTCAATGAGCAGTGTATCGATACGCTCCTGTCCGTCCCAGTGAAGCGTTGCAAAATAATCTTTGATTGGATGATAGAGCCTATCGGATGACACTACGGCAAGCAGTGCATCCTTAAACTTGGTCGGTGACCAGATCCCGTACACCCTCTCGAAATACACCTTTGCATTCGCAAGGTCGGAGTCATTCCATCCGGGCTTTACCTGTTTCCACGGAAGCGGACCGATGACATCAATGGTATCCTTGAACTCGTTGTACACGATGTGCTTGAAGTTCTCATCGTTGCGGATGATCAGTGCGATGTTCTGCAGTGTATCCTTGATATTTCCCCTGCGGTCAAGTGCCAGCTTGTTCTGCCAGTCCTCATCCGTCTCTGCGGAAAATTCTTGTACCGCTAGCTCCTGTCTTTCCCTGGCAAGCGTGTTCTTCACTTCTTCATCTGCAGAAGCAAAATCCTGCATGGCTTTGAAAGAAGGGAGTTTTCCCGGCTCTGTCCCTTCGGGTGCCCTTGCATCCTTGTCCCCAAATTTATGAAGTCTTATCACATCAAACGCATTCATCAGCTTTCCGCAGCATGGGTCTGTGGCATGGTGGCTGTATACGAACAGATCATCATAGACCACGACTCCGGCAGCCGAGTCCGCTGGAATATAATCGTATCTTCCGGGGATTGCCCTTGAATGCCTGTATACATCCGGGATGAATTTGTCGATTGCCTGCGTCACCGTGTATGTGCGGTTGAAAGCTCCGATCAGTCCGTCCTTGGAAAGCGGATCTGCCTGTTTCTTTATATCCCTCTGTACCACGAATGCCTGACGGTTGCTTACCGGCCATGCGGATACATCATGCCAGTCCTTATAGCGTGCCAGCACTTCATCCGGATCTACCTCTGCCCCATCGATCTCCTGAAACACATACTCCCCGTCACTTGAAGTGCTAGGCCAGTACATGAGTCTGGAAGGCTCATAGGTGGAATCATCAAAAAGCTCGATGCCGATATCCGATGCAAGCATACGGCTGACCGCATCATATTCATCAGGAGTCACATCCCTTGTCAGGAATATGATGATACGAAGCCTCGGTTTCTCCGGTGTATGCTTATGGGTGGAATACACCACCATCTTCATGTCAAAGAACATTTCCAGTTCATCAATGATGCCCTGTGTCCCGTAATCCATGTCAAGCGTGATGGCCGATCTGGATATCACGCAGTCCTTCTTTCTCCGCCCGCCCTTCAGTTTTCCAAGGACAAAGCCACCGACATCCTTGATATTATCCTGCTGTCCCTTCGGCATCTTCCTATACTGCTCCATTGTTTCTGCGGTATGCTTTGTCTTGGACAGACGGCTGACAAAATCCTCATATGTCATATCCGTGCAGTTAAATTTTTTGTCCATTCTTGAGTTTCCGATTGATACGAACATCTTTTCC
>CDZH01018019.1_pt1 | contig 48055 bp, 50 predicted proteins | sample 557721 | NCBI WGS metagenome assembly CDZH01 (sample SAMEA3182062, study PRJEB8094) | gut metagenome | biome: human; feature: gut; material: Stool; isolation source: human stools | place: Canada | collected 2013-01-14 | reverse complement strand
GCGCGCGCGTCATCAACGGCGTGGCGGGCAGCTACAGCTCCCCTGAGGCCGGCCGGGCCAAGGCGGAAGAACTGCTGGGGCTGGACATCAATGCCCTGGCCGTGCTGGCCGGGCGTTCGGGACTGGGCGCCGTGGAAGCGGCCGTGGCCGCAGGCAGGCCCGTGGTGGGCGCGGACAGGGACCAGCAGGCCCTGGCCCCCGGGCTGATGCTGACCAGCATCGTCAAGCGGGCCGACCGCGCCGTGTTCGAGATCGTCAAAGCCACGGCCCAGGGCGCTTTTGCCGGGAACGAGATCATCACCTATGACCTGGCCAACGGCGGCGTGGACATCGTCCCGCCGCAGGTCTGGGCCCGTCATGCCGGGGTGCGCCTGCCCGCCGCCATCGAGCGCCGTCTTGCCGAACTGCGCCTGGAGCTGACGCGCGGCGGCATCCGCCTGCCCTCCCTGCGCGACAGGACGCTCTGCAACTGCCGCTAGCGGGATGCCGTCCATCCGGCCCGAAAGCCGCCGGGCCGGCCGGAAAGGCCGCCGCCGGGCCGGCATGCCCTGGCCGTGCCCTCCTGTGCCCGCCACAACGGCACACGGATCAGAAACGCAGCGTGAAGCGGGGGACATCCCCCCGGACCTCCACCTTGACGAAGTCCGCCTGCCGGCCATGCGCCGGACGGGCATCCCCTTCCAGCTCGAAGACGTCCCGTATCACCCAGAAGCGGTGCTTCTCGCCCGGCAGCTCCACGGAGGCGCCGCCGTCCATCTCCACATGCAGGTAGAACACGGGCTCCCAGGTCTCCAGGCTCACGGTCCGCCTGCTGTGGGGGCCGAAGTTCACCCAGCCCCTGGTGACCCACACCCCGTCCGCACGCAGATAGCGCAGGGCCAGGCTCCCGCCCAGGGCCTGGCTGTTGTCGATATGGATCTCCAGGGCCGAGGCCGGAAGGGCCCAGCCCAGCAGGAACAGCATCACCAGGCTGATCCGCAGCATCTTTCCCATGACATGCCTCCTTGTGCGTTCCCCACATCATCGTCCCGGCAGGGCCCCTCAGGCGGGGCGGCACGCAGCGTCGCCGGATGCCGCCGGGCCGGGGAGCCGTCGCTGCCCGGCAAGGGCCGCATGGACCTGCTCCGCATTGTAGCTGCTGCGCACCAGCGGCGCGGAGAACACGAAGGGGATGCCCAGCTCCCGCCCCTTGCGGGCGTATGCCGCGAACATGTCGGGATGCACATAGCGCTCCACCTGCGGGTGACGGCGCGACGGCCGCATGTACTGGCCGATGGTCACGATGTCGCACCCGACGGCGGCCAGATCTTCCAGCACGCCGCAGACCTCCCCGTCGGTCTCGCCCAGGCCCACCATCAGGCCGCTCTTGCAGACGTGCCCGCCTTCCCGCACCCGCCGCAGCAGCTCCAGGCTCTGGGCATAGTCCGCCTGCGGCCGGATGCGGGCATAGTGGGCGGGCGGGGTCTCCACATTGTGGTTGATGATATGGGGCCCGGCAGCCATGACCGTGCGCAGGGCCGCCTCGTCGCCCCGGAAATCCGGGATCAGGACCTCGATGGTGGGACAGGGACGGTTGCTCCGGCGGATGGCCTCGATGGTGGCCGCGAAATGCGCCGCGCCGCCGTCGGGCAGGTCGTCGCGCGTCACGGAGGTCACCACGGCATGGCGCAGCCCCAGGGCCGCCGTGGCCCTGCCCACGCGGGCGGGCTCGTCAGGGTCAGGCTCGCGGACCGCGCCGTTGCCGATATTGCAGAAGGCGCACCCGCGGGTGCAGGTATCGCCAAGGATGAGGAACGTGGCGGTCTTGCGGGAATAGCATTCGAAAATGTTCGGGCACCGGGCGCTCCGGCAGACCGTGTGCAGCTCCATGTCCCGGACCAGCGCGCCCGTGGCGGCATAGGTCGGGCTACAGGGCAGCTTCACGCGCAGCCACGGGGGGATGCGCAATAAGGGCCTGGAATTCTCGGACACAGACATCTTTGACCTCCTGGAGGGAAAGGCCATCGTCGCCCCGCTCACGGCAAAGGGACGTGGCCCGGGCATCGGCAAGGCCGCACAGAGTTATGGCATCGAAAAGAGAAAGGTCGCGCCCCACATTGAGCGCGAAGCCGTGGAAGGTCACCCAGCGGCGCACCCCGAGCCCCAGGGAACACAGCTTGCGGTGCCCGATCCAGACCCCGGGGCGGCCGGGCCAGCGGGCGGCCTGTACCCGGAAGGCGGCCGCCGTGCGGATGACGGTCTCTTCCAGCAGGTGGACGAAGCCATGCAGGCCGCCGGTCCGTCTGCCGATGCGAAAGATGGGATAGACCACCAGCTGCCCGGGGAAATGGCAGGTGATGTTGCCGCCCCGCTCCGTCTGCACGACATCGACGCCCCGGCGGGCCAGCTCTTCCCGGCTGCAGTGCAGGTTCTCCTCGCCGCCGTGCCGCCCGAAGGTGATGACGGGCGGGTGCTCCACCAGCAGCAGCGTATCCTCCGCGCCCCGGAGGACCGCCTCATGCCGGGCATGCTGGACAGCCAGCGCCTCCCGGTAGGGCATCCTGCCCAGATCGATGATGCATGTCATGGTCCGTACCCGATCATATCCATGTGTTGCGCATGCGCCTGTCATCGTTGCCGATCTCCACAGCCAGGCCTCCATTCTTCCCCGTTTTTGCCGTCCGCTGTCAACGGCCTGGGGCCGGTCGCGGGCAAAAAATTTTTTTCACACCCCGCCAGCCCCTTTTCAAGGCGCACGAAAGTGCCTACAGGTTGTCTGTGCGCTCAAACAGTATCACGGGAGCGTACCACCGTCCTCTGGAGGAGACGTCATGGAACTGACCATCGCCACCGCCCGCCTTTCCGCGGCCCGCATCCTGCCGCATACCCCCCGGGCCTTCTACCGTACCGCCATCAATGCCTTTTTCTTCGTCATGGGCATGGTCTTTGCTTCCTGGGCCGTCCGCATCCCGGACATCAAGGCCACCCTGCACATGAACGACGCGGCCCTGGGCAGCGTCCTGCTGGCCTCCCCGCTGGGCGAGATGCTCTCCATCGTGCCCACGGCCTGGCTCATAGCCCGCTTCCGCAGCCGCCGCGTCATCATGCTGGGGCTGGTGCTCATGCCCTGCGCCCTGCTCTGCCTGGCCCTGGCCGGCAGCCCGCACTGGCTGGCCGCGGCCCTGCTGGGCTTCGGCTTTGCCAACAACATGCTCAACATCTCCCTCAATGCCCAGGCCGTGGGCGTGGAGACCCTCTACGGCCGCAGCATCATGGCCACCTTCCACGGCATGTGGAGCCTGGGCGGGGTGGCCGGCTGCATCATCGGCTCCATCGTGGCGCCGCTGGGCGTGGCGCCCCTGCCCCACTTTGCCGCCATCCTCGTCATCACGCTGGCGACCCTGTGCTGCCTGCGCACCTGGACCATGCCCCGGGAAGTGCGCATCGGCGCCGCTGCGCCCGAAAGCGGGAAGCGTTCCTTCCGTCCCGACCTCTATCTGGCGCTGCTCGGCTGCATCGCCCTGGGCAGCATGGCCACGGAAGGCGCCATGTATGACTGGAGCTCCGTCTATTTCGCCCAGGTGGTCCAGCCGGGCGAAAGCCTCATCCGCGCCGGATACCTGGCCTGCATGTGCGCCATGGTCACGGGCCGCCTGCTGGCCGACGGCCTGGTGAACCGCTTCGGGGTCACGCCCGTGCTCCAGCTGAGCGGCCTCTCCATCGCCGCCGGTCTGAGCCTGGCCCTGCTCTGGCCCAATCTGCTGCCCGCCACGGCGGGGCTGGCCCTGGTGGGCTTCGGCATGGCCTCCGTGGTGCCGCTCTGCTACAGCCTGGCGGGCAAGTCCACGCGCGTGCCGCCCAGCGTGGCCATCTCGCTGGTCTCGTCCCTCAGCTTCCTGGGCTTCCTGGGCTGCCCGCCCATGGTTGGTTTCCTTTCCCACCAGTTCGACCTGCGCTGGGCCCTGTCGCCCATCGTGGTGGTGGGCGTGGCCATCTTCTGCCTGGCGCCTCTGGTCCGGCGCATCAGGGCCTGAGGGCAGGAAAGCCCTTTTCCGGGAAGAAGGCCCCTCGGATCTCCTGTCCAGCCCGCGGCTTTCTGCGGCACGACGGGTACGGGCCGGCGGCAGGCCCTGTGCCTGCAAAAAAGGGGGCCGTCCCTCCGCCTCCCTTCCCCCGGAACGCTCAAGGAGGATCCGGCATCCCCGCGGAAAAATGACACAACGCCTTTTTCCTGCGCTCCTGAAAGACACAAAAAAGCAGACACACCGTCGCGGCGTGCCTGCTTTTTTATTTTAGCGTGTTTACGGATACGAGCTTTCCCTAGCGCGGGCTGCCGTCAGCACGACGCTCGAAGCGGGGCACGGCCAGATGGCAGCCGCCCCGGCCCGTGCGGCGGGCAAAGTCCTGATGGTAGGCCTCGGCCTCGTAGAAGGCCCCGGCCTTTTCCAGACGGGTCACCACGTCATAGCCCAGGCCGCGCAGCTCATCCATGAGCTTCTGGGCGGTCCGCTTCTGGGACTCGTCCAGCCAGAAGACGGCGGAACGGTACTGGCTGCCCACGTCCGGCCCCTGCCTGTCCAGCTGGGTGGGATCGTGGACCTCGAAAAAGCGGCGCACGATGGCCTCATAGCTGATCTTTTCGGGATCGAAGCGTACCAGCACGGCTTCGGCATGTCCGGTATCGCCCCGGCAGACATCCTCATAGGAAGGCCGGTCGGTATGGCCGCCCGTGTAGCCGGAACGCACGTCCACCACACCGGGGAGCCTGCTCAGGGCATCTTCCACGCCCCAGAAACATCCGCCCGCCAGCACGGCCACCTGCGTATGGCGCACCTGTTCGTACAGGGCCAGGCCCAGCTTTTCCTTGTCGCTGCCCGCGGGCGCGAAACGCATGGACAGGGAATTGACGCAATGGCGGGTGTTCTTGGCCGTCAGGCCCTCGCCCTCAAACACATGCCCCAGATGCGCGCCGCAGTGATCGCAAACGATCTCCACCCGGCGGCCGTCGGCATCGGGCTGGCGGCGCACCATGCCCGGCAGGGCATCGTCGAAGGCAGGCCAGCCGCACCCGGAATCGAACTTGTCCGACGAACGGTACAGGGCCACGCCGCACTGGCGGCACAGATAGGTCCCGGCGGCCGTATTCTTTTCGTATTCACCGGACCACGGGGCTTCCGTGGCCTTGCGGAGGATGATGTCCGCCTCGCGGGGCGTCAGGGGCGGCACGGCGGCATCGCCGCGGGCAATGATTCGGAAACCGCTGTCATTCATGGGGGCTTTCTCCCGTAAGGGGTCGAAGGTGGGGCGGGAAAATTCCGCTGCTACGGCGCCGGTCCCGGAAACGGCGAGGACCAGCGCCAGGATGAAAAAGGAAAAGGCGCGTCGCGCGCAGGGATAGCCGTACATGGCACCTCCTTATCAATATAAATTACCAATAAGAAGATAGCGATGCCTCCGGGGAAAAGCAAGCCCGGGCACGGACACAAAAAAGGGAGGCATAAGCCTCCCCGGGTGACATGGTGCCTTTTTCCGGCAGACGAGCCTGTCTTTGCCTCCCCCTGCGGCAGATCCTCCGCCCCAGCAGCGGCGCCCGGACGGCGCCCCGGCAACGCCGGCGCGGCTTACTGCCGCCCGCCGTAGCCGTGCGGGTGTTCCCGGTGCCAGCGCCAGGCCGATTCGATGATGGCCTCCACGCCCAGCCGGGGCTGCCAGCCCAGCACCTGTTGCGCCTTGCGGGCGGCGGCCACCAGACGGGCCGGATCGCCCGCGCGCCGCTGCCCCATGACCACGGGGATGGCATGACCGGTCACCCTGCGGGCGCAGTCCACGATCTGGCGCACGGAAAAGCCCTGCCCGTTGCCCAGGTTGCAGATGAGGTCGTCACCGCCGCGCTGCAGATGGTCCAGGGCCTTCACATGGGCGTCCACCAGATCGGTGACGGCGATGTAATCGCGGATGCAGGTCCCGTCGGGCGTGGCGTAATCGTCACCGAAGATGGTGATATGCGGCCGCCGGCCCAGCGGTACTTGCAGGACCAGGGGGATGAGATGGCTCTCGGGGCTGTGGTCCTCGCCGATGCTGCCGTCGGCCAGGGCCCCGGCCACATTGAAATAGCGCAGGGAGACGTAACGGATGCCGTGGGCCGCCGAGACCCAGCGCATCATGGCTTCCATCATCAGCTTGCTGTGCCCGTAAGGATTGGTGGGCCGGGTGGGGGCATCCTCGCTGACGGGCACGCTGTCGGGTTCGCCGTAGACCGCCGCCGAGGACGAGAAGACGATGCGGCCCACGCCATGACGGACCATGGCCTCCAGCAGGCTCTGCATGCCGCCCACGTTGTTGTTGAAATACTTGAGGGGGTTGACCATGCTCTCGCCCACCTGGGAATCGGCGGCGAAGTGCATGACGCCGTCGATGCGGAAGCGGCGGAAGATGCCGTCCAGACAGGCGGCATCGCGGATGTCGCCCCGCACGAAGGCAGCCTTGCCCGCCACGGCGGCGGCATGGCCCGTCTGGAGATTGTCCACCACCACGACTTCCTGCCCGGCCGCCGCCAGGGCATGGACCGCGTGGGAACCGATATAGCCCGCACCGCCGCAAACAAGGATCGCCATACAGACCTCCACAGCAAAGATGATGGCGGCACGCTACGATGTTTGCCTCCCGCTGGCAAGGCCCGGGATGCCGGGGACCGCGAAGGCGACGGGGCGGACATGAAAAAAGCGCGGAGTCCATGGCCAGACTCCGCGCAAGGCACAGGACGCGCCCCGGCGAAGGCCGGGGTCCTTTTGCGGCTACAATGCTGCCAGAACAGCGGCCGCAAATTCCTGCACGGCATCAGGGGCGTCGCTGGCCGTGCCGTCCACTTTCAGCCCCTCGGCCACGATCCGCGCCCCCAGATCCTTGCCCCTGGCCTCGATGGCGTCCACCGCACCGCAAAAATGCGTGTAGGAACTGTCGCCGGAGGCAAACGCCGCCAGCCTGACGCCCGAAAGGCCCATGCCTTCCATGTTTTCATAAAGAGGGATGAAATCGTCCTGCAGCTCCAGCTCGTCATCGCCCCAGGCGGAGCAGCCCAGCAGCACGGCATCATAGCCTTCGGCCAGACCGGCGGCATCCACGTCGGCGGCGTTTTTCAGCGTGACCTCATGGCCAGCGGCGGCGATGATCTCTTCCAGTTTCTGGGCGATGCCCTCGGTATTGCCGGTGCTGGAACCAAAAACGATCAGGACTTTGCTCATGACAACTCCCTGGCGGCACGGCCGCCGTTGGATGTTTAGAAAAAGAAATTCAATTTCAAAAAGAAGCTATAAAAGAACAGGACGCACGTCAAGCGAAAGACCGTCTTTCGATGAAAAATCTTTATATCCAACCAGAAACATTAGCTTTCCCCCCCAATATCCAACAGGGGACCAGCGCACGGCTGCGCCTTCCATCTGTATCCGCCGTGCGTGTGTCTGCCCTCTCCTGCCCTTGCGCCCGCATCCCACGGCCGGGTCGCCCTTCTCGTGGATCGCGCCATGCGCCCTGCACGACTCCCGCACGGCAACATGTCCGACAACCGCCGTCCCCACATGCTCCCGGGCAGCCCCGGCCTCTTCCAGACACAGGGGACGCCGTACAGCATCCCCCCTTTCCCGGTCACGGGACAAAATCACTCCCCGCAAGCCGAAGACGGGGACCTGCCATCCGTGCCAGAGCAAAAGTTTTACGGAGAGAGGGGGCCCGGAGGAGGGGGACGCTTTTCCGAAAGCGCCCTCCTCTCCCGGAAAACAAGCCCCCCTCCGCAAAAACTACTCTTCCGCTTCCGTGTCCGCCTCTCCGGCGGCATCTTCCGAAGCGGGCCCGGCCAGGGGCGCGTCAGCCACGGAGAGGTCAGGCATCCGCCACTGTCCGGGCAGGGGGGCCGTGAGCTCGGCCTTCTCGCCCACATAGGGATTGAAGTAGCCGAAGCGCAGCCAGGGGCAGAGCTTTTTCAGGCGCTTCATGAACAGGCTGAGGCCCATGACGGGACCGTGGTCGATGCCGCGCATGAGGCCCAGATACCATTCGGGGTCGATGTTGAGGTTGCGCCACTGGATCATGCTCACGCCGTTCTCGCCCACCAGGCGGGCCAGGGCTTCCAGCTCGCCCTCGCTGTCGGTGACGCCGGGGAAGAAGAGCAGGTTCAGCGAGACCCAGAGGCCGTTCTGCCGGGCCACGGCGATGGAGCGGCGCACGTCGTCGAAGCTGTAGCCGTGGGGCCGGTAATAGCGCTCGTAGACGTCGGGGCGGGCGCTGTTGAGGCTGACGCGGATGCTGGAGAGGCCCGCCCTGGCCAGACGCTCCACGGCCCCGGTGCGGGAGGCATTGGTATTGCAGTTGACCGTGCCCGCACCGCCCCGGCTGCGGAACAGGCGCACGCTCTCCACCAGCAGGTCGGGATTCATGAGGGGGTCGCCCTCACAGCCCTGGCCGAAGGAATAGATGGGCGTCTTCGTCTCGCGGCTGGCATGGAAGCTCATGACCTCCGCCAGTTCTTCGGGGGTGGGCGTGAAGGTCAGGCGGCACTGGGGCGTCACGTTGATGGGCGAATCCTTGTCCTGCTCGGAGATGCAGCCCACACAGCGGGCATTGCAGGTGCGCGAGCTGGGCAGGGGCGCCTCGAAGCGGCCCAGGGCGAAGTTGCGGGCCGCCGGGCAGTCGTACTTCATGACGCAGTCTTCGAGGATGTGGCCCACCAGCCGGTTCCCGGGGAACCGGCGCAGCAGGGCGCGCACGTTCTTTTCGATGCGGGAACGCGGGATGTGACGGAACTCCTGACGCTGGTCGGCATCCACCTTGCGGGCGCAGATGTAGAAGCGTCCCCTGGCGAAACCCACGGCGCCGTAGGCGAACAGGGGCAGCAGGGGGGCGTCGGCATCGCTGGTGTAGGCCGGATGGGCGGAGAGCGTATGGGCCGGAGCGGCAAAGGCGGCCACGGCCAGATCCTCGGTGCGCTCTATCTCGCCGGTCCCGGGATTCAGGCCCACGGCCCGGCGGCCGGGCAGGAGGAAGAGCTCGCTCTCCTCGGGCAGGGGCATGAGTTCGTCAGGGCGGGGCGTGCCCCATTCCTCGCCGCGGCGGCAGACCATGAGCAGGTCGGGATCATCGTAGATATTGCCCTGGGCATCGGCCATGACCATGTGCGGTTCGATCTTCGCTGTTGCCATTTTCCTTCCTTGCGGCATCTTGCCCTGCCGCGTCCGAATGTATATAAGCGGAGCTGCGGCCAGCCCCGGAAACATGGGCACGACGGCCGCCAGAATATCCGCGAGGCCGCCCCATGTTTTCCCTGATGCTCTTTATTTTTCTTTGTTTTCTCGGCATGCTTGCCGTACAGTTCTACATGCTGCGCAGCCAGGAACGCCTGAACCGCGCCCTGCGCGACGAGCACGCCCAGATGCGTGTGCTGCTGCGTGCCATGGAATCCCGCCTGGATGCCCTGGGCTGCCCTGCCCCCAAACTGGCCGAAACCGCCGTGCAGGCCACGCCCGCGGCACAGGACCCCCTGCTGCATCTGAGCTTCGATGCGCCTGCAGCCAGGAGGGCCGCGCCCCGCACGCCGGTAGTGGACCCGGGCCTGGACCTGCACATGGACAGCGGCCGCTAGGCCTGCGGCCCGTTTTGCCCGGAAACGGGCTTTCCCCTCCGGCGGGGCTTTTACCGTGCCTTCCGGCACGCCGCAACAGCGCTTCGTCAACCTAGCCTCGCCCCTTTTCATCGTCAAGCAGCCTTCCTGCCATGCCCGAACCATCCCGCCGCCTGCGTCTTTTCCTCCGCTGTCTGGCAGCCCTGCTGCTGGGCATCCTCCTGCTGGCCGGCGCGGCCATGGTCTATGTGCAGCACAATTCCGTGGCCATCACCCATGCCCTGCTGGAAGACTTCACCCGGCGCACGGGGCTCGCCCTGCATGTCAGATCCATCGGGCTCTCCTGGCTGCCTCCGGCCGTCCAGGCCGACGACGTGCGCATCCGCGGCCAGGAGCTGGACATCGCCGTGCGCACGGCCCGGCTGCGGCCCCGCCTGACGGCCCTGCTGCAGGGGCGGCTGGAGCTGGAATACGTGGCCCTGCAGAATCCCGTGCTGTCCGGCAGCCTGCCGCTGCCCACACTGGATCTGCGCAAGCTTTCCTCCGCCGCCGGGGGCGGCAGCGGCGATGCCGGAGCCCTGGCCCGGCTGGACGGCCTGCTGCCCGGTACCCTCCAGATAGAGATAGACCAGGGCAATTTCTCCTTCCAGGCCCGGGACGCCTCGTCCCTGCGCGCGGGCAACCTTTCCTGCGTGCTGCATCTGCGCGGCCTCCGGGACGTGCGCGGCAAGCTGCAGGCAGGCCTTATCCGCAATCTGGCCGCCGGAGAGGGGACGCCCGTGCTGGACCTGGAGAACCTGCTGGTGGAAGGCCGCAGCCGTCCGCTCCGTTTCTTGAGCGATACCCCCCGCCTGCGCCTGCGGGCCCTGCTGCATCTGCCGCCCCACCTGCCCCGCATACGCATGAACCTCGATTTCACGGCCACTGCCGCGGGCTGGCAGCTGGATCACGACATCCAGGGCGACCTGATGCAGGACGACGAGCCCATCCCCTTTGCCGTGGCCGGACGTCTTGTGCAGGACAGGAAGGCGCCGCAGGCCTCGGTACGGCGCATGCTGCGCGAGGTCTTCCTGCCCGATCCGCAGGAGCTGGCCGCCGCCGGGAAGGAAGACCCGGCGATGCCCCCCGCTGCGGCAGCCCCCACAGCACCGGCCGCCGGTACCGCCGCCACGGCATCCGCCCCCGCAGCCCATGCGGTCCCCCAGCCCGGCCTGCCCGCCGCGGGCGGCACGCATCCGCCCATACGCCTGGAACGCATCCGGCTGGAACTGGACGAGGACAGCGCCACCCTCGACGGCAACCTGACTTTCGACAGCCGGCGGGGCCCTGTCCTCAACGGCAGCCTGCAGGCCCACCGCCTGAGCCTGACACGCTGGCTGGGCTTTGCCCGCGGGCTGGCCCCGGGCCTGCAGATGGCCCTGGACAACATCACGGACAGCCTTCTGGAGTTCGAGCTGGATGCCGAAGGCCTGCGCGTGCCCTGTATCGTGGCCCATGCCTCGGGTTCGCGCTTCACCGGTTCCGGCGGCGTGGCCCGCTGGGCCGAACCGGTGGTGGCCCTGGACCTGACCGCGCCGGAAGTGGAGCTGGGCCGGGCCATCCCGGAAGCCGTGGGCACCCTGCCCCTGCAGGTCTATTTCCCGCATGGCCCCCTGACCAGTCTGCGGGCCTCGCGCTCCACGCCGCTGCCGCCGCCCGATCCCGCCACGGACCTGCACATCGGCTATGACATCCGCCTCAATGCCCGCACCGTGCACTACGGCCCTGTGACCATCACCGGCGCGGCCGTGGTCATCGAACCCGGCACACCGGACAAGGCGGGCAACGGCACGGCCGTGATCCGCGCCACGGGCGACTTTTACGAAGGCCGCCTCAAGGGCCGCTGCGCCATCGGCGGCCCCACGGACATGCCCACCTTCGACATCGACCTGCGCCTGGACAAGGTCCACGGCAGCAAGCTGTCCAGGGATTTCGACCTCATCCCCGTGCGGCGCGGCATGCTGTCCGCCCAGGCGGCCATCACCAGCCGGGGCAGCGACCTGGATGTATTCCTGAAGAGCATGCGCGGCACGGTCACGGCCGAGGGCAGCAAGGGCCTGCTGCCCGCCGGAGGCAAAAAGAGCCTGCCCTTCGACAGGCTCTCGCTGCGCCTCGACCTGCAAAGCGCCCGCCGCGACCTGCGCCCCACGCCGGCCCGGGCCGGTTTCGAAGGCCGCTGGACGGCCTCGCTGGAAGAGGAGGGCCTGTCCCTGACCCAGAAGCTGGACGGCCTCGTCTGGTTCGGCGGCAAGGAGTTCGTGGCCTGGCAGGAGCTGCCCGGCTCCCTGCGCCTGCACCTGCCGTCCCGCGAAAAGGATCTGCTGCCCCAGGGCATGGATCTGGACGCCGACGGCCTGTTCAGCTGCGCGGGCCCTGCCGGCCTGAAGCTGAAAAAGGCCACGCTCTCGGCACTGGGCCTGCAGCTCAAGGGCGACCTGGACGTCGGCAACGGACGCGGCGGCCTGACCTGGGGCGGGACCGTGGACCTCACCGCCCGCGACCTGAAGCACAGCCTCCGGCAGATACGGGGCAGCGCGCCCGCCCGCCTGCCCGCCTCCCTCAACAGCCTGCGCCTCAGGGGCACGGCCTCCGGTACCCTGGACAGCCTGCGCCTCAGGGATCTGCGCTGCGGCCTGGGCTGGCAGCAGGTGGACGGCGAGGCTGCCGTGACCTGGAGCGGCACGCCGCAGCTGGACCTGCGCCTGCACGCCGCGGACTTCGACCTGGACCGTCTGCTGGCGGAGCTCTTTCCCGACCAGGCCCGCAGCAAGGGGCGGAACAGGGCCCCGGGCGCTCCCTGGGACCTGCGCTTCATGAAGGCCGTGGAGGCCCGGGGGAGCCTGGACGTGGACAGGGTGCGCTTCATGCGTCTGCGCATGCAAAAGATGCGCACCCGTTTCAGCCTCAAGGACGGCCACCTTGCCGTGCCTGCCCTGGAGGGCGATTTCTACAATTCGCGCCTGCGTGCCTCGGGCGATTTCCACTTCGACCGCGGCCTGAGCTACACCACCAGGGTCAGGGCCCTGAACATCGACCTCGGCGCCGCCAGCAACGACCGCAACGACAAGCGCGCCGTGCGGGGCCTGGCCTCGGTGGAATCGGAGATGAGCGCCCATCTGACCGGCGGCGGCCAGATGCCCGCGGCCCTTTCCGGCACCTGGGGCGTGGCCATCATCAACGGCAGCTACCAGGACCGCGACAAGGCCGGACGGCCCGGCGGCAGGCCCACCCGCTTCCAGCGCCTCAGCGCCTCGGGCAACATGCAGAACGGCGTGGCCCGCAGCAGCAACATCTTTTATCAGGATGCCGAGATGCGCGTGCGCGGCGGCGGCCGCATCGACTTCAACAGCGAGGACCTGGACTGCAACCTCTTCGTCAAGACCGACCGCATGCAGGAGTTCCCCGTGCGCGTGACCGGCACGCTCCACGATCCCAAGACCTCGGTCAGCGCGGGCACGGCCATCCTCTACGCCGTCACCAGCCTGACCCACGGCATCTTCGAACTGCTGGGCGGGGTCATGGAAGGCACCTGGAACCTTTTCCGCTGATCCCGCACCCCGGGCTTTCCGCCACGGTCCCGGCAGGTCCGGCCCCTGCCGGAAAAAAGGCCTTGCACTTTCCCCGCCCCCGTTGACAGAACGGCCTGCAAAGGGTAGACAGGCCGTATCTGTTCTTTTTTGCACAAACCCAACGACGGTCCGTCACAATAAGGAGAAGCGCCATGAATATCCTCATCTTTGGTCCCAACGGCAGCGGCAAGGGCACCCAGGGCAATCTGGTCAAGGCCAAGTACAATCTTGCTCACATCGAATCCGGCGCCATCTTCCGTGAACACATCGGCGGCGGCACCGAACTGGGCAAAAAGGCCAAGGAATACATCGATCGCGGCGACCTGGTGCCCGACGACATCACCATCCCCATGGTGCTGGAGACCCTGAAGACCAAGGGCAAGGACGGCTGGCTGCTGGACGGCTTCCCCCGCAACATGGTGCAGGCCCAGAAACTGTGGGAAGCCCTGCAGGCCGAAGGTCTGAAACTGGACTACGTCATCGAGATCCTGCTGCCCCGCGAGATCGCCAAGAACCGCATCATGGGCCGTCGCCTGTGCAAGGAAAACAACAACCATCCCAACAACATCTTCATCGACGCCATCAAGCCCAACGGTGACAGGTGCCGCGTCTGTGGCGGTGAGCTTTCCACCCGTTCCGACGACCAGGACGAAGCCGCCATCAACAAGCGTCACGACATCTACTACGACACCAAGAACGGCACCCTGGCCGCGGCCTACTTCTTCAAGAACCTGGCCGCCGAAGGCAAGACCAAATACATCGAGCTCAATGGCGAAGGCAGCATCGACTCCATCAAGGAGACCCTGATCTCCCAGCTGAACTAGCCTGAGCACGCCTTTCCAGGCCGGGGCCCCGCCCCGGCCTTTTTTTTGTCCCGAAAGCCCGGGGCCCGGCCGGGACCGGCCTTGCCTTTTGCCACCGCATCCCCATCTTTAACAGCGGAGGCACAGGACCGCCGGCCCGCTGCGGGCACGTGTCCCGCACCGGGGGCCCCACTGGACATGCCTGTCCAAGTTTGCCACTATGCCCCCAACGTCACAGCGAGGTAACAACATCATGCAAGTCTGCATCGCGATCATGCACGGCAAGCCCGTCATGCTGGAACTGCGGGAAGGCGTCCCCTACATCAATGATGAGCCCCAGCCCATCAAGCACCTGAGCGAAGATGACCTCACGGCCTTCCACGAAGCCGTGAGCGCCATCCCCGATGACGGTGCCCCCGGCCATGCCGCCCTTGTCAATGCCAAGCGCGCCGCCTTCATCGTGGACCTGCTGGGCCATGCCGTGGGCGACGAATGCGTCTCCTATCTGACCCATGTGCTGGACCACGTGCACTACGACGTCATGGAATATCTGGGAGAAACCGAACCCCAGGACTAGAAAGCCTGCCGGGCCCCCGCAAGGGATCGGGCTTCCGGCATAATTGAGGGAAACAATGCTTGAGATCCAAGACCTGCACGTTTCCGTCCACGGCACGCCGGTGCTCAAGGGCATCGACCTGAAGGTGGAAGCGGGCGAAACCTTTATCCTGTTCGGCCCCAACGGCTCCGGCAAGACCACCCTGCTCATGACGCTGATGGGCTTTTCCGGCTATGAGGTGACCCGGGGCAAGATCATCTTCAAGGGCCACGACATCACCTACGCCCCCATGTACGAGCGCGCCCGCCTGGGCATCGGCATGTCCTTCCAGCGGCCGCCCACCATCCACGGCCTGCCCACGGGCAAGATGGTGGAACTGTGCGGCCGCGGCCGCGCCATGGACATCCCCGCCATGGCCAGACGTGTGCATTTCGACACCTTCCTCGACCGTGACGTCAATGCCGGCTTCTCCGGCGGCGAGATCAAACGCTCCGAACTGCTGCAGCTCATGGCCCAGCAGCCCAGCCTGCTGCTCTTCGATGAACCGGAATCGGGCGTGGATCTGGAAAACATGGCCCTGGTGGGCAAGACCGTGCGCAAGCTGCTGGACGGCGTGCCCGACTGCTGTAGCGCCACCCTGCGCGAGCAGGGGCGCAAGCGTTCCACCAGCGGGCTCATCATCACCCACACCGGCCACATCCTTGAATATGTCAATGCCGACCGCGGGCAGGTCATGTATCACGGCAAACTCTGCTGTGAAGCGCGCCCGCGCGTCATCCTCGACCATATCGCCCAGCACGGCTACCAGGAATGCCTGCGCTGCCTGGCCGGCGACATGTACGGCAAAATCGCGGAGGCTCCCCTGGCATGAGCAGCATCGACCTTTCCCGTTTCAACTTCAGCGGCGGCGAGAACGCCGCCCCCATCGAAGACCTGACCCGCCTGCCCCGGGAAGACCAGCAGCGCCTGGTCCTGGCCGGCATCGACGTGCACGACGACAAGGTCAGCGGCGCCTTCATGCAGCTCAACCACGCCGACGTGCACTGCACCACCCGGCAGGAAGGCCTGGAACTCATGGACATCCGCGCGGCCCTCAAGAAATTCGACGGCCTGCCGCAGTATTACTGGAAGCTGCTCGATCCCGACAAGGACGAGATCACCCGCATGGCCCGCGAACACCTCAACGGCGGCTACTTCGTGCGCGCCCGCAAGGGCGTGAAGATCAGCCAGCCCGTGCAGTCCTGCATGTTCATCAAGGGCAATGCCGCCGGACAGGCCGTGCACAACATCGTGGTGGTGGAAGAAGGCGCCGAGCTCAACATCCTGGGCGGCTGCGCCACCTCCCAGCACAGCAATGACGCCGCGCATCTGGGCATCACCGAATACTATGTGGAAAAGGGCGGCAAGCTCACCTTCACCATGATCCACAACTGGGGCGACTCCACCACCGTGCGGCCGCGCTCGGCGGGCGTGGTGGAAGCCGGGGGCGTGTTCCAGAACAACTACATCCTGCTCAAGAGCGTGGGCAGCCTGCAGTCCTATCCCCGCATCGACCTCAACGGCGAAGGCGCCGTGGCCACCTTCAACTCGGTCATCGTGACGCCCACGGGCTCCCATGTGGACAGCGGCAGCGCCATCCACCTCAACGCGCCCCATACCCGCGGCGAGATCATCTCCCGCACCCTGACCACCGGCGGCACCATCATCAACCGCGGTTTCATCGGCGCCTCGGCCACTCCGGTCAAGGGCCATCTGGAGTGCAAGGGACTCATCGTGGGCGGCGGCCGCGTGCACGCCATCCCCGAACTGGACAGCTGCCGCGACGGCGTGGAACTCTCCCACGAAGCCGCCGTGGGCAAGATCGCCCAGGAAGAGATCGAATACCTCATGGCCCGCGGTCTGGACGAGGACGAAGCCACCTCCACCATCGTGCGCGGCTTCCTCAACGTGGACATCATGGGCCTGCCCGCGCCCCTGAAGAAGGCCATGGACGAACAGATCAACAAGCTCAACGCCGGCGGCGCCATGTAACGCCCCGCTGCGATCATCCGCCTGTTTACGGGGCCGTCCGCGTGTGCGGGCGGCCCCGGGCCGTTTTCACGGAGCGGCCATCCCCTCGGGGGCGCGCAGCTGTCCCCCGGCGATGCCCTGCGGCCCGCCACCGGCAGACCTGGAGGCCCTTGCCTCCGCCGCCGGCCGGGCGGCCTGCCCCCTCTCCCTGGACGGACGCGGGCCGCCTGCGGCCACGGTTCCTGCGGCGCGGCGGCCGGGGACGCGCCACAGGCACGGCGTGCTGCCGCTCCCCGGCCCCCCTTCCCTTCCCCGCACGCCGGCCGGGCCTGCCGGGACCGCCTGCGGAAGGGCTTGACCATGACGCGCCCTTCCGGCTATAGTTCGCTTCCTTCGCGGGCCTATAGCTCAGTTGGTAGAGCCTCCGGCTCATAACCGGCAGGTCCCAGGTTCGAGTCCTGGTGGGCCCACCATATATTTTCAGCAGGTTACCTCATAGCAGAGGTAGCCTGCTGTTCTCTTTTGGTGACCATTTTGTCACCGAACCGCGTGTATGGGCATGCGGTTCTTCATCTATTGCTTCCCTTTCCTGCCCTGTATCTCTATGGGGCACCAGCTGTGCTGGTGCGACCTCTTTGGCGCAACGCGCCCAGGAAGCCGCCGCCTGCCCTCCCCGCACCCCTCCTTATAAAAAAGACAGAGCAAAAGCTCCTATCCGCATCTGCTCCCTTCATTCTGCAGCGGGTCCTTCCAGAGCCCCCCCCTCGAGGGGCCGAACCGGTCGCCCGAGAGGCCGGGGATTTTTCGGGATAGTTTTTCTGGGATTTTGGGACCATATCTGCGGAGATACCAATGACTGAGTCTGACCGTCAGCTCCAAGAAATGGCCAATCGCGTGGCCAAGCAGGTGGAGTCTGAAAAGGCGAAGGCGAAATCTGCCGACAAAAAAGACGCGATCACACCTGACTTCGTGGCCAAGTGCGCCACCTTTTCCGAAAAAGGTGATGGGCTCCTGCACTCCGCCCTGTTCCGGGGGAAGCTGACGTATGTCCCGGAGAGCAAAAGCTGGTACTGCTGGGAGAATCATCACTGGCGCAGCACCCATATTCATATGGTCGAGGCGTCGGTGGAACAGGTGGGAAATAAATACCGGGAAGTCGCTGCCCACTATGAGCAACTGGCCAAGGATGCCGGTGAGGGTGGTGACAACGAACGGGCCAACCATCTGAGAGCGAAAGCAGAGGCCCTGCAAAAAAGGGCCTCCTGGCTGAACAGCTCCAGGGGGGTCAATGCCTGCGTGAAGTTCACCCTGGCCAACAGCGACCCGCTGATATCCAAGCCGGATGTCTGGGATACAGACCCCTGGTTGCTGGGCGTGGCCAACGGCGTGGTGGATCTCAGGACAGGCGAGCATCGCCCGGGACGACCTGAAGACTACATCCTGCGCTACTGTCCGGTGGAGTGGAAAGGCCTGCACGAACCTGCGCCGCTTTGGGAGGAGACCCTCCAGCAGATTATCGGTGCCTCGGAAGGGGTGTTGCCCTGGCTGCACAAAGTGTTGGGCTATGCCATCACCGGTCAGTCCACGGAGCCCCTGTTCCTCATGCTCTACGGGGAGCGGGGCCGTAACGGCAAAACGGTGGTGATGGAGACGCTCAAGAAGGTGCTCGGTCCCTACATGGGTCCTGTCCCGGCGGAGCTTCTTCTGGACCGCAAGATCCCCAAAGACCCCGATTCAGCCAGCCCGACCATCATGAACATGAAGGGCATGCGGATCATCTGGGCCTCTGAGACCAACGAGAACCGCCGGTTTTCGACAGCGCAGGTCAAGCTGCTTTCCGGCTCTGACTCTCTGACCGGGCGCTACCTCTGGGACAAGCAGAATACGGAATTCCGACCGACGCATACCCTGTTCCTGCTGACCAACTTCCTGCCATCGGCCCCAGCGCATGACCTGCCTTTCTGGGAACGGCTCAAGCTCATCAATTTCCCCTTCCGTTTCGTGGACCAGCCAAAGGGGGAGTTCGAACTCCCTCGCAACCCGCACCTGGAGAGGGAGCTGGAGGATGAGTACCCCGGCATCCTAGCCTGGTTGGTCCGTGGCTGTCTGCTCTACCGGGCAGAAGGGCTGGTCGCCCCGGCGGCGATCACGAAGGCCACCGAGCAATACCGTGTGGATGAGGACGACATGCAGGTGTTCGTGGATCAGTGCCTGGTGGACAGCCAACTGCCGGAGGACCGCATCCAGGCCACAGAGCTCTATGAGGTGTTCAAGGAATGGTACAAGAAATATATCAATCCCAAATACATACCCAGCATGCACATCTTCGGGCGCCAGATTGGCGCCAAGCTGGAGAAGAGGAAAGTCGGGGGCCACACCTACTACTACGGCAAGCAGTTCTCCGATTTCGGTCACAAGTTCAAGAGCAAGACGGAGTTCTCCGATTTCGGTCACAAGTTCAAGAGCAAGACGGTATGACCTTTCCTTTTTGCCAGGACATTTTGAGGGGGCGAGGTCCTGAACGAAAGTTTTTTACTTTCGGCAGGATAGCTGCGTCATGAGGATATGACGTCTTCATGGAGGGGCCAATGCGAAATACTTTTTCATGGGGCGGGTATCTATTCTGTGCTCATGTCCTATTGTCCTATTTCCTTTTTTTCTCTGAAAAAACAAAAGGATATGTCCAGGACATCTTGCAGGACATTTCAGGATGTTTTTCGGGGGCCCCTTATGCCTGCTGATATCATCGATCTGTTCCGTGAACAGGGCTTCGAACCCAAGAAAAAAACTGCCGGCGAATGGTCTTCTACCTGCCCTGCCTGTGGCGGGACGAAGCGGTGCAGCATCTGGCCCGCCCGTGGAGAGGGGCGGGGCTACTACTGGTGCAGGGAATGCGGGGCCAAGGGGGACGGCATCCAGTTCCTGCGTGACTACGCCAAGATGTCCTATGCCGATGCCTGTGCGCGCATTGGCGTGGCTTCTGCTGCCTGGGCTGTGAAGACCCCCTCCCTGCCCCAGCGGGCGGAGAAAAATCGTTTTGAGTCTGTGGAGAATACGGGGCCCAAGGATGTGGACGTGGCCGCGTGGAGGACCTGTGCCGGCAATTTTGTGCGCTGGGCAGAGACCTGTTTGCAGCGCAGCCAGGAACATCTGGCCTGGTTGGCCGCCCGCGGCATCGATGCCGCAGCGGCCCGTCGGTACAGGCTGGGTTTCAATCCGGGGGAACGGGGGAAGAATTGCATTATCAGGCCCCGGTCGACCTGGGGGTTGCCGGATGTGCTCAAGGATGACGGCAAGCCCAAGCGCCTCTGGCTGCCGCGCGGGATCGTCATCCCTCAAATCGTCAATGATGAGGTCAGACGTTTGCGCATCAGGCGCCTGGATTCTGACCGGGCCGAATTCAATCCGGACCACAAATATCATGTGGTCGAGGGCTCCGAAATGCAGCCGCTGTGGCTGGAGAGCACCACCCCCCTGCGGGATGGGCAGGGAGCCGTCGTGGTAGTGGAGACAGAGCTGGATGCCCTGATGCTCAACGCGCAGGCTGGCGATCTGGTGCATTGTCTTGCCCTGGGGACCTGCAATGTGCGTAACCTGCCAGCCCAGCTCTACAAACGGCTGACGGATTCGCTGGTGATCCTGGTGGCACTGGACGCCGATGACGCGGGGGCGGAGGGCTGGCCACGCTGGCAGGAGACGTTTCCCACGGCCAAAAGGTGGCCTGTCCCTGCGGGGAAGGACCCGGGGGATGCTTTTGCCAAGGGGGAGGACATGCGGCTCTGGCTGCTGTCCGGGCTCCCGGAGGGGCTGCGTCTGACTCTGGACAGGGCCACGCCAGCAGTTGTGGAACCGGAGATCCAGGAGGCCACCTTCGTGGATGAGGAAGAAGAGATCCTGGATTCCACTGCAGCCTATGCCGCAGATCCAGATCGTCCCACGGATGCCATCCTGGAATTCTGGGATATGTGGAAGCGCTATCCCATTAAGTACATCCGTGAGCGCAACGCGCAGGGGAACGTTTGCGGCTTTTCTTTCGTCTATCCTTATCCCTGGTCCCATGCGAATCCCGGTGTGATCCACCGTTTTTTTCAGTTCCGGGATGACCATCCAGAGATCATGGTCTGGCTGTCTCGCAACAAACACGACATCGTAACGGCTCGAAATTTCATGGATGTTGAAAAATACAATGATACAGAAGAGTTCTAGGAGGGAATATGAAAATTGAGACCTGGTCGACAGAGCGTCTTTCCCCTTACGCACGCGAGCTGAGGAAGCACGAGAAGGCACTGCCGAAGATGGTTGCTGCCCTTCAGCAATGGGGGTTCCGCATTCCCATTCTGGTGAGTTCTGCCGGTGAGATCATAGATGGCAAGCTCCGCTACCTGGCGGCGGTGCAACTTGGGATGCAGGAGATCCCGGTTGTGGTCGCTGATGACCTGACGCCGACGCAGATCCGGACGTTCCGCCTGCTCGTCAACCGTAGCGCCACGTGGGCTGACTGGAATGATGAGTCCCTGCGCATCGAGATGGCCGAGCTTCGCCTTGCTCTGGCAGATCTCAGCGTGACCGGTTTCGATGACAAGGAGTTGGACGCCATCCTTCTGGATGCGGTAGCCTCCGGAGAGAAAGACCCGGATAGCGTACCTGAATTCAGGGAGCCTCCTGTCTGTCAGGTGGGCCAGGTCTGGCAGCTGGGCATGCATCGGCTCATGTGTGGTGACTCCACCCAGCCTGCGGACGTGGCCACGCTCATGGCTGGTGAGCATGCGGACATGGTCTGGACAGACCCTCCCTACAACGTCGACTACAGCTCCCGGGCCGGCAAGATCAAAAACGACAAGATGAGCCCTGCGGAATTCGACCAGTTCCTGCGCCGGCTCATGGTCAGCGCCTGCGACGTCCTGGTGGACGGTGGGGCCATCTATGTGGCCCATTCGGAGGCTGGTGACGGCATGGCCTTTCGGGCTGCTTTCAAACACGCGGGCTTCAAGCTCTCCTGCTGCCTGATCTGGAAGAAGAATCAGCTCGTCATGGGGCGTGGCGACTACCACTGGCAGCACGAGCCAATCCTCTATGGCTGGAAGCCTACGGGCAAGCATGTCTGGTACGGAGACAGGAAACAGCGCTCATTTTTTGAGCATTTCGCCGGCAGCGTGGTGCAGAAAGTCTCCGAGAATGTCTGGCAGGTGGCCAGCGGCGACAGCATCCTCCGGATCAGCGGCAAAGACCTGGTGGTGGAGGACCTGGCCAGCAGCATCCTCTCGGAGCCCAAGCCCAAAAAATCTGAGCTGCACCCCACCATGAAGCCCGTGGCCCTGGTGGAACGCATGCTGGTCAATTCGTCGCCGCGGGGCGGCCTGGTCGTCGACCTCTGCGGCGGCAGTGGCACGACCCTGATCGCGGCGGAGAGATTGGCCCGTCGCTGCAACATGATGGAGTATGATCCGCGTTACGCAGACGTCATCATCCGGCGCTGGCAGGAACAGACCGGCAAGGTGGCTGTGCTGGCCGGCAGCGGTGCTCCCTATCCCCAGGAGGTGGAACATGATGCAGAATGATGTCCTCGATCTGGCCCGGCAGAGCGCGGCCAGTGACCTGGCGTTTTTGCTCAAGGCCAAGGAACAGGCCAAGGCCCGGCTGCGGGATGACGCCACGCAGGAGAACATCGCGGCCTTCAGGCGGGCCAAGGGCGCCGTGGAGGAAGAGATCCGGCGGTTGCAACAGGGAGGTGATTTCGTGGGGATGGTGATCAAGACCCAGAAGGAGAGCGTGGAGTTCCTGACCAATGCCGGCTTCAAGATTTCCACGTCGCAATTCAACCGGGACGTTCTGGCCGGCAAGGTGGCCAGAACGTCTGACGGCTATGAAGAAGGCGCTCTGCTGGCCTACGCTGCGGCCCATCTCAAGCCCCTTGCCAGGCAGGAGCAGCGGGAACTGACCGATGTGACGGTCAGCCGCCTGACTGCCGATGCGGAGATGAAGAAGATCAATGCCGAGCGCAGCCGTCTGAAGCTGGAGAAGGAACGGGGCACGCTCATACCGCGCGGCGAGGTGGAGGAAGCTCTGGCGGCGAGGGCCCTGTTCTTCAGGAACGAGATTGAGAACTTCGGCCTGCGTAAGGCCGGTGAGATCATCGACCTCGTGCGCGGTGATCCGGCCATGCAGGAAGCCTTCATGGACTGGTGGCGTGATGAAACGGCGGACTGGATGGATGCCTGGAGCGGCGAGATGAGTTTTGGTGGTTCCGAGGATGGCGATGATCTCGGACCAGAGGATGCCTGATGGCATTCCAGTTTACGGCCGGAGAGCGGCATGTTTTTGCCCGCCAGCCGTATGTGCCGCTTTCGGAATGGGCGGCGCGCAACCTCATCGTCCGGGACGGGCCGCATGCAGGCGGGCGCTACCGGCGTGACGTCAACCCGTATCTGGTGGGCATCATGGATGCCTGGAGCGCCCCGGGGGTGGAAGAAGTGGTGGTGTGCGGCAGCGCCCAGACAGGCAAGACCCTGGTCATGCACGCGGCGCTTTGCTACTGCGTCGCCCGCCGTCCCGGGCCGCGCATGCTGGCCATGCAGGACGACGATGCGATGGGCAAGGTGGCCCAGCTCAAGCTGTTGCCCATGTTCAGGTCTTCTCCGGGAGTACGGGGGATGTTGGGCAAGGTCAGAGCGCAGCGCATTGGTTTTCGGGACGGGACATCCCTGTTTCTGGCCAGTGCGCAATCTCCTGGCCAGCGAGCCTCCATCTCCATCCAGGACTTGTTCCTGGACGAAGAGGCCTTGTACAAGCAGATAGCCGGACAAGGCGTGCCGGTGGCCGAATTCAAGGAACGGACACGCTCCTATGCCCGCAAGCGCAAGATCCTTCGCGTCTCCAAGCCCATCGGCGGCGAGGAATGCAGCATCGCACAAGCACTTTCGGAGATGGATGAGCTGCGGCACTACCTGGTGCGCTGTCCTGCCTGCCAGGCATACCAGCCCATGATCGAGGACCGTCTGGTGCTGCTGGAAAAGGGCGCCAGTCCGCGCGAGATCAAGGAACGTCGTCTGGGGCGGTACCGTTGTGCCGAGTGCGGCTACCTCTGGACGGACTACCTGCGCGACCAGGCTGTGCAGCATGGCCACTGGGAGGCAGAAGAACCCGTGTCCCGGCCGCGTTCCATCGGCTTCCTGCTGCCGGCCATCCTGTCGGCAAACGTCAGTATCTCCGAGGTGGTGGCCGAAAAGGTGGCGGCGGAGCGTTCCGATTCCCCGGCAACCAAGCAGCAGTACATCAATGGCATGTGGGCCCTGCCGTTCCGTATGGTCGAGATGGAGTCCAAGGAGGAAGAGATCCTCTCCCTGGTCGATCCGGAGCTGCCGCCGCGGACCGTGCCCGGAGATGCGGTGGCCCTGACGGCCGGCATCGACGTCCAGGCGCGTGGTTTCTGGTATGTGGTCAAAGCCTGGCGTCCGGACATGTCGTCCGTGCTCATCGATTACGGTCGTCTGACGGACTGGCCGGCCGTACAGGCCCTGATGGACACCCGTTACCCCTTTGAGACACGGTCGCCCCGGGCCGGCCAGAGCCTGCACATCTGGCGGGCGGGCATCGACTCCGGTGGCACGCGCCTGGATGATGCCGTGGTCTCCCGCACCGAGGAGGTCTACACCTTCGTGCGGCGGCATGGGCAGGGGCGGCTGTTCGCCTGCAAGGGCCTGAGCCGTGAGTCGCATACACCGGTGCGGGCCACCATGATCGACCGCCTGCCCAGCTCCCGCATGCGCATCCCGGGCGGGCTCTGGCTTTATCTGCTGGATACGCACTATTTTAAGGGGCTCGTCTTCGGGCGCCTGCGCATGGATGCCCATCAGCCCATGACCTTGCACAGCAAGACGGATGAGACGTTCGCACGGCAGATCACGGCGGAGGTCCTGGAACGGGACCGCAACGGGCACCTGGTCTGGAAGCGTCTGCGGAAAAGCAACCACTACCTGGACTGCGTGATGATGGCCGATGCATGTGTGGACGGTTCCTGGTTGCCTTCCTTCCAGCTCATCGTGGAGCAGAGCGAACAGCAGTCCAGGCAGCCGCGACAGGAGATCGTGGAACCGGTCGCGGCGCCGGCCCCGGCCAGACCCAACGTGCAACAGCGCCCGTTGCCGGCCCGGCCCCTGCCGGCGCGACAGCTTCCCGGCCGGCCAGCCTTCATGCAACGTGGCAGCAATTATTAGGAGGCGCCATGCCGAAGAACAGTAGCGTGAGACTGCACGGCATGCGCCGTGTCAATGTGGCGGTGGCGGCCACCTTGCTGGGATGCAGCACATCCTACGTCTACAAGCTGGTGGCCCGGGGCGATCTTGATGCTATCCGTATCGGCACGCGCAAGGGCTTGCAGGTCACGGAAGCGTCTATAGAAAAATATATCAAGGAGCATAGGGGGGCAGATTGAAACAGCATCCCCCTGCTGATAGGCTGAAACGAACAAGGGAGGTTACACGATGTGGCAGAATATTGCTGTTCTGGGGCTGCTCCTCGCGGTCATCATGGCCATTGCGAGCCTGATCACGCCGCGTGCTGCGTTGTTTTGCAAGAAGAAGACCCGTCTCAGGGGCTTCCTGGGCTGGCTGGGTATCGGCCTGGTCTTCATCCTTGGCCTGGGTATGGTAGTGGGGCCGCAACCGGAGGCGCCGGCCACGGATGCTCCTGCAGCAACGCAGGCTCCCGCGGCGGAGCCGATGCAGGCCGAAGCCACTGTCCCTGCGGTCAAGGGACATCCGCTGGCCGTGAAAAAGGTCTCGGTGGAGAAAAAGGGAGATACGGCAACGATCATCCTGGTCCCGGCCAGCTCACAGGCGGCGGCGACGCAGGCGGATCTTGCGGCCACGGTCATGGCGGCGGCCCGGCAGTTCCAGGTGGAGCTGGGCGTGGATGCGGTGGATGTGCGCCTGATCTGCCAGAAGGCGGCCAGTTCGTTTGGTGAGCTGCAGCTGGCCCGTGCCTGGTACCGGCCTTCGCGTGAGGGCTGGCGTGACCTGTCGGCGGCTCCCCGGGGATTCTCGGACCAGGAGCTGGAGTATCTGCGCCTGTGGGCGGAATTGCGCGGCAGCTTCCAGACGGCGGACGGCCTGACCGATGAGCCCAGACTCAAGGCGGCCATCGCCAAGCGCATGGGCATCAAGGCTGGCAGCCTGACGCCCCACCTGAACCTGCGTGAGCCGGTACAACCAGTGCGTGTGGAAGGAGGTCTGGAGGTGCGGCAGTAGCTTGCCAAAAGCTCCAGGAGCAGGTAGAGGAAAAGAAAGGGCAGCAAGTGCGCCAACACCTGCTGCCCGTGGGCAACGCCCTCCGAGTTTTGAGTTACTCGTTAGACGCCCCCGAAGGAATGCCCTCCTTCGGGGGCATTCTGTTATCCGTTAAGCAAACGAAGAACCATTGCCGCAATGAGCGATGCCAGCACGGCCACCGCTACATCCCGAAGGAAGCGCATAGGCGTATCCTCCTTCCGGAGGGCGCGCCCACGCCCTTCTAGCACAGCTGCATATGGATGGAAAGGGGTTCTTGACACCAGCATCGCCTTCAGGCACCTTTGAATTCCCAACCTTCAGAGGCGTCGTCTGCCGCCTGCCGTAGCTCCCAAGGCACGGCCATGCAGATACCAATTATTTTGCAGCCAGCTGCCCTTGGCAGATTTAGGCGGTATGACGTCCGGGTGTCCGTGAGGCCCCGGCAGCTCTGAAGGCTGGGGAGCGTCATACCGCCTTTTTTTATTTCCCAATCCCAACCTTCAGGAGGCCCCTATGGCCGAAATATTTCTCCTTCCTCTGCTGGACATCGAAAGCAATCTCTCCCCCTTGCCCGATCGTTTGCGCCTGCTGGCCGAATGCGTGGAAGATGAGCGCACGCCCTACATCGATGCCGTGTCCGGGCTGCTGCTGGAAAGCGCGGCCCGCATCGAGAGCCAGGTGGAGCAGTTGCGTGCTCTTTGCCATTTGCTGCCTGCCCAGGACGAGCGCGAGGTGCGCCATGCCTGATTCCCTCCCCGTCTCCTTCCCCTGCTGTTATCCGGTGTGGCATCATGTCCGTGCGGCTGATCCCCACATGGCCGCGATCCGGCATATCCGGCGCACTTGCATCGATGAACCGGAGCTGGAGGCCCGGCTCATAGGCTCCGTCTTCCACCAGATGCAAAGCCAGATGCTGTCTGGGCCGCGGGAGGTGCGCCATGCCTGATCTTCCTTCTGACGCTGAAGTCGTCACCGACTTGATGCAGCCGCTTATGGCCTATGCCGAGTTGCTCAAAACGGCCGGACATCCCAGCCAGAGCAAGCTGGTCTGGGCCCTGCTGGAAGACCACTACCGCAAGCTTACGGCCCTGCTGGAGCAGGTGCGGCAGCAGGCCCCGGACGTGGCCCTGGAAACGCCCCGCTGGAAGATGTGAATACGGCGGGAAATATCCACAAAACCCTTGAGCCATAAGCCTTCATGGCCCTGTTGAGGGCCATTCCTGACAGGGTGCGGAAAAAAATTTTTTCCGCACCCTCTTCTTTTGCCTGTCGCGATCCCAGCAAAGCCTTGGCCGGCGCGGCCTGGCGGGATTTTTTGCAGGCTGAAAAAAGTGTCTCCATTCTATCCATTCTATCCATTGTGGACGACTTTTCCCCTCAGCATGTGTACATGGCCCATAAAGGCCCCTGCGGCCATGCAGGGAGCACGAAAGAGGGTAAAGATGGCAGTTTTGACCCGCGCAGAAAAGACACGTCAGATAGGCTTGTGGACCGATGCTCTGGCCAAGGTATCCCTGGGCCAGGAGTACACCATCGGCGCGCGCCGCCTGCGCCGTGCCGACCTGGCCGAGATCCGCCAGACGCTGGAATGGCTCGATGCCCAGCCCACGGTGGAGGATGAGCAGGCCGGTCGCAGGCTGCCCCGCTTCATCTCCATGCTGCCTGGGAGGAGGTTCTGATGCCATCCCTGCCCGCCGTTGCGCCCAACCTGCTGGACAGGCTGGTGGGCTGGTTCGCTCCCGTGGCCGGTGCGCGGCGCATGCACGCGCGCATGGTCATGGCGCTGGCTTCCGGCCGGGTGACGCCGGTGCGCAGGCAGAGCGGCGGCCATGACGGAACCATGGAAAACTGGCGGCCCCGGCGCGAGCAGGAGGAGATGAGCGCCACTCGCGCCTACGACGTGACCATGCGCCGTGCGGAGTCCCTGGTGGCCAATGATGGCCATGCCGCCAGCGCCATCGATGCCCTGGCCCTCAACGTGGTGGGCACGGGCATGCGGCCGCAGAGCTATCCAGATCATGTCGCCCTGGGCATCACTGAAGACCAGGCCGAAGTTTTTGCCGAGAGCATGGAGACAGCCTGGCGTCTCTGGTGCGAGGAAGCGGACGCCTCCAGCCGCTCCAGCTTCGAGGATCTGCAATATCTGGCGGCCCGCTCGCTGTTCGTCACGGGCGAGATCCTGCAGCTGCCGGTCTGGCGCGATGCCCCCGACCGGGTGTTCGGCCTGTGCCTGCAGGCGCTGCACCCTGCCCGCCTGCGGACCCCCATCGATCTTTTTTCCCGGTCAGACATCTGCAACGGTGTCCAGTTGGGCCCCTACGGGGAACCTGTGGGCTACTGGATCGCCAATCCCGTGACCGGTACCCCTCTGGAATCCCTGGATTCGTCGCACTTTTTCTTTGCCCGACGCAAGGTGGCGCACCGCTGGGGCTGTTTCCACTGTTTCCATGCCGGCCTGCCCGAACAGGTCCGTGGTGTCTCGCTGCTGTCGCCGGCCATGAAGCAGTTCCGCGATCTGGCCGACTATGTGGATTACGAGCTGGTGGGCGCCATGATCGCGGCCTCGTTCACGGTCTTTTTGGAAGCACCGGCCGATGTCATGGCCGGCGCCGCCGGTTTTGACGGTGCGGCCCAGGACAAGGCGCCCTCCTATCTGCCCATGCAGCCCGGGACCATGACCATCGGCCAGCCCGGGCACAAGCCGCACATCATTTCCAGCAACCGCCCCGGGCCCACCTTCGATGCTTTCTATGAGCGCATCCTGCGCGCGGCGGCGGCCTCCACCGGCCAGCCCTACGAGATGGTGGCCAAGGACTTTTCCCGGACCAACTACAGCAGCGCCCGCGCGGCCCTGCTGGAAGTCTGGAAGCTGCACACGCTCTACCAGGACTGGATGATCCGCAGCTTCCTGCGGCCATGCTGGATGATGGTCATGGAAGAAGCCTGGCTGCGCGGCCTGCTGGCGGTTCCCGCGGGCGCTCCGTCGTGCTGGAAGTCTCCGGCCATCATGCGCGCCTGGGGCCGCTGTATCTGGACGCGTCCGCCTCGGGGCCAGGTGGACCCGGTCAAAGAACGTCAGGCCGATGATCTGGCCCTGGCCAATCTCACCGAGACCCGCACGGGCATCTGCCATGCCCGCGGTATGGATTTCCCCACCCTGGCCCGGCAGCGACAGCGTGAAGAGCGTCTGCTGCGTGACCTGGGCCTGGGTGCTCAGTCCGGTACATCGTCTCCGGACACGAAGGATGCCGTCACAGAAACGGCAGAGGAAACTGACGCATGACGATCCCCAACCTCCCCTCCTTGTGGGCCATGCAGCCGGAAGCGCTGACGGCCCTCGCCGATACGCTGAACCAGGGCCCTGATGCCCGCGGTCCTGGCCGCAGCGAAGAACATCAGGCGCCGCTCTACACCGTGGAAGACGGTCTGGCCGTCATCCCCGTGCAGGGGGCCATGAGCAAGCATGGGCTCCAGTTCTTTGGCTGGCGCCTGCTGTTCTCCATGCGCGAGATCGCGGCGGCGCTGAAGGAAGTCGCCGCTGACACCAGTGTGCGGGCCATCCTGCTGGACGTGGATTCGCCCGGCGGCACGGTGGACGGTATCGAGGAACTGGCCCTGGCGGTACGCACGGCCGCGGCGGCAAAGCCGCTCTACGCCTGGGCCGATGGTCTCATGGCATCGGCGGCGTACTGGATGGCCTCCGGGGCACGCAGGATAGCTGCGCCGGCTACGGCCCAGGTGGGCAGCATCGGCGTCATCAGCATGCACCGCGAATTTTCCAAAGCTCTGGAAGGCGCGGGCGTCAGGTACACGATCCTCGCTGCCGGTCATTACAAAGCCGCCGGCAATACGGTGGAGCCGCTGTCGGATGAGATGCGCGCCTACCTGCAGGAGGGGATCGATGCCGTCTACGAGCTGTTCCTTTCTGTCGTGGAACAGGGGCGCGGCGTAAGCCGGGAAAAGACCCTGGCGATGGCTGACGGCAAGATTTTTATCGCGGGCGAGGCGCTCAAGGCCGGACTTATCGACCGGATCTGTTCCCGCGAAGAATTCATCAAACAGATCAAACAGGAGTGGACCATGAATCTCGCAGAACTCAGGGCCCAGCATCCCGAGCTGGAGCAGGAATTGCGGGCGGAACTGGAAAAAGACCGGGCGCCCGCCCTTGAAAATGCGCGTGCGGAAGGCGCCAAAGACGAGCAGGCCCGCCTCATCGGACTGGCCTGCGCTGTTCTGGGCGATGCCGCCGAGACGTTGAAAACGGTGGTGCAGTCGGGGGTGACGGTCGAACAGATCAAGGCCCTGCAGCCGCTGATGCAACCTGCGGCGAAGGCCGGCACAGCGCAGCCGGCTGACCCTGATCCCTATCGCAAGGCCGCCCTGGATGCTTTGGGCAAGGCCGCGGCTTCCCCTGCGGATGTCGCGCCGGACCAGCCCGCAGGGGATGACTTCATGGCCCTGGTGAATGCCAAGGTCGCCGAAGGCAAAACCAAGGGGCAGGCCATGCATGAAGTGGCCAGGGACAATCCCGAAGCCCACGCCGTCTGGCTGAAAAACGTACAGAAGGAGTCCAAGTGATGCCGTACTACGAAAGCTCCCGAGTCACTCTTATCGCTGCTGAAGCCATCGCCAGGGCCAGCTTCGTCAAGCTGGAAGCCGATGGTCTGAAGGCCTGCGGCGCGGCTGATACGCCCATCGGCTTTACCGAGCTGGGGGCGCAGAATGCCGGTGAACATGTCTGTGTGCGCCTCATCAATTCCCAGGGCACGTTCGAGGCCCGCTCCACCGGCAGTATCGCCATCGGCAGTCTGGTCATGCTGGCTGAAGGCGGCGCGGTGGCGCCCCACAGTGATGGCGCCCTGGCGGTGGGCATTGCCCTTTCGCCGGCGGACAATGGCGATTTTCTCCAGATCGTGCCCATTTTCGACCGCTCCGCTGCCGCCGGGGCGTAACGCGAGGACATCATGCCTACTACCAATAGTGTGTTTCGCCCCGAACTCGGGGTCCTGGCCTACGAATACTCCCTGGGGGCGGCCCAGCAGGGCTTCATCGGCCGTCAGGTGCTGCCGGTCTTCGAAACGGATCTCCGTGCCGCGCAGTACCCCATGATCCCGGCCGAGGCCATCCTTGAGATGCAGGATACGGCCCGTGCCCCTCGTGCCGCCTATGCCCGTGGGGATTACAGCTTCGAATCCGCCGAATATTACTGCCGCGAATACGGCTGGGAAGAACCTCTGGATGACACTGAGGCCATGCTCTACAGGCGCTATTTCGATGCCGAGGTGGTGGCCGTGCAGCGTGCCACCCTCATGATCCTGCGCAACGAAGAAAAACGTGTGGTCGAGGCGACCATCAACAATGCCGGCCTGCCCAACGGGGCCGTGGCCAAGGCCTGGTCCAGCTATGCCGACGCCGATCCGCTGGCCGACATCAACAAGGCCAAGGACCATTTCCGATTTTCCGTCGGCCTGCAGCCCAATGCCCTGGTCCTGGATGTGGACATCCTGCGCCACATCAGCATGTGCGATGCGGTCATGGATCGCATCAAATACAGCAATCCCAACGCCCTGCGCGGCGAGCTGACCATCGAGCAGCTCAAGGCCTATTTCGGCGTGGCCAATATCCTGGTCTCCAACGCCGTCTACAATAGCGGCCCCAAGGGGGGCGACCTCAAAGTCGAGACCCTGTGGCCCCGGAACAAGGTCATGCTTGCCTGCCTGAGTTCCGGTGGGCCCGACCTGCGCGAGCCCTGCCTGGGCCGCACCTTCGTCTGGAGTGAAGATTCCGGCCTGCTGACGACGGAAAGCTACCGCGAGGAACAGACCCGCGGGACCATCTACCGCGTGCGCCAGAATACGGATGAGCGTCTGCAGTTCGTCGGCGCCGGCTATGTGCTCACGGGGGTGACCGAGTAATGGCCGATTTCGCTACTGCCTACGCTCCGCTGGCCGGCTTTGAAGGCGGCTGGTGCAACGTCCAGGGGGACAGCGGCGGCGAGACCTACGCGGGCATCGCCCGCCGCTACTGGCCGGACTGGCCCGGCTGGAAGCTCATCGACGGCGAGAAAGACCACAGCTCGTTCGCCTCCGGAGCCAGCGCGTTCACGCGCCATCTGGCCACGGTGCCCGGCCTCTCCGATCTGGTGTCCGGCTGGTATCGCAGCGAGTGGTGGGATCGCCTCGGGCTCGCAGCCCTGCCGCAAGACCTCGCCAACGAGATCTTCGAGCAGTCCGTGAACCTGGGCAAGGGCGGCTCCGGCCAAAAGGTGCAGCTTGTCTGCAATGCCTTCAACCGTGCGAAGGCCGGAAACTCCTTGTTCGCTGACCTCAACGTTGACGGGGTCATCGGCCCCCGCACGCTTGATGCGCTGGCGGCCCTGCTGGCCAGGCGCACCGATGAAAAAGCCCTTGTGCATGCGCTCAACTGCATGCAAGGCGCGCACTACATCGAGCTTGCGGCCCGCAATCCCAGCCAGCGCAAGTTCACGGATGGCTGGATGAAACGTACCCATTGCCCCGACTAAGGAGGAAATCATGAAAAAATATCTTCTGCCCTTGCTGCTCTGCCTTTGTTGCCTCTTTCCCTGCCTCGCTCTGGCAGCGGAGGCGGACACCGCTGTCCCCGGCGCCGACATCGTGGCTACCATCATCGGCTGGCTGCCGGAAAGCTGGGGACAGTGGGTCACTTTCATCGTGACCATCTGTGCCGCCATCTCCGCTGTCTGGCCTCGTCCTGCTGACGACGCCAACGTGGTGGTGCGCTTCCTCTACACCGTGGTGAATGCCCTGGGCTTCAACGCCGGTCAGGCCAAAAACGCTGACGACGCGGCGGCCAGCCGCAGGCTGTGATGTCATGCCGGTCTGGGCACAGGCGCTCCTGCGGCTGGTGGTGGCGGTGGTGGCCTTTTTCCGCCGGGAGCGCGCGCGGTCTCGCACGGATGCTGTGCGCGCTGACCCTGGTGGTGAGTGGATGCGCAAATTCGGGGGCAGCGACAAGCGCGCTTCCCCCGGTGCCGATGACGCCGGGAGCCATAGTGACGGATGAGTGGTGGTATGCGGAGGACGGCGGACTGACGCAGGTGGATGGCCAGTGGCTGCATCTGCCCGCTGATGAGGCTGGGGAGCTGCTGCTCTGGATCGAGTGGGTGGAGGATAACCGATGACCACCGAGATACTTCTGGGGGCCAATACCCTGCTGTTCGGCACGAGCCTTTTCCTGGGCTACGAATGGTGGAAAGACCATAAAGCCCAGCACAGGGAACTTGCCGAGAGCATCAATCGCCTGTCCGAAGTGTATGCGTCGAAGACATCCGTGTACCGGGCACACAAGCGTCTGGATGATCTGGATGCCGTCACGGCGGATCATGCCGAGCGCCTGGCCCGGCTGGAAGCGATGCAGGAAATCAAACGGGATTGCTCCTGCGAGAGGTAGCCCATGAGCTTTAAAGGACAGCTTGAAGAAGATCTGCACACGGTCTTTTTCAACCCCGCCGAGTTCGGCGAGCAGGTGGAGCTTGCCGGACATGAGGGCGTCCCGTGTGTCTACGAGCCGCTGGAGATGGAAATGCCCCTCAGTAGTGATGGGCGTAGTGCCGTCAGCTATGAGGGTGTCACCATTTATGTGGCTGCTGTCGACGTTCCGGATGAATTGAAGACCGGGCGGACAACTACGTTCCGCAACGAGCGCTGGTATGTGCTGAGTGCGGATGCGCATGAGCATATGCGGACCATCAGATTGTACAGGGAGCGGTCATGAGCATCGTCATCACGTCAGAAGGAATGGATGTGGCCCTGGGCAGGATGCAGGATGTGCTGGAAGCCCTGGGCGGCAAGGGGGCTGGCATCGCCATCGCCCGAGCCCTGAATCGCAGCATTCAAGCGGCCGGGACCAGGGCGACGCGCATCTCCAAGACGGCATATACGGCCCAATATGATGAGTTGCGGGCCAATCTGGAGATCAGGCGTGCCAACCGCAGCAACCTGGAAGGCGCCCTGAATATCACCGGCCGGCCCGGTATGAGTCTGATCCATTTCCTGCCTGATCCTGATGTGCCGCAACCTCCGGCAGCACGCCCTGCCGCGGGGGTCTCTGTGCAGATCAAGAAAAAGGGGGCTCGACATCCGGCTACGTCCAATGTGGCCGGGGGAAGCAAGAGCTTCATCATCCGTAAGCCCCAAGGCGGCTATGGCGTGTTCGTGCGTCATGGGCAACAGCTGGAAATGCTCTACGGTCCATCGCCTGTGCAGGCGTTGCAGACGGCAGACGCCCAGGAGCAGGTCGTGGCCCGAGCTGAAGAAGTTTTCCCGGAGCGTCTGCAACATGAGGTGGATGTGATCCTGTCCGGCATCGTGGGGACAGGACGATGACCTCCCGTCTGCTGCTGACATGCCTGGTAAAGCTCGTGCAGGAGGCTTTTGTGGATTACCCCTTCCCCGCCCCGCAAGGTGGGGGGATGCAACCTGTGCAGGTGTTCCTGCATGGTTTGCCCGAGCGTCAGCAGGAGGGCTGCTACCCCTTTGTGATCGTGCGTTGGATAGAGGGACAGGTCGAGCTGGAGCCGGACCACAAGACCATGCTGCATGACACCGTAGGACTGGCCCTGGGCGTCTACAGCCCGGCGGATCAGGAACAGGCGGGCTTGCTCCTGGCAGAGATGCTCGACTGTCTGCGCCGGCAGCTCTGGAAAACACGGCTGCTGGCCGAGCGTTTTGAGCTCGAGGGAGAGCTGAAAGCCAGTATCCCTACGCCCAAGCAGCGCTGGCACCAGTATCACCTGGCCACCCTCGAATGTGTGTGGAACTATACCTGGCCGCCCCGCGGCCTAGATGAAGTGGAGACCATCGGATGAGTACCACTGCTTGTATGTATCTTGGCCCCAGCCGGCCTTTCGGTCTGCCGCTGATGCGGAATGCGATCCTGCGCGGCAAGCCGGAAGAAGTTTTTCCCGTCCTGGCGGATCTTTTTGAGGAACATCCCGAACTCCGGACGCTGTTCGTTCCGGTGGACGGGGATCTGGCCACGGCGCGCATGCTGCTGACCATGCGCGGGACAGTCATGTATCAGGCGTATGTCGCCGTCCAGGATGCGTCCATCAAGTCCCGGAAGAAGTAGGAGGATATAATGGCAACCACCGGATACCGTCACGGCATCTACACCTCCGAGCAGGCCACCAGCATCCTGCCCGCCCGCACCGTGGACAGCGCGGTCGTCTTCGCCGTGGGCACGGCCCCTGTGCATACGCTGGCCGGGGACAAGGCCCGTCCCGTCAACGTGCCGCAGCTTTTTTACAGCTATGACGAAGCAGTGCAGGCGATGGGCTGGGATGCCGACCATTGCAGCGACTACAGCCTGCAAGAGCTGATCTACAGCCATTTCGCCATCTACCGCGGCGCGCCCGTGGTCTGCGTCAACGTTTTCGACCCCGAAAAGCACAAGAGCGAGGTCGCGGACGAAAGTCTGACCTTCGGCACGTCGGTCCTGGACAAGGACATCGCCAGGCTGGCTCACGGCGGCGTCTGTGCCGTGGAATTGAAGGATGAGCTGGGCGAGACCACCTATGAGGCGGGCACCGACTACAGCGTGGATGCCGTCAGCGGCCTGCTGACCCGTCTGGCCGAGGGAAGCATCCCCGAAGGTGGTACGGTCAAGGCCGGCTACGTTTACGCGGACGTGAGCAAGGTCACTTCTGAGGACGTGATCGGCGGCATCGACCCGGCCAGCGGGCAGGGCACCGGTCTTGAGCTCATCGATGAAGTCTTCCCGCGTTTCCGGCTCGTGCCGTCCATCGTCCTGGCGCCGCAGTTCTGCGAAGACCCGGCTGTGGCCGTGGTTATGGCCGCCAAGTGCGACGGCATCAACGGTCTGTTCCAGGCCATCTGTCTGGTGGACATCCCCAGCAGCGGCGACAACGCCGTGACCAAATACAGTGACGTGCCCGGCTACAAGGAGAAGCACAACCTCACCGATGGTCTGATGGTCGTCTGCTGGCCCAAGGTCAAGCTGGGCGATAACGTGTACGGCCTCGCTACGCATCTGGCCGGGGTCATGGCGGCCACGGACGGCGATCATGACGGCATCCCCTACGCCAGCCCCAGTAACAAGCGTCTGGACATCACCTCCAGTGGCTATGTGGGCGCTGACGGCCAGTGGAACGAGCTGTGGCTCGACCTGACCAAGGCAAACTATCTGAATGGGCAGGGAATTTATACGGTCAGCAACTTCGATGGCGGCATGAAGACCTGGGGTGGCCGCATGGCCTGCTATCCGTCCAATACCGACCCCAAGGACGCGCAGGATAGCATCCGGCGCTTCTTCAACTGGTATCAGGCGCAGTTTATCCTGACCTATTTCGCCAAGGTGGACGAGCCGCTGACCCGCCGTCTAGTGCAGACATTCCTCAAGAGCGAACAGATCAAGTTGGACGGCTATGCCGCCCGCGAGATCTGCTTGGGCGGCAGCATCACCTTTGATGAGTCCGAGAACCCCGTGACCGACCTCATCGACGGCATCATGCGTTTCCACCTGCGTATCACGCCGCCTCCTGCTGCCCGGGATATTGAAGCCGTCTTCGAATTTGACACCGACAACCTGTCCGCTTTGTTTGGTTAAGGAGGAAGCATGCCCAGACGTCCTGAACAAACTATCGCCTATCGAGTGTACCACGACGGTACGGACATGATCGGCGTGGCCACCATCGATCTTCCCGAGATCGCCTACATGACCGAGACCATCTCGGGGTCCGGTGTGGCCGGAGAAATCGAGAATCCCACGTTGGGGATGGTCGAGTCCATGTCGGTGAAGCTCACCTTCACCTCTGTGACCCCCGAGATCTTCAACGCGCTCGATTGGACACAGAGCTCTCTGTATGAATGTTACTCCGCCCTGCAGGTCACGGATGATGCTACCGGCAAGCGCGTCAGCGTGCCCTACCGCATCAATATCCTCGGGCGTGTCAAAAATTTCCCCATCGGCACGCTGGAGCAGGGCAAAAAACATGGCAACGAGCTTGAACTGGAAGTGACCCGCCTTGAAGTGCTGCTCGATGGCGAGGAAGAGTTCCTGTTCGACAAGCTCAACTTCATCCACAAGGTCAAGGGTACGGATCTGCTGGCCACAGTGCGTTCCCAAATGGGCCTGAACGTCTAGGGAGAGACCATGAAAAAAAGCAAGACCGTTGTGCTGAATGAGCCCCTGAACGTAGGGGGGAAGACCATTGCTGAAGTCGTCGTGCGCGCCTCCACCGTGGGCGATGAGGAAGACGCCATGCAACTGGCGGTGGACATGAAGCGGGGCACCAATCCGGTGACCGTCGAGGTCTCTCTGCTCTCCATCGTTACCCGCCTGCCCTATGACGCGATCAGGGGTATGCGCGGGGCTGATTACGGCAAACTGCGCGACGCGCTCAACGCGCTCAATGGTACCGGTAACGGTGGCTCGGAAAACCCTACGCCTCCGGAGACGGAAGCTGGGATGTCGCAGCCGGCCTAGCTGAACTGCGGCGGGGGATGGTGGCCCTGGGGAAAATCAGCCAGTGGTCACGCAGTGAATTGAGGGCCATGACCCCGGAAGAATTCGGGGCCTATATCGAGGCCGCAGAGGCCGTGGAGAAAATGTCGCATGGCGCGTGAAATCGCCCTTTCCTTTGCCCTGGGGGCCAGACTGCAAAGCGGGTTCACTGCCGCTTTTCAGTCTGCGTCCAGCCAGGCGAAAGCCGTATCGCAGGCTATCCGCGATATGGAGCGGACGCCTGTGGGCAAGATCGGGGCGGCCATGTCCACCCAGCAGGAAAAGATCCGCGGCCTTTCTGGCAGCCTCAAGGATGCCCGCGGCGAGCTTGATGGTCTGTGGCAACGAGCTTCACAGGCCGGGACCATGACCACGGTCATGGCCAGGCAGATAGAACAGGCCGAAGCCCGGGTGCGCCGTCTGTCCGGGGCCCTGTCCCGACAGACGGCGACCTATCGGGAGACCGTGGCTCAGGCTGCCAGTACGAGCGGCAGCGTCCGTGCCTTGACCAGGGATTACGCCCAGCTGTCCGCCCAGCTTGAGCGTGCCCGGGCAGTCCAGACGGCGATGGCCGCCAACCGGAGCCAGGCCGGCGCCCTGCAGGCACAGCGTGCCGATCTGCAGGGGCGTCTGCTGGGTACTGCGGCCGTGGGAGCCTCGGTGGCTCTTCCGGTCAAACTGGCCATCAGCGCCGAAGATACGTTCGCTGATCTGCGCAAAGTCATGGACGCGCCGGAATCCGTCATGCAGCAAGTTTTTTCCGATGCGCAGGAGATGTCCAACCGTACCGGAAAAAGCTTTGAGGATGTGGTGACCATCATGACGGCCGCGGCCCAAGCCGGCCTGGGCACCACCCGGGAGCAACTTTTGGGGGTGGCGGATCAGGCGGTCAAGATGTCCATAGCCTGGGGCGTCAGCGCCGAACAGGCAGGCAAGTCTCTGGCCACCTGGCAGGCCGCTATGGGTCTGACCTCCGAACAGTCCATGCATACGGCGGACGTGATCAATGCGCTGTCCAACGCCATGAATGCGGAAGCCGGCGAGATCGACCAGATATTCACCCGCATGGGCCCCCTTATGAAGGGGACCGGTTTCGCCACGCAGGATATCGCGGCTCTGGCCACGGCCTTCAAGGCTGCCGGTGCTGAAGTCGAAGTCAGCGGCACGGCGATGAAAAATTTCGTCAAGGTCATGGCCGCCGGTGAAGCCGGGCTCACACCGGAAAAATCCGCCATCTATAAATACCTGAAGATCGATCCGAACAAGTTGCAGAAGGAGCTGCAACAGGATGCCAAGGGCGCCGTGATGCGGGTCCTGGAAGCCCTGGAAAAGGTCCGCCCGGAAGAGCGGAATTCCATTATGAGCCGGCTGTTCGGCGAGGAATCCATTGCGGCCATCGCCCCTCTGCTGACCCAGATCGACACGCTGCGCAAAGCGTTCGATATCGCCAACAGTGACGTCTCCGGCTCCGTGCTGCAGGAGTACGAGAACCGGATGAAGACCACGGCCACGGCCATATCCCAGCTGACTCAGAGCACTCGCAACCTGGGTGCGACCGTCGGTGCGACCATGCTGCCTGTTGTGGGAGCTGTCGCTCGTGGTCTGACCGTCGTGGTCAATGGCGCCAGAGAATTTGCGAGCAGCTTCCCGCGACTGACGGCTGTCGTGATGACGGCCGTGGCGGCAGTGGCATCCTTTGCTGTTGGCAGTGTTGCGCTGGGGCTTGTGCTCAATGTGCTGCGTACCACGACCAATTCCTGGCGCGGATTGCTGCTGCGTCTGGTCGCATCCCAAGTGGCAGCAACAGCCAGTACGACCGGGCTCACGGCTTCCAGCCTGGCCTTCGGGGCGGCCAGCAAGGCTGCCGGGATGGGGGCACGTATCCTGGCCGGCGGCTTGCGCAGCCTGCTGGTGGCCAGTGGCGCGGGGATAGCGTTGGTGGGCCTGGGGTTCGCGGCCAATTGGGTCATGGATAACTGGGACCGCCTGCGGATTTTTTTTGCCGCACTGTTCGACAACCTGGCAGCGGTGGCCCAGCCGGCTCTTGATCGTGTGATCGGGGCCTTTAACTGGGCGTATGATTCCGTCCTGTCTGTCTGGGGCACGGTCAGCACTGTTTTTTCCGTGATTTGGCAAGGTGTGACTGAAAGTGCACTGACGGCCTGGAGCTATGTCATGGAGCTCGGGTCCTGGGCCTACAATGGTATCGCCGGCATCTGGTCTGGGGCCGCGGCCTTTTTTGCATCCATCGTTGAGGGGATCACGGGGATATTCGCTGGATTTTTCAACTGGCTACGCGAGAATTTCCAGTGGATTTTTTCGGCCATCGAAACGGTGGGCGATGCCGTGGGCGCCGTGACGGGTGCTGTCTCTGATGCCTGGAACAAGGCCTTCGGAGATGGAGACAAAAAGGCTGCGGACAACGCGGCGAAAACAGCCGAGAAAGCCGCGACATCGTCAGCAGCCAAGACAGCCGCGCAGGGTTCCGCGGCCAAGGTCGCCGATTCCCCCAAATATCAGCAGCGGCAGAGCTTCAATGATTTTATGGCAGCTGAAGAGGCGGCCAAGAAAAAAGGCAAAAATGGCGGCGGGTCACGCGCTTCCAGCGGCACCACTGTGGTCACGTTGGCCGGGGACAATTCCCAGGTGCAGACCCTGTTCATCCCGGCGGGTAGCCGTACGGGCAGCAGCCTGTCCACGACCACGGGCACGGCCATCCAGACATCCGGCCGTGTGGGCACGCCCACGGCTCTGCCGCAGACGCCCGCCCGTCTGGCCCGGCGCGGCGGCACTACAGCCCAGGCTGCCGGGAGCAACGGCCAGATCATGGTGGATCTGACCCAGAATTTTTCGCTTATGTCGTCCGACCCGCGTGCGGTGCGCCGGGTCCTGGAGAGCATCAAGCCGGACATGGAGGCGCTCATCCGCCGGGCGCTGGACAAGATCGCCTCAGACCGCAGGAGGACGGCCTATGCCTAGCGAATACGTCGCTTCAGCCGTTGCGACGCAGGAAGCTACGGCTGAAGACAGCAATGCGTCACACGGAAAAACAGCCGGCAAAACCGCTGTCGCTATCCGTAAGCCCGGCAAGCGGGCTAACGGCTACCGCAGCCGACAGGGCGAGGCATGGGACCAGATCGCTCTGTCCCGCCTCTCCGGGGAACATCAGATGGGCGATGTGCTGGCCCTCAACGTTGATGAGCTGGACGCGCTGCTGCTCTCCGGGGAGACGCGCGTCAGCGTGCCGGAGCAGGCCGCTGCCGAGCGGGTGCGCAGTCTGCCGCCGTGGGAGCGTATGTGATGCGCCGTGCCAGCGTGGAGATCAGCATCCAGGGCAAAAATGTGAGCATGGATCTGTGGCCGCATCTGCTGTCCCTCTCCTATGTGGACAAGGCGGACGATGAGCTGGACGACCTTCAGCTCTCTCTGGAGGACCGCGAGGGGCTCTGGCAGGGCGACTGGCTGCCCAAACACGGGGACATCATCAGCGTGACCATCGTGGCCAGTAATTTCCGCGCCCCCGGAGAGGAAGAACTGGATTGCGGGGAATTTGAGGTGGATGAACTGACGCTGGAATCCAGCCGCGACGGTGGCGACGTGGTGACCATCAAGGGCGTTCCGGCGGCGGTCAAGTCCAGCCTCATGCTGCAGAAAAAAACGCGGGCCTGGGCCGACGTGCCTCTGTCCACGGTGGCGGCGGACGTGGTGGGGCCTGCCGGGCTCGATCTGCTCTACAAGGCCCCGGAGATCGTTTTCGGGCGCGTGGAGCAGCGGCAGGAAGCCGACCTGGCCTTCCTCCAGCGCATTTGCAAGGAGCAGGGCTTGCGCGTGGCCGTGAAGAAAAATCTCTGCGTCATCTACTCCGGGCAGGCGGCCGACCAGCTGGAGCCCCTGGCACTCAAGCGCGGCGAACTGGCCGTGGAGCGGGCCGGTTTCAAGCGCACGCTGGACGGCGTCTACACGCAGTGCGTGGTGGGCTACACCGATGCTGCCAGCTCCGAGACCACGGAGAAGAGCTATCAGCCGGAGCTGCCGCCCACCACTGGCCGGGTGCTGACCATCAACAAGCGCATCGAGCATCCGGCGCAGGCCGAGCGCGTGGCCATCGCCGAGCTGCGGGCCAAAAACTGTCAGGAGATGACCGGATCTTTTGAATGCATGGGGGATACGCGCCTGCGGGCGGGCACGGTGCTGCGCCTCACGGGCTGGGGCAATTTCGACACGGATTACATGATCCAGCAGGCCACGCACAACCTGGGCCGCGACAGCGGCTACCGTACCAGCGTGGAGCTGGTCAAGGCGCTGGACTACTAGGGGGCGGACATGGATCAGGATCTGCGACAGATCAGACGGGAAATGCGGCCCATTTTCCTGTTGCTGGCAGCGGGCTTGCTGTTCATGGCCGCCGGTGGCTGCTGGCTGGCTCTGGAATTGTGGGGGTACTGCCATGAGTGATGTGCAGGACGTGCTGGCCCAGACCATCCGCGTGGGCTTTGTGACGGCCCGCCAGCCGGAAACCATGCGCGTGCAGGTGGAGCTGCGGGACACGGTGACGCAGCCCCTGTCCTCCGCATGGCTGCCGGTACTCTGTCCGCGGGCCTCCGGCGATCTGGCCTATGACCTGCCCGACGTGGGAGATCAGGTGCTGTGCCTGTTCCTGCCCTACGGGCTGGAGCAGGGCTTCGTTGTCGGCGCCATGTACGGCAAGGCCAGCCCGCCGGTTTCCAGCGGGGACAAGTGGCACCGGAAATTTTCGGACGGCACGGTGCTGGAGTACGACCGGGCCGCGCACAAGCTCACGGCCCAGGTGCAGGGCGATGTGGCCGTAAAGGCCACCGGCAGCGTGCAGGCCGAGGCCACCGGTGATGTCAGCGTCTCCAGCGCGGCCAGCCTGACGCTCATGGCTCCGGCCATGCAGCTGGGCGGCACCGGTGGCGGCACGACCCAGGCGGCCATGCAGGGCACGTTCCGGCTGAAGAATGGGGACATTATCGTGGAGGGCGTCTCCTTCCTGCATCACGTCCACGACTGCCCGCACGGCGGTCAGACAGGGGAGCCGCGCTGATGTACCAGGGGCTTTTGGGCACGTTTCCGTTCACCGTGACAGAACTGGAGGTCAGTACCTTCCGCGACCTCAAATTTTCGCGTGAACAGGTTTACGCCGAGCATCGGGTGCTGGCCGGCATCCCCTGTTTGCAGCACATGGGCCGTAACCTCGACCCGGTATCGCTGACCGTGCAGATCGTGCCCCTGACGCCCGTCTCCACCGTGGGCCTGCGTCTGCGCCTGCTGGAGAGCGTGGCGGCCAGCGGCGATGAGATGGCCCTGGTCATCGGCCTCAAGTATTACGGCCTGTATGTGCTCAAATCCTACGAGATCACCCACCGCCAGCTGCACTACGGCGTGACGCTTTCCGCCGAGGTCCAGCTGGCCCTGCAGGAGTACAACTAATGCCCCCCATCACGCTCACCGTGGACATGGCGCAGCGCCAGAACATCCAGATCGGTGCCACCGGTCTGGCCGGTCTGGCGCAGGAGATCCGCATGGTGCTGGCCACGCGCAAGGGCTCCGTGCCGCTGGATCGTGATTTCGGCCTCAGCTGGGATCATGTGGACAGGCCGATGGGCGAGGCCATGCAGTACATGGTGGCCGAGATCGGCCAGCAGCTGGAGCGCTATGTGCCGCGCATCCGGGTGCGGGACATCTCGTTTTCCAGCAATGATGCGGTGGAGGGCCAGCTCATCCCCCGCGTGACCGTCGAGATCAGGGAGGAGTACCGTGGCGATTTCCAGTAGCGTCGATCTGCGCGCCCTGCCTGCCGTGACCTTTGCGCCCCTGTCCGCGGCCGACATCGAGGCATCCATCCTGACCACCTACGAAGGTCTGACCGGCGTGAGCCTCCAGCCCGGCGATCCGGTGCGCCTCTTTTTGGAGGCCCTGGCCTATGTGCAGTCCGTCCAGAACCGGCTGCTCAACTTGGCCGGGCAGCAGGGCCTGCTGGCCTATGCCCAGGGCGCGCACCTCGACCATCTGGGCGCGCTCATGGGCGTGTCCCGTATCCCGGCGCAGTCCGCCCGTCTGAGCCTGCGTTTTGTGCTGGGCGAGCCCCTGGGCTTTGCCGTGCCGATCCCGGAGGGAACGCGCGTGGCCACCAAGGACGGCCAGATCGCTTTCGCCACCGTGTCGGACAGCGAGATCGCCGCCGGTGAGCTGCAGGTGGATGTGGCGGCCCTGTGTACCACCTCCGGCGCGCAGGCCACGGGCCTCGTGCCCGGGCAGGTGACGCAGCTGGTGGACCCCATCCCCTATGTGGTCAGTGTCAGCAACACCACCACGTCGGTAGAAGGGGCCGACATCGAGGATGATGAGCGCCTGCGCGAGCGCATCCGCCTTGCCCCGGAGACATACACCGTGGCGGGCAGCACCGGTGCCTACGAGGCCCGCGTGCTGGCCGTGAGCGCCGACATCGAGGCCGTGTCCGTCACCTCCCCGGAGCCGGGCGTGGTGGACGTGCGCTTTGTGCTGGCCGGTGGAGAGCTGCCGGACGAGGCCATGATCTCGATGGTGCGCGAGGCCCTGTCCGACGAGACCGTGCGGCCCCTCACCGACAGGGTGGATGTGGCCGCGCCCGAGACCGTGGACTATGCCGTGTCCGGGCGCTGGTATCTGCGCCGCAGCGATGCCGTGCTGCTCTCCGGGGTGACGGCCGCTGTGGCCCAGGCTGTTGAGGACTGGCGGCTGTGGCAGCGCTCCCAGCCCGGTCGCGACATCAACCCCACGCGGCTCATTGCCGCCGTGCAGGCCGCCGGCGCCAAGCGCGTGGAGCTGGATGCCCCGGCCTTCCGCGCACTGGAGGCCACGCAGGTGGCCCGCGAGACCGATATTTCCCTGCTGTTCGGCGGGCTGGAGGATGAGTGATGGCCCGCCGACTTGGATCTACGCCCTTCCGCGAGCTGCTGCCCGATTCCCTGAGCGGCGATTCCTCCATCCGCGCCGCCGCTGCCGCGCTGGACACCGTGCTGGATGCGACGACGCGCGCCATCCCGGGTGTGCTGCTGTACGCCCGCCTCGCGCATGACACGGGCTTTGTGGAGCCCGTGGCCATGCTTCCGCCTCTGGCCAGACTGTCGGAGCTGTCCGGCGGTCTGGCCAGCCTCCCGGAGCCTGTGCTGGACGTGCTGGCATGGCAGCTCCATGTGGAGGGCTACGAGGCGGCTGTGGATCTGGCCGCCAAGCGCCAGCTCATCGCGGGCAGCCTGCTGCTGCACCGGCGCCGGGGCACTCCCTGGGCTGTGCGCACGGCGCTGGAGACGGCCCTGCGTCTGCCCACGGTCATCCGCCAGTGGTGGGAGTATGAGGGGCGGCCATACTTTTTCCGCGTGCGCCTCGATGTCAGCGATGCCGGTCTGGATGAGACCGGTGTGACCGACGCCATGCGGCTGATCTTTGACTACAAAAACGTCCGTAGCTGGCTGGACTGTCTGGAGACCGTCACCACCCGGCCCCTGCCTGTCAGCATCGCTGTGGCCGGGATCATGCGGACCATGAACCGGGTGCGCCTCTGGTTCCCGCCCCGGCCGGTGCCGTCCGGACGCGTCCATGTGGGGCTGGGCAGCACGCGCTACTCCCGGAGCGTCATCCGGCCCTGGACGCCGCCCCGGCCTGTCCCTGCCCTGCGCGGCCGCATCGCTTTTGCCATCATCTCACAAAGCCGGAGTATCGTATGCCCCAAGCCCTAGCCACTGTTCCCGGCGGTCTGGAGGATACCCAGACCGTCCCCGGTGTCGCCACCGACACCCCTGCGTATTACTGCCTGCTCACCCAAGCCGGGGCCGTGCTGGAGGCCGCGGCCCATGCCGCCGGCAAGCCTGTCCGCCTCAGCGTCATCGCGGTGGGCGACGGCAATGGCGAGGTCCCCGTGCCCGCCGACGGGGCCGTGGATCTCGTGCACGAGGTTTACCGCCGCCCCATCGATAGCCTGAGCCAGGATGCGGAGGACCCCAACGTCTGCTGGGCGCACATCATCATCCCGGCCACGGAGGGCGGCTTCTGGATACGCGAGTTCGGCGTCTGGGCCGAGCCGCTGGAAGAGGGCGGCAAGCCTGTGCTGTTCGCCTACGGCAACCACGCCCCGTTCTACAAGGCCAAAAGCGTGCTGGGCCAGGCCACCACGCACGAGCTTTCCGTGCCGGTCATCATGTCCGGCACGGCCGAGGTGCAGATCATCGTCAGCGAGAGCGGCTATGCCTCGCGGCTGGAACTGCTCCAGATCGCGGGCGTGGTGGAGGATCTGCGTCATCCCCGGGAGACCGTCTGGACGCTGGATGAGGCCGTGGAGGACGGCGGCACGCTCACTCTGCCGGAGGGGGTGGCCTACCTCCCCGGAGAGCATCTGCTGGATGTGTTCTGGGATGGCGTGGAACTGTACGCCGGCCTGCAGTATGAGGAAATTTCTTCGGCTGACGCGCTGGAATCGACCGCGATCCGCCTGCTTTTCGCTGCTCCGGCCGGGAGCGAGATGCGGGTGCTGGTGCGGGCCTACAGCATCCAGCCGAAGCTGGAGGGCGTGGAGGTGCCGGAAGGCATCGCCGAGCGCGTAGACGCGCTGGAGACACGCCTCGAGGACGTGGCCGCGAACGTGGCCTATGTAGAGAACTGACCAACACATGAGGAAAAATACCATGGCTGAACTGTTCAAAATGAAACTGCTCGACGTCAACAAGAACCAGATCCTGCCCGAAACCAGCGCCGACCAGGTCAAAACGGCCGACGGCAGCAATGTCGAAACCAAGCTCGCCTCGCTGCAAACCGCTATCAGCGGCAAGGTCCCCTGCCATATCGTCAACGACATCGCTGCCCGTGACGGTCTGGAGAGCCCGAAGCAGGGGGACCTGTGCTGGGTCAAGGATGCCACGGCTGATGAGACCGTCAGCACCGGCGCGGCCCAGTACATCTACGACGGCAGCGCGTGGGTGAAGATCGCCGAAGCCGAAAGTCTGGATCTTGTGGTCAACTGGGCCGACATCCAGGGCAAGGAAGCCGTTGAAGCGGCTATGGGCAAGGCCCACGAGCACGCCAATGCCGATCTGCTCAACGGCATCTCCGCCAGCGGCGACACCATGACCGTCAACGGCAAAACGTACTACTCCGGTCGCATGGTGGCCATCATCGAAAATGGCGCCGAGATCCCGGCGGACATGAACCCCAACGGCATCGTCTTCGAAAAGGCCGCCGTCTAGGGGCAGGGGGGGAGTCCTGTGTCGTACATCATCAAGGATGCCAAAGGTAACAAAATCGGTATGCTGCCGGACTCCCTCCGCGTGGCCCAGGCTGCCGAGCTGCGCTCCCTTGCCGGGAGCCGCTCGGCAGCCATCGTGGCCGGCACGCAGTTCACGGTGCCGCAGTATGAGGTGGGCAGCGTGGCGCTGGAGGTCTTTTTGGACGGCGTCGCCTGCATGATCGGCGAGCAGTACGCCGAGGTCGGCAGTCAGGGCCAGACCAGCACACAGATAACCTGGAACATCGAGATTGCTACGGATCGGGACATCCTGGTCCGCTGCAAGTAGGAGGTCAGCCATGTCGTTTCCCGGAATCATCCGCCGCCTGTTCGCCAACAACGGGGCAGGCCCCCTGCTCCGGGGGGATATCATCCCGCCGTCTTACGGTACCTGCTCAACCGCCGCAGGTACGGCGGCCAAGGTCGTGTCGCTCTCCGGTTTCAAACTCCAGACGGGCGCTGAGGTGACTGTCCGTTTCACTGTCACGAACACCGCCAGCAGCCCGACGCTCAACGTCAACAATACGGGTGCCAAGCCCATCCAGTACCGCAATGCGGCCATTGCGGCAGGCTATCTGGCGGCCAACCGCACATACAGGTTCGTGTATGACGGATCGAGTTATGAGCTGGTGGGTGACGTCGATACGAATACGACGTACACCGCCGCGACCGCCGCGCCCAAGGCTCCGGCCTCGTCTGCTGCTGTCGGCACGTCGGCCAAGTACGCGCGGGAAGACCATGTCCATCCCGTGCAAGAATCGGTAACGGGTTCTTCCGGGTCCTGCACGGGCAATGCCGCCTCCGCCTCTAAGTTGGCGACGAAACGCACTATCGGTGGCGTGCAGTTCGACGGCAGCGCCAACATTCATCACTACGGGGCCTGTTCCACCGCCGCAGGCACGGCGGCCAAGGTCGTGGCGCTCTCGGGCTTCGTGCTGGCCACGGGCGCGGAAATCACGGTCAAGTTTTCGGCCACGAATACGGCAGCCAACCCGACGCTGAACGTCAACAGCACCGGGGCCAAGGGCATCCGGTATAAAAATGCCGCTGTGCCGTCCGGCTATATCGTGGCGAACAAAACGTACCGGTTCGTCTACGATGGCACCTATTGGCAGATCGTCGGCGACGTGATTGCAGAGCTGCAGGCGCAGATCGATGCACTCGCCCAGCAGCTCGCCAGCCCCTGGGACTGCATTCCTGTCGGTATCCCCATCCCGGTGGTAGGGGTCAAGTTTGGTGGCTCGGATGGCCGTCGTGCCATCATGCCGGGGGAATCGAAGGCGCGAGAAAACTGGATCATTTGTGACGGTGGCAGTGACGGTAAAGGGGGAACAGTCCCGAATCTCAAGGGGCGTTTTCTTTATGGGGCCGATGACGACCACGCAGCCGGCTCTACTGGCGGCTCTGCGACCCACACGCACAGTATTTCCGGCACTGTGGG
>CDZH01083133.1_pt1 | contig 49425 bp, 44 predicted proteins | sample 557721 | NCBI WGS metagenome assembly CDZH01 (sample SAMEA3182062, study PRJEB8094) | gut metagenome | biome: human; feature: gut; material: Stool; isolation source: human stools | place: Canada | collected 2013-01-14 | reverse complement strand
AAAAAACGCTGCTCCCAATTCTTATTGGCGCGCTGAAAGACGAGCGTTGTTTAAAACAGTCCGGCGGACTGTTTTAAAAGCGAGAGTCCCTTCCGAGAAGACAAGCACAAAAGTGCGCAGTATGAGCGGTGTAGCAGTAAAAAAGAAAGGGAGCGGCAAAAAACGCTGCTCCCAATTCTTATTGGCGCGCTGAAAGGGACTCGAACCCCCGACCCTCTGCTTAGAAGGCAGATGCTCTATCCAGCTGAGCTATCAGCGCAAAAGCGATAAAAACCGATAATAAAACTGCTTTTATTACAGAATTTAACGACCGAAGGGTATTATATCATTTAACCGCAAAAAAAGCAAGTGTTTTTTAAAATATTTAAGTTTACGGTATTGAGGTAAAAAAATTCAAAAACTCTTGACAAATACATATGAATGGTTTATCATATGAATAAAGGCTCATATGAACGGAGGCTCAAATGATGAATAAACTACATAACCATGACGCATTGCTCGAGCTTGTGCGCCACGAACTGCCTAAGGAAGAGATGCTTTGCGACCTTGCCGATCTGTTTAAGCTTTTCGGCGATACAACGCGAATGAGAATACTGTTCTCACTCTTTGAATCCGAAATGTGCGTATGCGCAATAGCGGAACTGCTCGGTATGACGCAGTCGGCAATATCTCATCAGCTGAAGGTGCTTAAACAGAGTAACCTTATCGATTGCCGCAGGGAAGGCAAAACCATTTATTATTTTTTGGCTGACGATCATGTAAGAACCATTATAGGTCAGGGATTTGACCACTTGATTGAAGAAAGGAAAAGTAAAAATGAAAAAAATATTTGAACTTGAAGATCTTGACTGTGCCAACTGTGCGGCAAAAATGAGCGAAGCCGTAAAAAACATAGACGGCGTATCATTTGCCGAATTCAACTTTATAACCCAAAAGCTTACCATTGAGGCGGATGACGACCGCTTTGACGATATAATGAAAAAAGCGGTAAAGCTTTGCAAAAAAATAGAGCCGGATTGCACAATATTGCTTAAATAAACGGCGACGGTGTGAAAAAATCACGCTGAAAACATTGTGTTTTTGAAGGATAAGGTGATATTATGACCCGCAAACAGAAAAAAAAGCTTATACGCATTATTGTTGCCGCAGTATTACTTGTTACTGTGTCGTTTTTGCGGTTTGACAATATAATAATGCTTTTGTTATATATTATTCCTTACCTTGTAGTGGGTTGGGATGTAGTATTTTCGGCGCTTCGCAACATAGCTCACGGTCAGGTATTTGACGAGCAGTTCCTGATGGCGCTTGCCACGGTAGGCGCTTTCGGAACGGGAGAATACCGTGAGGCTGTGGCGGTAATGCTGTTTTATCAAATAGGTGAGCTGTTTCAGGGAATTGCAGTGGGTAAAAGCCGTAAGAGCATAGCAAGTCTTATGGATATACGCCCTGACAGCGCAGTTGTTATAAGAGACGGCACTGAAATAAAGGTCTCACCCGAAGAAGTACAAAAAGGCGAAACTATTATAGTCCGCCCCGGCGAGAAAATACCGCTTGACGGTACAGTGCTTACAGGAAGTACTACTGTGAATACCGCCGCGCTCACAGGAGAAAGCCTGCCGAGTGATATTACGGAAGGCAATAAGGTAATAAGCGGTTCCGTAAACCTTACCGGAGTAATTACCGTCAAGACCGAAAGCCTGTATTCCGAAAGCACGGTAGCCAAAATACTTGATTTGGTGGAGAACTCATCGGCTAAGAAGGCAAAAACCGAGAATTTTATCACCCGTTTCGCAAAATACTATACACCCTGCGTTGTTGCGGCGGCGCTTGCTTTGGCGTTTATACCGCCGCTTATCGTGGGTAACTTCGGGGAATGGATACAGCGCGCGCTTATCTTCCTTGTTGTTTCCTGCCCCTGCGCGCTTGTTATTTCCGTGCCTCTTTCATTTTTCGGAGGTATAGGCGGTGCGTCAAAACGCGGTATATTGGTTAAAGGCTCTAACTATATGGAGACCCTTTCGAAGATCGGAACGGTGGTATTTGATAAAACCGGAACTCTTACAAAGGGTAGCTTTAAGGTTACCGCAATACATCCCGAAAAATCAAGCGAGGATGAATTGCTTGATGTCGCCGCGGCGGCGGAAAGCTATTCAAACCACCCGATAGCCGAATCCATAATAGCCGCCCATAAAGGCCATATAGACCAGTCCCGAATAGGCGAGGTTAAAGAACACGCAGGAATGGGCATTGAAGCTGTTATAGACGGCAGAGACATTTTTGCAGGCAACGGCAAGCTTATGGATATGGCGGGTGCAAAGTGGCATAACTGTCATATCGGCGGAACGGTTATACACATTTCCGAAGGCTCATGTTATTTAGGACATATAGTAATATCGGATGAAATCAAACCCGATTCAAAGGACGCTGTAAAAGAACTCAAAAATCTCGGAGTTGAAAAGACGGTTATGCTTACCGGCGACAGAAAGGAAATAGCGGAATCGGTTGGTAAGACCCTCGGACTTGATGAGGTTCACGCCGAGCTTTTGCCGGACGGCAAGGTTCAGGCGGTTGAGGGTCTTATAGAAGAGGGCAGACCCATTGCCTTTGTCGGCGACGGAATAAACGACGCTCCCGTGCTTGCCCGCGCCGATCTGGGCGTCGCTATGGGAGCAATGGGAAGCGACGCCGCAATAGAAGCCGCCGATCTTGTGCTTATGGACGATAAACCGTCAAAGTTGCCTGAAGCAATAAGGATAGCCAGAAAAACGATGCGTATTGTATGGCAAAATATCATTTTCTCACTGATTGTAAAGGCCGCAGTTCTTATTCTTGCCGCCTTGGGATTTGCCAATATGTGGCTTGCGATATTCGCCGATGTAGGCGTTACGGTGCTTGCGATACTTAACGCTATGCGAGCAATGAGAATAAACAAATAATTATGTATAAAAAAAGAACTGCCGCTGCTGCGGCAGTTCTTTTTTATGCTGTATTGATTATTTCTTAAGAGCTTCTTCAACCGCAACCGCGCAGGCAACGGTAGCGCCAACCATCGGGTTGTTGCCCATTCCGATAAGTCCCATCATCTCAACATGAGCCGGAACAGAGGAGGAGCCTGCAAACTGAGCGTCAGAATGCATACGGCCCATAGTATCCGTCATACCGTAAGAAGAGGGGCCGGCTGCCATATTGTCGGGGTGGAGTGTACGGCCTGTGCCGCCGCCCGAAGCTACCGAGAAGTAGTTTACGCCGTTTTCAACGCACCACTTCTTGTAGGTGCCGGCAACGGGGTGCTGGAAGCGAGTCGGGTTGGTGGAGTTACCTGTAATGGAAACGCCGACCTTTTCAAGCTTCATTATTGCAACGCCCTCGGGAACATTGTCTGCTCCGTAGCACTTAACAGCGGCTCTTGCACCGTTTGAGAAGGGTTTTTCATAAACAACCTTAACTTCTTCGGCATAGGGATCAAACTCAGTCTCAACATAAGTGAAGCCGTTGATACGGGAGATTATGTAGGCCGCATCTTTTCCGAGACCGTTAAGAATAACTCTAAGGGGTTTAATTCTTACCTTGTTTGCGTTAAGAGCAATTTTGATAGCGCCCTCGGCAGCCGCAAAGGACTCGTGACCTGCCAGGAAGCAGAAGCACTCGGTCTCTTCCGAAAGGAGCATTTTACCGAGATTTCCGTGTCCGAGACCAACCTTGCGGTTTTCGGCAACAGAGCCGGGGATGCAGAAGGACTGAAGTCCTACGCCGATGTTTGCGGCGGCAGCGGCGGCTGATTTATCGCCCGATGTTTCCGCGGCCTTTAATGCTATCGCGGAGCCTACGGTGTAAGCCCATTTAGCGTTTTCAAAGCATATCGGCTGAGTTTCCTGAACTATGGTATAGGGGTCTATACCGTATTTTGTGCAGATATCCTTACACTCGTCAATAGAAGAGATACCGTAATTTTTAAGAACGCCGAGAACCTTTGCCTCGCGTCTCTCATAACCTTCAAACTGTGCCATTATACCGTACCTCCTTATTCTTCTCTCGGGTCAATGTACTTGACTGCGCCGTCTTCTTTGTTGAAGCGGCCGTAATGACCCATAGACTTCTTGTAAGCCTCGTTAGGCTCCATACCCTTTTTGATAAGATCGGTCATTTTACCGAGTGAAACAAACTCATAACCGATAACCTCGTCATTTTCATCAAGAGCCATTCTTGTGCAGTAGCCCTCTGTCATTTCAAGGTATCTTACACCCTTTGACTTTGTGCCGTACATTGTGCCGACCATAGAACGGGCACCCTTACCGAGGTCTTCCATTCCGGCGCCGATTACAAGGCCGCTCTCAGAAAAAGCGGATTGACTGCGGCCGTAAACTATCTGTAAGAAAAGCTCACGCATTGCCGTGTTGATAGCGTCGCAAACAAGGTCTGTGTTAAGCGCTTCAAGAACGGTCTTGCCGGGGAGTATCTCGGCTGCCATAGCGGCTGAATGAGTCATACCCGAACAGCCTACGGTCTCAACCAAAGCTTCCTCGATAATGCCGTCCTTTACATTAAGGGACAGCTTACATGCGCCCTGCTGAGGAGCACACCAACCTACGCCGTGGGTGTAAGCAGAGATATCCTTAATCTCTTTAGCCTGTATCCATTTGCCTTCCTCCGGAATGGGGGCGGGACCGTGGTGCGGACCCTTGGCGACAGGACACATATTTTCGACTTCCTTTGAATAAATCATATATGTTCTCCTTTCGGTGGTGCGGAGCTGTACCCCGTACCGAGTTAGCCGTAGTTTATAAAACCCGACCATACTCTAACATTATACCAAACCGCAAAGGAAAACACAAGTATTAAACTTGAATTTTTTAATTAAGCCTGCCGTCTCTCCGGCATACTGCTTTTGAGTATTACTCCGCAGGCTATTTTTTCACCCGAATTTCCCGACGGCTGTGTTTTAAAATCATCGGGATTTGTGTGAATTATAACCGTTTTTCCTATTATTTCGTTCACGGTAAATCGGTCAGTTAAAAATACCGAAAGCGCATTGCCGTTTACCCCGAAAAGCGGCGGCATATCCCCTGCGTGGTAAGGGTGCGGACAGTTATCGGGATTATAATGCATACCGGCATTCGAGAACGGGTCTTCCGCTGTGCCTGTGCAGGCGTTTCCTCCGTGAATGTGAAAAGCAAACAGCGGACTTTGGCATTTTGCGCTGTTTTCGGGCAATCCCATAATCTCGGAACGCACCAATACGGCGTTTCCGACGGTATAAAACAGAACTCTTCCGCAGATATTAGGGTATTTGCGGCTTCCTTTTATATAGGCGGCGGCTTCGGGCGGCTGTTTTAACATATCAAATAAATTATCCATATGGCACCTCCGTTACAGTGTATTCGGAGCGCCTATTATTGATACAACCATTATACATATATAAGTGCCGGCGGTAAAAAATAAATTTAACGCAGATTTAACATAACTGCGGTTACAGACTTAACAAAGCCAGCTTATAATTGGGGCATACAAGGAAAAAGGAGATAAGAAAAATGAAAAAAGTTTTAAGCTTAGGTTTAGCGGCGCTTTTAATGGTAGGCGCACTTGCAGGCTGCGGAAACAGTGACGGCAGCTCGGACGGGAAAGGAAACAGCGGAACGGGAACTGATACCATTTCGGTACTCACCCGTGAGGAAGGCTCGGGGACAAGAGGAGCATTCATTGAGCTTTTGGGAATTGAGGAAAAGGATGCGGACGGCAAAAAGACCGATAAAACAATAGCTACCGCGGAAACCACAAATTCAACCTCCGTAATGATTACAACGGTTGAGGGCAACAAGGCGGCAATCGGATATATTTCGCTCGGTTCACTTGATAAAAGTAAAGTAAAGGACCTTAAGGTTGACGGCGCAGAAGCAACGGCTGAAAATGTTAAAAACGGCACTTATAAGGTTGCCCGTCCGTTTAACATTGCAACAAAGGGCGACGCTGCCGGAGCCGCGAGCGACTTTATCAAATTTATTTTAAGCGCTGAGGGTCAGGCAATAGTTGAAAAGAACGGTTATATAAGCGACGGCAACAACGGCTCTTATACAGCATCGGGTCAGAAGGGTAAGATCACCGTAGGCGGTTCCTCCTCTGTAACACCCGTAATGGAAAAGCTTAAGGAAGCTTATGTAAAGCTTAACCCCGATGTAACGGTTGATGTACAGCAAAACGACTCCTCTTCGGGTATGAAGGGCGCTATTGACGGAATATACGACATCGGTATGGCTTCCCGTGAGGTTAAGGACAGCGAAAAGGAAAGCGGACTTGTTTCGACAAAGATAGCCATGGACGGAATAGCGGTTATCGTGAATAAAGCAAACGAGTTTGATGAAATTAAGAGCGAGCAGATAACCGGCATCTACAAGGGTGAAATCACCAAGTGGAGCGAAGTTAAATAAACCGAACATTACCTCTCTTTCAGGCACTCTCCCCATAACGGGGAGAGTATTGCCGTGTAATAACAGTTAAAGGAGTGCATTATGAACACAAAGCTCCAAAAAATCAAAGAAGTATTTATGCGTATAATTTTTACGCTGTGTGCCTGTATGTCGATAATTGCTGTAATTCTCATCTGCCTGTTCTTATTTGCGAACGGCATACCCACAATGGGCAAAATAGGCGTTACGAAATTCCTTTTCGGCACGGTATGGAAGCCCCTTGAAGACCTGTTCGGAATACTGCCGATGATAGTCGGAAGTATTTATGTTACTGCCGGCGCTATTATAATAGGCGTGCCGATAGGGCTTTTATGCGCCGTGTTTTTGGCAAGGTTTTGCCCTAAGTGGCTTTATAAATTTTTAAAGCCTGCCGTTGACCTGCTTGCGGGCATACCGTCAATAGTTTACGGCTTTTTCGGACTTGTGGTTATAGTTCCGGCTATGCAAAATTTGTTCGGCGGTTCTGGTAAAAGCGTGCTTACGGCGTCGGTAATGCTCGGAATTATGATACTTCCTACCATAATAAGCGTGTCCGAGGCGGCTATCCGCGCTGTGCCCGAAAGCTATTACGAGGGTGCTCTGGCGCTCGGCGCAACGCACGAGAGAAGCACATTCCGTGCGACGCTTCCTGCGGCAAAATCGGGCATTACCGCCGGTGTTATTTTGGGAATAGGCAGAGCGATAGGCGAAGCCATGGCGGTAAATATGGTTGCGGGCAACCAGGCGATTATACCTACAAGTATATTCAGCGGAGTGCGCACCCTTACCTCAAACATCGTACTTGAAATGGGATACGCAACGGATTTGCACAGGGAAGCGCTTATAGCAACCTCGGTTGTGCTGTTTGTGTTTATACTTATTATAAACCTGCTGTTTTCGCTTTTGAAAAAGGAGAATAAAAAATGACGGGAATATCAATAAATAAGGTCTCCTTAAAGCAAAAGCTTAAAACGCTTATAAAGCACCCCGCATCACTTATTATGTTTTTGCTTACATGGGGAGCGGCGCTTATAACAATAGCCGTTGTGCTGTTTCTTGTGGCGTATATACTTATAAAAGGCGTTCCCAATATAAGGCCGTCGCTTTTTGCGTGGGAATACAACAGCGAAAATGTTTCAATGATGCCGGCTATCATAAATACCGTTACTATGACGCTTTTGTCGCTTTTGCTTGCGGTGCCGATAGGCGTGTTTTCCGCAATATACCTTACCGAATACGCAAAGCGCGGAAATCCGCTCGTTAAGGTGGTAAGAGTGACTACCGAAACACTTGCCGGAATACCGTCAATAGTTTACGGACTTTTCGGTTATTTGATATTTGTAATAGCCTTTAAATTCAATCAGTCTATGCTTTCGGGTGCTCTCACTCTGGCGATTATGATATTGCCGACTATGATGCGAACCACGGAGGAGGCACTCTTGGGCGTTCCCGATTCGTACCGCGAGGGCAGCTTCGGTCTCGGAGCAGGAAGACTTCGCACCGTATTCAAGGTTGTATTGCCGAGCGCGGTGCCGGGTATTCTGTCGGGCGTTATTCTGTCCGTAGGCAGAATTGTGGGCGAAACCGCGGCGCTTATATACACATCGGGTACCGTTGCGGGTATACCGAAAGACCTTATGCACTCCGGCAGAACACTCTCGGTTCATATGTACGCACTGTTAAGCGAGGGGCTTTATATGAACGAGGCTTACGCCACGGCGGTGGTACTGCTTATACTTGTTTTGGTTATAAATATGCTGTCGGGACTTATCGCAAAAAAGGTTTCCGCAAAGAAGGGATAAAATAATGGATAAATTTACTGTAAAAAATCTCGATTTATGGTATAATGACTTTAAGGCGCTTAAAAGTATTAATCTCAGTATGCCGGAAAACCGCATTACCGCTTTTATCGGTCCGTCGGGCTGCGGAAAATCGACCCTGCTTAAAACCCTTAACCGAATGAACGATTTGGTAGAGGGCTGCCGCATTACGGGCGAGGTATTGCTTGACGGCGAGAGCATTTACGGCGATATGGATGTAAATTTGCTTCGTAAAAGGGTGGGTATGGTTTTTCAGAAGCCTAATCCGTTTCCTATGTCTATATACGATAATATTGCGTTCGGACCCCGTACTCACGGCATACGCTCAAAGGCAAAGCTTGACGATATAGTCGAAGAATCGTTGAGAGACGCCGCAATCTGGGATGAAACCAAGGATAAGCTTAAGAAAAGCGCCCTTGCAATGTCGGGCGGTCAGCAGCAAAGGCTTTGTATAGCCCGTGCGCTTGCCGTAAAGCCCGAAGTGCTTTTAATGGACGAACCCACAAGTGCGCTCGACCCTATCTCCACCTCAAAAATAGAAGACCTTGCCGCAGAGCTTAAAAAGAAGTACACCATAATAATGGTTACCCACAATATGCAGCAGGCGGTAAGAATTTCGGATTATACGGCGTTTTTCCTGCTCGGCGAGGTTATAGAGTTTTCCGAAACGGAAAAAATGTTCTCAAATCCGAAAGAAAAACGGACAGAGGATTATATTACGGGGAGGTTCGGTTGATATGCGTAATAAATTTGACCATCAGCTTGAGAAGCTTAATTTGGAGCTTATTACAATGGGAGCTCTGTGCGAGGATGCAATAAGCGCTTCTGTCAAAGGTTTGCTTGACGGCGACGATTCGCTTTTTCAGAAAGCGGTGCAGACAGAGGAAGAAATCAATCAAAAGGAAAGAGATATTGAAACTATCTGTATGAAGCTTTTGCTTGAGCAACAGCCTGTCGCACGGGATCTGCGTGTTATTTCCTCGGCGCTTAAAATGATTTCCGATATGGAAAGAATAGGCGATCAGGCGTATGATATTTCGGAGATAGCAAAATTCGTAAAGGACAGCAGTGTTAAAAGCCGTATCCATATTAACGATATGGCGATAGCCGCAATAAAGATGGTTACGGACAGCGTGGATTCCTTTGTTAAAAAGGATGTGGAATTGGCTCGCAGGGTTATGGCTTACGACGATAAGGTTGACAGCCTGTTTGACTGCGTTAAGGACGAGTTGGTACAGCTTATAACCACCGACCGCGCAAACGGCGAGTTCTGCGTGGATCTGCTTATGATAGCGAAATATCTTGAAAGAATAGGCGACCATGCGGTAAATATTGCGGAATGGGTTGAATACTCAATAACGGGAGTACACAGAAAATAAACGGCGCCTCCCGGCGCCCGGGAGGTATTTATGTTAACATATGAGGAACTGAAAAAAAACAAATCCGTAAAGGCGTACATTACGGGAGCGGACCGCTCGCTTGCGGCTCTCGGCTTTACGGAGCACAGCTTTGCGCATGTAACCAAGGTTGCCGCCACCTGTGAAAGCATACTGTCTGTGCTCGGTTATTCCGCCCACGAGACGGAGCTTGCGAAAATTGCCGCGTATCTTCACGATATAGGCAATCTCGTAAACCGCATAGACCATTCTCAGAGCGGCGCTGTTATGGCGTTCCGTATTCTTGATAAGCTTAATATGGACGCCTCGGATATAGCCACGGTTGTTTCGGCAATAGGAAATCACGACGAGGGCACGGGCGTACCGGTCGACGCAATATCGGCGGCACTGATACTTGCGGATAAATCGGATGTCCGCCGCAGCCGTGTAAGAAACCGTGATAAGTCCACATTCGATATTCACGACCGTGTGAATTACTCGGTGCGCAGTTCTTCGCTTGAAATTTCAGAAGATAAAAAAATAATTGTTCTGAAGCTCAGCATTGATACACGCTACGGCAGTATTATGGAATACTTTGAAATATTTATGCAGCGTATGATACTGTGCCGTAAGGCAGCCGAAAAATTGGGGCTTACCTTTAAGCTTGAAATTAACGGGCAACAGCTTCTTTAATAAGGTGATTAAATGATTTATATGTTGGAAGACGATGAAAGTATAAGAAAATTCGTGATTTATGCTTTAAAGCAAACGGGTCTTGAGTGCGAGGGATTTCCGCTTCCGTCGCTTTTCAAAAAAGCGGTGGAAATAAAAAAGCCGTCGCTTGCGCTTCTTGATATAATGCTGCCAGAGGAGGACGGCATTTCGGTGCTGTCTTGGCTTCGTTCACGCCCCGAAACAATGGATTTGCCTGTCATTATGTTAACCGCAAAAGCAGGCGAATACGATAAGGTGTTGGGACTTGACAGCGGAGCGGATGATTATGTTGCAAAGCCTTTCAGCACAATGGAACTGATTTCACGCATAAAGGCGCTCTTGCGGCGCACGGGGACACAGGAAAAGGAATATGAGGTAGGCAAACTTTATGTAAACCCATCAAAGCACATTGTGCGCTCTGCGGGCAATAGTGTAAGCCTTACCCTTAAGGAATTTGAAATGCTTTGCCTGATGCTTGAAAACAGGGGAACCGTTTTTTCACGCAACAGACTCCTTGAGGAAATATGGGGCTATGATTACGACGGCGAAAACAGAACGGTTGATGTGCATATAAAAACACTCAGAACAAAGCTTGGTCCGTGCGGCGCGCTTATTGAGACCGTAAGGGGACTCGGCTACAAAATAGGCTGACGGGGTACAGAATATGACAAAAAGAATTTATTGGGGAATTTTAGCGGCTTCGGTTATAACAATGCTTACCTGTCTTGTTTTTACAATCGGAGTGCAGTATCAGATATATGACGAGAGTATGCAGAAATCCCTTAAAAACAAGGCGTATATTATAAGCGCCCAAGGCGATACGGAAAATCTTGAAAAATACCGAAATATCGAAGAAAGAGTAACTCTTATCGACGGAAACGGCAAGGTGCTTTTCGACAATAAGGCGATTGCCGCAAATATGGGAAACCACCTGAGCCGTAAAGAGGTTGCTGACGCGCTTGAAAGCGGCGACGGATATTCCGTAAGGCGTTCGGAAACGCTCGGCTCGAAAACCCGATACTATGCGTTGCGTCTTGATGACGGGAATGTTTTAAGAATATCGGATGATTCATTTACGGTGTGGGCGGTAATTTTGGAGTTGCTTCCGCCTATTGCCGCCGTTGCGGTTATGACATTTGTCCTTGCAACGGTCTTGGCGTCTGTAATTTCCAAAAAAATACTGAAGCCGATTAACAGCATTGACCTCGACAAGCCGGAAATTGCGGAGTCATATGAGGAGCTTACGCCGTTTATAAACAAAATAAACGCGCAGAACAGACGGATTGACCGCCAGATAGCAAAGCTTACAAGAAGCCGCCGCGAATTTGAGATCATTGCAGAAAATATGAGCGAGGGTCTGCTTCTTACCGATATTGACGGAAATGTTATTACCCATAATAAAGGCACCGAAAAGTTTTTCGATGTTACGGAAAGTATTGACGGCAGTAACATACTGACAGTCAACCGCAGTGAAATTTTCCGTAAAATATTCAACGATATTACCGAGAAAAAGCACGGCGAGGAGGTTTTAAGCCTCGGCGGAAGATTTTATGACATTACCGCAAACCCCGTGTATGACGAAAACAATACCGTATGCGGTGCCGTGGTGCTTATTGTGGATATTACCGAAAAGGAAAACCGTGAAAAATTGCGCCGTGAATTTACGGCTAATGTTTCGCACGAGCTTAAAACGCCCCTCACTTCAATATCGGGAATTTCTGATATGCTGATGAACGGTATTGTAGCGCCCGACGATATAAAGGGCTTTGCAAGGGATATAAATAAGGAGTCCGCACGGCTTATCTCGCTTGTAAATGATATAATAAAGCTTTCCGAGCTTGACGAGGGCGGAGCCAAATCCGACGAAACAAAATCGGTCGATTTGGCGGAAATTTCCTCCGAGGTTGCAAAACGGCTTACGCCGGTAGCCGCCAAAAAAGGCGTTGTTATAAATACCGAAGGTAAAAAGGCGGAGATAACCGCAGGCGAATCGCTCGTGTTTGAAATGATATACAATCTTTGCGATAACGCCGTGAAGTACAATAAAGAAAACGGCACCGTAACCGTAACGACAGGTATCTCCGGCGGAGCACCGTTTGTAAGCGTCAAAGATACCGGTATCGGTATTCCCTCAGAGTGTACCGACCGCATTTTCGAGCGGTTTTACAGGGTTGATAAAAGCCGCTCAAAAGAGAGCGGCGGAACGGGACTCGGACTTTCGATTGTAAAGCATATCGCAATGAGTCTTGGCGGAGAAATCACCGTAGACAGTACGCCCGGAGTAGGCACGAATATAACGGTTGTATTTAAAAATTAAAGCAGTTCTTCGTTGTAGTGCGCGCGGGCGCCGCCGATAAACTTGGGTCTTACCCTTGCCGCCAGTACCTTTGCGCTTCCGATGAAATCATTTTTAAGTCTTACAGGTACCGCAACCTTTTTTAAGTGCATACCTATCATTGTAAAGCCGATGTCGATTCCCGCGTCGGCTTTTATTTCTTCAAGAGCTACGGGGTCGCTTAACGCTGCGTATGCCGCCGTTGCGAACGAGCCGCCGGCTTTCGGAAACGGCACAACATTTACGGTTTCGGCAAACGGCACGGCTCTCCGCTCGCATATTATGGCTCGGTTAAGGTGTTCGCAGCATTGCGCGGCAACAAACACACCCTTTTCATTTGCGGCGGCATAAATACCGTCAAAAACCTCTTTGGCGGTGTCGGGGGAAGAGTCTGTTCCTATTTTTGCGCCCAAAATTTCGCTTGTGGAACAGCCTACCACAAGTATCTGCCCTTTTTTAAGCCCTGCAATTTCAATTATTTCTTTAGCGGCGTTGTACGCCTGTTCTTTTAAATTCATTTTTATCACCGTTATTATTATACTGCTTTTTTTAAAAAAGAGCAAATTAAAATGCGTTAAATATACGCTTTTTTAGCGTTTGCAGAGATTAATAACGATTTTATTTTTATCTTCCGCAAGTCTTTTGAAGTCTGCCGCACCGCCGCCCGGTCCTCTTACATAGGTGACAACCGCATCGGCAAGTCATAACATTATACGGTTGCGCTTTGAAATTGCGAAGCGCAAAGGAGTTTCAGTCAGCTTTTCGGGATAGACCGTTTCCGAGGGGCTGAAATTTTTTATGTCCTTTTTTCTTTTGGTAAGATAGGCTAAAACCACCTTATATTCAATAAACGGATATTTGCTCTTTAATTCCTTTAATGTATCGTATACCATCCAATCAAAATTTCCCTCATTGCCGACATAAAATACGGTCGCTCCGTTTTTTTCAATAAGCTTTGTCAAAACTTTTTTTAGCTCCGGTGCAATGCTTGACGGCGTATCTCTGTGTCCGAAAAAGGTAACGGTCATATTTGTTCCTCCTATTAGGCTATGTATAGACTAATAGTATCATACATAGCCTACTTTTTGCAAGTTATTAATGTAACATTGCAAATGGAGGTTGGTAATATGGACACAATAACGGCAGTAAAAAACCGAATATTTAAGCTTTGCTATGACAGGAATATATCCATAAACAGACTTGCTACAATATGCGCCTTGCCACCGTCATCTGTTAAGAATATTCTTTACGGCAAAAGTCAAAATCCAAAGCTGCTTACAATCAAAATGATTTGCGACGGTTTGGACATGACTTTGGCGGAATTCTTTGACACCGACGAGTTTAATAATCTCGAACAGGAAATAAAATGAAAAGAATAATTGATAATGAAAATGTAAATATTATCGGTTCACAAATTAAAGCCGCAAGGGAAAAATTGGGAATGACACAAAAACAGCTTTCGGAAAAATTGGAGCTTGAAGCGGTATATACCTGCCGCGGCTCAATTTCGAGGATCGAGAACGGCAAACGTGCAGTTACAGATATTGAAATAGACGCAATATCAAGAATACTTAATGTGTCGCTTGATTTTTTATTCGGCAGAGAATAAGAAAATGTTTAGGAGTACGCTTATGGCTAAAAATCTTTTCCTTATTAAAGGCAATATATGCGGTGAGCGTGTAAGGCTTGGCAGGGCATTGCAAAAACCGCCTATGACACAAGACGATTTGGCACGGAAAATACAGTTTATGGGTATGGATATGACGCCACTGATAATATCCCGTATAGAGAAAAATCAACGGCATGTGTGCGACGCGGAGTTGAGAATATTGGCAAAAGCGCTTGGCGTTACTATGGATTGGCTCTGCGGCGATGCCAATGAAATTAAAATAAAATGATTGCTAAACACTTGACTTTTGCTGTCGGCGGTGTTATGATAATCAAAAATGCGATGATAAAGAAAAGTAAGTAAAGGCTTTAGTTTAAGAGAGTTTCCGCCACGGCTGTAAGCGGAAATACAGCGGCTTTTACCGAAGTTCACTTTGGAGCAGCGCGGCTGAAATTCAGTAGGCGGCGACGGAGGGACACCGTTAACGGTCCTAAAGAGTGTTTGCTCTCGGAGCGAAAATTACGGGTGGTACCGCGGAGACTTTTGTACTTCGTCCTGTTATGCAGGGCGGAGTTTATTTTTTTATACGGAGGAAAGGCTATGAAAGAAAAGATTGAGGCAATACGGGCGGCGGCAAAAAGCGCCATTGCCGCGTCTGCCGATGAAAACGAAATCGAGGAATTAAGGGTTAAATATTTGGGTAAAAAGGGCGAGCTTACTGCTATGCTTAAGCAGATGGGTTCGCTGTCACCCGAGGAACGTCCGGCAATGGGTCAGCTTGTAAACGAGGCAAAGCAAAAGCTTGAAGCCTTGATAGCGGAGAAAAAGGCTCAGATGAAAGAAAAAGCCACCGAAATGCGCCTTAAGGCTGAAACGGTGGATATAACTATGCCGGCAAAGCCCGTTAAAACAGGCGGTATACACCCCTTAAATCATGTTGTAAACGATATGATAGACATTTTTATGTCTATGGGCTTTGATGTGGTTGACGGACCCGAGGTTGAGACCGACCACTATAATTTTGAGTGTCTTAATGTTCCCGCGGATCATCCGGCAAGGGATATGCAGGACACATTTTATCTCGGCGAAAACCTGCTTTTACGCACGCAGACCTCTGCGGCTCAGATAAGAACAATGGAAACAAGAAAACCGCCGATAAGGGTAATATGCCCCGGCAGAGTTTACAGGGCAGACGAGGTTGACGCAACCCATTCTCCCGTATTCCACCAGCTTGAGGGACTTGTGGTTGACAAGGGTATTACAATGTGCGATTTAAAGGGCGTGCTTGAGCAGTTTGCTCAGGAAATATACGGAAAAGACACAAAGGTTCGCTTCCGTCCGTCCTTCTTCCCGTTTACGGAGCCGAGCGTTGAAGTGGATGTTTCGTGCAGTGAGTGCGGCGGTAAAGGCTGCCGCGTATGCAAGGGCGCCGGTTGGATAGAAATATTAGGCGCGGGTATGGTACATCCTAATGTGCTTAGATCCTGCGGAATAGACCCCGATGTATATACGGGCTTTGCGTTCGGAATAGGTATTGACCGTATAACCACCACACGCTATAAGATAAGCGACATCCGCCTGCTTTTCGAGAACGACAAGCGTTTCTTGGAGCAGTTTTAAGGAGGTAAGGGCAGAATGAAGATTTCACTTAAAGCTTTAAAATATTATGTTGATATAAATGTACCTGTTGAGGAGCTTTGCGACCGTATGGTAATGGCAGGCTTTGAAATTGAGGAAATGGAAAAGCAGGGCGATAATATCAAAAATGTCGTTGCGGCAAAAATTCTTAAAATAACTCCGCACGGCAACAGCGACCATTTGCAGATATGCCAAATGGATGTCGGTAAGGACGAGCCTGTGCAGATAGTTACGGGAGCGCAGAATATAAGCGAGGGCGATTATGTACCCGCGGCGCTTGACGGCAGCTACCTGCCGAACGGAGCGCATATAGTGGCAGGCAAATTAAGGGGCGAGGAGTCAAACGGAATGCTCTGCTCGGGCGGAGAACTCGGTCTTACCGAGGACGATTACGAGGGTGCCGCCGTAAACGGAATACTTATCTTAAAGGGCGAGCCCGTTCCCGGCACGGATATGCGTGAGGTTCTGGGACTTGACGACTATATCATTGATTTTAAGATTACCGCAAACAGGCCCGACTGCAACTGCTTTTTGGGTGTTGCAAAGGAAATTTCCGTTGTACTCGGTACAGAATTTAAGGCGCCGTGTCCCAAATATAAAACGGCAGGACAGAATGTGTCCGACTATATAAGCGTTGAAGTGCGCAATTTTGACCTTTGTCCCCGTTATATAGGCAGGGTTGTTAAAAATCTCCGCATTAAAGAGTCTCCCGAATGGATGAAGAAGGCGATAACCGCCTCGGGAATGAGACCGATTAACAATATCGTTGATATTACAAACTTTGTTATGCTTGAAACGGGTCAGCCTATGCACGCTTTCAACTATAACGATATCGCGGATAAAAAAATCATAGTACGCAACGCCGAAGAGGGCGAGACCATAACCACGCTTGACGGCACAGACCACACGCTTACCCCCGATATGCTTGTAATAGCGGACGGAAAGCACCCCTCCTGTCTTGCGGGTATAATGGGCGGCAAGGAAAGCGAAATTGAAAGCGATACCACCGATTTATTCTTAGAGTCGGCAAAATTCCGCCGTGACAATATAAGACACACGGGCAGAGCCTTAGGGTTACGCACGGAGGCGAGCGGCAGATACGAGCGCGGCGTTGATATTATCAATGTCGAGTACGCTATGGAAAGAGCGCTCCAGCTTATATACGAGCTTGACGCAGGCGATATAATCGACGGAGCGATAGACCTTAATAACGGACTTCCCGAGGAAAGAATAATAAATGTCACCACCGATAAGATAAAAGAGCTTATCGGCGTAGATGTGCCCGACGAAAAAATAATTTCAATTTTAAACAGCCTTCATTTGCCTACAACGGCAAACGGCAAGGAGCTTACCGTAAGAGTACCGTCTATAAGAGACGATATTGAGGGCAGAGCCGACCTTGCGGAGGAAGTTATGCGTATATACGGCTATGACCACATCATAGGTAAACCGATGCGCGGCGATGTTATAAGGGGCAAAAAGCTTCCCGAACGCATAAAATGCGATAAAATCAAGGAATTTATGAGCGCCGCGGGCGCCCGTGAGATAGCCACCTATTCCTTTATAAGCTCTTCGGCTATCGACACGCTTTTGCTGCCCGAAAACGACGAACGCAGAAAGCAGATTAAAATTATAAATCCGCTCGGCGACGAGTATTCAACAATGCGTACACAGCTTACCACAAGTATGCTTACCGTATTGTCAACCAATATAAGCCGCAAAATAACAAACGGCAGATTTTATGAAATTTCAAAGCGCTTTATACCGAAACAGCTGCCTATAACCGAACAACCCGACGAAATACCGACAATGTCTGTCGGAATTTACGGCGACGATGAGGATTTCTTCACTTTAAAGGGCATAATAGAAGGGATAATGGAGCTTTGCGGCGCGCATACGCAGTATGAGAGAAGCAGTGAACCGTATCTGCATCCCGGCAGACAGGCATGCGTGCTTGCGAACAATGTGCCTGCCGCCGTTTTCGGCGAGGTGCATCCGTCAGTCGCCGCCTCCTACGGAATTGATTGCAGAGTGTATGTGGCTGAGATCAAGCTTGATGTGTTGCTCGGAATAAATAAGCGTAAAACCGTTTATAAGCCACTTCCGAAATTCCCCGCCGTGGAAAGAGACTTTGCGATGCTGTGCGACGCCGAGCTTCCTGTCGGTACAATAGAAAAGGCAATCGCAAAGGGAGCGGGCAGACTGCTTGAAAGGTTAGAGCTTTTCGATGTATATTCAGGCTCGCAGATACCCGAGGGTAAAAAGAGCGTGGCTTACAGCGTATGGCTCCGTTCGGCAAACAGCACACTTACCGATAAGGAAATAGACGCTGTAAATTCGGCTATAATCAAAAATCTTGAAGCCGCGGGAGCGGAACTGAGAAAATAGTACTTGAAATTTACGGCTTGAGGGTATACAATTAAACCAAGTAAGTTTTTTGAGAGGTGTTAATTATGAATGACAGAACTATGACCTTTTCGATAGGCGACCAGACCGAGCAGGAAATAAGAAATATTCTTACGCTTGTGTATGACGCGCTTAAGGAAAAGGGCTATAACCCCATAAACCAGATAGTCGGCTATATTCTTTCCGAAGACCCGACCTATATAACCACTCATAATAACGCCAGAAACCTTATAAGGCGTATTGACCGTGATACTCTTTTGCAGTCGCTTGTAAAGTATTATTTGAGTGCGTAAGAAAAATTTAAAAGCCGTTCCGAAATTTTTTCGGAACGGCTTTTTTAGGTTTTAAGACCTTATTTGCACAATTCTTTTGCCATTTGCTTAATGCTTTCACGGTTGGCGTCGGTAAGTGCCGATTTTACGGTAACGACAGTATCAAGATAGGAAATGTTTTTGGATTTTTCAAACATTCCTTTCATTACCTTTGCGGCAGTGGGCGCCCACGAACCGTTTTCAATAAATCCAACGGTGCGGTTTTGATAATTACGCTCGGTTAAATGCTCTATAAACTCACGCATAAACGGGAAAATTTCTCCGTTATAAGTGGTTGTCGCAAGCACCAGCTTGCCGTAACGGAACGCATCCTCAACAGCTTCAGCCATATCACAGCGCGCAAGGTCGTTAAGCACAACCTTTTCACAGCCGGCGTCGTTAAGTTCCTTGCAAAGAAGTTCTGCGGCAGCTTTTGTGTTGCCGTATACAGAAGTATAGCATACAAGCACGCCCTCGCTCTCAACGCCGTAAGAGGACCAGACATTGTAAAGATTTAAGTAATAGCCGAGATTTTCGTTAAGTATAGGACCGTGCAGGGGGCAAATTACGGATATGTCAAGCGCCGCCGCCTTTTTAAGCAAAGCCTGCGCCTGCACGCCGTATTTTCCCACTATCCCGAAATAATAACGCCTTGCTTCGCACGCCCAGTCCTCATCCGTGTCAAGCGCTCCGAATTTACCGAATGCGTCAGCAGAGAAAAGAACCTTGTCCTTATTATCGTATGTAACCATTACCTCGGGCCAGTGAACCATCGGCGCTGACACAAAGGTAAGTGAATGAGAGCCGAGGGAAAGGGTTTCTCCGTCCTTTACGGTAACTGTGTTTTTGCAAAGTCCGAGACCGAAAAAGGCGTCTATCATAGCAAAGGTCTTCGTATTGCCGACTATCGCCGTTTCGGGATAAGCTTCAAGGAGTTTTTCAATGTTTGCCGAATGGTCGGGCTCCATATGCTGTACCACAAGGTAATCGGGCTTTCTGCCGTTTAAGGCTTCTTTTAAATTATCGAGCCACTCCTCGCCGAAATTGCGGTCTACGGTATCCATAACCGCGACCTTTTCATCAATAATTACATATGAATTATAAGCCATACCGTTTGGCACATCGTATTGACCCTCGAATAAATCAATTTCGCGGTCATTTACGCCTATGTATTTAATATCATTTGTAATATTCATTTTTTGCAGTCCTTTCTGTTTTTCGTTTCCTTTATGTTACCATAAGTAACTTTAGTTTTCAACTATTCGCCAGTAGTATTTCCGTGCGGATTGCGGAAAATCGTCAAGCACTCCGTGCTCGGGGTCATAGAAAATTCCGTCTTTGTATAAAGACCAGTGCCAGCATCTCGGTGTTTCAAGGCTTAATATGCAAATTTTCGGCAGTTCCGCTTTGCCTGACACCTCTTTTCGTTCTGTTTCGTATTTTATACCGAGAGCATCAAGAACCTTGAACATATCCTTAAGCGTGGTTTCCCGTTTTGTGCCTGCAAGCCTTATTATTTCATCCACACTTTCCCCCGAAAGCATTGCAAGCACCGCCTGACCGCACTGGAGCGGCGTCGGTTCCTTGATATATTCCGTTTTTTTGCAAAGGGGCATAATTATCACCTATTCCTTATTGCCTACCGTTTTATAAATAATCGGGCGTTTCGGCGGTTTTTCGTTTCCGAAACGGTAAGCTGTCAAAAGCTCCGCCGCCGCCTCGTTAAGCCTTTCCTTTTTACCGTAAACGGTCGCTATTCTGTCACCGTGGTTTACATAATCACCGTATTTTTTGTCAAGTACAATTCCGGCGGACGGGTCTATTTTGTCGTCAAGCGTTTCTCTGCCCGCGCCCGAAATTACTGCCGCTTTGCCTATAAGCTCGCTGTCCATATGCATGATATAGCCGCTTTCCCGGGCAAAAACTTCCTTAGAACCGTCGGGAGCGGTAAAGCTGTGTTCGCCTGTAAGCAGTTTTTCGTCTCCGCCCTGTGCGGATACCGCATTTTTAAATATTTCAAATGCGCTGCCGTTTTTAAGCGCCGCTTTTGCCGCCTCAATACTTTCGGATTCGCTTTTTTTAAAGCTTTGTGAATACATCTGTGACGCAAGCGCTATGCACAGCTCTGTAAGGTCGTCGGGACCGTTTCCGCAAAGCACGCTTACCGCCTCTTTAACCTCAAGCGCATTGCCGACAGCAAAGCCGAGCGGTATATCCATATCCGTTATTAAGGCGCTTGTGTTGCGGCCCGTGCCTTTTCCGATTTCCACCATTTCACGGGCGAGGGTCTCGGCGTCCTCGGGTGTTTTCATAAAAGCGCCGCTTCCGCATTTTACATCAAGAACTATTGTTTCAGCCCCTGCGGCAAGTTTTTTGCTCATAATGCTTGAGGCTATCAGCGGTATGCTGTTCACGGTTGCCGTAACATCCCGTATGGCGTAAAGGCGTTTGTCCGCCGGCGCAAAATTGCCGCTTTGACCTACCACGCACATACCGTATTTTGCGGCATTTTCTTTAAATGAAGATATATCAAGCGAGGTTTTATAGCCTGTTACAGCCTCTAATTTATCAACCGTGCCGCCTGTAAAGCCAAGCCCTCTGCCTGACATTTTCGCCACCGTGCATCCGAGCGCCGCCGCCAAAGGTGCTGCTATAAGCGTGGTTTTATCGCCTACGCCGCCGGTGCTGTGCTTATCCGCCGTGTGGGTGAGGGGCGAAAGGTCAAGCATATCTCCGCTTCTTGCCATAGAGAGGGTGAGAGACAGCGTTTCTCTCTTGCTCATTCCGTTTAAAAGTATTGCCATAAGCAGTGCGGAGATTTGATAATCGGGTATGCTTTTGTCGGTCACGCCCGAAACGAAGAATTCAATTTCGCCGTTCGTAAGCTCTTTCCTGTCACGCTTTTTTTCTATTATGTCGGTCATTCGCATAAATTGTTTCTCCCAAAGCTTAACGGCAGTAATTCGCCTAATGTATGAGTTTCTGTTCGGCTGCCGTTGTAGGTGATGATTTCAAAATCGTTATCGCAAAATTCCGCAAGCACCTGTCTGCAAATTCCGCACGGCGTGCAAAAATCGGTTAAGTCGCCGTTTGCGCCGCCTACTATCGCTATTTTCACAAATTCTTTTGCCCCACTGCTTACGGCGCAGGAAATAGCGGCACGCTCAGCACAAATTCCGGCAGGGTAGGAGGCGTTTTCGATATTACAGCCCGTAAAGCACTGTCCGTCACCTGTGAGCAACGCCGCACCGACCTTAAAGCCGGAATAGGGCGCATAGGCGTTTTTCATCGCTGAAACAGCAATATTTATTAGCTCTGAATCAGTCATAATACATCCTCCCGTTATTTAATATGATTATATCACACAAGCCGTTTTATGTAAATAAAAAAGCTTGACAAAACAATAGCGCTATGTTATAATACGAGACTGTAAAGTTTATGACTTTACAGTGAGGTGGCTGTATGGGTAAAAATTTGCATATTTCCGCTTTGCTTGATGTTTACGGTGCCTTTCTCAGCGATAAGCAGCGTGAGCTTACGGATTATTATTATAACGATGACCTGTCGCTTGCCGAAATAGCCGAAAATGAGGGTATTACAAGGCAGGGCGTGCGTGACCTGATAAAACGGGCGGAACAGACGCTTGTTTCTCTTGAGGAGAAATGCCGGTACTGCGAGCGGTTCAGCCGCTTGAAGGAGTTGTCCTCACGCCTTAAGGACGGAGATAATTCCGTTATAAATGAAATTACCGATATTATAGAGGAGTTGTAGTTATGGCGTTTGATAATCTCTCGGATAAGCTTTCGGGCGTGTTTAAACGCCTGCGCTCCAAAGGAAAGCTCAGCGAATCCGATGTTAAAACCGCAATGCGCGAGGTACGCCTGGCGTTGCTTGAAGCGGATGTAAACTATAAGGTTGCGAAAGATTTCACGAACACCGTTACCGAGAAGTGTATAGGCGCAAATGTTATGGAAAGCCTTACCGCTCCGCAAATGGTTGTTAAGATAGTTAAGGAAGAGCTTACGGCTCTTATGGGAAGCGAACAGGCAAGGCTTAAAACCTCAAACAGAATACCGACGGTTATTATGATGTGCGGTCTTCAGGGTTCGGGTAAAACCACCCATTCCGCAAAGCTTGCCAAGTATTTAAAGGCGCAGGGACACAGACCGTTGCTTGTTGCGTGCGATATATACCGCCCTGCCGCTATCGAGCAGTTAAAGGTAGTCGGCAAAGCAGTTGATACGCCCGTTTTCGAAATGGGAACGGAAAAGCCCGAGATAATCGCAAAAAAAGCGGTAGATAAAGCAAGGGATTACGGATATGATTTTGTAATACTCGACACCGCGGGCCGTCTTCATATAGATGAAGCGCTTATGGATGAGCTTCGGCGCATAACCGAGACTGTCGAGGTCAACGATATACTGCTTGTAATCGATTCAATGGTAGGTCAGGACGCTGTAAACATTGCAAAGGCGTTCAACGATATACTTGAGATAGACGGCGTTATTTTAACCAAGCTTGACGGTGATACAAGAGGCGGCGCCGCGCTTTCTGTAAGGGCGGTAACCGGCAAGCCGATAATGTTTGTCGGCGTTGGCGAAAAGCTTGATGAGCTTGATGAATTTCATCCCGACCGTATGGCGTCAAGAATACTCGGAATGGGCGATGTACTGTCGCTTATCGAACGGGTAGAAAGCGAAATTGACCAGAAAAAAGCCGAGGAAGCGGCACGCAAGCTCAAGGAAAATAAATTTGATATGAACGATTTGCTTGCGCAGTTTCAGCAAATCAAGAAGATGGGATCGCTTAAAAGCATCCTTTCAATGCTTCCGGGTATGGATAAGCAGTTAAGGGATGTAGATATAGACGATCGTCAGATGCTGAGGATTGAAGCTATTATAAAATCAATGACCGCAAAGGAACGGGAAAAGCCGGATATTATAAACGCTTCAAGAAAGCGCCGTATCGCGGCAGGCTCCGGTATGAAGGTTGAGGATGTAAACAAGCTTCTCAATCAGTATGACCAAATGAGAAAAATGTTCAGGCAGATGAACACAAAGGGCGGCAAACGCAAAATGATGCGCGGTATGAAAATGCCGGGCGGTCCGGGTAATTTAGGTTTTTAAGAGTAATTCTTTTAAAAATATATATTTTTTTATGGAGGTGTGTTACAGTGGCAGTAAAAATCAGACTTCGCCGTATGGGCGCTAAAAGAGCTCCTTTCTACCGTGTAGTAGTGGCTGATTCAAGATATCCCCGTGACGGTCGTTTCATCGAGGAGATCGGTACTTTTGATCCCACAAAGGATCCGGCTATCGTTAATATCGATGCGGAAAAGGCAAAAAAGTGGATATCCAACGGTGCTCAGCCGACAGATACCGTAAAAGCTTTGCTTAAGAAAAACGGTGTTCTTTAATTCTAATGTGAGGTAATATCATGAAAGAGCTTCTTATTGCTATCGCTTCAGGTCTTGTAGAAAAACCCGAAGAGGTAACCGTAGTTGTTGACGAACCCGATGAAGAGGGCGTTATCGCCTATCATCTCCATGTTTCCGAAAACGATATGGGCAGGGTAATCGGCAAGCAGGGCAGAATAGCCAAGGCTATCCGTGTTGTTATGCGCGCCGCCGCCAACAGAGAAGGAAAAAAGGTATCGGTTGAAATAGACTGATAACCAACCGGACATCTGTCCGGTTGAATTTAAATGTTCAATCCCCCGTTTTTCGGGGGTATTTATATATTAGGGAGTACCTTATGCTTAAACAGTATCTTGAAACCGGAAAAATCGTCGGCACGCACGGAGTAAAGGGCATGGTTCGTGTTCAGCCCTGGTCCGATTCCGGTGAATTTTTAACGGGATTCAGGCATTTTTATCTTGACGGCGACGGAGAAAAAAAGCTTGAAGCATTAAAAATACAGCCGCACGGCGGTGTTGTGCTGATGGCGCTAAGGGGCGTCGAGACGATTGAAGACGCCGAAAGGCTCAGGAATAAGGTTTTGTTCATCAAACGCAGTGACGCGCATCTGCCCGAGGGCAGATACTTTATTGACGACCTTATCGGCTGTACTGTGTACGACGCCGACAGCGGTAAATCTTACGGCACTGTCTCGGATATTTCTAAAACGGGAGCTAACGATGTGTGGCATATAGAGTCAGAAGGGAAAAAGTATTTGCTTCCGGCAATAGACGAGGTCGTTATATCCGTAGTGCCCGAAAAGGGTGAGGTGCTGATTCGCCCGATGAAAGGTATATTTGATGATGAGGATTGATATTTTAACCCTTTTTCCGGAAATGTGCGAGTCGGTTATGAACGAAAGCATAATCGGCAGAGCGCAGAAAGCCGGAAAGGTGGAAATAGTATGTACTGACATCCGTGATTTTGCCGGAAACAAGCACAACAAGGTGGACGATATGCCATACGGCGGCGGGATGGGAATGGTGATGGCGGCAGATCCGATCTATAACTGCTATAAAAGCCTGTATTCGGAAAATGAACCCAAGCCACACCTTATATATATGTCGCCTAAAGGAAAGACCTTCAGCCAGCAAAGGGCGGTCGAACTGTCAAAACTTGACAGAATAGTGTTGCTTTGCGGCCATTACGAGGGAGTGGATGAACGGGTCTTGGAAGAGATAGCCGATGAAGAAATATCCATAGGCGATTTTGTACTTACGGGCGGAGAGCTACCCGCGCTTTGTGTTGCGGACGCTGTTTGCCGTATGCTTCCGGGCGTTTTGTCTGATGACCTCTGCTTTACCGAGGAAAGCCATTTTTCGGGATTTCTTGAATATCCGCAATACACAAGACCGGCAATATGGCACGATAAAGAAGTGCCGGAGGTGCTTTTGTCCGGCAATCACGCGAAAATTGACGAATGGCGCAGAATTCAGTCAATACTTATAACAAAAGAGCGCAGACCCGATATGTTCAGCTCGGAAAAGCTCACAAAATCGGATATTAAGCTGCTTAAAAAGAACGGAATAGATACGGATTTGTTCTAGAAAGTCGGTTTTAGGGGATAAAACGGCATAATAACCATTATATGCATATCTAATCTGCACAAATACAAGTTTCGAAAAATACAAATTGTTGGATAAATATTAGAACTTATTCACAAATAATTGACGATTTCATTAAATGTGGTATAATAGTAGCATAGCTGTTAATAAGACATTAATCTTAAGGAGATTTTACAATGTGCGTTAAAGATGTAGTAATTCAAAATCAGGTTGGTCTTCATGCCCGTCCGGCAACTTTCTTTATTCAGAAAGCGAACGAATACAAATCCTCTATATGGGTTGAAAAGGACGAGAGAAAGGTGAATGCCAAGAGCCTTCTCGGTGTTTTGTCACTCGGTATAGTTGGTGGAACGACCATAAAAATTATCGTTGACGGTCCCGATGAAAAGGAAGCGCTTGACGGTCTTGTTGCTTTGGTAGAATCCGGTTTTGCTGATTAATGTGTAAAATATACGGTCGATATTTGTTTTTTGAGTATCGGCCGTCTTTTTTTGTTGACATTTTAAAAATTAGTGCTATAATAGAACAGTACCCCAATTATCCGGGTGTGGCGCAGCTGGTAGCGCGCTTGACTGGGGGTCAAGAGGCCGCAAGTTCAAGTCTTGTCACTCGGACCATCAGGATTTATCGTGTTTTTGCGATAAATCCTTTTTTTATGCCGTTTTTTGATGATAAAGATTAATTTTTACTGATATAAAATGATACGGATAATTATATTTATTTTGTATTTATTTGACCTATTTATATTTATTTTCTATTTATTTTTTGGAATAAAAAAGCTTTAAAAAATTTATTTAAAGCACAATTATTCTATAAAAAATATATTTGCAATCATAATTCTTTATTTCCTTGACGCCTCCACAAAATTAAATATCATTTATATGTAAAAGTTTAATTTACCCTCTGTTTTTAATTTTAAAGACAGAGGAAATTTATTTTTTGGAGGAAATAAAATGTCTGAATGTAAACCAAAAGGAAATCTTGAATTGGCAAAAAAAGACCTTATAAGAGTTATTCTGTTTGCCTTTGCTCCACTGCCGGAAGAGCTTGAAAAAATTGACGGTATGAAGTTTGTTATCCCGTTCAGCAACGGTAGGCGGATAATAATGTCATTTAACAATGAGGGCGGCAGTTTTAAAATTTCCGCAGAATTTGAGTCAAGCTCGAGTAATATCGGTTGCTTAATCGGTAAAGCTGTCGTGCGGTATGACAAAGACGACGATTCCGAGAAACCAATATCCATAGCGAAAACGGAAATATCATGGTCTATATCTCCTATATAGCTTTTGAACACAAAACCACCCCTTTAGATAAAGTCTGAATGTGAATTGAGCGGCGGCGCACCCGATATTTTTGAATACAACTCAAAAAGAGCCTTGTTTCCCGGTCGCTCTGCGGCAATATTTTCCTTGTAATAGTCGCATACCGTTTCAATATCCGTGCGGTCGAACGCTGCCATATTAACCGTTCCGGTATTTACCTCTTTCCCTTGCGTTTTGGGGAGTATCACCGCCTTGTAAAGATACGCAGCGCCCGAAGATATTTTTTTAAGTCTTTTATAGTGATTAACCGGCTTTCTTGAGGGGATAGCTCTGAGATTCTTCATAAACAGCTCCGGTACTATTTCCACCGGCATTCAATAATTCCTCCTCCGTTACGATTTTGGTTTTAGGCTTTGTATAGTCGGTTATAACGCAGTAATACCGTTTGTCCGCCGTCTTATACCGCGAATATACATAACCGTATCCCGTTTCCATACAGGCGTTGCAGTGCTTCCAGTCGTCGGCGGAAATATCTCCCCAGTCGTCGCATTTGTGGCGTTCAAGCGCACAGACAATATCTGTTTCCGACAGTATTTCTTTTGCTTTGCGGCTTACGGTATATGACCCTGTATCTCTTATCTTCATAAGAATAGGGCGGCGGGAATATTTACGGTTTATTGCTTTCAGCGTGACAAGCGCCCGCTGTTCTGTGCGTACCGCCCTTAAAAACTTCTCATAAGCGGCAGATAATTTTCTTATGCTTTGAGGATGTTTTTTAAAGGTTTCAAGCAGTTTTTTCTTGGCGCGTTTTGCTTTTACGGAACGAAACAAAAGCTTTATTCTTGGAATAATCAGCTTATTAAAATTCATAGATTTTTACTGTTACCTATCTATTGTATCATAACAGTTTTATTTTATAAGAGTGTTTATAAGACGCTCATAGGCATTACGGTTTAATGTTTGTCTGAATAATATTTTCTTTGTATCTTCGCACATACTCGCGCGGGGATACGCCGTAATATTGCTTGAATATCTTTGAAAAGTGATAAAAGTCGGGATAACCAACAGATGCAGCGGCGTTTATCGGTCGCTCATTTAATTCGGTCATTAAGGTGACGGCAGCTTCCAGGCGTATTTTAATAAGATAGCTTTGCGGCGACATACCGGTTTCCTCTTTAAACAGCGAAGCTAAATAATTACGGCTTATGTTTAAATGTTGGGCGATGGAGCTTACGGTTATAGGATTCATATATCCTATGCGCATATAGTTTATTGCACGGTCAACATAATTTGTATGCTTTTTGCCGCGCTCTAAAATGATGCTTAGTATTTCCCAAATATGACCGCATAAAAATGCCGCTCTTCCGTTTTCAAAATCACGGCAGCGTTTCATGTCGGTAAAAACTTCACTTACTGCCGGTATGTGCAGAAAATGGTTTTCCTTAAAATACGGCATATCAAGAGTAGAGGTAAAGCCTATCCATGTATAATACCAAGGATCGTCCTTATCCGCCTCATAATAGGTTTTTTGCCCGGGCGGAATTATAAACATATCACCTTCTCCTAAATGATGTGTTTTGCCGTCGCGTATAAAAATGCCTTTGCCTTTAGTAATGTAATGCAGTAGCCAGTGTGTGCGTATAAACGGTCCGAAGCTGTGGCATGGCGGATTTTTGTGCCAGCCGAATAATACCGGGTTTATTTCCTTTGAACGGTTATCGGTAATAATTTCCTCAAATAAATCCATAAAAATCCTCCTAATGTATTATATATTACATTATAACATATTTTGTGTGCAAAAATCCATTTTTTTTTTATTGGACTATTTGTATAATAAGTAAAAAGAATACTGTTTTTTTGGAATGACTTTTTTATTCATTTTTATTATTTTAATGCTAAGTATTTGATTTGTAAAAAAATATTGATGATATTTTGTTTATAATTCTATAAAAGTATTGATTTTTAAAGCTTTCACAGAAAAAGCTTAAAAATAAAGGTAAAATATCACGAAATTACAAATTGTTGTTCGGCTGTTCGGGGGCTTCGATGCATATACGGGTGTGCAGAGCGGCGTGCTGCTGAAAAGCATATGCAATAAGAAAGGGTTAAAGGTGAATTTATGGAAAAACGTGCAAAAAAAAGGTTAACAGCCATCTTGTCGTCAGTGCTGGCGGTAATATTGCTTTTGTCCGCAGCGGCAGTATTATGGAAGCGTGAAATTATTTTTCACGGAGGCAAAAAAACCGGCTCGGGAGATAACGATAAATTTGCGACAGCTTCTGAGCTTTTGCCGGAGTCTGTGGCAGATGTAAACGATTATTCTTTGATCGGTAGCGGCAGAAAAGTTTTAAAACTTGCCGTTAAGGGATCTGAAAGCAGTAATGAAGAAACAGATAATAATGATACCGGTTCATTTCGTATTATTTTTTCCGAAGCGGGAGCTAATAAATATAGATTCAAAGAGGGCGACCGTCTTGAATATGATGTGTATACGGTCGGTAATATAGCGTCCTCGGGTTTTGTAGATATTGATACTGTTACAGGCGAAAATTTAGGCACTACTGAATATGGATATGACAGTTTAGGTATAGCAGCAAAATCATCTGCGCATTTAGAGGATAATTCTGCAAATAAATGGTATCACCGCGTTATAAATATTCCTAACGGTATGCTTGGAAAAACTGTAAAATCATGGGCTTTTTCAAAGGAAAACACGGTGCGGGGTTATGAAAGCGTTACATATTTTGATAATATAAAAATTGTTGATAAAAACGGTAAAGAGTGTTTATCCGCTTATTCTGACGCAATATTGCAGAAAACAGATGTGGTTTTAAGAAATAATATAGAAGGCAGAAGTCTGTGTATAGGCTATTTAACGGAGGAAGAAATTATACCTAAGGGTGATTATCTTCGTTTTATGATAGATTCAAAGACTTTAAATGAAAATGAAAAATCTTATATATCATATATATTTTCACGAAGCGGTCGTGATAATTATGTTTTTAAAAAAGGTGATAAACTAATATATAAAATTCGCAGTACGAGCCATTATGCCTTGGGCGGTACTGTTAATATACATTTAACTGATAACAGTCAGCTTACCGATTACGGCGATATAAAGGACATCAACGGTTACGGCATAACGGAATCGGTTAATATGTCAGGTGCAGAAGGCGGGGAATGGTATTACCGCAGTATTGATATACCCGATGCTATGGCGGGTAAAACAGCGGATTATTTTACGCTTAATGCTATGAATATTATGAGTGATTATTCTTATGAAGTACAGCTTGCAGATGTTAAAATTATAAACGGAAATAAAACAGAACTGTTAGTTTACGGTGGAGGTAATGCTAAAAACGGTGCGACCGCAATGGCGGAGAATGCTTCTGTTTCGGTAACACGCAACCATACATCAACTAATATCGGCTCTCCGAAAGGAGATTATCTGCATTTGCTGTATCTTGCGAATAATATAAGTTCAAGTCTTACATCTGTTCGCTTTTCAAATGAAAAATATACCGTTAAACCCGGCGACTGTCTTGAATATGATATACACTGCGACAATCGGCTTACTAATTCGGGCTTCGGCGTAGATATTAAGCTGAAAAGCGGAACGGATATAAATTCTTCGGGCTGGCTGGACCAAAATGCGATTCCCGGAGTTATAGGTATAGAAAACCGCAGACTTGCAGGCGGCTGGCATCACCGCAAGCTTAATATAAGCGGTGCGGCGGGGGAAACAGTAACTGAGTGGAATTTTGCCGGAAGCATAAATATACCAGATGAGCTTTGGCAAAGCATAGGCCGTATGTTTGAGGCGGACATAGATAATGTACGCATTACAAACAACGGAAAAACAGTTAAGGAAATTTATAAGGACGGCGCACCGGCAGACAATACTGTTGTAAGGCGGCAAAGCAATATGACGGTAAATTTATCTTCTGTTCCGCTTGAAGCTCCTAAGCCGATATATGAGGCAGTTACAACAGTTGACGGCGAGGTTTTTGTAGTTGCTTATAATGTAAAGGACTTTGGTGCAAAGGGTGACGGCAAAACCGATGATACAAATGCTTTTCAATCGGCTTTGTATGCGGCGGAAAAGCTTGGCGGCGGAACGGTTTACGCTCCTGCCGGTAATTATAAAATTGAGGGCAGGCTGTATATTCCGGGCGCGGTAACGCTTTTGGGAGACTGGCATACACCCGGCAGTGACGGCAAGGAAACTTTGCTTATGGCGTACAGCGGTAAGGGTGACGGCGGTGATTATGCATTCATAAGTTCGGCAGGCAATTCACTTTGTTCAAATTTAAGTATCTGGTATCCCGAACAGTCGGCTGAAAATCCGATAGAATATCCGTTTACCTTTAATTGCTCGGGTGTATACAATTATGTGCCGCACGATCTTGATACAAACGCAAAGGGCGGAAATCTTACAAATATAACAATGTATAATACATACCGCGGAATAAGCCTAGGACCGTTAGGCCAGCAGCGCCACGTTATACAAAATGTTTATATGACTGCTTTAAGACGGGGTCTGCAATCTGTAAGCAACTGGGATTATGTCTACACTACAAATTTACAGCTTACACCTGATATTTGGAGCAATTGCGGCAAAGAGGGCGCCCCTAAGGGCGAAACGCTTAAAAAGCTTCAAAATTATCTTGTTGAAAATCTCGAAGGTGTTGCGCTCGGTCATATAGATACCTTTAACCTTTACAAATATAAGATTGATTACGCTAAAAAAGGTATTTACTGTGCAGGCGACCGAACGATAGATCCGGATGCGCAGAACGATATGGGTATGTTCGGCAGCTTTGTTTCATTAGATATGGATAACGTAAATATAGGAATCCATACAGAAAGAATATATCACTTTATGGCGGTTACCGGCGGTAATATTCGAGCAGTATCGGGCAAGAATCCCGTTGCTGTTCTTGCCGAGACCGAAAAATATGTATTCGGTACAAACGGTTCAAATCTTTCTGTTACCGATATGAACCTTTCAAGTAGCGGTCAGATTTTAAAGATAACAAATACACAGGCTGTAAATATGCTTAACTGTACATTTGAAAACTGGAATACTAAGGATTATGCGATAGAAACCGCCAAGGGAATATTGCAGCTTAACGGCTGTACCTTTAAAAAATCCGGCAAAAATATAAATCTTACTTCTTCAACTGCCGGCGCTTCAATAAACGGCAACACATATACAGGAAAAGCACAGATACTTAATAAGGCGAAAAACAAATCGACTGTTGCAATAAACGATACCGCAGAAGCTAAAAACTTGCTTAAAAATCAACCGGCTCTCGGAAATTCGGCGGAGTATAATTTCCGTAAAAAACCGACGGCAGCAACTAATAAGGTATATGTTGCAACAGATTACGGAGTTAAAGGCGACGGCAGAACCGATAATACCAAAGCCTTACAAACTGTTATTGATAAAGCGGCAAGAGAAGGCGGCGGTATAGTATATGTTCCTCCCGGTGAATATGAAATAAGAAATCAAATAACTGTACGCACCGGTGTAGAGCTTAGGGGAGCGTTTAATACAATGCATAACAGCGCATCGTCTGCGGCAACGGTATTTAGACTTTATTACGGCAAAAACACTCCGAAGGCCAAGGGCGCTGTAATGCTTGAAACAAAATCGGGAATAAACGGTATTGATATATTTTATCCCGAACGTGTTGTATGGGATCAAAAAGAATATGCCTATGCCGTGCAGTCTCTGGGACCGTACGCGTGGGTTATGAATACCACAATGATAAATGCTTGGAACGGTTTTGATTTCGGTACATATAACAACACAGGTCATTATATAGACGGCATCGGCGGTGCTTATTATAACAATATGCTGTTTGTAGGTAATTCAAGCCACGGAAACATACAGTATGTTCATAATAATCACTGTGTATGGATGGAATCAGGCAGATACGGATCGGCAGACGATACGGAAAACGGATTGGGCGATGCTTTTATAGAATCTAACTATAAGCCGTGGATTTTCGGCGATGCCAAGAATGAAAGCACACTGCAAACCTTTATACTTTGGGGCGAAACAATGATGACGTTTGTAGATCAGGGTAAAGGCGGTTTCAGCGGAAATATGATTTTGGCAGGCGCGGACAATGCTACTTGGAATATGGATATTCATCAGGCGGAAAATATTGTAATGGTGGCGCCATACTTCTGGATGAGCGACAGAGCGGACGGCGGATTTATAAAATCGCGCCAGACCAACAGCGGGGTTGTAACTGTTCATAATTTAGGCACGGGATCTATCACTTATCCCGGTACGATAAATGTTGAGGGCGGAACAGTGAATATGCGTCAATTCTCGCTTGATAATTCCGCACAGCACATAAATATGCGGGTATCAGGCGGTACGCTGCGGCTTGCAGGTACGATTTATTCGAGTCATAGAGTAATTCCTGAACTTGATGTGCAGATATCATCAGAAGCAAAGGCTGTTGAGATTGTAGGATGGATGAATGTTGACCGTGAGTTTACTCTCAGCGATAAATCAGGAGGTAAATTCAAATCGGTAGGTATCGTTTCCGCCATAACACAAAAATAAACAGTTTTATTTAAAGGCCGGCAGATGTTATTTTACTGTATAACAGGGCAAGGAGCAATGAATTTAAACTATGAAAAATAAAATCATAAGTATTTTTACAAGTCTTACAATTATAGCCGGTGTGCTTATTCCGTGCTTTACATTTGTAAATGCAGATGAAGGCGGAAGAAATTTAACTCATAAAACCGCTGTAATACAGAATTTTGAAAGTTACGGTTCGTTTGATGAATTTAAAGATTTTATAAACAACTCAAATTATACAGATGTAGGATTTAAAGCACAAAACGGCGGAAAAGCGCTGTCATTTACAGTCGGAGAAGCGGGGAAAAAATATTCGGCAGAGATTAAAATAGCAGGTAACAGCGGTTTTCCGCTTCAGTCTCTCAGCTCTGATTATTTTGCTTTTAAGCTTAAAACTCCCGGTGAAACGGGAAAATATGTGCCTGTATGTTTAAGGCTTTCTGTCTGGAATGATTTGGGGCAGACGGTGAATTTTCCCAGCGGTACAAAAATAGAGTATTCAAAGAATTTTTCCGATGAAAATGATGAAGTCGGATCTGCCGTTTTCACTGACGGCGGGTGGAATGTATGGCTTCCGGCAGGTGAAGAATATACTTACAGAATAAATATTAAAGAGACTTTTGCTGAAAATGCTTCAAAGCTTAATTCTGTATGGGCGATGTATTTTGAGATCAATCAGGAAAATAAGTATGCCGGTGAATTTGTGTTAGACGATTTTGAACTCCATACGGTTTCGGGTACGCCCGCAAAAGAAGGCTTTGATGATGAAGCTCTTACGGCCGACGATGTTAGCGACGGACTCCGGAATTTTGCGGTAAGTATTGAAAACGGAATAGGTACAAACGGCAGCAGCGCTTTAAAGCTTGCAGGCAAAGGGGATGCTTTTTCCTATGTAAGATTAAACCGCGGCAGAGCGGCTGATTTAACGAACAATACTGACAGACTTTACTGGTATATGGATATAAGCGGTATTTCTGCCGATACGGTCGAAATGGGATTGGGATTCACAATAGACGGAATGGCTCCTATTACAGAGGAGGCAACTTTTAACCGCGGAAGCTTGACCTGTGCTGATAGCTTAGAACAGCTTGAAAACGGCGATTCAAAAGTAGTAGACGGTGAAAAATGGGCATTTAAAATGCCTGTCGGAAAACACTGGTACTGCCTGGATTTAAACCGTGCGTTAGCACTGCAATATACGGCAGGGCTTGGCAAGGTGTATAATTTATGGTTTCAGTATAACAAATGGAACGGCAGTACGGATATGTCCGATACATATGCTGAATTTGTTATTGACAGTATTTTAAGCAAAAAGACACAAACAGGCGGATCTAATCACGAAGACGGCGGATTTATGAATGAAAATTATAATGATGTCGGATTGGAGCTTGATTCCATATACAGAAATGACAGTAATTACGGCTTTTCCGCTTCGCTGATTACAGAGGAAGACGGAGGCAGAGCGTTAAAACTTGTCGGGGAAACAAGGTCTGACGGCGATGGGGGATTTTATGCGCCGCAGGGATATTTACTCACAAACAGGGGTCTTTCCGCTTCACTTATAAAAGACGGTCATAATTACATTTACTTTCATCTTGATATAACAGGTACGAATAAAGCGTCAGTACCTATGGGAATAGTACCTGTAATTCACGACAGTATAAACAACGGACTTTTAAGCGGCTATTTGGAATATGCCGATACAGTGGAGCAGCTTGAAGGAGGAAATGGACATAAAACACCGTTTGGAGACGGGTGGAGTGCAGAAGTGCCGACGGGCAGTCACTGGTTCCGTATTTCTATGGATGAATGTTGGAATGATCAGCAACGCTCGTGGGCTGATTCCTGCAAAGAAATCAATTTTAAGCTTAACCCCTCGTGGGGAGACAGCGGGCTTATACCGAGCGGAAAAATCACATTTGTAATTGATGATCTTTATACAAAAAAGATAGAAAGCAGCAGTGAAACCGAAACCGGCGCTATGAATGAGGATTATGACAGTGAAGGCCTGACCGTAGATGATGTTTGCAGAAATGACGGATTTACGGCGTCAGTTGCAATGAATAAAGGCATAAACGGTAGTAATGCTTTGAAATTTATCGGCGGTACGGGCGACAACGGCAGATTTGCTCCCATGATTTGGCTTTATACAAACCGCGGTGATTCGGCAGACCTTACAAAGGACGGACATAATTATATCTATTTTCACCTTGATATAAGCGGTACAAAAGATAAATTTGTGCCAATGGGAATAGTCCCGGAGCTTAACGGAAACACACCTGACGGATTATTTGACGGAGAACTTGAATATGCAGAAAAGTTAGCTGATTTAGATAACGGTAAATATAAAAAAACCGATTTCGGCGGAGGCTGGAGCGTAGATGTGCCGACAGGCAGTCACTGGTTCCGTATTTGCCTTGAAAAGGCATACAGCGAACAACAGATGAGTTGGGCGAAAAACTGTAAAAGAATCAGCTTTAAGCTTAATCCGGTATGGAACGGTGATGTTTTTGTTCCAAGCGGAAATTTGACTTTTATAATTGACAGTTTGCATACAAAGCATATTGAAATTAAAGAACCGATAAATAAAGATGGCGGTTTTATGAATGAAAGCTATGACGATCCAGATATTACACTTGACGATGTATATCAGGGAGACAGCTTTGAAGCTTCGTTGACATCAGGCGGAGTAAACGGCAGTACCGCTTTAAAGCTTGTAGGCGGCACGGGGGATAACGGTAATTTTGCACCTATGGGCTGGCTTTATACAAACCGCGGTGCTTCGGCAGACCTTACGAAGGACGGACATAATTATATCTATTTTCATCTTGATATAACCGGCACAAAAAATAAAACCGTACCTATGGGTATAGTACCTGATATAGGAAGCGGCACGCCGGATGGATTATTCGGCGGTACGCTTGAATATGCAAATAAGTTAGAAGAGCTTGACAGCGGCAGAGTTAAAAAATGCAGTTTTAACGGCGGAGGCTGGAGTGTAGATGTACCTACCGGCAGTCACTGGTTCCGTATTTGCCTGACAAAATCATATAATGATAGACAACTTAACTGGGCAAAAAGCTGCAAAAAAATAAGCTTTAAACTTAATCCGGAATGGAACGGAGATACCTTTGTGCCAAGCGGAAATCTGACATTTATAATAGATTCTGTTCATACTAAGTACGCGGAGATTTTCGGTTCTGTACATAAAGACGGAGAGGAAATGAATGAAACCTACGACGAGCGCGGACTTACCGTTGACGATGTATATCAGGGAGACAGCTTTGAAGCTTCGTTGACATCAGGTGGAGTAAACGGCAGTACCGCTTTAAAGCTTGTAGGCGGTACGGGGGATAACGGTAATTTTGCACCTATGGGCTGGCTTTATACAAACCGTGGTATGAAGGCTAACCTTGTTAAGGACGGTCACAATTATATTTATTTTCATCTTAATATAACCGGAACAAAAAACAAAACCGTGCCTATGGGTATTGTACCTGAGCTTAACGGCAGCACTAATAACGGATTATTTACGGGTACGCTTGAATATGCTGACAGCTTAAATGATTTTGAAAAAGGAAACTCAAAAAAGAACAGCTTTAAATCAGGCGGCTGGAGTGTAGAAGTACCTACCGGCAGTCATTGGTTCCGTATATGTCTTAATAAAGCTTATACGTTTGAACAGCTTGGCTGGGCGCGAGAATGCACTAAAATCAGTTTTAAGCTGAACCCGAATTGGCAGGGCGATAAATTTCTGCCAAGTGGCAGGTTGACACTGATAGTTGACAGCCTGCATACGGAATATCATAAGGTATACGGTGCCGTTCATAAGGACGGTCAGACACTTAATGAAAATTACGATGAATTCGGTTTGCAGGCAGGCGAAACAGCAGAACCGAGCAATAGTGACATAACTATGAATATTGCAGCCAAAAAGGGTGTAAACGGAACCTCGGCATTGCAGCTGGGTTTGAAAAAGGGCGACAGCGCAGAGCTTTTGCTTAACCGCGGTTATACGGCAAATCTGCTGGCTAACGAGTCCAATTATCTGTATTTCCATATAAACAGCAGCGGCGCAAAGCAAAAGCTTTTGCAGTTGGGTTTAACACTTGATTTAAAGGGACTGGAGCGTACAGACTGTACTTTCGGCGGTTATCTTGAATATGCAGATACGCTTGAAGCTTTTCGGGATGTATCGTCTATACACCGTGCAAGATTCATATCCGACGGATGGAATATTAAGTTGCCCGCCAATAAATCTTACTGGGTGCGCGTTAATCTTAATAATGCGCTTTCTGCCAAGGCATTGCCGTATGCCGCAGGAGCGCGCAGTCTTACATTTAAGCTGAATATGGAATATCAATCGGACGAACGAGTGAATTTTTTAATCGACAGTCTTTTTACCGCCAAAGATAAAACTCCCGCCTTTGACACAAAACCGGATGAGCTTTCTGTTGATTGTGATGACGATTACCGCTGGCAGGTTACGGATAACAGAGGCGATATACTGCTGGATACCGTTACTCAAAAAAGTGGCAAGGGAGCAATTAACTTATTCGGAAGCGACCCGAGCGGAGAATTGTGGATACGTTATATTTTCAACCGTCCTTTAAATATATCAGGTATTAAAATGCGTAACAGTTTTGAGTATTCCGTATGGGTAAGAACCGAATACGCCAATAAGATAAAGGCTATAACGGTAAGCTTAGCTGCCGAAGGCGGCGTTAAAGATGACGGTACACAAAACTGGGGGCAGTTTATAACGTGGAGCTTTAACGGCGAAGAGTTTCAAAACGGAAAATGGACAAAATTAAGCTTTAACTATTATTCGCCTTCTAAAAGCTATGAATCATGGATGCAGTTTACAAGAATAAAGGGACTTTATGTAAGAATAATTGCAAAAAATCCCGGAGATTATGTAGAAGCTACATTTGATCAGTTTGAATATTCAGACAACAGGAAGGTTATTGAAAGTAATATAAATGCACCTTTAAATCTCAGCGCAGCAAGCTTTAAGCCGCAGTCGCTTGATAAAAACATAATCAATTTCCTGAATTATAAGGTGGTTATAGCAGAAGGCATTACGGTAAAGCAGATTAAGGAAGCCGTTAAGCTTGACAGTAAATATAAGTTAGAAATTGTTGATAAAAACGGCAACGAAATAGGCGATGACGAAACAGTAAAATCGGGCATGTGGCTGCTTGTAAAATATAAAAAAACCGAGGTTTCAATGTACTACATAGAAATCGGCAATCCGATAGATATATCCGGAATAGAGGACGTACCGATGCCCGGCAGACCGCTGATGCTTTCTGCTGAGAATAATTCGGGCAAAGTACCCGGCAGCGGGGTTAAAAATATAAATACCGTGCTTGTAATAATTATTGCAGCGGTATGCCTTGCGGCAGCAGGCACTGCGTCATTTATAGTCATAAAACACAAAAAGGATAAATCGCAAAAAAATATATCTAATGAATAAACGGAAGGGAAAGGTCAGCGTGCATAAAAAAATTAAAATGTCTATAAAAGCGCTAATGTGCCTTACAGCACTGTCGCTTGTAATTACTGCTGTACCTTTAAACACAGCCGCGGCGGAATCGGGTTCTTACAGAAGCCGCCGCAGTGAATCTGCTTTTCGGCAGACCGAAAACAGTATAACAGTAGCCGGTGCGGATTATATCGCATCGGCCGGTACTGAAATTAAAGAGCTTTACGGAGAAAAGGCCGCCGTTACGGATAGCGAAGGCTATACTGAATATACGGTTAATATTCCGCAGGACGGCAGTTATGCATTAAAACTCAGGGTCAGTCATATAAGCGGAAACCGTCAGGCGGCGGAACGAAGTATTCTCATAGACGGAATACTGCCGTTTAACGAAGCGGAGCTTTTAAGCTTCCCGCGTATATGGCGAGACACAAAAGAGGAATGTCCGACGGACAGCCACGGAAATCAGCTCAGACCCGAGGTGCAGGAGGTTTTGGATTGGCGTGATGTTTGGCTTACCGATTCTACCGGCTATACTGACGGCGTTTTGCTGTTTGATTTGGCGAAAGGTATGCACAAGATTAAGCTGCTGTCGGTAAGGGGGACGCTGGCTGTAAGCAAAATAACCCTTACATCGGCACCGAAAATCAAAAAATACGCTGAGTATAACGCAGAACACCCCGATTTGGTTGGTAAGGATAATGTGTTTATTGAAGCGGAGAAATACGCGGAAAAATCGGATTACGGTATTGTACGTTATCAGGACCGTTCGTCTGCCTTTTCTACCCCGCAGGATCCGTATAAAATACGCCTTAATATTATCGGCGGCAGTAAATGGCAGTCGGCAGGGCAGTTTATCAGCTATAAAATACCGATTAAAACGGCAGGGCGCTATCAGATAACGGTACGTTACCGCCAAAATGCCAAAACAGGAAGCTTTGTGACAAGACGTGTTATTCTTGACGGAGATGCCGTGCCATTTGAGGAAGCGGCAAGGGTTGAATTCCCCTACGGCAACGGCTGGCGCAGTATGGCGTTGGGAGCTGATGGTCAAACCTTTTCCTTTTATCTATCTGAGGGTACGCATACCCTGACCTTTGAGGCAGGGCTTGGACGTATGGCGGATTTGCTTGAACGCGCAAACACATGCCTTTCCAGTCTTAATGCAATTTACCGCAATATTTTAACTCTTACAGGCTCGTCTCCGGATACCAACAGGGACTACGAATTTGAAATCTATATTCCTGAAACGGTAAAGGCAATAGGCGAGCAGGCTAAGCTTTTAGACGGAATTTATAAAGAGCTGCAAGGTATCGGCGGAGGTACAGGACAGGGTGATGCGATACTCGGCGAGCTTTCGTATCAGCTTAACACTATGTACAGCTATCCTGACAGAATAGCTAAGCTGTTCAGCTCTTTTAAAAGTAACGTAAGCGCTATGGGTACTTGGCTGTTATCGTCAGCCGAACAGCCGCTGGAGCTTGACAGTATAACGGTTCAGCCGTATGGCGGTACCGTAAAAAAAGCCAACGGAAATATATTTAAGCAGGCGGTGTATTCGGTTAAAACCTTTTTTGCGTCGTTTGTTATAGATTATAACTGTATAGGACAGCAGACTTCGGACAGAGCTGAAACAGTAGAGGTATGGCTTACAAGCGGACGAGACCAGGCGCAGATAATCAAGACTATGACCGAAAAATCATCAGAAAAGCTTGGTAATATAAACGCGGTTATTAAGCTTGTCGGTGCGGGAACATTACTTCCCACCGTGGTTTCGGGCAATGGACCTGATGTTTCGCTGTTTAACGGTGCAAATGAACCGATAGATTATGCCGTGCGCGGTGCGGCGGCGGATCTAAGTGCTTTTGACGGATACGAAGAAATAGTAAAGCGTTTTGAGCCGTCTGCATTGACAGCATTCTCATACCGCGGAAAAACATACGCTTTGCCGGATTCCCTTACGTTTCCGGTTATGTTCTACCGTACGGACATATTTGAGGAAATGGGCTGGAAGGTGCCTGAAACGTGGGACGAATTTTACGGTCTATTGCCCGAAATACAAAAGCAGAATATGGAAGTTGGTTTTCCTGCCGATATAACTGGCTTAAAGCTGTTTATGTACCGTGACGGCTATTCGCTTTACAACAGTGACCTTACCGAAACAACACTCGGTACGGATCGCGCACTTGATGCCTTTTCGGAGCTTACAAGACTTTATACCATTTACGGACTGCCCGTTACTTACGCGTTTGCTGACCGCTTCCGTTCGGGAGAGGTGCCGCTTGCCATTGCCGATTATATTACAAACTATAATCAGCTTTCGGTTTTTGCGCCTGAAATTAAGGGCTTATGGTCGTTTACTGTTCTGCCGTCGAATAAAGCGGGTACGGCAGGTATTACTCCTGTTTCGGGTACAGGCACTATGATTCTTAAAAACTCACAGCATAAAAACGCCGCGTGGAAATTTCTTAAATGGTGGACAGATGATGCAACTCAGGCGGAGTACAGCAACGAAATGGAAGCGGTTGTGGGCGCCGCCGCAAAGCAGGCTACGGCGAATAAGGCGGTGCTTAAAAATCTTGGCTGGTCAGGCAGCGAATACAGAATACTGCAAACACAGCTTGCCGCCTCGCAGGGAACACCCGAAATACCCGGCGGATACTACATCGGGCGCTACTTCGGCTTCGCGTTCAACAGTGTTTACAATAACGCAGTTCAGTCTGACAGGGCAATGCTTAAATATACTAAAACTATTAACGAGGAACTGGCGCGCAAACGCCTTGAATTTGAAAAGTATTTTAACAGTATGGAGGCGGAAAAATGATTCAGGCTTCGCGCAACGGAAAGGGTATAAAGCAGTCGATAGGACTTTATCTGTTCATATTGCCTTATATGATACTGTTTTTCGTATTTACCGTTATGCCGGTACTGTTATCGGTTTTTTACAGCTTTACTTCCTATAATATATTACAGCCGGCGGAATTTGTGGGCTTTGCTAACTATCAGCGCCTTTTTCTTGACGATGACGTTTTTATAACTGCAATAAAAAACACCATTATTCTTGCGGCAATTACGGGGCCTGCCGGTTATATACTATGCTTTGTTTTTGCATGGTTCATTAACGAGCTTTCGCCCAAGGTGCGCGCTTTAATGACCTTGCTTTTCTACGCGCCTACAATTTCGGGAAATGTTTACCTTATGTGGGGTTTGCTTTTTTCGGGCGATTCGCACGGCTATATCAACGGTCTTTTAATGAAGCTTAACCTTATTACCGAGCCGGTGCTGTGGTTTCAGAATACAAAGTATATGATGCCGCTTATTGTTATGGTAGCGCTTTGGTCAAGCTTAGGCACCAGCTTTCTGGCGTTTATTGCAGGCTTGCAGGGAATAGACAAAAGTCTTTTCGAGGCGGCAGCGGTAGACGGTATACACAACCGCTGGCAGGAGCTTTGGTATATCACGCTTCCGAGTATGCGACCCCAGCTTATGTTCGGTGCTGTTATGAGTATTACGGGAGCGTTCGGTATAGGCTCGGTCATAACCGCCTTATGCGGAAATCCGAGTACGGACTATGCGGTGCATACAATGGTAAACCATCTTGAAGATTACGGCGGAGCACGTTTTGAAATGGGATATGCTTCGGCAATTGCGGTACTGTTGTTCGCACTTATGTTAGCCTGCAATATGCTTATTCAAAGAATACTTTCAAAGGTCGGCACGTAAGCGGCTGTCTTACGGCAAGAGAAAGAAGTGATGATTTAATTGGCACGAAAAATTATGCGCCGCCGGGCGCTTAACCGTTCCTACGGCGGAGATGCCGCTATTTATATTTTTCTTCTAATATGCGGTATATTTATTGCACTGCCTATGGTATTTGCAATTTCAAACTCTTTAAAGCCGCTTAATGAATTTTGGGTATTCCCGCCGCGTTTTTTTGTAAAGCATCCTACCTTCAACAATTTTGTTGATATGTTCAACCTGCTTGATCTGTCGTGGGTGCCGTTTTCGCGTTATGTGTTCAATACGGTAATTATAGCTCTTATAGGTACGGCAGGTCATGTACTGCTGGCTTCAATGTGTGCATTTGCCTTTGCGAAATACAGCTTTCGCGGATCTAAATTTTTATTTCATACAGTTGTGCTGGCGCTTATGTTTAATACTACTGTTACTGCTATTCCAAATTTTATTATTATGAGCCGTCTTCACTGGGTAGACACATATTTTGCGGTTATCGTTCCCACGTTTGCGGCGTCGTTAGGGCTTTACCTAATGAAGCAATTTATGGAAACGATGATTCCGGACAGTCTGATAGAAGCGGCTGAAATAGACGGGGCAAACAAATGGTACATTTTTTGGAAAATAGCAATGCCGAATGTACGCCCCGCGTGGCTTACACTTATTGTATTTACCTTTCAGGGACTGTGGAATTCAGGCTCTACGGTTTATATACAAAGCGAACAGCTTAAAACCGTAAATTACGCCCTTTCGCAGATAATGGCGGGCGGAAGCATTGCGCGCGCAGGTGCGGGTGCGGCGGCAACCGTTGTTATGATGCTGCCTCCTATGATAGTATTTATGCTTACGCAAAGCAATATTGTTGCTACAATGGCAACCTCCGGAATGAAGGATTAGCTTTATGAAGAATAACAAAAGATTTATTTATAAATTTGCCGCTGTTATTTTAATATGTATTATATCCGCCGTTTTTTCGTTATCGGTAAGTGCGGAAAGCACATTCAGCTCTTACACGTATTCTTACAAGGGGGAAGAGCTGTTATCTCCCGACGCATACAGCTTTTACAGTTATGTTACAGGCGGCGCTTCTGCATTTAATACGCCGAATGATATTTGCACGGATGAATATGGAAACATATTTGTAGCCGATACAAAGAATAATCGTGTGGTATGTCTTGACGCTTCTTTTAATGTCAAACATATTATAAACAGCTTTGATTTAAACGGTGTATCGGACAGTCTCGGCGAGCCGGAGGGTGTTTTCGCCGCAGACGGATTTATATATATAGCCGATACCGCAAAGCAAAGAATTGTTAAAGTTTCGGCATTGGATTATAAGGTTATAAATGTTTTTAATAAGCCTGATACGCCGCTTCTGGAAAATTATATATACAATCCCTCAAAGCTGGCGGTTGACAGTACTGGCAGAATTTACACAATAGCTAAAAATATAAATTTAGGCGTTATAGTGCTTGACAGCGACGGTAAATTCAACAGCTTTTACGGAGCTAAAAAGGTTATTCCCTCTATAAGCGATTTGTTTTGGCGTATATTTATGACAAAACAGCAGAAAGCGTCGTCTGAAAAATTTGTACCTACAACCTATAACAATCTTTGTATTGACGATATAGGCTTTGTTTACGTCACTAATGACAGCTTTGAGGATTGGCAGTTAAGAGATTATATCAAAATGCGCGGGACGGGAAGCGAATATGCTCCGGTAAGCCGTCTTAATACGGTCGGCAATGATGTTCTGATACGCGACGGATTTTTCCCGCCTGCGGGCGAGGTTAATTTTGAGCTTGGCTCGGCTTCAACCGACGGACCTTCGTATATAGTCGATGTAGCTTTGCTTGAAAACGGAAGCTACTGTCTGCTGGATTCAAGCCGCGGCAGAATATTTGCCTACGATGAAAACGGTAATTTGCTTTATGCTTTCGGCGGTAAAGGCACGCAGAACGGTTTGGTCGGTTCAGCCTCTGCAATGGCGGCGTATAAAAACCGTTTGTATGTTTTAGATGCAGTGAATAACCGTATCGCCGTTTATGAGCAAACAGATTACGGCGCACTTCTCAATAAAGCAATTTCCCTCCAAAAGAACAGAAGGTACGGAGAATCGTCCGCCTGCTGGGAAGAGGTGCTTGATCAAAACGCCAACTTTAATTATGCGTGGTCTGCAATGGGACAGAATTGTTTGATGAACGAGCAGTATGATAAAGCGCTTGAATGTTACCGCCATTACCCTGACACCGAAAATTATTCCGCGGCGTATGCGGCGGTCAGAAAGGTACATTTACGGAAATGGGGCGGACTTATAATTTTGGGCATTTTCGTAATTATTATGTGTCTTGTATTCGCGGGTAAAACGATAACCGAATATAATAAACGCCCGCAACCTCAGGGCAAGCCTCGCACATTCACGCAAAAGCTTTTGTATTACAGGCATATTATATTTCACCCGTTTGACGGATTTTACGATATGCGGCACGAGGGCAGGGGCGGAGTATCGGCGGCAACACTGATATTGGCAATTACCATTATAAGCTTTGTTTTAAAAGCAATGTTTACGGGTACGATTTTTAAGTCTTCAGCTTCGGAAAACGAGATAGTTTTTGCAGTACTTACGGTGCTTCTGCCGCTGGGCTTATACTGCGCGTCAAACTGGTGTCTTACCACATTAATGGACGGTGAGGGGCGTTTCCGCGACATATATATGGGCGTATGCTATTCGCTGGTACCTATGGCGGCGGCAAATATTCTGTATACTGTCGCAAGCAATTTCCTCACATTAGAGGAGGGGGCTATTTTAAGCCTTGTAATTTCGGTAATGTACGGATGGTCATTTTTGCTTATATTCATAAGCTGTATGACTGTACACCGATATTCGCTTTTGCGTAATGTACTGATGATATTTCTCACAATAGCCGGAATGGCGGTAATGCTGTTTATAGGTTTACTGTTTTTTAATGTAATTCAAAAGATGGTTGCGTTTATAGCAAGCCTTTGGAATGAGTGGACTTTCAGGCTGTAAGACTTATTACAGAAAAGCCTTGTATGTAAAGGAGAATTACTTTGAAAAATTTTATAAAGTCTGCGGCTTGCATAACAACCGCCGTGTGTATGCTTGTTTCGGCTTTTTCGGCGGCGGGCGCGGATAATACTGCAAATAACCCCGAATACGAAAAAGGTACTCAGACAGAATTCGGCGAAGAAATAAGTCTCGCGGCGGATAACGGAAAATATCGCCTGTACTATAAAAAATCTATCGGCAGCTTTTATATTGAGGATAACGGCGGAAACAAATGGTACGCTGTACCCGAACAGCTTAATAAAGCGGCGGATTACGCGGGTGAGGCGGCATCGCTTGTAAAGCTTACGTATTACAATAAATCGTCAGACGAGGGTGTGTTTTACAGCTATTCCGACAGTGTGGCGCGCAGTCAGACCGAAACTGAAAAAATAACCGACGGACTGCGCATAATCTACTCTATGGGCGAGGACAACAAAAAATCGCTGCTGCCTGCCGCTATTACCGAAAAAAGTATGGAGGATAATATTCTTTCAAAGCTCGGTGAGGGCAGAAAAAAACGCCGCGTACTTTCAAAATACCGCCTTATAAGCAGGGAAGAGGTAATAGACGACGGCGAGTGGAAAGACTTTCTTTCGGCTTATCCTGTGCTTAAAAATGAAAATATTTATATTTTAGACAATGTTGTTCAAAGAGAAAAGGAAGAACTTTCGGATATTTTTAAAGAAGTGGGCTATACGGTAGAACAGCGTAAGGCGGATGAAGAAAAAGTAGGCGGCAGTACAGGCGTTTCGACGCAGCCATTTGCAAAAATACCGCTTGAAATACGCCTTACCGATACAGGCTTTACCGCAACGGTTCGGACCGAGAAAATAGAAACAGGCGGCGACTGTGCAATAGGCAGCTTGGATATTCTTCCGTTTTTTGACGCACGCTCAAACGGTGAAAGGGGCGAAATTCTTTATCCCGACGGAAGCGGTGTTGTGTTCGCTTTCGGCGCTCAGAATGGCGGGAATCCTGCGTCTTCGGTTACAAAATCCGTTTACGGCAATGATTATTCAAGACTTCAAAAGGCATCCTATGTGCCGGAACAGCCTATAAGACTGCCGGTTTTGGGGATGACGGGGAGCAACAAAGGCTTTCTTTCAGTAATTACGTCGGGCGAGGCTATTGCCTCGCAGACAGCAGCTTTTTCAGGCTCGTCGCTTCCGTATAACCGTGCATATACAAGCTTTGCAGTACGCAATGCAGAACAGTTCACCTTTGAGGATTGGTACAATGCCGGTTACAGATATAATATCGTGGATAAACAGCAATACAGCGGAGATGTAAGTCTTCAATATTTTCTGCTTTCGGGCGATAAGGCAGACCTCGGCGGTCAGGCGGAATGTTATCGTGAATATCTGAAAAAAAGCGGATATATTAAACAGCAAAGCAAAACTGAGCTACCGTTTTATCTTGAAACTTCAGGTGTATTCAGGTACGCAACAAAAGTAAACGGCCTAAATAAAAATAAGAAAACGGCGCTTACCGAATTTTCTCAGGCTGAGGATATGCTTAAAGAGCTGTCGCCGATTACTGACAATATGAAATTAATTTATACAGGCTGGGCTAACGGCGGGTTTGAGTATACAGCATATACCTCTGTAAAGCCTGAAAAAATACTCGGCGGTAAAAGGGGTATTGCGTCCCTTTCCGATTATGCTGATAAAAACGGTATAGATTTTTACCCGCAGCTTGAAACCGTTACGGTTGTAAGGGATAAATGGTTTGACGGATTTTCACCTAAAAAGAACAGTATCCTGCGTCTTGATAAGAAAATAGGTATATACAAAAAACCGCTTTTGTCTACGGGCAGAGACAATGAAAACACTTCAAAATATGTTCTGCGTTCGGACATTGCACTTTCAAGAAGCAATAAAACGTTAAAGGCGGTAAATAAGCTGGGTCTTAAAAGCTTTGCTTTAAGCGATGTGGGTGAATGGCTCAGCTCAAGCTCACAATCAAAATATATTGACCGCTGTAAAACACAAAGCGATATTACCGGAATAATCAAAAGGTTTAGCTCACAGGGCGGCGCTTTAATACGCGGAGGAAATTCTTACGTGTTCCCATACGCTTCCGATATCCTTAATATACCTACCCATTCAAGCGGATATTCCGAATATGGGTATGACGTTCCGTTTATGGCAATGATTCTGAACGGATATATAAATTACGCAGGCGCACCGCTTAATATTTCCGGCGATTATGAAACCGCTGTGTTAGAGGCGGCGCTGAACGGTACGGGCGTATATTTTCTTTTGCATTACGGGAATTACGAATATCTGTCACAGGCGGGCTACGGCGAATATTACAGCACCGGTTATGCCGTATGGAAGGATAAGGCAAAGAAAGCCTACGAGCGCCTTAATAATGCTTTGGGCGCGGTGCGCGGATGCGAGATTGACGATTGCACCCTGCTTGACAGAGGTGTTTATAAGGTGGATTACAGCAGCGGCAGATCTGTGCTTGTTAATTTCAGCCGTAACGGTTATAAATATGGCAATACCATTGTGCCGGCGCGCGATTTTATACTGATTTAGGCAGTGAAAAGTTAAATTGAAAAGATAGCTCACGAAAACATAGAAAAGCTTCACGCAACGAGCAAAAACTCCCGTTTCCTTTGTTTTGATAAATTCAAACCGGCAACCTGAGCCGGGGTAAGACCGTTTAAAGCAGAATGGGGGCGAACAAAGTTAAAGAAAAAGACGAACAAGGAAATCAAGTTATTGGCACTTTCAAAAGAGGAAAAACCCTGTTTGGTTTTGTACCAAGCCTTGAATTGCTTGTTAAAGCATTCGATTAAATTGTTTGAAATGTCGTCTTTAAAGCTTTGAACGCGAATGTGCTTAGCACCGTCAAAAATGGACTTAACCGGAACCTTGTAGGCTGAATAACGGTCTGAAACAATCGCTGACGGTTTACCGAGCTTAACGGCTTCGCTGAACAGAGAAACAGCTTGAGGAGAATCTCTGAGTGGGGGCAGGTGAAACCCGATAACAAATCTTGTTTCACTGTCTATGATAAACCAAATATAATGCTTTACACCTGCTATTTTAACTACCGTTTCATCGGCATGCCATTCATCGGAATTGAGGTCTAATAAGTAAACAAGCTGAATACGCATATCGTCAAACAATGGGGCAAACTTAACGCACCGGTTGCTGACAGTGGTATGAGAAACCTCGATATTAAAGGCGGTTTTAAGTATTAGACTGATATTCCGAAATGAATTCTTGCCGAGATAAAACATTGACAAAGCCGTGATAATAATTTGAATGGGATAACGCATACGCTTGAAATCGTGCTTGCCGAAAAGGGTTGACATAGACGGAGCAGCAACGGCAGCGGACTTCCATACAAAAAAGGAATGGTTGCACTTTTTGTCAGTGCAGCGGTAGTTTGAGTAATGCTCATAATCGTGATGCAGAAAGGAAGCCTTTCCGCACACGGGGCAAGGCGGATGTTTACGCCGACAATTTGCCCCCTCCGACCTCGGTCGTTCGGGTGCAAATTGATGATGGCAGTTTCGGCAGAGATACTTTTGGTAACCATTTGAATCTTTGCCGTAACGATAAAATGAATGATTGTTGTTGC
>CDZH01061923.1_pt1 | contig 49587 bp, 55 predicted proteins | sample 557721 | NCBI WGS metagenome assembly CDZH01 (sample SAMEA3182062, study PRJEB8094) | gut metagenome | biome: human; feature: gut; material: Stool; isolation source: human stools | place: Canada | collected 2013-01-14 | reverse complement strand
TACGGCTCGTCCGTTTCGCTGTTTACCGAGGCCTCGGATATTCTTTGTTTCGGAACCTTTATTATGTACTCCTTTTCTTCCGTATCGTAGAGAATATGCACCAATACCTCGTAATGCAGCTCGTCCGAAATGCTCTTAAAAAAGCCCATAACCTTTGAAAAGATATGTGCGGGGATTTTGGGGAGCGCCATTTTAAACTCCGCCCGTATATCCTCAAATTCACGGACATTTTCTGCCGGGGCTGTAAAGCACCCTATTTCGTTTTTGCGCTGCTCATACACTCTGCCGTCTTTCGACGGCAGGAGTACGATAGGCTTATTTGTCTGTGCGGCTTCCGCTTTGGTAAGGCAAAGTTCCTTAATACCGGAAAGCGCCTCGCCCTTTGTTTGAGCCTTTTTGAAAAGCTTTACTATACATTCGGGATTTTTCTCCGCGTCTGTTTTAGCTTTTTTAAGCGCTTCCTTAAAGGCTTTGGAGTTCTCGATTTCGTCCTTTATATCGTAGACCTTATCCGAGCTGGGATTGCTTACGCTCTTTGTGGTTTTTCCGTAATTCACTGTCCAGGATATGGTCTTCGAGTCCGAAAGCTCGGGGAAATCCGCCTCATATTTTTGCCGCAGATCCTCAAAGGTCGAGTCTCTGTCCTCAATATTTTCCTTAACCTTTGCGTAGGAGAATATTGCGGGCTTTGCCGCCAGCGCTTCAAGCATACGCTTTTCGCCCTGCACCTCAAGATTCTGCATTACCATGTCAAACTTGTCGAGCATTGTCTCTTGAACGGATTCGGGCTCGGGCGCTGCCGGCTGCATTACAGGTTGTTGTACTACCAGTTGCGGCTGCACCATAGGCTGTTGCTGCACAATCGGCTGTGCTTGCGTTATGACCTGTTGTTGTATTGCGGGTTGCTGTTGCGGTACAGTCTGCTGCTCTGCTGAGGGAGCCACCTGTGGGGTCTGCGTCGGCTGAACAGCCGGAACAGGCGTAGGAATTGCCTCCTGCGGCGCTGCGGGCTGTGCTGTCGGCTGAGCAGCAGGCACGGGTTCTGCCTGAACCGGAGCCGCTGCCGCCGTTTGCTGTGCCGGTTCTTCTCCGGGCCATACGGTTGCGGGAGTAAACGGCACGCTTTGCGGGCTTGGAGCTTCTGCGGCAGGTGCACTGTCAAAATCGTCCATACTGTTGAGGAAGCTGTTGATGTTGTCTTGATTGCTGTTTTCCATGCTTTTCTCCTTTTTGTACCAAGCGGACAATCCTTAATATCTAAAAGAAATTCCGTTACTGTGCAAAATCTTTTATAGATACCTCGCACTGCCTGATGGTACGCTTTTGTTTTTATGTAAAAACAAAAAAGACCGACCTATCCTGCTTTAAACAGAATTGGTCGGTCAATCTTGTGATTACCGAATTTATTTTCTTGATATATTTTAAGTTCCCTTAAAAATGCAAAAAGGTCGGACTTAACCTCTTGTGAGGGAAAAGTTCGACCGAGTTACTTCAACCAATGCCATAATCTGAAAAGTCAAATTTGACAATTTCCTTAAACCATGTTACAAGGGTATTATATATGATAAAAGGAGGGTTGTCAAGAAATATATTCATCAGGTTGTGTCAAGTTTTTGTAGGAAAATTTTTTTGAGAATGCCAATAGTGAATTAATGGTAAAGTTTGAGGACTTTTTGTAAAGATGTGACTTTCCCGTTTGTTTGTAATGTGCCGATAGCAGTGGGACTCGGCAGCCCTTCTGTCTCATTAAGAAAAGCCTTGCTCGCTCTCGCCGCGGCTTTTCTTAGGGGGACAGGCTGTTCGTTATCGGTAGATTTGCGGTTTAAAGTCAGCTTACCGGCTGCAAGTATCGGCGCCAAATGCTTCAGTGTTGTTTCGCTCCATGCTAACGGTCGGGAAGACAGCCTTGCGGCTAAAACATGGCTGATATGCGGTTCTGTGCATCCTCCGTTATTTGCTCTCTCTGGATGTATGCCAAAAAAGCGAACAGCGAAACAAAAAGTAAGTAAAGCAGCAGACAGGAAAGGGGAATTACAATGTCTGCCAAAAACAAATACACATCTGAATTTAAAAAGACCATAGTAAATCTATATCATTCCGGGAAAAAAGTTATTCTCAGATACATAACAAATACGGAGTATCCTCAAGCGCTTTGTCCAAATGGGTAAGGCTTTATTCTGAAGTAAGAATTGATGATGACACTGTTATCACCGCACAGCAAATCAAAGAATTACAAAAGCGTAACGCACAACTTGAGGAGGAAAATTTCATATTAAAAAAAGCAATTGCAATATTCACTCCACACTCAGACAACGATTGATTGCGGTAAAAGCTCTTTCAAATCAACATTCAATCACCACTCTTTGCAGAGTTCTCCGTGTAAACAGAAGCACATATTACAAATGGCTGCACCGTTCTCCGTCCGTAAGAGAGCTTGAAAACAGATCTGTTCGCGCTGCCGTTTTTGAGCTCTGTGCCAAAACCAACAAGCGTTTGGCAACCCGTAAAAACAAAGATTGTCTTAACCGTGATTATTGCATTAACATCAGCTGCGGTAGAGTGTACCGCTTGATGAAAACTATGAATTTACCTAAAATGAGTACCATGAAACCATCTGAGACCCCTCAAATTAAGACGGATGACAGCAACTGTATCAATCTGCTTGCCAAAAACTTTAATCAACTCGCTCCGAATATGGTTTGGGCATGTGATTTCACCTATATCCTGGCTGCAAACAGGTTTTATTATCTGTGTGGTGATTTAGATCTGTTTGCAAGGAAAATTGTTTCCTTCAAGTTATCTGATAGAATTAATACTAAACTTGCCATAGATACCGTTAACATTGCTTTAAGTACCACAGTCTGCCATACGGACTCATGTTTCATACTGACCGGGGTTCTCAGTTCACTTCTGAAAAATTCAAGAAATATCTTGATTCTCTTAATATTGTTCAGTCTTTTTCCGCTAAAGGGCATCCTTACGATAATGCTGTTATGGAATGCTTTTTCAAATATTTGAAAAAAGAGGAGACCGACAGGCGTAACTATAAATCCTTAGGTGAACTCTATCACAGTCTTTTTACTTACATTAACGGTTTTTACAATTCTGTCAGACCTCATTCTCACAATAACGGTCTTTCTCCTAACCAAAAGGAGGCGTTGTTTATGCCTGTTTGATTTTTTATATAAAACGCTTTGCTGTGCATGACGGCAACGGAATACGCACAACGGTATTCTTTAAAGGTTGTCCGCTGAAATGCCTTTGGTGTCACAACCCGGAGGGTATAAGCTTTAAGCCCCAGCTTGCATTTTACGAAAATAAATGCATAAACTGCGGCGAGTGTGCGGCTGTATGCCCTGCCGGGGCGAAAAAATAACGGCGGTGGGTCATACATATAATTGTGAAGAATGTGTATTATGCGGCAGTTGTGAAAGAGCCTGTCTCGGCAACGCACTTACACTTTACGGAAAGGAAATGACCGTGGAGGAGCTTATGCCGATATTGCTTGAAGATAAATCGTTTTATGATAATTTCGGCGGCGGCATAACTCTTTCCGGCGGCGAGTGCCTGTGTCAGCCCGATTTTTGCGCCGCGCTTTTAAAAACCGCCAAGGAAAACGGGCTTAACACCGCGATTGATACCTGCGGTGTTGTGCCGCGTGCGGCAATAGATAAGGTTATGCCGTTTACCGATATGTTTTTGTATGATATTAAGGCGATAGAAGAAAGTGTGCATATAAAATGCACGGGGCAGTCAAACCGGCTGATACTTGAAAATCTTAAATATATTGGCGCCGCCGGTAAGAAAACGGAAATACACTACCCGTATGTGCCGGGATATAATTCCGTCGAGGCTGAAAGCATAGCAGAGTTTGTGAGCAGTCTCAAAAATGTTACAGGTGTCAGGGTTTTGCCGTACCATAATTACGCCGGCTCAAAATATTTATCGCTCGGAATGAAAAACACATTGCCCGACAAATTGCCGGACAACGAGAAAATTGAAAACATAAAAAGGCGATTTAAAACATATTCTCAAAGTCTGTAAATTTATAGTTAAAGATGTGTTAATATAATAGCCATTTCCGAATATATTCTTACTTTCAATGTCATGATAACGTCTGAGAAAGGCTCTTTGTTTCAAAAGAACTTGCTTTTTAATGAAAAACTATTTGATATAATCGTTTAAATCCTGATTAGCCCCTAATAATATGTAATTTCAATTCCGAGGGCTCTTACTTTATTTACGAATAATTTCAAGAGCAATTTAATTATGAATCTGAACCAATACTACATGTAGTAGCTTAGTTTATATTTTTGATGCGCGGTTATATTTCGAATATTCAGTAGGTGTAAATCCGGTTTTTTCCTTAAATATGTGGGAAAAATGATATTGATTGGTAAATCCGCACTGTGATGCCACGGCATTTATTTTCAGAAAACCGTCGGTTAAAAGCTGTTTTGCCTTGTTAATTCGTACCTCTATCAGGTATTGCTTCGGTGAAAGTTTATATTCCTCGGTAAATATTTTTCTGAAATATATTTCGCTTATGTTACATTCGCGGGCTAAGTCCGAATTTGTGAGCTTTGGGTTGCTGAACTCTTTTTCAATAAGGCTTATTGCCGGGGCAAGTCTGCTTACGGAGGTGTTATCAAGCAATATACGGTGAAGAATACCGTAAAAAATACTCATTATTTCAGCTCTGTTCCCGCTGAAAAGGGACAGAGCCTTCATTTTTTCATAGTCCTTTATATACGCCGCGGGGTTAAGCACCGTAAATGAAAGTATATTGTTGCACGAGAAGTTAAGGCAATCAAAATTTATGACGGGAAATCTCCCGGTTTTATCCCCGTGCAGGGAGTAACTTCTGCCCTTGGGTAAAATAACGGCTTTGTTTTTATCGGATACGACTTTTTTTCCGTCAATTGTATATGTAATCTGCCCGTCAATACAAAAAGAAAGACCGAAATATTTTCTGTCGGTTATTTCGGCAGTTTTTCCATGCGGTGACATAACGGTAAACATTTCTTTGATTTCGGTGACTGTAATACTGTTAAGCTCGTTCATAGGGTAATCTCCGTTTCGTATTTATAACCATTGTAAATATTTTTTATAAAAAACGCAACAGAAATATTTATAAAAAGTATCAAAAATATTAAAGTATTATCGTTTTACACATTGAATAGGCAAACCTGCAAAGCTATAATAAAGAAAAAAGATTAAAGGTGATGCCAATGAATAAGAAAAGCTTTTTTAACAATGATTCTGCTGTCCTCACCTGTATGGTACAGGCGGACAATCCCGACAGAATAAAGGAACTTATGAAAAAATCGATTCCTCAGGGCGCTGAGGCATTCGGTATACAGTTTGAACAGATGAAAGGTGAGTACAGAAAGGCGGAAGTTTATAAGGAGCTTTTTGCCTGTACGGCGGATAAGCCTATATATGTAACAAATTACCGATACGCAAAAAACGAGGGCAAAAGCGACGGGCAATTAGCCGAAGAACTGCTTGAATTGGCGGACTGCGGCGCAGATCTCTGTGATATGATGGGCGATTATTTTGATAAGCAGCCCGGAGAAATGACCTATAACGAAACCGCCGTAGTAAAACAAAAGGATTTGATTGATAAACTGCATAAACGCGGTGCCAAAGTGCTAATGTCAACCCACATTCACAAATTCACGCCTGCGGATGAGGTGCTTAAAATTGCGCTTGCACACCAAAGCCGCGGTGCCGATATTTCAAAAATAGTGGTCGGTGCCGAAAATACGGAACAGCAGATTGAAAATTTAAGAATTATAATTTTGCTTAAAGAAAAATTATCTATACCGTTTCTTTTCCTTTCGGGCGGAGAATGTAAAATACTCAGAAGAATAGGCGGCGAACTCGGCAACTGTATGTATTTGTGCGTTTGCGAATATGATAATTTTGCCACGCCGCAGCAGCCGCTTTTAAGAAAACTTAAAGCCATAAGAGATAATATGAACTGAACAGGAGGAATTTTTGTGAAAGCAATACTTGTAAACGACGACAGATCATTAAGATGGGATAACGTACCCGACCCGATTTTGGGCGAGGACGACTGCCTTATTAAAATTGAGGCGGCGGCGCTCAACCGCGCGGACTTAATGCAGCGCGAGGGAGATTATCCGCCACCTCCCGGCTGCCCCGACTGGATGGGACTTGAAATAGCCGGCACAATAGTTGAAATAGCCGACGGCGCAAAGAAAAAATCTAATTGGAAAATAGGCGATAAGGTCTGCGCGCTTTTAGGCGGCGGCGGTTATGCCGAATACGCAAATGTTAAGTACGATATGCTTATGCCCGTACCTGAAAACTGCACTATGGTGGAGGCGGCGGCAATGCCCGAAGCATTCGCCACGGCATATTTAAACCTGTTTATGGAGGGTAAAATAAAGGCGGGGAACACCCTTTTGATGAACGCTGGCGCAAGCGGACTTGCGAGCGTTATAATACCAATGGCAAAGGCTTTCGGCGTAAGGGTAATAACAACCGTGCTTACGGAAGAAATTGCAAACAATATAAAGCACTTAAACGCCGACCGTGTTGTGGTTACAACAAAAGAGGACATTGTTGGAGTTTTAAAGGAAGAGCTTGAAAACGGCCACGGGGTTGACGTCGCGATAGACTGCCTCGGCGGTGAGATAATGGGCAAGTGCATACACTACCTCACCCACGGCGCGCGCTGGATAATGATAGCAGCGCTTGCGGGGCAGAAAACCGAAATTGACCTTAAAAACATATATGTAAGAAATGTAAGAATAGTCGGCAGTACTCTGCGGTCGAGAACACCCACCGTTAAAGCGGAAATTCTTGCGGACTTGGTGCGCGACGTATGGCCTAAGGTATCGGCGGGAGAAGTAAGACCCACCATATACAAGGTTTTGCCGATAACCGAGGCAGAGGCAGCACAGGATATACTTTACCGCGGTGAAAATGTGGGTAAAGTGGTTTTAACCGTTGATCGGTAAATATTTATAAGGAGCGTTAAGTTATGAATTTCAAAGGCAAAACGGCAATAGCAACCGGCGCTGCATCCGGTATGGGGCTTTTATTTTCGCAAAACTGGGCGGAGCTCGGCGGTAATATTGTAATGTGCGATGTCAATGAAACAGCGCTTGCGGAAAAAGCAGAAGAAATCAACCTTAAGGGCAAAGGAAAGGCAATAGGAATCCCTTGTGATGTGCGCGATTACAATCAGGTATGCTCAGCCCGTGATAAGGCTGCAGAGACATTCGGCAGTATTGATGTAATGTGCAATTTTGCGGGCGGAACGGCTGTGCGTATGCTTAATGTTGCTCCTGAGCTTGAATTTCCCGATATTCCGATTGAGGTTTACGATTGGGGACTTGATGTTAACCTTAAGGGACAGTTTTATTTCGATCACGCCGTTATGAAGCAGATGAGAGAGCAGAAAAGCGGACTTATAGTTAACATCGGTTCTATTACTGGTATGGAGGGCGACGGCAGAGGAATGGATTACCCGACCGCCAAAAGCGGGGCTATGTTCGGGCTGACAAAGTCGCTGGCGCAATACGGTTCAAAATACGGTGTGCGCTGCGTGTGCGTTTCTCCCGGACCCGTGCTTACAAGGAAGGCTATGGCTAATATGCACACACTTGTCGGCAGAGCCGCCGAGCCGCAGGAAATAATTGACCTTATTCTGTTTATAGCGTCCGAAAAGGGTCAGTTTATAAACGGTGAAAACATTATGATAGACGGCGGAAGAAACGCCGCACAGAGAAAGTGCTGAAAGAGCAGATTGGGGGGAAGATTATAAAATGAACTTGAACAATACCGAAAAGTTAATCGATAAAATGCTTAAGGAAAAGGACTTTGATTCCTACGCCGTGCTTGTAAGTAAAGATGGGCAGGAAAGGGTGTTAATGTCCGATAATGTAAACAAGGACACATACTTTGATATTGCAAGTATGGGAAAGGTTCTTGTGACATCTACGCTTATTTTGAATGCGGTGGGTAACGAAAAGCTTTCTCTTGATGACACCTTGGATAAATTTTTTGATAATATGCCGGATGAGAAAAAATTAATAACAATTAAGCAACTTCTTACGCATACATCCGGAATTGCAAGATGTCCGATTTTACCGGAGAGCGTTGTCGGCGGAAACATAGCGGTAGCTAAACAGATAATAAATAATCCGTTGCTTTTTAAGCCGGGGACTCATCAGCAGTATTCATGCAACGGAATGATTTTACTTGGTTATATTCTTGAAAAGATATACGGTAAAACACTTGAAGAAGTTTTTGATGAAAAGATTAAAAAACCTCTTGGTTATACAAGGAGCAAATTCAATATTGAGCTTGACGAGCTTAATGCCGCTGTTTGCTACCGTACCGAAAATGTTGACGGACTCGCTCACCCCTGGGATGATGAGAATATTAGAATATTGCAAACTTCCGCAGGCTCGGGAGGACAATTCTTTACGCTCGGGGATATAGACAAATTTATGAAAGCCGTTATGCGTAAAGACCCAACTTTATACCCAAAAGAAATATATGATTTGGCAGAGAGAAACTATGTCGGCAATTTAGGTGAGGGCTGGGGTCTCGGTTGGCTTATAGTTGACGAGAAATATAATCAAACAGGCAAACTATTCCCAATCGGAAGCTGCGGTCATTGCGGTCATACCGGAACTTCTTTGTTTTTTAACCGCAAAGAAAATTTGTATGTTATTATTCTTACAAATGCAACGAGGTTTGCTAACATGAAAAATGACTTTAAAGGCTATGATTACGGTGTGGTAGAAAAAATGCGGGAGAATCTGCATAATGCTGTATATTCCGATTTGTCGGAACAGGGACTTCTGTAACAGTATGAAAAGCATTAAAAGGTTCATCTTTGAGTTTCTTTTCATAACTTCGGGTTGTTTTCTGCTTGCTGTGTCTATAAATGTGTTTTTACTACCCAATAATATTTCTGCCGGCGGCATTTCATCTGTCGGGGTAATACTTTTTCACCTGTTCAAAATCAGAATTTCAATAACAAATTTGATTTTCAACGCGGTATTGTTTTTCTTCGGATATAAAAATCTCGGTCGGTACGCCGTCGTTAAAACAGCGTTGGGTACAGTTCTGCTATCGCTGTTTTTAGAGTTGTCAAGTGGTTTCCCGGTTTATAAGGAAAATCAGATTATAGCTGCAATTTCAGGCGGAATCTTAATGGGTGTGGGCGTTGGTCTTGTGGTAAAGGTAGACGCCTCAACCGGCGGCAGCGACTTTGCCGGACTTATTTTAAAGAAGTTTTTTGGGCATATCCCTCTTGCAAGATTAATAATGATAATTGATTGTGCAGTCGTAATTTTATCGGGGGTAGTTTTTAAAAGCTTTACTATAACTTTTTATTCTGTTATGACATTATTTGTATCATCCTTGATTACCGATAAGCTGATAACCGCCGGCGATGAGGCAAAGATGATTATGATAATTTCGCAGAAAAAAGATGAAATAGCCGAACAGATTCTTGTAAAATACGAGCGGGGAATAACAGGTATTCACAGCGTCGGGATGTATTCAAACAGCGAAACGGTTATGCTTATGTGCATTGTTGCCCCGAAAGAGCTTCCTAAATATTTGAATATGATAAAAGAAATTGATAAAAAGGCGTTTATAATAATCGGAAACGTGAACGAGGTTATTGGAGAAGGCTTTAAGCAAATTTCTTAGTTGGTCTGTTAATATTTAAAATCAGGTGACTGTATTATGATATTAAATTATGAACTTCTAAATAAGCTTGCTTTTGGAATAGAATATTTGGAAGAAAACAACGGAAAATACTTTTTTTCAAGGTTTTCTGAGCAAGAAAGGGAATTGCTTGATTACGGTCGCGATAACAGCTTTGCAACTGCCGGAGTAAAGCTTGATTTTATAACCGACAGCAAGCACTTGAGTATTGAAGTATGCGCTGAAAACTCAAATCCGCACGGCAGAAATTTTTATTCGTTTGACATATACAAAAATGAAAAATTGATGTGCCAAATTAAAAACTATAATAACGAGCCAACATATCCGTATAAAAACTATTCCCTTAACGACAGACATAAGTACGTCAGCCTTGGGGAAGGAATTAAGAGGATAACGGTTTTCTTTCCGTGGTCGGTTAGGGGTATATTAAATAAGCTTGAGCTTGACGACGGCTGTATGATTAAACCTATCAGTAAAAAAAGAAAGATAATTATGTACGGTGATTCCATTACCCAAGGTTATGATTCGGGTATGCCTTCGCACTCATATGTTGCAAGACTATCTGAATTGCTTGATGCGGATATAATAAACAAAGGAATCGGCGGAAGTATTTTTATGCCGGAAATTACAAGTCTAAAGAGCGAATGTCATCCTAACCTTATCACGGTTGCATATGGTACAAATGATTGGAATTGTGATGAATACGAGAATTTTAAAATGAGATGTGAAGATTTTTTTGAAAGGCTAATGAAAAATCACCCGAAAACACCTGTTTTGGCGATAACACCTATATGGCGTGCGGATTCTGGAGAAAAACGCAAATTCGGAGTTTATTCGGGAGTGGCAGAGGAAATAAAGACTATATCTCAGAAGAATAAAAACATTCATTTTGTTGACGGAATAGATTTTGTTCCTCATAATAAATCATACTACCGAGATGGATATCTTCATCCAAACGATAAAGGGTTTGAGTTTTATACTGAAAAGCTGCTTGAAAAAATAATTGGACTAAATATTCTAAAAACAACTTAGCACAACAGTGTTATGCGAATAAACAAGACGAAAAGAGAATTAACTGAGTATAGTTTCAGATGCAAGGAAAGTTTGTATTTTAGAACCGATACATAGTTTCATCATAGGTATAGTAAGAGTTTTTTCTTGCTGACCCGATGTGCTGTGTACGGTTCTTTTTATTATGGCTTTAGCTGGTTTAGGACGGGACGTCCGAAACGAAGAACCACCCGCTATGTGTGATGAACTTGTCAAGTAAAAGTAGACACATGGAAAACCACCATGTATCTACCTTTTTCTTATGCTAAAATGTATCAGTGGGGTATTAAAATGAAAAAGGGACAAAAGAGACGAATATGGACAATAGAGCAAAAATTAGAAATCATAGGTAAACATTTAAATGAACATATCTCAGTTCGGACACTCGAAAAGGAATATAATGCGGACAGAAGCATGATCTGTCATTGGTTAAGGGACTACGGAAAATATGGCGAAGCTGCCTTTAATCCTAAAGGACATCCCGGAAATCCTTTTGCAGCATTGCATACAAGCAAAACCTTAACTGAAATAGAAAGATTCAGATTGCAACTAATAAAATTAGAAATAGAAAATGAACGATTAAAAAAAGGATACCAAGTGAAAGGAGCTGGTGCAAACAAGGAGTTCGTTTCTTTAAAAGATGCGAATACAAAATAATATATTCATTAAAGGATAAGTATGGTGTTAAATTTCTATGTGAGGTAATGTTAGTTAACCGTTCTGGATATTACAAATGGTTAGCAAGAAAAGATAAGCCGAATAGGTATGAGCAAGATAGAATAATACTTACAGAATTACTGTTAGAACAACATAATAAGTACAAAACAAAAGGTTATCATTATCTTGCTAACTTAATTCGTAACGAAACCGGTTGGGTTTTCTCGGATAACTTGGCACACAAATGTTGTAAATTAGCAGGTATACGTTCTAAAACCAAGCGTGGCAGAAAAATTGCAGGTAGAGAAAATATTAAATTTCCTAATATCATTAAAGGTAATTGGATTGCAGCTAAGCCTTTAGAAATTGTTGTATCAGATATGACCTGTATTAAACATAAAGGTATCAGATGGGAATGGACTTATCTATTAGATGTGTTTAATAATGAAATTATTGCAAGTTCTGTGACAAACAAGGTTGGTAGTAGTTTACCATATTATCATTGCTTAGAATATTTAATAGAGAAAAAGAAAGAGCAGACCTACCCAGCCACACTTCACACAGACCAAGGTAGTGTCTACTCATCAGCAGGTTTCTACCAAACCCATAAAGATTATACTAACATAATACGTTCTATGTCAAGAGCCGGAACTCCAACAGACAATCCAATAATTGAATCCTTAAACGGTTGGATAAAAGAAGAAATGAGAATAGATTTTAATTTAAAAGCCGCCGAGGGTATACCCTCGTTCATTGAAAAGTATGTTCATTACTTCAACAATGAAAGATTATCTTACAAACTTAATTACAAAACCCCTGTTCAATATAGAATTGAACAAGGGTTTGAATAATTGGTGGTTTTCTCTGTCTACTTTTACTTGACAAGTTCATTGAACCGGTGGTTTTGATTTATTCTTTGATGAATGCAAACGACTGAGACGGAATAGAAATTTTCCCATTTTTACGCATTATTTCATTATTGGAATATATAATTTCTCCGTTAAAATCATTTATTTGAAGATCTCTTCCTAATGGATTAATAATTACAACCACGGATTCCCCCGAATTACGGCGACGATATATTAACGGGAAGTCGGTTCCAATAAATTCTACCATTCCTTCGCTTTGAAGTGCAGCATTATTATTTCGGATATTAACAAGCTTTTTAACTTCGCTAAGCAATGATTTTTCATCCTTTAACTGCTTTTTTACGGTTGGTCTGTCAGAATTCGGATCAACAGGAATATATAATTTTTCGGCAGCAGCAGAACTAAAGCCGCAATTTACTCCGTCATTCCATTGCATAGGTGATCGTCCGCCTGTACGGTTATATCCGCCCTCAACCGACTTGATACCTTTGACTTGTTTCATTCCTATTTCATCGCCGTAATAAATAAACGGGGCGCCAGGCATAGAAAGGATAAATGCAAAAATCAATTTCATTTCATCATCTGTAAAACTCTCTGCAATTCTTCCGCAATCGTGACTTCCGGTTGGTATACATATTAAACCGTTACCATTTGTATCAGAATACATTTTTCTGAAATTCTCTATGAAATCCAAAGCAGTGCCTTTTCCTCGAGAGGAAAAATACGGCTCATCACAGCGGAACAAACTATTGGTATTAAACTCCATGAAAGGCAGTATAAAATCCATATGGAATCCGCCCGCAATTGATTTTTGCGGTTCTCCCCATTCCGATATAATTGCCGCTTCCGGAAATTCAATATCAATAAATTCTCGAATTTCCTTCCATAATCTTATAACGCCAAGGCGTTCCTTATCGCCTTTTACAAGTGAAGATGCCATATCCACCCTGAAACCGTCACAACCCATTTTAAGCCAAAATCTCATTATATTTTTCAGTTCTTCAATATTAGCACGCGGCCCCGGTGAATCAATTGATTGTTGCCAAGATGTTTTGGGATTGTAATACCCGTAATTAAGTGCGGGCTGATGAGAAAAGTAATTTGTAACGCAACAACCATTGCGTTCAGAAAAACCGCTTATATGATCTTCCCCGGGTTTATCATAAACGCTTTCTGTCCAAACATATCTATCGGTAAATTCGTTTTTTTCATCAAGTGCAGATTTTATGAAATACGGATGATCAATTGAAGTATGTCCCGGCACAAGATCCAATAACACATGAATTGAATTTTTATGGGCTTCTTCAAACAAATTCTTTAAATCCTCATTTGTGCCGTATCGTTCTGCCACCGAATAATAATCGGATATATCATAACCGGCATCACGAAACGGAGATTTAAAACAAGGGTTAATCCATATGGCATTACAACCTAAATCCCTAATATAATCGAGTTTCTCAATTATGCCATTAATATCTCCTATTCCGTCTCCGTTAGTATCCTTAAAAGATTGCGGGTAAATTTGATAAAAAACCGCACTGTTCAGCCATTTCGGCAAATTCGACATCTCGAAAAGTCCTTTCATTTTGTATTTACTTGTAGTATAATATAATGGAAGGGATACATCAAATACTATTTGCTCTAAAAATGATACTATTATATTTAAGAGGTCTATAATTATGTGTGATAGCATGCTAAAAGAACAAAAGGTACACAGCACTACACTTTTGCCATATCATTATTACAGCGGGGAAATTCCGAATCATTATCCAAAAGTTTCAATCCATTGGCATACCGAATTTGAAATAATCAATATTATATTCGGAAAATGTGAAATAATATATGGCTCCGAAATACTTATTGCAAAGTCCGGTGATATACTAATAATTCCGCCAAACACACTACACGGCATCCTACCATACAACAATTTTAAAATGAAGTTTTCAAGTATTGTCTTCAGCGACAGCATTTTTGGTAACACCGTCTTAGAACGCTCATATATACATTACATACATCCGTTAGTATCAGGAAGTCTATCAATCCCGGCTGTAATTACAAAAAAGATTTCAGAATACGGAAAACTTTTTGAAACTATTACTCTCGTCTTTTCTCATGCGAAAAATAATAGTGAAATAGATGATTTATTTGTTAAATCCTATATTCTACTTTTTTTCGGAATATTATTTAAAGAACAAATTGATTATCATAAAGAAGCAATAAACAGTGACTTTCTTCTCCCGACAATTGATTACATATCCAAAAACTATAAAGAGGACCTCAAAGTACAACATCTTGCAGAAAACGCAAAATACAGTTACAGCTATTTTATGAAATTGTTCAAGTATTACACCGGATTATCTGTTGTTGATTATATAAACAAATTTCGCATTGAGCAAGCCTGTATGTTGATTTTGAGCACAAATCTATCTATTTCTGCAATTGCATATGAAGTAGGCTTTAAAAATATTTCAAATTTCAATCGGTTTTTCAAAAAAATTACACACTTAACTCCACTTAAGTACCGGCAAAAAATTAAAAACGAACACTTTTTAAAACCCAATAAAAAGAAAACGCGGTAGTTACTATACCGTGTTTCCTTTTTTGTTTAATAAATGCAAGTAACCAATCTATACCAATGAAATTATTGCTATGATGTTTTAAACGGCTGTGAATTATTTAAAAAATTCCAATATCATTATATTTAAATACAAACAAAATATGCATCCATCAACCATTCTCATCTTACGTTTCAGCTATTGGCATTTCTGTCATTCTAAGCTTTGCGCAGCCGTAAGGATAAAGCTCTGCCGCTTCGGGGTTTGAGAGGGGATTTGTTGAATGCGGAATTTTATCGCATACGGTCTCATAACCGTCGGCATAGCCCCAATCTATTTTGCAAACGCTTGCTTTAAGCACCGCGGGCGGTTCGCTTTCCGAAAACGGGAAATCTCTGACCGTGCGGTGTATCGCTTCAAGTTTGTCGTTGCAAAAGGCATAATTCCAATCACTTTGCGGTATAAGTTCATAGTCGCAGTAAGGGAATTTTCTTTCAACGCCGTCGCGCGTGTATTCGTGCATACGCTTTTCATATTTTATTGGTAATGAAAATACAAGCGACCCGCAGCGCGCGGTATTAAGCCCGTAAGGACGGCTTATAAGTACAGGCTTTGTTTCATAAGAAATTTCAATAATCCTATTTTTGCAGGGTGTTATTTTAAAGCTGAGCTCACTTATATCGGCTTTTTCACTGTTTACGGTAACATTTTCCGCAAAGGACGGAATACGGATTTTAAATTTAAACTCGGTGTCGGAATTTACGGTATATTTAAAGCTGTTTTTAAATGGGTATTCGGTTTCAAGCTTTATATTAAAGCTATTCGTTCTAAGTTCAGAAGGCACGGGCAAAGCATTTATCACAGTATTGCCGCTATACATAAATGCCGAAAGTGCAAATTTAGGCCAGCCCTGATTAAAGTTTGCGGTACAGCAACCGAAATGCGGTTCCAGGCCAAACAGATGTGCCTCTCTGCCGTTTGTTCTGAAAATAGATTTACCCGGGAATATTTCACAGGCAATCTGGTTGCTCTGCTGGTCATACTGGTGCGTCCACATATCCTCGCTGATTGCGGCGGGCAGCGCATTAAATGCGGCAATTTCCAATCTTTCTGCCCACTTTTCATCTCCAGTGTAGGCGTAAAGCCACTCATATGAATACATAATCTCCGTAACCGAACAAAGCTCCGTGCCTTGTATCGGGCTTAAGCCCGAAAGACATTCATCTCCTGTAAAGGTTGCTACAGGCGTTCCGTTGTATTTTTCCAAAATTTCATAAAGATAGCTTGCATTATCGGTATATTCGGTTTTTAAAAGATCCGCCGCTAATACTTCCGATTTCAAAGCCATGGAAACGTTTACGGTATGGGTATCAAACCACCAACGGTTAAGCGGAAGCTTCCATCGCTCGGTAAACTCATTATAATTTGCGCCTCAGTTTTGACGGCACTATTTTTTTGCTTCAACAAACCAAGCGTTCTCTTCAAGAAATATATTTGTAATGCTGTTTCCTATGCGGCAGGTATAGCGAATTCCCGCTCCGCCGGCTTTAAGGGATGCCGCACGGCAAACTCTTATTATGCTGTCTATTGTGTAAACTGTGCCGTCCTCCCACTTTATACTTAAAGGTATAATTGTGCCGTCTGCTTTAAAATCCGCGTTTACATCAACAAATACTTTACGGCACATAAGCGAGCCTCCTTTACTTGAAATACGATACAGGGTGAATTATATTTTTTTCATAAGGGTCAAAATCCGAAAGCTGTTTATCGCTTAATAAAAACGCCTGCCTTACACAGTAAGATCCGAATCGATCCTTAAGACCGTCTATCGTGTGATTAAGTCTGTTTATTTTTTCGTTAAGAGCATTGTCCTCAAACATATCAAGCTGAAAAGCCTCGTTTTCGTCGCAAAGCTCGGATACGCTTACGGTAAGCGCGCGTACAGGCGGCATTGTATCAAAGCTGTAATTTGCTCGAAAAAGCTCCAGTGCGGCGTTTTGGAGCTTTCCGGTATCGTTGGTTGCAATTTTAAGCCTGCTTTGCCGTGTAAATGAAAAAAGGTTTTTATCCCGAATACCGATAGACACAACCCTGCCTTTAAGCCCTTGCTCTCGCAGTCTTCTCGCCACGCTTTCGGTTAAAACATATTGTACGGATTTAATATCATTCTCATTTTTAAGGTCGCGCGGCGCGGTAATTCCGTTGCCTACGGACTTTATAATCGGGGCACAACCGCTTGCGGTGACAGGGGAGCTTTCTCTGCCGTTCGCAAAGGCATGAAGAATATAACCCATTTTACCGAGGAACGCGGATAGCATTTCGGGCTGAGCTGACGCCAAATCTCCTATTGTGTATATTCCGTGACTTTTAAGCTTTCGAGTTGTCGCTGGACCTATCATTAAAAGATCGGATACAGGCAGGGGATAAACAATTTTTCTGTAATTATCCTTGTTTATTACAGTCACGGCATCGGGCTTTTTGTAGTCCGAGCCGAGCTTTGCAAAGATCTTGTTCCACGATACGCCTACGGATACGGTTATACCGAGTTCAAACCTTACACGCCGGCGGATATCGTGGGCGATTTTTTCGGGACTTCCGAATAATAACCTGCTGCCGGCGACATCAAGCCAGCACTCGTCAAGTCCGAACGGCTCAACCGTGTCGGTATAATCCGAATATATTTGCCTTAGCATTTTGGAAAAACGCAAATATCTCGGATAGTTCGGCGGCACTACGATCAGCTTTGGGCAAAGCGTGCGAGCGTCCGCAAGCGACATACCGGTTTTCACTCCGTATTTGCTTTTTGCTATGGCGTTGCCTGTCAGTACAATGCCGTGACGCGTTTCTTCGCTTCCGCCTACGACTACCGGCTTATTTCTTAATTCGGGATTATATAAGCATTCGACCGAGGCATAAAACTTGTTTGCGTCACAATGCAGAATCGACCTTTCCATAAAATCACCCGAACATATGTTCGGATTATATAATAGCACTTTAAAATTGGTTTGTCAATAAATTCAGACTGGTAACATTTACAATCTTTAGCCCGTGCCTTTCAGCGTAATTAACCGTATATGAAGTACCACCGGTATTCTTGGTAAGATAACAGATACATAAGCTGCTGTTATCTGCAAGGTGCCGGTTTCTTTTTTGCATACAGCCTTTATAGTATTGCTCGGAGGTAAAAACTACCTTATCCGCTTTTTTCTTTATTTTATTGTATTTCCGTATTTCTTTATCCGACCAGTATTTGGTTTGTCCGTGGCAGGGAAGAACGAGTATAAGCCGAATATCCGGATATTTCTTTTTTAGGTGTAAAACGCAGTCGGCGGCAAGTAGATCAAAGCCGATCGCCCCGCCCGAGCCGAAATATCTGTACCCGTTTTTATATGCTTTTATAATAGCGTTCAATGTATTTAGCCGTATTTTCCGCATATCCTTTTTCTGTATTTCCCTGTGTCCCGTAAAACAGGCTGTTTTTGCACGCATAAATATATCCCCAATCATTTTTTATTATATCGCATATTGTGTACATAAATCAACAACGCACGATTAAAAATTTATCATATTGTGGATATAATTAAACAGGAAAGAGAGGGACGGTATAATGACAGATGAAGAAATAAACCTTTTGGAAATAGGAAAAAGAATAACCGAACGCCGCAAAAAGCTTGGAATGACGCAGGAAATGTTAGCCGAAAAGGGCGACCTTACGCCGCAGTTTGTATCTTATGCGGAATCGGGAAAGCGTGCTATGAGACCCGAAAATGTTATAAAGCTTGCAAAGGCGCTTGAAGTCAGCGCCGATTATCTTCTGACGGGAGATATAGTAGACAAGGATCTGCTTATACTGTCGGATAAAATGCGTAAGCTGTCACCCGAAATGCTGCGCATAGTGGAAAATATTATTGATGAGTGTAATAAATTTTAAGATTGTTCTTGTAATTCAAATAAAAAAATTATATAATATAAATGTCAGTGGAAGTAATTATTACAAGACCGATATTTAATGATGTTTGGAGGGGAATTTTTGACAGACAGAATCGATGGTTGTTTATATGAAGACTTAGACAGGTTGAAAAGGTTTCGGTTAATGGACGACGATTTCATGTCAAAGGTTTTCGACCACAATACAGAAGCGACGCAGTTATTGCTCAGTATAATATTGGAAAGAAATGATTTGACGGTTCACATATAATATTTGTAAACGGTCAATATAATAATCAGGATAACCCCATAGGTAAGCTGATGCACGATTTCAGGTGCACTGACGCCGAAGATATGTATTACGGTCAGCTTGCTGACAAAGTGAAGTATTATAAAGAAACAAAAGGAGGCTGTAATGCTATGTGCAAGATGAAGGAAGATATGAGAAAAGAAGCTGCTGAAGCGGCTGCTAAAGAAGCAACCATGGAAAAAGCAACAGAAACCGCAATGAATATGATTAAAGACAATATTTCTCCGGAAAAGGTTGCTTTGTATTGCGGTCTTTCTCTTGAAGAAGTAGAAAAAATCAAAGCAGAAAATAATCTTTAATTTGCTTCGGTGTGTAACGAATAGCCACGCCGTCCCTTTCGGTGGGGATATAAATACGCCGAAGTCGTCCTGATTGGGGAAGGAAAACCAATCTGCTATTCATTATTTCGTATATTTAAAAATCAACACCGCCTATTCCTATTGGGACAGACGGTGTTTTTTTATGCCGCTAACGGCAGTTGTGTTTGGTTATTAACATCTTTCATTTGATTATTGTCTTTAAAAGAGAGGGATATTGGTTGTCAATGACAGTTGTATACTGCAAAGTATAATATAAGATAAGAGCTCCTATTGAATGTAAATTATATGAAGAAAAAGTAAAAAGTAACTTTAACCTTTAAAACACCCAACATTGTGAGCAATCAAAATCTTTATTGGGTGTTTTTTTAAAAATTTTTTAACGGTGACAGTAGCTGTCAGGGTTGAGCTATAAACTATCTCCAGGAAAGGAGGTAGGACAGATGGGAACAGCCGAACGAAGACGGGAAATCATGCGAGTTCTTTGCCGCAGACGGCATGAAACGGTTAAAAATCTAAGCTTTGAGTTCGGCGTTTCTGAAAGAACAATTTTGCGGGATATTGCAGTTTTAAGTATTACAGAGCCTATTTATACACAGTGCGGCCGTTATGACGGCGGCGTTTATGTAGGCGGAGATTACAAAATGAACCATATGTATATGACCGACAGCGAGCTTGGTATTTTACATAAATTGCTGCATTTTGCCGAGGACAAATCAGTCTGTGATTTATCAAATGACGAAACAGAATTACTTAAAACAATTATTTCGCAGTACACAAAAATTAAGAAAGGAAATTATTAATGACAAAAAAGGAAAAAGAATTATTCAAAAGCCTTTGCAGCTTTAAAGCTGACACCTTCGACAAAAACCTGCTTTCGGCCGCTACACCGACTGTTTTGGGACAGTTGTTCTTTAACCGTATGCAGACTGTGGCTTACGGTGTATTAAAAAAGCATGATTTACTGAAAAAGGTTAATCGCGAATTCAGAAACTCACTTAAATCTGCTTACAAACAGAATATTGAAAAAAACAGGAGCTTCTTTTGGTGTGTGCAGTATATTGATGATATTTTTAAAAACTGTTCTTGCAAGTATGCAATGCTTAAGGGCGCTTATCTTTGCAAGGCATATCCCGATGGCTTCAGAACCTCAAACGACATCGATCTGCTCGTCCGCCCAAAGGATGTAACAGAGCTTGGCGACGCACTTCTTGGCGAAGGATTTATTCAGGGCAATATTGATGACGGAAAAATAAAACCGGCGACGCGCAGAGAAATAATAGAATCAAAAATGATGCGCGGCGAAACCGTACCTTATATTAAAGAAATCAATCTTCCGGAAATGAAATTTTTAGAGGTGGATATTAATTTTTCACTTGACTATAAGCCGGGAAATACCGAATTGCTTGACGAAATGATCAATAACACGGTTGTTGAAGAATTTAAGGGCTTTAAGGTTCGGACATTGCGAAAGGACGATTTTTTCATACATCTGTGCAGCCATCTGTATAAGGAAGCAGCTACCCTTCCCTGGGTTGAAATGACGCGCGATATGACAATGTATAAATATGCGGATATTTATATGCTTATTTCCGATTCTGATGAAAGCGAAATAAATTTTTTATTCAAGCGGGCAAAAGAACTCGGAACGGAAAAAATATGCGCCTTTGCAATTATACAAATGTCAAAGCTTTTTAAATTCGGTAATTCCTATGCCGTATCCGCCGCAGAGGAAATATTAAATAACGACCCGAAATTTATCCACACCGTCATTTCCCCTAAAGACGGAAAGCTGCTTATATTTACCGAAAAGGATATAGAAAAAAGATTTTTTGCAGCCAACCGGAAATCTCTTTTAAAGGAGGTCGGAAGAGTTGAAATCACTTAATATGGAGAAAAATAATACTAAAGGCTTTCTGTTTACATTTTGCGGACTTGACGGATGCGGAAAGACGACTATGCTGACACAACTAAAGAAGGAGCTGGAAAAGGAACACAGTGTGTTTTTAACTAAACAGCCTACTGATGTGGTGCGTAATTCGGATATTTTCAGAACATATACAGACAATCCAAATCACGACGCTTACGATTACCGCAGTCTGTCTCTCCTTGCCGCAAGCGACAGATTACAGCATTGCAACAAGGTTATTAAGCCGCAAATGCAAAGCGGAGAAATTGTAATCAGCGACAGATATTTTTACTCTTGCCTTGCAAATCTCAGAGCCAGAGGTTTTAAAAACGATGCTTGGATATATGAAATTGCAAAATCAATCGTAAAACCCGATATTGCATTCTTTTTTGATGTGCCGGTTGAAACCGCAATTAAGCGCGTCAGAAGCCGTGCGGCAGAAAAAGACAGATACATTGATATAGATTTGCAGTACAAGCTCCGTTCGGAATACATTTCTATATGCAAAACAAACGGCGGTATACTTATTTCGACTGAAAAACCGATAGAGGATTGTTATGACATTGTAAAGAACAGTGTAGAAAGGGTGATGAAAAATGAAAACCGAAGAAAGAATTAAAGATATTCTATCCGAGTTAAGCGGTGAAAAAAACATTGAAACCAAAGCACGATTGCAGGAGGATTTGTCTCTTGACAGTCTGTCGATGGTGACAATGCTTGTTGAGATAGAGGATTCCTTTTCAATAGAGCTTGACGAAAAGGATATGAATCCGTTTGATTTGATTACTGTCGCAGATGTTATAAAGCTTACGGAAGGATATATCGGTGATGAAAATGAATAAACATATAGAATTACCTATCACAGAGCCTATGTACGGAACATATCATCATCAGGGACCGGCCACGGCAATCGATGTTAACGGCAACGCCGCAAAAAACTGGTGTCTTAATCAAGCCGTTAATCTTATGTGTGGCAGGAGATTTTTAAACGGCCTCACAACACCTGAGCTTTCAGTTCCGGGCTATTCTTTGCTGGGAACGCCTTATATGGAATATATCAGCGTTCCCACCCGTTTTACAGGAGGATATATTAATTTTATCATCAAGAAAATGCTTGATAACGGATATTATGTATATTTCGAAACTGTAGATGATTACTATGTTACGGGAAAAAGCTGGTACCGTGAACGTCATTTTATGCACAACGGTTTAATATGCGGTTATGACAGTGATGACAAAACCTATTGCATATACGCTTATGACAAGAATTGGATATATCAAAAATTCTGGACGCCTCAGAACGCATTTGACGCCGGAAGAAGAGCTGCCGAAAAACAAGGCAAATTCGGAAATATCTGCGCCGTTAAAATAAAAGATGAAGATGTTAAAATTTCGGCAGAAACAATTTATTCAAAATTGAAGCAATATCTTGATTCCGACATTGAAAAATATCCGTTTCAGGCTGAAGGAAATGTATACGGTATTGCGGTGCTGACATATATTTCCGAATATGTTATGAGATTATACAGAGAGGTTATTCCGTACGAACGCATGGATCGCAGAATTTTTCGTCTCATCTGGGAGCATAAGAGGGTTATGCTTGAAAGAATAATTAAAATTGAAGAAACGCTGAATTTTGATAATAAGCTCAGTGAAAAATACCGTCCGCTTGTTAAAGAGGCGGATACAATGAGAATGTTATATGCGTCTCATCATATGAAACGCCGTGACTCGGTATTACCGATCATTTCGGAAAAGCTGTTGAGGCTCCAAAAAAATGAACGGGAAATATTGACCGAGCTCGTAGAAAAAATGGGAAAGGTGCTGGAAAATAATGCTGTGGGAATTTCTGAAAAGCAGAATACAAAATAATCCTAATCAAAAGGTGTGCGAAAATAACGCCGAAATGACCTTTGAGGAGCTGCTTGTTTTTGCCGAGAATTTTTCGGCAAAGCTTAACGGAATAAAATGCTGCGCCATTCTGTGCGAATCCGAAATGGCGGCAGGTATGGCTTTGCTGTCCTGTTTTGCGGCAGGGGTTACGGCAGTGCCGCTCTCGCGAAGATACGGAGAACTGCACTGTAATAAAATATTGGACGCAATAAATCCGGAGGCGGTGATTACCGATGAAAACGGTGATTTTCAAATTTTACATATCAAGGACTCGGCTTATACCGAGCCGGAGCTTCACCCTGCGCTTATTATGTGTACCTCCGGAACCACCGGAACTCCCAAGGGCGCTATGCTGACAGAAGAAAATATAATCTCAAATGTATCGGATATAGCGAATTATTTTAATATATCAAAAAACGACAGTATATTAATTGCCCGTCCGCTGTATCATTGCGCCGTGCTCACGGGCGAATTTTTAACAGCACTCATAAAAGGCACCGATATACGCTTCTATTCCGGCGGTTTCAATCCGACAATAGCTTTAAGACTTATAAGGCAGTACGGTATAACTGCTTTCTGCGGAACGCCCACACTTCTCAGTATGATGGCGCGTTTTAATAAAGGCGGCTCCGTTTTAAAGCACATTTCCATAAGCGGAGAGTGTATGGATCGCGATACGGGTATGCACATATCCGCAGCTTTTCCGAATGCTGAAATTTATCATGTTTACGGTCTTACCGAATGTTCACCGAGGGTGGCTTTTCTTCCGCCCGAAAGGTTTAAGAATTATGCCGATTGCGTCGGTTTGCCGTTAAAGTCGGTATCAATCAGAATTCTTGACCGTAACGGCAATGAAGTCCCGCAAGGAGAAACAGGCGTTTTATGGGTTAAGGGAGATAATGTTATGGCAGGCTATTATAACAATCCCGAAAAAACCGCCGAAATATTCAAGGATGGATGGCTTTGCACGGGCGATACAGCTCTTATAAACAGCGAGGGACTGCTTAAAATAAGAGGCAGAAACGACGACCTTATAATTAAAGCCGGTATGAATATTTATCCGCAGGAGATAGAGAGCGCATTAAAGCTTGATCCGCGTGTAAAGGAGGCTCTTGCATACGGAGAAAAGGACGAAAAGCTCGGTGTACAGATAATTTTAACTGTTGCGGGTGATTTTTCCGACCCGTCGGAAATAAGGGAGCTTTGCAAGGATTGCCTGCCCGCATATCAAATGCCCGCAAGAATAACACTGGTGAATGAAATACCGAAAAACGGTTCGGGTAAAATAATAAGGCGGTGAAAAAATGATCGAACGCGAAATTAAGCTTATGCTGACAGAGGAGGAATACACCGCGCTTGCTGAATCTGTATGTCGGCATACATCCGCAAATATTCAAACGAATTATTATTTTGACACCGACGACCTGTCTATGAATAAAAAGGGCATAACCTGCCGCATACGCCATAAAAACGGAATATATAAGGCTACGGTTAAAAAGCATAATGCCGACGGCGCCGAGTGCAGTATCGAAACCGATATATGCGAAAAATCCGAATTTGACCCGACTGTTTTTAATGCATTGGGGCTCCGTTTTCAGGGCGAGCTTGTCACCGAAAGGATGAAGCTGTACGATAATGCATTTTGCAAAGCCGTGCTTGACAAAAACACATATCTCGGCAAAACGGATTTTGAACTTGAAATAGAGTATTGCGAGGCCCACAAGAAAAAAGCCGGTGTCTGCCTTGAAAATATTGCAAATCTATTGTGCCGTTACGGCTGTGTATCGGACAAAAAACAATTTTCAGCACGCATATCGCGCGCAAAATCTAAATCGCAAAGATTTTTTGAAGAAAAAAATTGAGAAAATTTTTTCTAACCTTGACGTAGACTGTCAGGGTTATTTTTTATACTGTACAAGCAATTGCAAAGTGTCGGGACGCCGACCGAAAAAATATTAAATTTAAAGAAAGAAGGAAAAACAAATGGCTTGTAAAAAAGCTAAACAAACAGAACAAGTCGTAATGACCGAAAAAGCAGCGGAAACCGAGGCGAATGTTGCCGAGGTTTCAACAAACAATCAGGGTGAAAGACTTCTTTTCGGGGTCGATTCACACACACCGTCTAACGATATTCTTCAGAATAATCTAACCGAATTTGAATGGGCTGTGCGAAACAAGGTGTATCCCAACTTTTGGGGCAGAAATCTTACGGGCGAAAATGCGCTAACAAAAGAGGAAATTGACTTCCTGCACGGTATGGGCTGCAAAATCGCGGCAATCTATACAGACGGCGAGCCGAAGCAGACCGAGGAACAGGGCAGAATTCTCGCGAAGAAGATTGATGTTACCGCATATGAGCTGGGTATTCCCGAGAACACGGCGGTTTTTCTTGAAATAGGTGAGGAAAACTTGACCCGCGATTTTATGAAAGGCTTTGCGGACGGTCTTATGACCGAGGGCTTTACCCCCGGCTTTAAGGCGAATACAGACGCCGCATACAGCTTTGACCGTGAATTCAGCAGGGGGCTTCAGACCGATAGGGAAATATTTGAAAAGTGCATTGTATGGGCAGAGGCTCCGTCTCTTAAAGAGTACGACCGTGTAACCACAACCCACCTTATCCACCCGGATAACTGGACGCCGTTTGCACCGTCGGGCATTACAAGGCAGGATATTGTCGTATGGCAGTACGGTAAGAATTGTCATCCCATAGCGGACGGTAAGGACAGAGAAACAGCCTTTAATGTGAACCTTGTGCGAAATGACAGGGTAATCACCCAAAAAATGTTTTAGTTGAAAGGATGAAAAAAATAATGTATAATGGAGGTAAAGAAATATGTCGGTATATTCGGTAAGTGTATATCCGGGCAGTGTAACAATACGAAAAGGCGAGTGGTATTACGGCGCTTATGCTACGGTAAGAGCAAGCAGTAATTGTTGTACGGATGTAACATGGTACAGTGATAAAACGGCGGTCGCTACGGTCAACGCGACAACAGGGTATATATACGCAAGGTCTGCGGGTACTGCGAGAATTTATGCGCAGTCTAAAGTAGACGGCAGTAAAAAAGATTATATTATCGTAACCGTAACAAGCGGGAATATATGTGTCGATTCAGTTTGCTTAAGCGCTGGTTATCTTTCGCTTGAAAAGGGCGAGCGCGGGTATTTGTCCGCAACGGTCTGCCCGGCAAACGCCACAAACAAGAGCATATCCTGGAGCAGCAGTAATCCGTCAGTCGCCACTGTAAGCGACGGAACAGTAAGAGCGGTAGGCATAGGCGGCGCTACAATAACCGCAAGAGCGCAGGACGGCAGCGGTGAGTACGACACCTGTTATGTGAACGTAACGGGAGATATACTTGTAAACTCGATTACGCTTAATTATTCAAGCTACATATTAAATCCTGACGGTGCGGTATTGTTAAGAAAAAGCATATGCCCGACAAATGCGACAAATAAATGCGTTCGCTGGAGCAGCAGTGACAACGGTGTTGCAAGGGTCAACCCCGACAGCGGCTATGTCACGGCACAGGGCACAGGCACGGCAATAATAACCGCAACCGCACAGGACGGCAGCGGAAAATATGCGGAATGCAGGGTTACGGTCAACCGACCTATAGCGGTTACGGATATTGAGGTTTGCCCGACAAGTCTTACAATGAATGTGGGTGATGTCGAGTATCTCTGCACAACAATCATACCGTATAACGCAACCAATCAGTCGGTAACATGGTGCAGCAGCAATGAAAATGTCGCAACGGTAGGAATACACAGCGGCAGAATCACCGCAAAGCGCGTAGGAACGGCAACTATCACCGCGACTACGGCTGACGGAGGTTATCAGGCGTGCTGCATTATAAAAGTAACGGGTTATTGTCGTTTTGATAATTCAAAGACAAATACAATAATTGATGATTTTGTCAAACTGTTAGGAGACAAAAAGGTTGATATTCCGGTTCTTGATTTATTTTATACACATTCGACGAAAGAATGTGTAAAAATAATAATTGACAATGACGCTGTAATAACAAAAATTGCGAACGAATTGTCAGTACATAAAGCTTTTATTCAAACCATATTGATGAGAGAATTATGGTGTCTGAACTTGGCTGATATAGCGGGTGATGAAATGGTTCAAAACTATTATACTTGGAAAGAATCTTGTGAATATTGGGAAAGCCAGGACACATTATATCAGGCTACCGTTCCATATCCGTCGCCTCCGGTTCCGTTAAAGGAAGATTCAAGTGTGGGATTGGGTCAAATATTTGCAAAAGTGGCTATTGCTGCATATAATCATGCCATTGATTTTGATTATATTTGCGGAGTAAGAAAAAATGCTGATGATTGGCACGAATGCAAAAATGTATGGTATTCACTAAAGGACAATGAAGAATATAATATCAGAATGTCAACTATCAATATTTTAAGCTGCATAGACGAATTTGGTTATTCGCATGCATATAATTTATATTCTGCAGAGCAGTGTAAGCATGTATTTACAAGATATAATGCAAATACAAATGTAATTAACGACTACGGCGAGGAATGTTATCAGTATTATCTCATATTTGAAAAGTACATTTAGCATTAAAGGGAGAAGCGGTGTGAATAAAATTTTCAAATTGATTAAAGCAACACTTAGTTTTGTATCGGGCTACTTTTTGCTTCCGATGATAATGTTGGGCTTTATTTTGGCAACTAATTCTTCAAAGGGTTGGCAAATAAATAATGAAGACGGTGTGGTGCTGATTCCGCTGGGAATAGTATTTTTGATTATAGCATTCGCAATAGCTTTTACTTGTGTTTTCTGTTCGGTTTCTGCAATTAGGAAAAAGAGTCACGAAAGTTACTTATTTATCGGGTTGCATTTGCTTGGAATAATTGCTTATTTAATAAATTGGTGGTTAATTGATAAATAAACACTGTGAATTTTTAAATGATGACTGCAACGGATTATCTTTATATAGTATGTTAGTCAAAAATGTCGGTGGAAGATCAACGAAATTTAAATCGATTAAACATCCCTATACAGAAACAGCGGTCGGCGAAAGCTGACCGCTGCAACAAGTCCACCGGCACAATAAAACTATTAACCGAAAGACCGATGTGCAACAGCTGTGCGAATGTGGTAACCCAATTCACCGCCAAATATAAAAATATAGTTATCGAGGTAGTGGATAACGGTCATAAATTATATGTTAAATGAAAGAAGGAAACAGTATGAAGCATGGTACATTGGACGGTTATATAGAGAGTCTTGAATGGTTTTACTATGAAACAAATACTCGAAGATTTGGTAATAATTCGGTAAAAAGAGGCGGCTGGGCGCTTGAGGATACTACCGTGGGTCATTATCTTTCGGAGGTTATTATAGCCGACCTTATTATGAAAAATGAGAACCGAATTTGGCCGCGGTATATTCCGAGAATTAAAAATGCCGTGAAAGCGGTTCTTTCCCGTTCGCCGGAGCTTGATTGGCAAGAGCTGGAGCCGGACGAATGGGAGGAACTCACGAAAATTGCCGAGCGTGTAAAGGAAAAACCTGCCTAATATCCGTATTGTTCCTGACGGAAAGGAATTTTAAAATCAAGGCAAATATAAGATTTCGTCTTAAAAAATTCCGAAAACAGCGGTCGGCGAAAGCTGACCGCTGCAACAAGTCCACCGGCACAATAAAGCTATTGACCGAAAGACCGATGTGCGAGCGGAATTGCACAATTCGACAACATCCATTGTATTTTCTGCTAACATTTTGGTTGAAATTGGGAAAAGAATAGTGTATAATAATATTAAAACAAAATTCAGGTATATAAAATGCAGCATATTATTCGGTTCCCTTAAATAATATTAAAAGGTGTTGTATGTATGCGAGTATCAAAAAGTTTTATGTCGGTTATCAGCATGGCTTTGGTTGTATTCTTTCTTTGTTCGTGCTCGCCTTATGATTTTGGATTGAGCGATGGCGAAATAGAAAAAGTAATCTCTGAATTTGCGAAGGAAGCACAGCTTTCTTCTGTGACTGCAAGCAGTGAGGAAAATGCTGAGGCCCATTCATCTGTTGCGGCTGCAAGCTTTTCTGAAGCTCCAAAGGAAACCGGAGGCAACAGTAATTCAGAAAACACTGCGGAAGAAAATGAAATTTCCGATAATGACAATGCGCTGATAAATCCCGATATTTTTGAGCGCGAGCCGGTGCCCGAAGAGCCTGCGTTACCAGAAACGAATTTTACAAATATACACAAAATTACAAATTTAGATGAACTGAATCAGTTTGCCAACGCTGTTATGTGCGGACATTCATATGCGGGCGAGCAGGTCACGCTTGAAGCGGATATAGATTTAGCCGGAATTGAATGGACGCCCATAGGGGTTCGCGGAAAAGCTTTTAAGGGCGAATTTATAGGTAACGGTCACACTATCAGTAATTTGACTGTAACAGCCTTAACTGATAAAATGACAGATGCCCGCGGTTATGAAGCTTGCGTAGGATTCTTCGGTTATGCGGAGGATGCCGTAATAAGAGGAATAACGCTTGAAAATATTAACATATCAATCCCAAAAAGCAATAAAGCTGAGTCTTTGTATGTAGGCGCTGTTGCGGGCAGTATGTTTGCCGTAAACAGGGGAATAGAAATAAGCGAATGTAAGGCAACGGGGAATATAAGTGTATCGTCCGGCGATTTGGTATTTGCAATGATTGGCGGAATCGTAGGTGGATTCGACGCAAACCGCGAGGACACTTATTATCGTATGAGCCTGTTATATTCTGCCGTTAATATAGCCGTTAAAGGGGAAACCGTTACCTGCGGGGGAATTACGGGCATACTTAATTCCAGAAACAGTAAACCTACAGATTCTTATGTAACCGATATAGTTTATATCGGCAGCATAGACGAGGCGAATGTAGGGTGCAGCTATACCGGTGGATTATGCGGAGTTTATAACTCTGCCTACCGATGTGATATAAAAAATGCTTTTATTAAATTTGAGATAAAAAGAACACAGCTTGGTCCTTATACATTTATCGGTATTGTTTCAGGTGACCAATGCGTTGCTACCGGAGATTTAGGACTTGAAAATGTTTACGGTATGATTACCTGCAACGGAAAAAATATGCAAATGTCAATGATAGGCAGAAAAAACGGAAATGTTTATTTCAAAAACTGCATCGAAACAGACCGATTACCCGACATTGTTTCGTTTGATACCGAAAAATGGGATTTTACCGATCTTGCTTTTCCGAAACCTAATTATTAATCTAATATGCTTTATCGTTTATCAGCGGTCAGTTAAAACTGACCGCTGTTTTTTGTTGCTCTGAGCAACATTTCGGCAAAATATATGACAATAATCCTCTTATTGTTACAAAAAACAAAATAAATTTTCCATTCTACAAAATATGACAATTATATCAGTTTTCTAATGATATAATTTGCTTATAAACCAAATTTTTATCACAAAAAACATAAAAACAGTCTATTTTTGACAACAATAATATGCTTCATTCGATAAATCTGCGAAAGGGGGTGATTTTCATTGGGACTGCCGAAAGACGTTTAAAGCTAATGAGGTTACTTTGTCAACGCCGCCATGAAATAATACCGAACTTGGCAACGGAATTCGGCGTCTCAGTAAGAACAATACAACGGGATATTGATGAGATAAGCGATATTTTGCCGGTTTATGTAAAAACCGGAAGATATAACGGCGGTGTGTATGTTGTTGAGGGTTTTCACTTAGATAAAATGTATATGGGAGTCGATGAAATATCCCTGCTTGAGAAAATAAAAGAAATGAGTGTCGGAAACAGAAAAATATTACTAAGCTTCAAGGAGACAGAATTACTTAATAAGATTATAATGAATTACAAAAAGCCGGCAGTTTAGTTTTAATTAAGACATAAACCGTCAGGGTTAAGCTTTATAATGAAGCCGCAGCTGTAAAAAAATACGGAAAGGAGATCTGTTATGGAGGATGTTAAAATTGTTTTGGCAAACCATGAACAAAAGCTTTTGATATTAGAAAAAGAAATCCGTGAGTTAAAAGCCGTTCAAACTGAAATACGCACAATGAATGAAACTCTGGTAACGCTTGCAACCGAGCTTAAACATACAAATGAGCATCTGGCAAGGCACGAAAAGAAAATTGAGGAAATAGAAGCCATTCCAAAAATGCGTATTCAGCAAATTATAACGGCTATAATTGCGGCAATGGCAGGAGGCATAATTTCTGTTATTATAGGACTATTTATGAAGGGGTGAAAAAATGGATTATACAGATTACATTAAAACAGAATTACTTATTTTAGTACCTGTCCTTTATGTTATAGGCATTGGGCTTAAAAAAAGCAGGACAGCCGACAAAAATATACCTGTAATACTCGGCACAATCGCAATTATTTTATCTGCCCTTTGGATATTTGCGACCGAAAGCTTGAATAGCGCGAAAGAAATACTTTCGGCACTTTTTACAGCCATAACTCAGGGCGTTTTGTCGGCGGGAGCAAGCGTATACATAAGTCAGCTTTATATTCAATCAAAAAAGGAAGAATAAAGTATGATTAGTATTATTAAAGCATATGCAACGAAAAACCTTTGTTACATTGCCTCACAAAAAATGAAGCCTCAGGGCATTGTGGTTCATTCAACGGGAGCCGATAATCCTTATTTGAAAAGATATGTTGACGCTCCGAAGGAGGTAGGTGTTAATCAATACGGTAATCACTGGAATACCGCAATGCCGAACGGAAGAAAGGTCTGTGTTCATTCCTTCATCGGTTATGATAAAAACGATGAGGTAAAAATAGCAAATATTTTGCCCTACAATATCTGTTGTTGGGGTGTCGGAAACGGCAAAAAAGGCAGCTATAATTATAATCCCGCCTATATTCAGTTTGAAATCTGCGAGGACGGTCTGACCGATAAAATATACTACAAAAAAGCTTTTTCCGCCGCAGCAGAATATTGCGCCGAGCTTTGCAAAAATTACGGTATAGAAGTAAGCAATATAGTCGGTCACTGCGAAGCATACCGTTTAGGCTATGGCAGCAACCATTCCGATCCCGAGCATTGGATGAAAAATTTCGGTCAAACAATGGCTGATTTCAGAGCAAGGGTTTCGGAAATTCTTAACAGCAGCAGTATTGAAGCAGATAATATAAGCGATAATTCTTCTGAGATCAATTTAATCAAAAAGGGCGATTTGGTTTCTATTGCAGACAATGCTTCATACTATGACGGAGCCGCGGTACCCTTATGGGTAAGGACGCAAAATTGGTATGTAAAAAGCGAACCAATCGGTAATCGCGCGATTATAGACAAAAATGAAAAAGGGACAAATTCTATTTGCAGTCCCATAAGCACCGAGTTTTTAAGAATTATTAAGAAAAAATCCGATAATATCGTAAAATCAGATGTAACCGGCAAATGTCCATATTTGATAAAGGTGACAGCAAATTGCGCTTATATTTATAAGGACGCAGGAATTGATACCGAAAAGGTCGGAGCAATTACAGATAACGGTGTTTATACCATTGTTAAAGAGCAATACGAAAACGGAGGAACTAAATGGGGAAGGCTTAAATCGGGTGCGGGATGGATATTACTTGACTGCGCTGAAAAAATTTAAAATTTTTTCTAACCCTGACGTAAACTGTCAGGGTTATTTTTTATACTGTATATGCAGCTGCGGGAAATCGGGAAACCGATTCCAAAAAATAGTTTAATTTTAAGCAAAAAAATAAAAATTAAGGAGGAATTTAAAATGAAAACTATTTTCGGCGTTAATTCAGCCACGCCTATTAACAAAAAGCTGAAAAACGGATATACAATGTTTGATTGGGTGATGCGTCAGAAAGGCTTTCCGAGCTTTTGTATGCGTACTCTCTGCGGTGAGGACAAAATCACACCCGATGAAATCAAATTTTTAAGGGCAAAGGACTGCAAGGTGGGTCTTGTGATCCGCGACCTTACCGAAAAGTCGGTTTCGGGCATAAACGGCACCGAGGACGCGCTAAGAGCGGTAGAGGCTGCAAAGGAAGCAGGCGTAGCTCAAAATGCGGGCATAGCAATATTTGCGGAAATAAAGCCCGATTGGAGCATAAATCACAATTGGATGATTTCTTTTGCACAGGCGATTTCGGCAAACGGATATATTCCCGGCTTTATCGCCAACACCGATTCGTCGAAAAACTTTAACTTTGACCGCCAGTGCAGTCATTATGCACAGGCTACAAAGGACACCGATTACCTCGGCGCGGTATTCGCGGCAACTGAGCCCAAGCTTGACGGTATGCCGGAAAAATGGGCGCCCTACTGTCCTTCCGCGCTTGAGCCTGAGGATATGTCACTTTGGTTATGCGGAGCTACGGCGTTTGATTCGGTATCGGCAGAGGATGTATATGCCGCAGATGAAAAAATTCTTGCTAAAATGTGGTAAAGGAGGATATAATATAAATGAACAAAAAGCAATATAATAATATTATAAGAAATACTTTAAAACGGGAGCATACCGAGGATTCACTGTCGGCGGCAAGGGCTGTATTTAAAAATATGGGCGTTGCGCTGCCCGGCGGGGATATAAAAGAGGTTTTTGAAACCGTTAAGACCGATAACTATATGGATTGGAAATCCTGCACAATGGAAGAGGCGCAGGCGGCGGCGAATAACGGCACTGCGGCAATAGGCATAAGCGACAGTAAAATAGTTGTTTTGGCAGCTGATGACGCGGAGGAGCCGATTGAATCTACCGCTAATGTTTTAGCGATTACCGATACCACACCGGCTGTTGCTGTTGCAGGGTTGCAGTATTATTCGTATGGCTACGGAAGTAATACGATAATTGGTAATAATACTGATTACAGGGGATTGCAAATTTTATCCAACAGTCAATTGAACCTACTTAATTATAATAAAAAGTTTTATCAAAATGCTGCAAATTGTTACGGAATTCCATGGAAACTTCTCGCAGCTATTCATTACCGCGAATATGGATTAAAAAGAGAAGGTCCAAACAATGGAAATGGGCCATATCAAATATGGGGAAAAAGTTACCCAATCGGGACACTTTCTGATTCACAATTTCAAAACGTAACAAACGATGCGGCAAAATATATAGTATCAAAAGCAAACGGAAGAAATTTAAGTATAGAAGACAATGTTAAATATACATTGTTTGCTTATAATGGCTTATCAAACTTGTATAAAACACAGGCGTTAAATCTTGGATTTTCGCAAGCCAAAGCCAATATAGGTGAAGGTTCGCCTTATGTGATGAATCGGGCTGATTGTAGGCGTGATCCGACTGTCGAACCTACAAGAAGTAACAGAACATGGGGTCAAATTAAATCTGACGGTGGTTCTATTAGTTACCCCGCTAATAGTGATTACGGAGCTTTTGTAGTTTATTCTGCAATTTAATTTAAGATACTGATACAAAATCAAAAATCCGAGATTTGTTAAAATAATCTAATCTCGGATTTTTGATTTGTTAAAAATAATATATCTATTTATCTAAAACTTCGGAAAACGAAATGAAATAGTTTTTCCATTTTTCTCCGTTTAAATTCCATACGGATTCATCGGAAAGATATTTTGACAGTTCGGGGCTTGCTTCATAATAGTCATTATCGGACGGCAAAGTAAATTCCGATATTTTCTGTAATGACCCGTCAATTAACGATTCTTCGGTATAAGCGGTATCGATCCCGTTTGAATAATAAGAAAATGTTTTTTGTATTATAAAATCTTTTGTTTGATTATTATAACTGCTGATAGAATAAAATGTTGTTCGGTCCGCTGTATGGTTTGATAACACGGTCTTTTTATCTGTATCAGGGCAAACATTAGCCAAAGTCTGAAAAGTGGGAGCTAAAATGAATTGTTTATTACTTTCATCCCAAATATAGCCTATAAAGTATTCTGCTGCAGCTGTTCTCTGATACGGTATAAGTAAATCCTCGTATCCGTCAAAATTTATATCGCGAAAATAAAGAGGCTTTTTTGTAAAAGAAGCATTTTCGATTGGGGTTATATTTTGAATCTGTCCGTTGTTGTCCGAAAAGACTGCCAATGATTTTATTGAATTTTCAGTATTGTCTGTGTGAGTTATCTTGATTTTTAAATTTGGCAAGGCACTGTCGGGAGTATATATTGTAATTTTTCCCTCGGAGCGGTTAAGTTGAGATGATGAGTTCTTTGAATTGCCTTTGCGACAAGCGGCAAAAATAAGAATAACTAAAACGGTTAAAAAAATGAGAAAGACTTTTTTCATAACAGCACATCTCCGTAAAGCATATTTAATTCCTAATATTATTTCTTAAGCCAATTGACAGAGGCAGTTTTGGAATTTAAATCTTTATTAAAAAGTGATTTATAAACGTTTTCGGATATTTCCGCACCGTTTGCAAAATATTTGCGTGAGGTATCGGAACGATATTCAGAAAACTCTGTTTTATATAATTCGTTTTCGCCGTAACCTAATATTTTATAAATGTAATCTGTGTGTTCGGGTGCGGTACCTTCTCTTGCGGAAAGCAATGTTTTGTCGGATAAAATTTTCACATAATTCAAATCCTCATGCCATAGTGTAACCTTGTTATCCTTTATCCAAAAAATATACAGCAAATTACTCCGTACAAGTAATTCGTCCTTGCCGTCGCCGTTAATATCATAGAAAGCATATTCGGTTGAATTATTATCGGATAAATCGCTTATTTTTAATTTGCCGCCCTGTTTGTCGCAGGCTTCTGCCTTGCCGCTTAAAAATCGGTTATACAGAGTCTTGTCTTCATCTGTAATTTGCGTCCATTCGGCATTTGGAGCATTATTGAAATTCTCAGAGCTTTTAAGCTCATTTATCGTATATTTATCTTTACTGAATTTTAATGTAACATACGAATTAATCGCCGCGCTGCTGCTTTGAATAAAGCTACCGTCCTGCTTCAAATCAATCATATCGCGTTCGGTAAATTCAAAGGAGTATATTACTCCGTTATATTCGTGGAATACCAGATAAAGTCCGAAATTCGGCGAAGCATATAACACAAGCTCGTTTACACCGTCATTATCTAAATCTATTGTTGTGTATTTATCCGGCGTGATTTGCAAATCAGGATATTTCTCAGAACGGTAATTTTTTAAACAAACAGATTTTCCTGCTTCATCGGTAAATAAAATTTTGTCATTAAGGATGTCGGTCAATTCGTATTTTTGTGCATTGTTTTCGCTTGAGGTACCGGATGTTTCTGTATTATCACTGTGTTTATCATAAGCTTTATTGTTTTTTCCGCAAGCGCAAATTGAGATTGCAGTTATAATTAAAATAAAAAACAGCAATGTTTTTTTCATACGCACGACTCCTAAAAATCTTTGTTATTATAATTATATGATATTTAATAGATTTATAACAGAAACAAAACGGTTACATTTTTTCCAATATATTTTACTAATCCTGACGCAAACTGTCATGGTTATTTTTTATACTGTACTTGCAGCTGCCGAAATTAAAACTTTAAGGAGAAATTAAAAATGCAAGCAATAATTGTTTCTGTTAATTTAATTCTAATCATAATGGGTTTTGTATGTATTTGTATGAGTACATACAAGCTTGAAAAAAATATTTCATCGTCAATTAAAAGAATTGTTCTTCCGGGAGCAATGTTGGGCGGTGTTATATCACCTGTTATATTTGCTCCAATCAGCCTTTTAAATTTAATAACGGGAGTTCTTCTGGGAATATTGACTGCGGAAGTAATAGCTATTTTTTCAGGGATTTCCAAAACAAGATGGATGGATCAAAAACCGATTGCTTATTATGATGACGGCACACCCGCAAAATATTTCATAACAGGAGATAAGCACAGGAATTTTGCTATGGTAAAAGCGTTTTGCAGAGATATGAATACAAGGCTGAAGGATGTTATGATTATTCTCGGTGATGCGGGGTTTAATTACTACGGCGACGAACGGGACGATAAACTTAAAAAAGAAATCTCACGCCTTAGTATCACTCTGTTTTGTCTTCACGGAAACAAGGAAAACCGTCCTCAAAATGTCGGTACATACGGTATCAGGGATTTTTGCGGAGGCAAGGTTTATTATGAGCCGAAATACCCGAATATCTATTTTGCTATTGACGGAGAAATATATACATTTGAAGGCAAAAAATATATGGTCGTCGGCGGTGCGCACAGTGTAGATAAAATGCGCTGTATTGAGGAAAATAAACCGTTTTTTGCAGATGAAATGCCTGATGAAGAGATTAAGGCGAGGGTTGAAGAACGACTTAAATCCGAAAACAACAGAATTTACGGTATGATGACACACACCTGTCCTATAAACTATCTTCCGACCGAAATGTTCATGTCAACAAAACAAAATGCAATAATAAAGCGAAAACCAAAAAAAGCAAAATCCAAAAAGTTATTTAATCCCGACATTGACCGTTCGACAGAGGAATGGCTCGGCAAGCTCGAGAAAAAGTTGGATTATGAGGTTTGGTACTGCGGACATTATCATATTGATAAGCAACTTGATAAGGTTGATATGATGTATAATGAAATAAGACCGTTGCATATGGCATTAAAATAAGCTTTTAACATAGTTATTTGGAATCAATTAATAAATCGGCATAGTATCAAAAAAACACCGCCTATCCCGATTGGGACAGACGGTGCTTTTTTATGCCGCTAACGGCATTTCCATTTGGTTCTTAACGGCTCTGAGTGACAATTCCTGCGACTGCATTTGCAGCAGCGAAAAGTCTTTGTCAAGGTCGTCAAGCCGGCGTTTTAGCACCTGTTCGTAGGTTGTTTTTTTAGCCTTTAACGCCTCAATCTTTTTGAGCCAGCGGTTAATAACCGCGGCAGATGAGCAGCCGTTGTCGATGAAGTGCTGAATACGCTCCTCGTAGGTTTCAATATCTCTTTTGTAATTCATATAAAATTCAGCCGTCATTTTCTCACGCTGCTTTTCATCGTTCGCCACGAACATACTGTTTGAAGAAACATTACCCGCGTTCAGATTGCATTTTGAAAGCGCCTCAATGTAATCCTCAAATATGTTTAAGAGCGGCAAATGCGGATTGGGTATAAAATACAGGTTGCCGTGAATGTTTATCTTGACCGCCTGCATTTTTTCGAGTAAAAGCTGCACCACCGAATCAACATGGTCGGAATTGTAGCAGCTTTTAAACCGATCGAAAAGAGTGAGCGCCTGCTCGCAGTATTGCGCCGCGTCAATCTCCGGGTCATATTCGGTATTGTCGTAGAATATTTCTTCGGTTTCACGCTTAAACGCTATGTTCGCAAGCTTCTTGTAATTGTTGGTTGTAGAGTCAAGCGTTTCCTTTACAAGCTCGCGGCAGATAACCGATGAGGTGTCCTGCTTGTTATCCCGACAGTAAATGCGGTAGATATGCGTACCGCCGGCGTCCTTATTAACCACACGGTCCTTAAGCGCCGTTGTAGCGTATCTGTATGCGCTTGCCGCCGATTCGCGCGCGGGCTTTACCTTCGGTAAATTAAAAGCCTTGCCAAGCTCAATAAATCTATCTTTCGGTATTAAAATATTTGCTGTAGAATAATAGAGCAGCTTGCCTATAATCCCACTGTTTCCTTCATTCACTCCCATATAAGACTGCATTTCCGGCATATGGTTTTTCCTTTCTAATTTGTATATATTTTTTCCGGATAATCTCTTGCCGCCTTGACACCGTTTTCTTTGTAAGCCTCTGAAATCGTATAAAGGCTTTCACCGTAAAGCTGTCGGCAGGAAATACATTCGTAGGACCGCCCGATACAACCACAGTTATCGCGATATTGATACGGTAAATATGTAAAATAATAACAACCGCAATAAGAGCATTGCCGTACCGGTATTGTACCGTCTAGTAAAGAATCAAGTCCAAGACTTTTTCTCAGCTTTTTTCTGCATTTGTTTAAATCCAGTGTTATTACGGCAAAGCGGTTTGAATTTACATGACAGGATAAAATTCCGCCTTTCAGTGCTTTCCTGTTCAGATAAACGGAGTTTACAATCTTCTCAAGCAGTCTTGTTAGCTGATTGGCTTTTGTCCCGGTATTTGGTGCGAGAAAAGCAGATATTTCAATGATTTTTTCCTTACGCATTGCCTTCCCCTTTCCGTATTTTTTCTTCGTATTCTTTTTTGAGCTTCCTAAATAAAAGCAAATCATCTATCCCTTTCTGATCAATAGGCCAGAAAAGGCGTTTGTAGGTCTCGCAAAGCGGAGCGCAGATAGCCTGAATTTTAACCTGCGCTTTCTGCACCTGCGGGTTGGAGCGCACATCCATATCCACAGCCTCAACTATTTTCTTGGGTGACAAAGAGGATATAACCTCCTTTAAGAATGCAGTGTTCTGTACTCCTGTCAGCCCAATAAACAGCTTGTCTCCGGATAAAAAGCTTGCAACATCTGCCTTTAAACCGCCCTCGGTAAGATATACGGCGTCGCTGTCTCGGTTGCCGGTTATGTGGATATATGAGGGAACCGAGGTCCCCTCATATTCCTTTTGCTTGGTTGAAGACAGCCACATAAACCTTGTGCCGGTCTTTTCAATTGCTATTCCCTCCGGCATAGTAACGCGCTTAACGGGCGGGTTATCGAAACGGATCTGTAAGCCCTGTATAAGATTTTGTTTGTCCAGTATAGGAATTAAAATACCGCTTTTAAATGCCGCTATGTGCCATATGCCGTCGGTCTTGTAAAATCCCGGCATACCGTGCAGGTCGTAGCGTGCGGCGAGACTGTCGCATATCCATTGCCTTTCCGCATTGTCTGTGGGAAAGCTGCGATACATATTCCGTGCTATCCGTTTGCTGTCAAGCCCTCTGTTTAAAAGATTTGTAAAATGCTTTTTATCAAGGCGTAACAGCTTTAAAAGCTCGGTATATATTTCGCTTCTTTCGGTAATCTCCCGTATCGGGGTTTTAGCCTTTTCGGGCGGCACCGACACGTCATACCGCCTGACAGACGGTTCATTAAGCAATGCCTTATAGCTATCATAATTCTTAAGAGCTGCGCCTGTCGGATTAAAAGAGGAATATAAGGTGACCGCGTTGCCGCCGGTACCGCAGTTATGACAGTAAAACATATTTGTGAGTCTGCTTAAATACATACGGTAACGATGGTCGCAGCAGTAGGGACACCGTGCCTCAACCTCATCGTTTGACAGAGTGCTTCGCTTAATATCTATTCCGCAAAGCTCTGCCGTGTCTATAAGATCAAAGTTAATATACGCTCCCATTTATGAGGCTTTGGGTAGTTCTTCTGCCGCGGGAGCTCTGCTCATTGAGCGAACCGACAGCGGCTTATTTTTTACCATTCTTAAAAATACCGTTTGGCAGTTAAGGGAGGACATATCGAAATGAGCAACGCTTTCGGTGTTGTCAATAAACACAGGGAGATTAAGCCCCGTGAGTTTTCTCATCAGCGCGCATATTTCAAGTCCTGCCGCCGTGCGTTCGGATAGAGAAAGAACAGCGTAATCTCTGCCCTTGTAGGCAAAACGGAATACGCTTTTAAGCTCACCGGTGGTTTTTACGGTTTCAAACAAAATAATGCTTACATTCGGCATTTTAAGCTCCTCTGCTAACAGCTCTGTTCGCTTTGAGACATATTCTTCGAGCGAGGATACTATTGTGGTATAATTTCGTTTATCGGCTTCAAAGGCGCCTGCCTGCTCATTTAAAGCCGTAATTTGAGCGTCCACCGAGTATTTCCGCAGTTTTTTGATTTGCGCTTCAAGCGCGGCAAGCTTTTTTTCTTCGCTGCTAAGCTCTGAAAATTCTTCGTCGGATAAAAGTCCGCGGGAAAGGAGTATGTCTATCTCCTCAATTTCCCGCTGCATAATCTCCGGCGAATCGTCCTCGGTGCGGCGCAGCCCGTCCAGCTCTGCCGAAAGCCTTTCTATATCGTCCTTTTTAAACTGCTCAAAGGTCTCTTTTGCTTTTTGTTCGGTTTCAAGCATTTCCTTTTTTGTTTCCGCTAATCCGTTTGCGTTTTGCCAAATATGGGTCATATCGGATGAAATATCTGCCTTTGCGCTTGAAAACAGCTCATCGGTAAGCGTTACCGAGCAGGTGGGGCATTTAGAACCGGGTTTAAGTCCTTCAAGTTTTTGTTTAAGCGCTGAGTACCTGCTTTTAAGGCTTGCAAGCTCGGCGTCAAGTTTTGCTATATCACCCGAAAACTTTGAAACATATTCCCGTTCTCTTGAAACTTTCAGTCTTTCTTCCAGCGCCGCTGCTTTAACGGCGGTCGGACTGTTTACGGCAGTTTTGAGTTTTCCCGAGAGCAATTCCCGCCGTTTCCTGAAATCTTCAAGGTTTAAGCCCTCAAATTGTTTATTCTTTAGCAAATGAACAGTAGCGGCGGAAACCTCCGCTTGCTCATTCAGCCTGTCGCACTCGGCGTCATTTGCCCGTACCGTTTCGCGCAGGGTCGCTTTTTTGGCTTCTAATATCCGTATTTGTTCATCACATCTGCGGATATTTGCTCTGTAAAAAGACAGCATTTCGGCAGGCTCGGTAATGCTGAGACCCTCAAGCGGTTTTTTGAACCCATCGGACATGGCGGATAAGATTTGCTCGCTGCCTACTGTTTTAAGATTTCGGAAAAGCAGCTCGCGCCCCTTTGTTTCGCTGAAGCTTGTTAAATAAAAGGGGTTGAGGATACAAAGGAATGTATCTTTATCGCAGATAAAGCGGTTAATTTCCTCCTGCCTTACAGAAAAGCTGTCGAATATAAGCTCGGTTTTAGAGCCTATTCTTCGGCGAATAAGGCTGTGCAGAACACCGTTTTGGTCGGTAAAATCCACCTTTACTTCACAGCCTGTACTTTCGGAGTTGACAAGCCTGACTGCCTTTTGCTCTCCGAAATATGTAACGCCGTAAAAGGCAAAAGATACCGCGTGCGCAAGAGAGGTCTTTCCGGCTCCGTTGTGCCCGGTGACGCAGTTTACATCACCGAGCGAAAAGCTTACAGGTTCTTTTTGGTTGCGAAAGCCCGAAAGAGAGATTTCTTTAATGCTTATTTCGGTTATCTGTTCCATAAGCTCCACTCCTTATTCCCAAGGTAAAGCGTTTTGCTCGTTTAATTTCGTTATGCCGTCGGGTGTTTCGGTTTTGCTTATAAGGGTCAGCATTTCACCGTAGGTCTGCATATCCCGCCGTATTATTGTGGTCTTCCATAATTCGTCTCCGAACTCGCCTACAATAAGCCAGCGGCTGTATTTATCCGGCATGACTTCTGTGCGGATAACATTAAATACCGTATATCCCGGCTGTACCAAACAGGGGAAGGAATTGCGGTAGCTTTCAAGCACCTCGCTTTTGCGCTTGTATTCCGGCTCGTTTTCCTTTAGAGTTTTCAGGTTGTGCTCCGAAATTTTAAGCGCGCGGTTAAGCTCGTCCGCCTGTCTTTCAAGCAAAGAAATTTCTTCGCTTGCCTTGTCGTATCCCTTTTTTAAAGTCTTTTCTTCAAAGGCTTTAAGCAGGGGATAGACTAAGGCCATCCCTGCGGCTAACACCAAAAAAGCCAATGTATACTTTTCGCGCTCCCATATGCCGCTTAGAAGTATTGCCGTTTCTGCCGTAACCGTCAGCAGAAGAATTGCGGATATAACTATGACTGCCGTTGCTGTTTGTGCGTTCTTTTTCATTTTTCTGTCTCCTTATGCTGCTTTTTCAAAGCCGCGTATAATGTTGTACTTTCCTATCGTCGCGCTTTCCCGTTCCTCAATTTTAACATTGCAGATAATCTGTCCGTCTTTGAGATCCGGATTGCCCTGCATATATCCCGTTATAAGCTGATTCTGCGGGGTTTCTAAAGTAAGCGCCGTCTGCGTACCCTTAGCACCGTTACGCACTACGGATTTCACCACACGGAACTTAATGCCTGTGGTGTTTTCCTGCGGTTTCTCGGCAGCTTTAGGCGCTGCGTTCGTTTCAGGCGGTTCTGCCGGAGCATTTCCTGCCTTTTGCGCCTTTTTCCGTGCGGACATCTGCTGGTTATAATGTACGGCTAAATCCTTGTATTCGCTTTCCTGTATAACAAAGCTGCTTCCTCTCGGTTTAATGTCCACCCATTTACCCTCAAGGCTGTAAAGGTATCTGCCTATTCCCAGAACAGACGCCGCGCGTTTTAATGCTCCCGAAAGTCCGCCCTTTACGGGTTCAATGTCCGTAGCACCCGAACCGTCGGATTTTTTTATCCATTCGTTTCTTTCGGGGCTGTAAACGGAAATTGCGCATACATACGCAGATGACTTGCCCTCTGCGCTCGGAGCCACCGTAAATTCGTTCTGCCAGTTTTCAGGCCCGAATATTTCATCCAGCCGCTCTTGAATGGCTCGAGAATTTACAAACGGTACGGCAAAGCCCTTGGTCTTTTCCGTGTTTGTATATGCCGTTCGCCATTCAATATCCGAGGCAGGAAAAGGGAGTAAGAGCTTCTGCTTTTGCGCTTCGGTCATAAAGATACCTCCTTATAAAAGTCCGCAAGCGTTTTACCCGAGGGAATAAGAATATCCGAATAATAGTATTCGGGAGATTTATCTGCCAAATGCTCCATCAGCTCCCTATGACCGAGATGCAGTCTGTTGTTTTTCGGCTCGAAGTGATCGTCATTATCCGGCATACTTGAAATATAGTCCGGCATATTGGAAAGGGAATAGGGGGATTTAATTGCCGGCAGCACATTTCCTCCGGTACATAAGGAGAAGTTGTTGCTTACATTTGAAAACGGATAAACAAACATTTTAGAATTTTCTCTGAGTATTCCGTTTTCGGTAACGCCTAAATATACTTTCTGGATTTTGCCCGTGCCGCCTATCTTAAAGCCGAATACAAGCTTCGGCAGCGGAAAGTCCGGGTACTCGGTCGCCATATATGTAACGGTGGCTTTTGAGTACGGATATTCTATCGCTGCGGAAAAATCTCCGGTTTCGGGAGAACAACTGTAAAACAAAGCGTTTTTGGGCAATACGGTATGGTATACGGGCTTCACTTCCTTAAGACTGCTTTTTATGCAGATAAGCAAATCATTAAGCTCGATATTTTTAATGCTTTTAACGCCGTTTCTTCTTTCCTCAACCGTTATTTCCGCGCTGTCCGAGATATGAATGGATAATCTGTCGCGCTTCATTATGCTGCCATCTTCCTTTCTTTCTGTTTTTTCATAGGAATTATCTTCACCGTTTTTTTGTCCGTCAGCCTTTCAAGCTCCCCGCAGGAGACCTCTGCAAAATTCAGTATAGAGGCGACGGCTTTTATCATACTTACTGTCTGGTAGAATTCCGGACTGATATATACCTTCAAAAAAGCCTTTCTTGTTGACGAGACATTGTAATCCCAGTTATACGAATAATCCCCGATAGAGCGCATTTTATTGTTTATGTGCGCTTCAAGGCGGCTTATCCAAAAGTTATTGCCTTTAGGTATGCCGTTCATGCTGCCGTATTTCAGCGCAAGACCGATATATCTTTTAAGGCAGTCGTTTCTGAAAACCATTACCGTACAATCTGCTTCATCACTTTCGTCCTCGTCAATATATCCGTCCATAGAAAGCAAAGCGTCAAAAAAGGTCTCATATTCGCTGTCTGAATGAATTTCACTGTCCGTTACGGAAAAACCGTTGTCATACAGTATCTTATCCATGGCGAGAACAGAAATGTCATGGTCTATATCTCCTATATAGCTATCAAACACAAAACCACCCCTTTAGATAAAGTCCGAATGTGAATTGAGCGGCGGAGTATACGCTATTTTTGAATACAACTCAAAAAGCGCCTTGTTTTCCGGTCGGTCTGCGGCAATATTTTCCTTGTAATAGTCGCATACCGTTTCAATATCCGTGCGGTCAAACGCAGTCATATTAACCTCGCCGGTAGACACCTCTTTTCCCCGCATTTTGGGGAGTATTACCGCCTTGTAAAGATACGCGGCGCCCGAAGATATTTCTTTGAGCCTTTTAAGGTGATTAACCTGCTTTTTTGAGGGGATAGCTCTGAGATTCTTCATAAACAGCTCCGGTACTATTTCCGCTAACATTCAATAATTCCTCCTCGGTTACAATTCTGGTTTTTGGCTTTGCGTAGTCGGTTATAACGCAGAAATACCGGCTACCTGCCGTTTTATGCCGGGAATACACATAACCGTACCCTGTTTCCATACAGGCGTTGCAGCGCGCCCAGTCCTCCGGGGAGATTTCTCCCCAGTCGCCGCATTTGTGGTGTTCAAGCGCGCAGGCAATATCTGTCTCCGAAAGTATTTCCTTTGCCTTTCGGCTTACCGTGTACTGCCCTATATCCCGTATCTTCATAAGTATGGGTCTGCGGGAATACTGTGTTTTAAGCGCTTTGAGCGTAACCACCGCCCTTTGCTCTGCCTGTATCGCCCTTAAAAAGCTCTCATAAGCGGCAGATAATTTCCTTATGCTTTGAGGATAATTTTTAAAGGCTTCAAGCAGCTTTTTCTTTGCGTGTTTGGCTTTCATTGAACGAAACAGCAGGCGTATTTTTGCAATTATTTCTCGTTTAAAATTCATATGTACCCCTTTCAAGCTGCGGCGGGCAAAATGCCTGCCGTTTTGGTGCGGATGTTCTGCATTATATTATCCAGCTCGCATAGGCTTTTTTGGAGCCTGAAGGATATTTCCGGCAGCTTAAAGCCGTCAAGCAGCAGCGTCAGCACTTCGCGCTCGTTTTGTTCAAAGGCGCTTAAAAGCTGCTCGATTCGTATGCGTTCCAAAAGCTCGGCTATACCGTCGCGCTCGTCCGCTAAGGTTTCCGCAACTATGCGGTAATAGTCGTCGTTGCAGAACAGGCTTATAACGTTCCCCTCGCTTTCCGCCTTTACTGCTGCAACCGCTCTGTCCATCGCCGCATATGCGCGCTTTTTAAAATTGTCTTTGCCGGATATAACGCAATCCAAAAACGCGAATACAACGGTATCGTAGTATTCATCGGGGGATAGTCCTCGTTCTTTAAGGTATTGCATTATAACTTCGTGATGTTCCGCCGCAAATGCGGCTTTTTCTTCTGTTAATATCATTTTTCTGTCTCCTTTAACCTATTGTGATATATTTGTTACCGGTAAGAATGTTAAAGATTATTTTGTTGCTTTCAACCTCGCTTATTTGGGTTACGCCCTCTCTGTCGGTCGGTATGTTCTTCTGCTTTTTCTCCCTTACGATTCTGCCCTTTATAACATGCGGGTGCTCGCAGTCCACAAGCCCGTTCATAAGTCCGCTCGCGCCCACTAAACCTATTTGCGAAAGGTTAAGCGGTAAAAGCGGATTTCGGGTTCTGTTTTCAAGCTGTGAGCTTTCAAAAAGAATATCTAAGCTGTCCGAGCTTTTAAGCTGTTCGGCTAAGGCTTCAACATCGAAAACAGAGCCTCTGAAATGGGAAATTTCCGTTTCCTTTTCGGGAAGTGAATACAGTCCCGCGGGTATGGTATCTATAAGGGGAATCTTATCCGGCTGCAGGCAAAGCTGCTCTATCCTTGCGGCGGTCTTGTCCGCCGTGCGCCTTTCGGTGCGAACGCCGAAAAACACTATCTGCTTATACTTTTTAAACTCGCTGTCACGGAATCTGTATACCGAAAGATTTTTGTAGTAAGACGAAAGTATACGGCATACCGATTCGTTAGCCCTGTGGTAGGGTATTATGTATATAAGCAGTCCGCCTTTCATTAAAAGCGGTAGAGTGTCTGCAAGAAACGCCCGTTCCATTCTTCTGCTGCCGCCGTCTCCGGGGCAGGAAAGGTATGGGGGATTTAAAAACAGGGCATGAAACCTGCCGGGCGGAACAGACGAGCCGAAAAAGCTGCCGAGACCTACGCGGTCGAGATTTTTCTGCGCTGTATGTCCTCTGCTTTCGTCAAGCTCTATACCGTAGGTATCGGCATTTTCGTTTTCGGCAAAAGCTTTTAGAGCCAACCCCTCTCCGCAGCAGGGATCTAAAAGATTTACCTGTGCTTTCGGAAAATTAACCGCCTGCTTTATTTGCCGCACATGGTCTAAGTCCGTAGGGAAGTATCCCATTTTAATGCGGTTCATAAGGTGCGCCGCGGCTTTTGCGTCAATGCTCTTTTTATTCGGAAGCATATCCGCAAAGGAATTAAGCGCGGATACTAAAGCAGGGTAATTTCCGCCGTTTAAATACCCGAATCTCTGAATTGCCTCAAACATTTTAAGGGCGGTGGAGTATAGCTGTTCATCCCCGTACTCACCGAGCGGGTGCAATATGTTTGCAAACTCCGCCAATAATGCTTTAGCGGTAATATGCAGCTCGGATATTGAACCGTAATCCCTTTTTTCAAGATAAACGGGATACTGTTCATTCAGCGCCGTAATTAAGCGTTTCAGATTTTCGCCGCACTCGGTCAGCTCGTCAAGGCAAAAGTAGCCGTTATTTTCACAATCGCTCATCTTTTACCTCGCTTAGCCTGCGGTAGTTTATCCGCCTGAACACCGAGCCTTTATACCCGAAAGTGAGAATGTTTTTAAGGGTATTGAGCGCAGTGTTGAAAACCAAAGCTTCCATACTGTCGTCCGCAACCAGAAAAACCGCAATGTATTTCTCCTGATCGTCAAGTATTATTTTCATACGGTCGCTTTTCGCAAATACATAGGTTCTTCTGCCGCCGGGTACATTCTCAAAGCGCTTGGTAATTTCAAGCTTCGGCATTGCCTGTGAAAGCTGTGCGCCTAAAAATACAGTGAACATATCCCAATCCCTTGTGGGATTGTCCGTGGTAAAAACCGCGCTGTTTGCAACATAAAACCCACCGCTGTTCTTTTTATCCTTAGCACCTGCCGGTATTTCTATGCCGCGCATTTTTCCGTCCTCCTCTTACGCTTTTTAACCGTTTCCGCTCTTGTGGAAATAATTTTAGCGGAAAAGGTCACATACCTTGTAGTCAGGTCGCCTGTCACAAGCAAATCGTAAAGAAAAGAGGTTACAGCGGTAGCCGCGGTAAGGTTTGCGGTTACCGACTGCGGGGCGGATACCGCGCGTTCCGCACAGGAAAGCTCGGTCGGCAGCTTATCTTCAGCCTTTAAAATATCCGGGTAAAGCGTGCCTACGGGCTTAAAGGTTGTTCGTCCGCTTTGTCTTATTCCGCAGACTACCTGACCCGTATGCTCTCCGTTTCCCGAGTCTATATACACCAAATCCTTTGTTTCGTAAAAGACCTTATGGCATATAGCTCTCGACCTATTGTTGTCTACGCAGCCGATTAAAATTACGCGCTGGGTCTCCACGGCATTACTCCACGGGCTTTTTGTAAAGTCCGGTCGGACAAGCTCTTTCAGCCGCTGTTCGCTTTCAATATATTCTGGTATATATTCGCACTCTATACCGAAAGCTCCGGCATAGCGCTCGGCTAATACCGACGCCTTGTTTCTGCCTATATCCTGCTCAATAAAGTTCTGTCGGATAAGGTTTTTGCGCTCTGCAATATCCCCGTCGCAGATAATAATGCGGTAGTCGCGGTTTTCATCTGAAAAGGCTATTCGGTAAAGGTGAGGGATCAAATATCCTCCCGTACCGCCTGCGCCCAAAACAATGATTTTAACCGGTGCTGTCGCGGAATATCTCATAATCTGCCCTCCCCGAAAGCCTTTTTAAACCGTAAGCCCATATGCCGCGGTTTTTTTAATTTCAGTACCCCAATGGCGTATGTTTTCTTTCCACTCCTCCGGGTAACTGCCGAAAAAGTCACCCTCAAAAATATCCTCGGGGCAGAGGGGTATAAACTTACCGGCGCATCCTGCTCTTACCGTTATTTCGGGGAAGGTTCGGTTGAACCTGCCCGCAACGGCGTAAAGCCTTGTTTCCTTTTCGTCGGCATTGTCGGTTCCGGAAAATACCGCAGGCATAGTGTTATGCGAATGAAAATCCATAACATGAATATATCTGTCGGGATACGGCTCGTCCGTTTCGCTGTTTACCGAGGCCTCGGATATTCTTTGTTTCGGAACCTTTATTATGTACTCCTTTTCTTCCGTATCGTAGAGAATATGCACCAATACCTCGTAATGCAGCTCGTCCGAAATGCTCTTAAAAAAGCCCATAACCTTTGAAAAGATATGTGCGGGGATTTTGGGGAGCGCCATTTTAAACTCCGCCCGTATATCCTCAAATTCACGGACATTTTCTGCCGGGGCTGTAAAGCACCCTATTTCGTTTTTGCGCTGCTCATACACTCTGCCGTCTTTCGACGGCAGGAGTACGATAGGCTTATTTGTCTGTGCGGCTTCCGCTTTGGTAAGGCAAAGTTCCTTAATACCGGAAAGCGCCTCGCCCTTTGTTTGAGCCTTTTTGAAAAGCTTTACTATACATTCGGG